>Ga0126381_100010698_pt1 | contig 10336 bp, 6 predicted proteins | sample PanSoiMetPlot_28_FD_96465 | JGI IMG/M metagenome (GOLD analysis project Ga0126381, IMG submission 96465) | Tropical forest soil microbial communities from Panama - MetaG Plot_28 | ecosystem: Environmental > Terrestrial > Soil > Tropical forest > Bulk soil | place: Panama | collected 2016-02-17 | reverse complement strand
TACTACTACGAGTATCACTTCCTCTACATCACTGGCATAGAGAGCGTCGAATCGAAGTCGATTCAAAACGTCGGCCTGCTCAAGCTCACATTTCATCCCGGCACGGACATGAGCCAAGCCTTGGCCCAGACTATCTCGTACGTGGATCGGGCACGTGCGTTCATGCCGGCAGGAACAGTGCCACCGTTTGTGATGCGCTTCGACGCGGGCAGCGTACCAGTCGGTTTCCTGGTATTTTCGAGTCAAACAAGAGGCCTGGGAGAGATTCAGGACCTGGCATTAAACCGGGTCCGTCCCCTCTTTGCAACCCTTCCAGGAGTTTCCGCCCCGCCACCATTCGGTGGAAATGCCCGAACAATCGTGGTCACCGTAGACCCGGACCGTTTAAGGGCCTACCACATGTCTCCCGAGGAGGTGGTTAAGGCCGTGACGTCGGGCAACATCATCATGCCCGCTGGAAACATTCGTACTGGAGATTTGCAGCCGATGGTGCCGATCAACTCGGTGGTCTCTAACATTCAAGACCTAAGAGACCTTCCCCTTCGCGTCGGCTCCGGTCCAACAGTTTTCCTGCATGACATTGGCTCGGTAAGCGACACAAGCGACATCCTAGTTGGATACGCCTTGGTCAACGGCCGGCGCGCTGTCTACCTTTCGGTCACCAAGAGAGCAGATGCCTCCACGGTCGCGGTTGTGAATGAGGTGAAGAGAAGCATTCCACGCTTTCGATCGCTCATTCCCCAAGACATCAACATCAGCTACGAGTTCGACCAATCAACCTACGTTAAGAATGCACTGTCCTCTCTTGTGCGAGAAGGCATCCTGGGTGCCATGCTCACGGGGTTGATGGTGTTGATCTTTCTGCGCGATTTGCGCAGTTCCGCCATTGTCGTAACGACCATCCCGTTTGCGTTGCTCACCGCTGTCGTAGCGCTGTGGGGAGCAGGTCAGACGATTAACACGATGACTCTTGGCGGCTTGGCTCTCGCGGTAGGAATTTTGGTCGATGAGGCAACGGTCGCAATCGAAAACATCCACACACATCTGGGCCAAGGCGTGCCCCACGCGAGAGCGGTTCTGGACGCCAGCCGCGAAGTGGTGATCCCGCGCCGCCTCGCCATGCTCTGCGTTCTTTCGGTATTCGTCCCGTCATTCTTCATGACGGGCATCGCCAGAAGCCTCTTCGTTCCGCTTTCACTCGCGGTCGGATTTGCAATGGCTGCGTCCTACTTCCTCTCCAGTTCTCTAGTCCCTGTGATGTCCGCCTGGCTTCTACGTGAACCAGCTCATCGAGAAAGCAAGGTCAAATCACGGATGGCGGAGTGGCGTGATCGGCTTGGCCGAGTTCTGACGAAACTCACGGGACATCGCAAGACCGTATTGGCAGTGTATTTGGGAGTCACGTTTGCTGTGATTCTTCTGTTGGGACCGCTTATGGGACGAGAGATCTTTCCCCGAGTCAACGCAGGACAGCTCCAGCTTCGGTTTCGCGCACCAATCGGTACACGGGTCGGCGCCACCGAAGTCATGGCACTCCGCGTTCTTGATGAAATTCACCAAGTTGCCGGGACAGACAATGTTGCTGTGACGCTCGGCTATGTTGGAACTCAACCTCCAGCATATCCGATCAATACAATTTTTCTTTGGACGAGTGGACCTCAGGAAGCAGTCTTGCGAATCGCCCTTAAACCGAACGCTCCGATCTCGGTAGCGCATCTTGAGCAACAGCTCCGAGAAAAACTCCCTGGGATGTTCGCTGGAAGCGAATTCTCTTTCGAAGCCGGAGACATCGTCAGCCAAACGATGAACTTCGGCGCACCCACTCCGGTAGAAATCGCTGTCAACGGGCCGAATTTGCAGGACGATCGGGGATATGCGGAGAAGCTTCTGGCCGAGTTGAGTAAGATTCCAGTCTTGCGTGATCTCCAGTTCGAGCAGCCTCTCGATTACCCGAGCGTCGAGGTGAACGTCAATCGGGAGTTGGCCGGCCAGCTGGGTGTAAGCGTTGAGCAGGTCGGGCGTTCCCTTGTAGCAGCGACCTCTTCCAGCCGTTTCGTCACCCCCAACTACTGGGCCGATCCACGATCTGGGATCGGATACCAGGTGCAGGTCGAGTTACCACAACCGCAGGTCGCATCGATTCAGGACATCGCAAACATTCCAATCACCCGAAGCGACGCTCTCCATCCCTTGGTTGGAGACGTTGCCCAGGTTCGAAACGGCACCATGGTCGGGGAATATGACCGCCTGAATGGTCAAAGAATGATCACTATTTCCGCCAATGTCGTTGGCGAAGATTTGGGGAGGGTTGCCAGCCGATTGGACAAGGTGATCAAACGAGTTGGAACGCCGCCACGCGGAGTAACGGTACGAGTGAGGGGACAAATCGCTCCCATGCGTGAAACACTTACAAATCTTGCCGTCGGACTGGCGCTCGCGATTCTCGTCATCTTTCTTCTGCTGTCGGCAAACTTCCAATCAATGCGCTTGTCGCTGGTTGTACTCTCAACCATTCCAGCCGTAATCTCCGGTGTGGTTATCATGCTCCTGATTACGGGCACGACGTTGAACATTCAATCTTTCATGGGAGCGATTATGGCCATTGGAGTCGCTGTCGCAAACGCGATCCTTCTGGTCACGTTCGCGGAGCAATCCCGCCGTGCGGGCATTCATGCGATCGAAGCCGCCGTCCAAGGCGCTCAGAGTCGTATGCGCCCGATCTTGATGACCAGCATGGCGATGATCGTCGGCATGATTCCAATAGCAGTTGCGTTGGGAACGGGCGCAGAGCAAAGCGCGCCTCTCGGGCGAGCCGTAATCGGAGGACTGCTGGCCGCGACCTTCACAAGTCTGCTGATTCTGCCTTCCATCTTTTCCTTAGTTCAGGAGCGAGCGGGCGCTCATTCACCTTCGCTTGACCCTGAAGACCCGGAGAGCCGGTACGCGACTCGGGCAGATTCTGAGGGCGAGAGCGGAGGTGAACGATGAAGCTTGCAAACGCCATCGCACTTTGCGCCAGTTTCTCACTTTCAATCTCATGTGGTAAGCAAGACACTCCTTCGGCCAAAGCTGCGCCCCCAGACCCTGTTGTAAAAGTCCAAGTAGCGAAGGTCGTCGCGCAGAAGCTTGCGATCACAGTTCACTTGCCTGGCGAAATCGAACCATATGAAGTTGTCGCAATTTTCCCCAAAGTGACCGGTTTTGTGAAGTCCATTAAGGTCGATCGGGGCTCACACGTCACAGCAGGAGAACTCATTGCGCAACTCGAGGCGCCGGAATTGATCGCACAACGCTCGGAGGCGCAATCGAAACTTCAAGCCGCTCAAGCCCAACTGGCTGCAGGGGAGGCAAAGGTCGCATCGGATGAAGGGACGTACGAGCATCTCAAGGCCGCGGCGGCAACACCGGGCGTCGTGGCGGGCAACGACTTGTTCGTCGCTCAGAAAGCCTTGGACGCCGATCGAGCGCAGCTGAAGGCTCAGCAGGACAATGTAAGCGCCGACCAGCAGGCACTTCAGGCGATAGCCCAGACAGAGGCGTACCTGCAGGTAAGAGCACCGTTTGACGGAGTTGTAACGGAGCGGAACGTGCATACCGGAGCACTCGTCGGCCCTGCTGGCGCCCCTGGAGTTGCCGTTCCGATGGTACGTGTTGAGACACTATCGCGCTTGCGAGTGGTAGTGCCGGTTCCTGAAACCTATGCGGCAGGAGTGCCGGCAGGGACCAAAGTTGAGTTCACTGTTCCTGCGTTTCCAGGGCGTACGTTTGGCGGCACAATCGCCCGCATCGCCCACTCACTGGACGAGAAAACGCGCACTATGCCGGTCGAATTGGAGGCAGCAAACGCAAAAGGAGAGCTCTCGCCCGGTACTTTCTCCGATGTCTTGTGGCCAGTGCGGAGATCGTATCCTACGCTGTTTGTTCCAACATCATCAGTTGCCAACACTCTCGAACGAGTGTTTGTCGTCCGGGTTCGCGACGGAAAGTCAGAATGGGTTGACGTGAAGACCGGAGCCACTGTGGACAAAATGACTGAGATCTTTGGTGATCTACACGAGGGTGATCTGGTGGCAGTTCGGGGAACAGATGAACTCCGGCCGGGCACTTCCGTCTCTGTCCAGCCAGACGCAGGAAGATGAGCGGTGAGCTACCGATAATGAGCGATGTACGGCCAAGCACGTTCACGTGGATCTACGCGGCCGGTGCGGTCGTTCTGCTTCTAATCGCCATCTTCGCCGTTACGTTGGCAGTTCAGGAACATAATGACCGCGTTCTTTCGGACGAAATCGCTGGAACAGCCTCGGATCTGCAGGATACAGGCGCGAGGATCACAAGTATTCGAGACGCCGACCTGAAGGATATGAACGACTACATTCGCGCGTACTCTGAGATCGCGCCTCTTTTGGATGATTATGACCGATACATGGCTCTACTTCCTAAACCGGAACAAATGCAGTTCTGGCACGAACAATTCTTGCCACGCGAAGCACAGGAAAAGGCTCTGCGCGGCCAAGATGCTAATCGTCGGCCAACGAATGTCTCCCTCTGAGCAATAGGGGCCGCTTTCCTTCTCTTTGGGCACCGACGATCTGCCTTCTTCGATTTTGTTACTAGTGCGTCGTAAAACCATTTCTTCCGCTTGTATGAAGTGGGCTTACAGGGGGCATTCAGGTTTATCTGCCATGCTGTGTAGATACATTCTGCTGTGGAACCGGCGGCCATAGCAAAGGAGACACAATGAACGCAGTCAGGCAAGGCAAAGCAATTCTCACCCTGTTGTCCGCGATGTGTATCGCAGTGTTTACACAATTCTCAGAAGGCCAGGAAGTCCCGAGCGACTATCAACAGGTCATGAAAGTTGTGGGTAAGCAGGGGGACTACAAGGCGAATGTGTTAAAGGTGAACATTCCCCGCAATGATCTGCACATGAAGGTTGCGGACTATGTGGTACCCACGCCGTTCGGATTTGGCGGTTGGTTCGCCCTGACCAAAGGCGACGGGGGCAACGATGTCCTCATGGGGGATTTAGTTCTCACGCAAGAAGAGGTCAATCCGGTCATGTCAGCATTGCTCGATCACGGACTGGAAGTAACCGCTCTGCACAACCACTTCTTCCGGGATGAACCTCGCGTGTTCTTCATGCACATCCACGGTCACGGAAAGGCATTTGACCTTGCTAATCAAATTAGACCCGCGATCGATCTCATTGGCCAGGCGAAACCAGGCCAAGCAGGGCAGCCTCCTAGCGCAACACCAAAGCAAAACGCGCTTGATACAGACCGAATTGCAAAGGTTGTGGGCCATGCCGGAGAACAGAGTGGTTCCGTCTACAAGATCACGATTGGCCGAGATGACCTTGACGTCAAAGAAATGGGAGCCACAATTAATGCGCGGATGGGATTAAACACTTGGGCTGCCTTTGCCGGGACCAACGATGACGCAGCCGTAGGCGGTGACATTGCGATGCTGGAATCGGAGGTACAGCCCGTGCTCAAAGCACTGCGGGCTCATGGGCTAGATGTTGTTGCTATTCACCACCACATGATCAATTCACGGCCTGTCATCATTTTTCTTCACTATTGGGGTCGAGGTTCCGCCGACAAGCTCGCTACCGGGTTCAAATCCGCTTTGGACGAACTGGGTAAAGGAACAAGCAGTAAGAACGAGAGTGGATTTCCGAAATGAAGCTATTCATCGCTCTCGTTGTATTCGCTGGACTGGCTTGGGGACAGGCTTCTCAGTTTCTACGGTTGGAAAAGACTATTGAACTACCAGACGTGCAGGGGCGAATCGATCATATGTCCATTGATGTCGGAGGTGCAAGGCTCTTCGTCTCAGCACTGGGTAACAATACGTTAGAAGTCGTCGACCTCAAGTCAGCCAAGCGGCTAAAGACAATCGGTCCTCTCAACGAGCCGCAAGGTGTCCTCTATTCACCTGAACTCGACCGGTTGTATGTTGCGAATGGAAACGATGGTAGCGTCCGCATCTTCGATGCAAGTTCTTACACACCTCTCAAGACCTTGGATTACGGCGATGACGCCGATAATTTGCGCTATGATGCTGCTCGCAAGAAAGTCTATGTCGGCTACGGCAGCGGTGCGTTGGGCGAAATCGATAGTGAAGGCAACAAAGTCGCGGACACCAAACTGGACGCCCATCCCGAATCATTTCAGCTTGAGAAAAATAGCCCGCGAATCTACGTAAATCTCCCAGAGTCACGGAAAGTCGCCGTCGTTGATCGAGAGAAGCACACAATCGTCGCAACCTGGAAGACGGATCTGGCGTTCGCCAACTATCCGATGGCGCTCGATGAAAGCGAGCACAGGCTGTTCGTCGTGACCCGTATGCCGGCGCGCCTGCTCGTCTTCGACACCAAGACAGGCAATATCGTTCAAAAACTTCCTGCTGTAGGTGATTGCGACGACGTTTTCTACGATAAAGCCAGAAAACGAATTTACGCCAGTGGGGGCGATGGCGAAATTAGCGTTTTTCAAGAGAACGACGCAGATCACTATAAGGAGTCGGCACGCATAGTCACGGTGAAAGGAGCACGGACTAGTTTCTTTTCTCCGGAACTTGATCGTTTGTTCTTGGCAGTGCGTCGCCAGGGTTCGCAATCAGCGGCGATCCAAGTCTTTGTTCCGGCGCAATGATTTTGTGCCCTGAACATGAATACCGTTCTCGGACCCAACCCTGATTGTCGCCACGGCCGTTGTCGGTATTCTCGTGCACTCACGCTCCGGCCATGGGCACTCTCCCGACGGCAATTCAATGTCGCGCTTCGGTTCATATTAGTACACCTATGCGATGGATCTTCGCTCATCGTTGCACAGCAGCAGGGCCGCTCACAGCAAGGGGAAAACCAAGCAGGGGCTCAAGAACCGGCTAGAACGGCCCAAGCAATTCGCGTCTGGCCGTTCGCTTGTACTGGATGTGGCGCAAGGGACGGGATTACGAGCAATGGCAGAAGTTCGGTTCGTACGTGGGACAGCCACGGACATCGCTATGGTGTGCGGTAGAACACCGAGTAATTGATTGGGCGTCCCACTCCCCTTTTCGGCGGAGTCCGAAGTAGTAATCATGATCGCAGTTGTGATCGAAGGGATGCATGGGTCGGATCGACATCTGATCTGAATTGATTGCGAGCGCGCCTTGGTTGGCACCGGCAATTATTTTTCAACTAGAAGCGAAATGGCGCGCTCTCCGGGGTGCACGGAGTAGTACGCTCAAAAAGTGCTTGACACCGCCGAGCTTGTCAGAGAGGCGATGTTACGTCGGTCAACATTGCCTTACTACCCGGTAAGGCCAGTTCACCGTCACGCGTCCCACATCCTCGCTCGAGCGGACATTTTGTCTACCCTAAGAACGATCTAGAAATGATTCCCTAAGTCGCCCGGCCTGGGGGGCCGAGGTCACTTATAATCCTCAGCGGACGTGGTTGCGCCACCAAGGCAGGAAAAAATGACGGGAGTTGCACTACCTGTGACGACCACTTGTCCACTCGGAAGAAGCACCGCCGCGTGCGACGTCCGCGATAGAAACATGCTGCCAGTTTGAGTGAACGTCGCCGCAACCGGGTCAAAGAGTTCCGCAACGTAATTGCCGCCGCCTGCAATCAGCACCTTTCCAGAAGTTTGCAAGAGGGTTGCCGTGTGTTTAGTGTGCGCCGTGACCATGCTGCCCGTCGCAGAGAACGCCCCGGTTTTTGGGTCGTAGATCTCCGCGCTGCCGAGCGGGGCACCGTTTAGGTCATCCCCACCGGCAATCAGGACAGTTCCATTGAGCAGCAGAGTCGCGGTGTGATTCGCACGCGCAGTTCCCATATCACCGGTTGCAGTGAAGGTTCCAGCCACGGGATCGTAGAGTTCTGCTGTAGAGACTTTGCCAGTTGCGCCTATTCCCCCGGCTATCAGGACCTTCCCAGACTGGAGGAGCGTGGCAGTGTGAGAGGAACGCGAGTCCGTCATCGAACCGCTTGCTGTGAAGGTGCCCGTTGCGGGATCAAACAACTCTGCGGTGCCCCCGCCAGCGTCTCCTCCCGCGAGCAAGACTTTCCCGTCAGGGAGTAAGGTCGCAGTATGACGTAATCGTACTGAGACCATGTTGCCTGTGGTGGTGAATGCCTCTGTTGCGGGGTCATAGATCTCTGCCGTTGGTGGAGTGATGGACGATCCTCCCGCCACCAGCACTTTGTTGTCCGGTAGAACCGTGGCGGTGTGAGCGGAGCGGGGAATCGACATTGCGCCGGTCGCCGTAAACGTCCCCGATCCAGGATCGAACAACTCGGCGAGGTTGGTTGCGACTGGAAAGCAAGCAGGCCTAAAACCCTGTTGAACCTTCATATAATGGTTGATTCCTCCTGCGAACAGAGCTTTCCCTGTGCTCAGGAGTGTCGCTGTATGAACAGCGCGTTTAGCGGTCATATTCGCAATGGGGAGGAAGCCGGACGCTACACCGGTGACCGTGGCCGTGGCACTTTTCGTCGGGTCGGCAACACTGGTGGCCACTACGTGGAAGTCGCCTTGTTTCGCGGGCGCAGTGTAACTGCCGTCCACGACAGTACCTCCTGCTGCCCCTTCGGTGATCGTCCAAGTCACGGTCGTGTTCGTTGATCCCGTGACTGTAGCTACGAAGATTCGCTGGCTATTCGGTCCGAGAGTGTCCGCGGTTGGGGAAATCGAAACAGCTACGGGCGGAACCGTGATGGTCGCGCTTCCAGACTTGCTTTTGTCAGCCAAGCTGGTCGCGATCACGTGATAAGTCCCGATCACTTGCGGAGCCGTATAGTTCCCTTGGCTATCGATTGAGCCGCCTGCCCCACCCTCCTGAACGGTCCACGCTACCGCCGGGTTGGTTGCTGTGACAGTTGCAGTGAAGGCCTGCGTGGCACCCAGAAATACATTAGCCGGGTCTGGCGAGACGGTGACTGAAATGGGTGGGACGGTGACGGTCGCGGGCGCATTCTGGGTTGGATCCACCACGCTGGTCGCTACTACGTGATAAGTCCCGGGTACTTGTGGAGCCGTATAGTTTCCCTGGTTGTCGATTGAGCCGCCTGCTGTTCCTTCTTGGACCGACCACGTTACTGCCAGGTTGCTCGTACCTGCAACCGTCGCCGAGAACGTTTGCGTACCGCCCAGAAACACCGTCACCGGATTCGGAGATACATTGACTGCGACGGGAACGGTGATCGTCGCGCTTCCGCTCTTACTCTGATCTGCGATGCTCGTCGCGATTACGTGATAGGACCCGGCGATCTGCGGTGCGGTGTAGTTTCCCTGGTTGTCGATTGAGCCGCCCGCCGCACCCTCCTTGACGGACCATGTAACCGCAACGTTGCTTGTTCCTGTGACCACCGCCCTGAAGGGCTGCGATGTACTCAGGAGGACCATCGCCGAAGGCGGTTGGACTGAGACTCCCACTATGGACTGTGAGCCCCCACAGCCATTGAGGAGATTCAGCCCGGATAGAATCAGTGAGAGCAGCCAGAGTTTTTTCATACGAGGCGCTATGCCCCATGGTTTTGCACGCGTGGCCTGGATGTGCGGGAACCGGCCTTCTACAAGACACTGCTACGCTCGACCAGGCGGCCTAACCGCAATCGTGCTTAACAATTTGAGGGAAGAATGGACGAAAAAACGAAAACGCCCCAATTGACCTAGAATTTCGCGCACAACGGCGTGAGAAACAAGTGGTCTAAAAGACTACCCATCCCGGAGTGTTGTTGAGGCAATTGCACTCATTGTCCAGAGCGCAAAGATTGAGTGATGCTACGTCAGCTACTTTGGCAGACTCACCGCCGTCGCGTCGCCCGGTTGCCGCCTCCCCCGATCAAGCAGGCCAAGCCAAACAGGTAGCCAAAGTTGTACCACGCTCCATTGTTGTGGACCTCGTAGACACTCATGTTGCTCTTGAACAGTGAGGCGAGAAACACAAACGGCGCTATAAAGCCTTGCCAGAGGCCGAGCCAAACGCCCGCGACTCCGCCGTGTTCACCTGACGATCCTTGGCACTGGTTAGCGCCCGGCGCGCATCCGGTTAAAATACCCAGCAACAGTAACCCGATCAAAGGCAAGGTGAAAAAGGATTTCATCGCAGATCCCTCCTTCACATGCGGATACGAAGCACGAGCGTCTAAAGTCTCAAAAGGGCAAGACAAACATTTCCTCTTTGGCTGATTTCCAATGTGGCTACCGATGATTCAGGTCAAGAGTGCTAGCGGGAATGTCGCATCAAACATCGTCATTTCGTGTAGGTCAATGTGGACCCTACCACATGCGGGGAAGTAGTCATCGGCGGCAATGAAACCATCGTAGAAGCCCACTGGCAAGGC
>Ga0126381_100010696_pt1 | contig 10337 bp, 8 predicted proteins | sample PanSoiMetPlot_28_FD_96465 | JGI IMG/M metagenome (GOLD analysis project Ga0126381, IMG submission 96465) | Tropical forest soil microbial communities from Panama - MetaG Plot_28 | ecosystem: Environmental > Terrestrial > Soil > Tropical forest > Bulk soil | place: Panama | collected 2016-02-17 | reverse complement strand
GATCGCGTCGGCGATGTCGGCCGCGACCTGCCGCTCGGTCCGGCCTGGCCGCAGCCAGCCCGGGACCCGGGCGTGCACCCGGTCGATGGCCTCGCCCGCCGCGCGCAGCGCCGCCACCTCGGCGGGGGTCTTGCTGATACGCAGCGCGCGCAGCGCCACGCTGGCCAGGTCCTGGCGGACGCCGGGCAGCGCGTCGCGGAACCTGAGCACCATCAGCGCCCACATCCGGTCGGACAGGCCGACCGGGCCCGCCGCGTCCCGCCCGGCGGCCTCGAGCCGCCCCGCGACCAGTGCGTAAGGGTCGTCGGTCTCGTCCCACGGGATGACCTCCAGTCCCAGGCCGCCCGCGGGCGACGCCTGGGCCGCGGGAAGCTCCAGCCTCGGCACGACCAGGAACGGCTCGGCGGCCGCGGGGGCCCGCGGGCCGCCGGCCGGTGCCGCCGCCGGAACCACCAGGCAGGTGAGCCGCTCGAGCAGGTGCGCGTCGTAGCCGGTCAGGTAGCGCAGGTCCGGCCCGGGGGTGAGCAGCAGCGCGGCCAGGCCCGCGTCCCGGGCGGCCGCCGCGGCCCGGCTGATCCGGTCCGGCGGGTAGAGGCCTGGATCAGGCTGGTCGGTTCCCATCGCGTCCTCCCGTGGCCGCGGCAACGCGTGCCCGCGCTTGTCTTGCCTGGGCATCATCTCACCCGTGAGAATGGTGCCCGCACCTAGACACTGAGCGCCAGATGCCTCACGCTAGGTGCACAAATGCTGACCTGATGCGACATACGATGACCTCTGAGGCTGCTGATTACCCGGCCGGCCGCCCGAGCGCCGCGGCGGTTCCGCCGCACGTCGTGACGCCCGGCCTCACGGTCCCGGCGCCGGGAAACGGCGCCGGGATCGGCCTCGCGGCCGAGGTCAGGCTCGCGGCCGAGCTCGCCGAGGAGCGTCAGGTGGCCCTGGAGCTGCAGCGGGCCATCCTGCCGCTGCACGACGAAGCCTTCGACCTGCCGGGGCTGCGCACCATGGTGCGGTACCTGCCGGCGTCCCCGGCCGGCCGCGTGGGCGGCGACTGGTACATCACCGCCGACATGCCGGGCGGCCACGTGCTGATCGCGATCGGGGACGTCGCCGGACACGGCCTGGCCGCGGCCGCAGGCATGGCCAGGCTGCGCGGCGCGCTGGCCGGCCTGGCCATCACCGGCTCGCCGCCGGAGCGTCTGGTCGGCTGGCTCAACGACCTGGTCCGTCACGTCGCGCCCGAGCACACCGCCTCCGTGATCGCGGGCTACTTCGATCCCGCCAGCCGCACGCTGACCTGGGCCCAGGCCGGCCATCCGCCGCCGGTGCTGGTGCGGGACTCGTGGGCCCGGCCCCTGGACCCGCCGGCGGGCATCCTGCTGGGCGCGGGCAACGAGGAGTACGCGGCGGCCACCCTGGCGCTGGCCGCCGGGGACCTGCTGCTGCTCTACAGCGACGGGCTGATCGAGCGCCGGGACCGGTCCGTCGAGGCCGGCGTGGCCGCGCTGGCGGCCGCCGTGCGCGGCATCTCCGACCCGGAGCACGCCATCGACGCCGCGCTGCGGACTCTCGGCTCCACCGACCTGGAAGACGACGCCTGCCTGGTGGCGCTGCATATCTTGTAGTGCCGGCCTCAGTCACCAGGACGGGAGGCCAGGGCGGCGCACATCCGGCCCAGCGAGGAGCCCAGGTCCCAGCGCTCGTCGAGCTCGGCCAGCTGCCGGGGATCGGCCGGGGTGACCGGGAGCCGCCCTCCGGCGGGCGGCAGCGGCGCGTCGGTGGCCACGCGGACCACGGGCAGCGCCGCCTCCAGGTAGTCCCGGGCCTGCACCAGCTTGGCCCGGCTGCCCATCGGGAAGCCGCCGTGACCGGAGTCCAGCGCGGTCAGCATGGCCTCGACGCTGCCGAACACCCGGACCAGCGCGGCCGCCGTCTTCTCCCCCACCCCCGGCACGCCGGGCAGGCCGTCGCTCGGATCACCGCGCAGCGCGGCGAACGCCGCGTAGGCCCGGCCGGGGATCTGGTAGCGCTCCGCCACCTCTGCCTCGCCGACCACCTCGAGCCTGGACATGCCCCGGGCGGTGTAGATCACCCGGACCTGGCGGGCGTCGTCTACGAGCTGGAACAGGTCCCGGTCCCCGGTGACCACGTCGACCGGGCCGTCGGCCCGGGCCGCGAGGGTGCCGATGATGTCGTCGGCCTCGTACCCGGGCGCGCCGGCCATGGCCACCCCGGCCGCGGCCAGCACCTGCAAGATCACTGGGATCTGGGCGGTCAGCGCGTCGGGGACCTGCTCGCTGCCGTCCGGGTTGGCCCGGTGCGCCTTGTAGGACGAGATCGCCGCTACCCGGAACGCCGGCCGCCAGTCCGCGTCCAGGCAGGCGACCAGCTGGCCGGGCCGGCGGGCCCGGATCAGCCGGGCGATCATGTCGAGCAGCCCGCGGACCGCGTTGACCGGGGCGCCGTCCGGCGCGGTCATGCTGTCCGCGGGAATGCCGTAGAAGGCGCGGAAGTACAGCGAGGCGGAATCCAGCAGCATCAGCGAGCCCACCCCGCCATCCTGCCAGTGAACTCTTTTCATCGGTCGCCCCCCCGCCCAGAGCACGTGGGCGGTCGTGGGGAGGATGAAAAGGGTTCAGCGTTAGCCGACCGAGGAGTACGCGACCACGCCGCGGCGCAGGGCGCCGATCGCGCGGCGCGCGGTGTGCGCCACCGGCGCCGCCCCGGCCGCGGCGGCCACCTGGTCCAGCAGGTCGATCAGCTGCTTGACGGCGCGGACGAAGTCGCCGGGGGCCAGGCCGGGCGACAGCACCTGCTCCAGCGGCCGGCCCCGCGCCCAGGCGTGCGCGGTCCACGCGAAGCCCAGGTCCGGCTCGCGCAGGAAGGACAGCTGGTGCTCCTTCTCCACGGCGTCGAGCTCGCTCCAGACCCCGGTCATGGCCGCTAGGACCTCCCGGACCTGTCCGTGTGGCAGCCGGGGCGGGCTCATGTCGTCGGGCCGGCGCGACTCGAACGTCAGCGCGGACACGCACGCGGCCAGCTCGGCCGGGCCCAGGCCGTTCCACAACCCCCGGCGCAGGCACTCGGCGACCAGCAGGTCGAGCTCGTTGTACAGGCCGGCCAGCCGCCTGCCTTCCGCGGTCACCGTATCGCCCTCGGTGTACCCGAGCTGGTCGAGCACCGCGCAGACCCGGTCGAACGTTCGCGCGATGACGTGTGTCCGGCCTGCCACCCGGCGTTCCAGATCCCCAGCATCCTGCTCCAGGCGGTGGTAGCGCTCGGCCCGCCGGGCGTGCTCCTCGCGGTCCGGGCAGCCGTGGCACGGGTGCCGGCGCAGCCGGCGTCGCAGCCGCTCGATCTCGGCATCGTGCTCGGCGCCCGACCCATTGGACCGGCCGGCCCGAGGCGGCCGGGCCAAGTCGTGGCCGGCCAGCTTGTTGCGCATGGTCGAGGCCAGGTCCCGGCGGTGCTTGGCCGACCGCGCGCTGAACCAGTTGGGTATCCGCACCCGGTCGATGGGCGTGACCGGCACCGGGAAATCGGCCGCGGTCAGCCGCTTGACCTGGCGGCCCGCGGTGAGCACGAGCAGCCCGGGCGGGTCGTCGGCGCGGGGAGACTCAAGCACCAGCGCGATCCCGGACCTCCGCCCGGCGGGCACCTGGACGATGTCGCCGCGGCGCAGCTGCTCGAGCGACGCCGCGGCCTCGGCCTGCCGGGCCGCCGAACGCCGCCGGGCCTGCTCGGCCTCGCGCCGCGACAGTTCCCGCCGGACGGACTGGTACTCGGCGAAGTCGCCCAGGTCGCAGGAGACCTCGATCTGATCCATGGACTGCCGGATTTGGCGCGCCTGGCGGGCCAGGCCGAGCACCGCCCGGTCCGCCTGGAACTGGGCGAAGGATGACTCGAGCAGCGCCGCGGCCCGGCGCCTGCCGACCTGCCCGACCAGATTGACCGCCATGTTGTAGGACGGCCGGAAGCTCGAGTTGAGCGGATAGGTCCTGGTGCTGGCCAGGCCGGCCACCGCGACGGGATCCACGCCGGGCTGCCAGAGCACGACCGCGTGCCCCTCGACGTCGATACCGCGCCGTCCCGCGCGCCCGGTCAGCTGGGTGTACTCCCCCGGGGTCAGGTCCGCGTGGTTCTCGCCGTTCCACTTGTCCAAGCGCTCGATGACCACCGTCCTGGCCGGCATGTTGATGCCGAGCGCCAGGGTCTCGGTGGCGAACACGGCCTTGATCAGGCCGGCCGCGAACAGCTCCTCCACGGCCTCCTTGAACGTCGGCAGCATCCCCGCGTGGTGCGCCGCGATCCCGCGCTGCAGCCCGGTGAGCCAGTCCCCGTAGCCGAGGACCGGCAGGTCCTCGCGGGGAATGTCCGCGGTCCGGCGCCGGACCAGGTCGGTGATCTCGGCGGTCTCCTGGGGCGTGGTCAGCCGCAGGCCAGCGCCCAGGCACTGCCCCACCGCGGCATCGCAGCCCGCGCGGCTGAAGATGAACGTGATCGCCGGGAGCAGCCCGGCCGCGTCGAGCCGGTCGATCACGTCCGGGCGGCGGGACACCCGGAACCGGGCCGGGCGCCGCGCCCCCCGGGCGTTGCGCCCGGGGGGCCTGGGCTCTCCCACCCCCCTCCCCATTCCCCCTACACTGTCGCGCTCAGCGAGCCGGCGCAGTTCCGGGTTGACCTTCGGGCGGCCGCGGCCGGAGGGCGGCCCCGCCCCTTGGCCGCCATCGGCGCCGGTGAACAGGTCATAAAGCCGCGAGCCGACGAGCATGTGCTGCCAGAGCGGCACCGGGCGGTGCTCGTCCACGATGACCGTGGTCCCGCCGCGGACCTCTGACAGCCAGTCGCCGAACTCCTCGGCGTTGCTCACCGTCGCCGAGAGCGCGACCAGCCGCACCGACTCGGGCAGGTGGATGATCACCTCTTCCCAGACCGCGCCGCGGAACGCGTCCGCCAGGTAGTGCACCTCGTCGAGGACGACGTAGCCGAGCCCGGCCAACGTGGGCGAGCCCGCGTACAGCATGTTGCGCAGCACCTCGGTGGTCATCACCACCACCGGCGCCTCGCCGTTGATGCTGTTGTCCCCGGTGAGCAGGCCCACCTGGCCGGCCGAGTACCTGCGGACCAGGTCGGCGTACTTCTGGTTGGACAGGGCCTTGATCGGGGTGGTGTAGAAGCACTTGCGGCCCTCGGCCAGGGCCAGGTGCACGGCGAACTCCCCGACCACCGTCTTGCCCGACCCGGTCGGCGCGGCCAGGAGCACCCCGTGGCCCGCGTTCAGGGCCCGGCAGGCATCCAGCTGGAAATCGTCGAAGCTGAACTCATAAAGGGCCTGGAACGCGCCGAGTTGCGGCTCGACCTGGGTCAAGCGCTGGGCCCGGGTGGCGCGGTGTCCGCGCCGTCGCGAGACGACAGGTCGAGGTCAAGCGGCGATACCTGATCGTCGCCGATCCCGGCGTACATCGATGGCCGGTTCGCCCGGCGCCGGTCGTTCGCCCAGATGACCAGCTCGGCCACCTCGATGAGCACCACGCACGGCACCGCTAGCAGGAGCATGGTCACCGGGTCCGGGCTCGGTGAGGCGATGCCGGCGAACACGAACACGAGGAAGATCATTATCCGGCGCCACTTGCGGATCCGCTCGTGCGTGAGGATCCCGACCATGTTCAGCATGACCAGGGCCAGCGGCAGCTCGAACGCCAGCCCGAAGCCGAGGATCATGGCCTCGAAGTAGCTCAGGTAGTTAGAGATGGTCGGCAGGACCGCTATACCGCTCGGGGCCAGCGCGAACAGGTACTTCAGGCCCCGGCTCATCGCGAAGTACGCCATCGTGGCGCCGGCCAGGAACAGCGGCGCCGCGACGGCCACGAAGACGTAACTCCACCGCTTCTCGCGGCGGTACAGCCCGGGGGCGATGAACGCCCAGATCTGATACAGCCAGAACGGGCAGGTGACGATGAGCCCGAAGAAGAAGGCGACCTGGACCCGGAGCATGAACGGGTCGAAGACGCCAGTGACGATCAGGTGAGCGTTGCCGGTGTGCTGCTCGGCCTGCTTGAACGGATGTTCAACGAAGTTCCAGAGCCGGTTGTAGACCTGCGGGATGAACCCGATGGCCATGCCGACGGCTATCGCGGCCAGCGCCTTGAGCAGCCGGTTCCGCAGCTCACGGATGTGGTCCATGAGCGGCATGCGGCCATCGGGGTTGGCCTGCCGCTGTGACGCCACGATCTTGGCGCCGAGCAGGCGCGCGCCCGTGATGGTGTCAGCCAGTTTCGGCATGGTGGGCTACGGGGAGGAGCTCAGCCCGGCTGCTGCGTCTGCGGCGTCTCCGTTGTGGAGGCGCCGTTCACGGTCACCGCCTGGCCTGCCGCTGACTGCTGCTGCTGGAGGTCGCGAATCTGCTGCTGCATCTGCTCGAACTGCTGCTGCTGCGACTGGGGAGGCGTGATGGCCTGGGCCGGCTCAGCCTCCGGTGCCTTGTCCTCCTCGTGATCGTTGTGCAGGTCGTGCACCTCGGCCTTGAGGATGCGCATGGACCGGCCCAGCGAGCGGGCCGCGTCCGGCATCTTCCTGCCGCCGAACAGGATGATCAGCACGACCGCGATGATCAGGATCTTCCACGGGCTGTCGAACAGGTCACCGAGCATGTGAGTCCCCATTCCGCGGGAAGCGCGTTCCCGCGCCTAGGGTTGCTTGCACCGGAAATTCTACACGCGACATACGGCCACGATAGTTCCCGGCGCCGCGTGGTTCAGGCGTACTGGGCCAGCGCCGCCGTGGCGTCCTCGCGGATCTGGGCGGCGAGGTCCGCCGGGGAGATCACCCGGCCGTCCTCGCCGAGCCGCAGCGCGAGCCGCCTGACCAGCCGGGTATCCGGGGTCCGGAGCTCGATCCGCAGCCGCCCGTCGCCGAGTTCGTCGACCCGCTCGCACGGGTAGTACTCGGCGACCCACCGGCCCGCCACCGACAGTTCGAGCTCCACCCGGACATCGTCGTCGGACGGCCGGAACAGCCCCTGATCCACGTCTCTGGGCCGGGCCTGGGCCGGCACCGACGCGGGTTCGTCGAGCACAGCAAGGGCCAGGATCCGGTCCAGCCGGAACAGCCGCACCGCCTCGGCGCGCAGGCACCAGGCCTCCAGGTAGGTCCGGCCCTCCACGACCAGCAGCCGCATCGGGTCCACGTCCCGTTCCGTGGCCTCGTCGCGGTCCGGTACGTAATAGGACATATGCAGCCGACGGCCCTGGTCCAGCGCGTCCCGCACCTGGGCCAGCACGCGCCCGGCGCCGGGGTCGTCGACCTGCACCGCGACCTGGGCGCTCACCTGCGCCGCGGCCCCGGCAGCCGCCTCCAGCTTGGCGATCGTCCGGCTGAGCGCCGAGCGGTCCTCCAGGTCCGGGATCTCGGCGAGCATCCGCAGCGCGACGAGCAGCGCGCTCGCCTCGTCCACGCCGAGCCGCAGCGGGCGGTCGATCGACTCGGCCTCGCTGACCACGATCTCGCCGCCCTCATACGACAGGTCGATCGGGCAGTAGGGATCGGGTGAGCGGAGCTCGACGCACCACAGCATGTTCAGGTCGTCGACCAGCTCGCGCTCGCTGAGGCCGAACGCGGCCGCGGTGTCGGCCAGCCCGACCACCTTCCGGCTGACGACGTAAGGGACCAGGGCGAGCAGCCGCTGCAGCCGGTCGGTGGCGGGCGTCACCCGCGGCGGGGCGCCCTGCCGGGCCCCGGACCGTGCCGCAGGCGAGCCTGGCGCGGCTGACGTCATGTAAGGACTCCTTTCAGCCGCCCGATGACCGCGTCCCGCAGGTCGGCGGGCTCGAGGACGACCACGTCCGCGCCGAGCTCGGCGAGCTGCTCGCTGTGCCAGCCCACGTCGGAGAACGGCACCTCGACCAGGTCCCACCCGGCCCGCTGGGGGGCCGGCCGGACGGCGCTGGCGCCGCGCCGGAGCCCGTAACCCGCTCCCTGCCTGACCTGCAGCACCGCGGTGCGCCGTCGCTGCGGCTCGGTGTCCCAATCGCGGACCATTCCTCGCACGTCGGCGCCGTCGGGCACCGTGACGGAGCCCGCCCGGCCGCAGAAGGTCACCGGCCCGTCGATCCGGCTCAGCCGGAAGACCCGGGTCTCGCCCCGGTCGGTGTCCAGGCCAGCGACATACCAGCGGCCATGCCGGTTCACCACGCCCCACGGCTGGAGCTGGCGCTGCTGGGACGAGCTGCGGCCGACGCCGCGATAGCTGAACGAGACCGGCCGCCGGTCCCGCACCGCCTCCCAGAGCGGGCCGAACGCCGCCTCGCCCGTCTGCAGCCTGGGCTCGATGCCCGGCTGCGTGGTCTCCTCGGCGTCGATCCCGGCGGCACGCAGCTTGAGCAGCGCGCCGGCCGCGGCCCCAGCCAGCTCGGCGCGCCGCCAGGCCCGGGCGGCCAGTCCGAGGACGGCGGCCTCGTCGGGTTCCAGCCTGATCTCGGGCAGCCCGTAGGCCTGCCGCGAGATCCGGTATCCCGGCTCCTCATCCGGGGTAGCGCTCACCCCGGTCTCCAGCGGGATCCCCAGTTCGCGCAGCTCGTCCTTGTCCCGCTCGAACATGCGCTTGAAGGCGTCGAAAGACTCCGGGTAGCCGGGCACGGCCTCCCTGATCTGGCCCGCGCTGAGGTACTTGCCGGTCGAGAGCAGGCAGACGACCAGGCTTAGCAGCCGCTCCGTCTTCCGCCGTGACATCGTCACCCTTCCCGCTCTCTATTGTCCCCCGCCCGGCCCTGCCCTCGCTCGCCCGCACCTGACCGTACCTCGCCGAGGCCCGTGGGACGCACGGTAGCGCGGTTCCGGACCGGGCTCATCGGCCCCCGGCTGTCCGGGTCGGCGACGTTCTGGCCTGGCGGAACGCTACGCTGCGGGAGTGAGCCTTTTCGTCCGTCATTGTCCGCTCGGAGCAGGCGGGCGGTCATGGGGAAGGATGACTAAGGCTCAGTGATCAGATGGCGCAGCGGCGTGGTCTCCGGCCTGCGGCGGGAATGGTCCGGCGCGGTCGAGGTCGACGTGACCGTCGCGGGAGCGCAGGTCCGGGCGCTGGCCTACCCGGCGCTCACCGGCCGTCCGCAGCCCGGCGACCGGGTGCTGCTCAACGTCGGGGCGTTCGAGATGGGACTGGGCACCGGCGGATACGCGCTGGTGGTAGCGCTGCCCGACCGGCTGCCGCCGGACCGTGACGAGCCCGGCCACCTGGTCAAGGCCCGGTACACGCCGCTGCAGGCCTGCGTGCTCGGCGCGGACGAGCAGGGCTCGCCGCACCACGAGATCCTGCGGGACGCCGACGGCCTGGACGGCATGCCCGTCGTGGTGGCTGACCTGCATTCCGCCCTGCCCGCCGTGCTGGCCGGCGTGCGGGCCGACGCCGGCCCGGTGCGCGCGGTCTACGTCATGCTCGACGGCGGCGCGCTGCCCGCATGGTTTTCCCGCACCGCCGCGGCGCTGCAGGACGCGGGCTGGCTGGCCGGGACGGTGACCGTGGGCCAGTCGTTCGGCGGCGACCTGGAAGCTGTCACGCTGCACACCGGGCTGCTGGCCGCGCGGCGGGTGCTCGGCGCCGACCTGGTCGTGGCCGCCCAGGGGCCGGGCAACCTGGGCACCGGCACCCGGTGGGGCTTTTCCGGGGTGGCCGCGGGCGAGGCCGTGAACGCGGTGGCCGTGCTCGGCGGCCGGCCGGTGGCCTCGTTGCGGGTGAGCGAGGCCGATCCCCGGGAACGGCATCGCGGCATCTCGCATCACAGCCTGACCAGTTACGGGCGGGTGGCCCTGGCGCGGGCCGACGTCGTGCTGCCGGACCTGCCCGGCGAGTTCGGCGCCCGGATCACCGCGGCGGCGCAGCCGCTGGCGGCCCGGCACACCCTGGTCCGGGTGAGCGTGGCCGGGCTGGCCGGCGCGCTCCGGGCCTGCCCGGTGCCGCTGTCCACGATGGGCCGCGGGCTGGACGAGGATCTGGCCTACTTCCTCGCGGCCGCGGCGGCCGGGCGGCACGCGGCCACGCTGCTGACCAAGCCATAACGGTCACGACCCGCCCATGAGCCGCGCCGATAACCATCAGAAGCCACGTGGCTAACAACGGCCTCGGCCTGATCGCCGACGAGCTCACCGACCGGACGCGAGCCTAACTAGTGAGTCCCGCCGGTCACCGCGTCCAGGACGTCCACCACGAACACGAGCGTGTCGGTCCCCTTGATCCCGGCGGTCGACGCGCCGGCCGATCCGTAGCCGTCCTTCGGCGGGATCACGAGCATGACCCGGCTGCCGACCGGGACGCCGGTCAGGCCCATGTCCCAGCCGGGGATGAT
>Ga0126381_100010695_pt1 | contig 10338 bp, 9 predicted proteins | sample PanSoiMetPlot_28_FD_96465 | JGI IMG/M metagenome (GOLD analysis project Ga0126381, IMG submission 96465) | Tropical forest soil microbial communities from Panama - MetaG Plot_28 | ecosystem: Environmental > Terrestrial > Soil > Tropical forest > Bulk soil | place: Panama | collected 2016-02-17 | reverse complement strand
GTCGTGAAAAGGCCAATGGCTGCGTAGTCGTCGGCCAATCCGGTAAGGGTTTCAAGGTTTGCCAATCACGTACTCGCCGGCCGAACCAGCCCGGCGCAACGGATTGGTGTGTCCGTGACGCCCATATTTTCATTTGAAGGTATGGACCCAAGCCGACCTCATTTTTGCGACGCTCAACCGTGGTGGGGTCGACCACGCTGAGTAGATAAACTGGCCAAGCACGGCCAATCCTGCGCTTGTGCCGCCAACCGGTTTTCCAGAGGCGATGTCATCGTTGAGTTCGTCGCTCAGGAGCGTGTGCTATGCCACCAGTTGATATAGCGCGCCTGGTCGCCGCCGGCAATGAACAAAACCTCAGCGTGGCGGACGATATCTACGACGTTGGAATCGTTGGCGGCATCGCGACTTGGAACGATCAACGTTGCAACCGAATTCATCCTGCAAAACGAATTGATAAACGAGTTGTAATCATCGCCACCGGCCGCGCGCAGGATGAGAAAATCCCTTCCCGCCGCTTTTTCACACAGGAACTGGAAGGCTTCGTCCAAGTCAGAGCCTCCTCCCATTAGTGCATAACCAGGGGCAGCTTTTTGGCTGACATCGGCCGCATTGCCAATGCGGATGTACTTGTAGGAAGACCGTGGGGACGCCATCCCGATTGCGAGCACAAGGACGAAAACAAATCGCCGTCCGCATTGATAGCCCAACAGCAAGATCGAGTTGCGCTTCACCAGTTGCGCGTCGGCGCTCATAGATTGTCGTTTCGTCACCAGCGAAAGGGATGGTGAAGGATGTTACAACAGTTTGGAGTTAGAGGGCGGAACGCTCGGTTCGAAGATTGGTTGTCACCAGCAATCAGCACCAAAAGAAGCAGTGAAAACCAGACGGCGATTAGTTACTGCGACTGTACATTCGACACTCAGGCCGTGGATAACAACCTTGAAGAATCGCCGTGGGCGGCGCTGCTCCCCTCGATATCAACACGGAACAATGTTCGGCTCAGAGCATCATGGCTCGATTTGGATCCATCCTCCTGAAGATGGCGCTCACTGCCAAGGGTTCAGCACGGTTACACCGGTTGCCTGGAAATGGCTCACATTTCTGGTAACAACTGTCATGCCATGAACGAGTGCAGTCGCTGCGATGAGAGCATCCCGATCCGAGCGAGGATTTGGCACATGGAGCGCTGCGCACCGCTGGGCGACAACCGTATCAATCGCCAAGATGCGACCGGAGAATGAAGGCAAGACGTGAGCGTCGATCCAGGCTCGCAGAACAGCGCCCTGCTTCTGGTCGCGCCGTTGGACGAGAAGAGTTCCTATCTCTAGCTCCAGTATCGAAACGACAGACAAATAGAGATTGGCAGCGGGGAGCGACTGCGCCCAGACTCTCACGCTTCGTTGCGCCTTACTGCCCTTTCTTAATTCGGATATTACGTTAGTATCGAGGATGTACATCACGACAAATCCGGCTGCTCGTGGAGATCCCCAGTTAAGCGAGGTGGCTCAAATTCAATTTCGGCAGCTTCGGGCATTGCCAAGGAGTCCGCAATGTTCTTCTGTCCACCGGTAATCTTCTCGTATTCCTCGACTGTGAGTAGCACATGTGAGGGGCGTCCCCGATCCGTGATGAAAACGGGCCCCTTCTTCGCAGCTCTCTTTGCACGGCTCGTGTCCTGATTAAACTCTCGGCTAGATAACTTTGTAATCGGCATGCTCGCGATCCTTATGTAGCAACGTTTCTACATTATAGCAGAGCTGAGACCGATTTGTTTCTCGGCAACGGTATCGTGTCCGCGGAAGCGGTCCAGCTGGTGGTAGCTCTCGCCCGTCTTTGCCGCAAAGTGCAGGATGGCAAGAATAACTCGATAATCGGTTACCTGAACCTCCGCCTGCACATCGCCGCGATCCACTACCCTGTGGTCGGACGTGACCTACCCAAGATGCTTGCAAGCAAAGTCGCAGCCGACTAGAAGCTCCTCGATCAGCGTTCTGCCCTCCGTCGCGTATCAGCCAAACTCGCAAAGAAGTAACTCAAAGGGACGAGCCAGTTCTTGGCTCGTCCACATCCCTCCGCCGACATCTTGTTGCCGAAGAATTAGGCCGCAATCAGTCGTCGCATGTTCTGTGCGACGCTAAGGCGTGCGCTTCAACAAGATGCAGATTCGCCGAAGCCGAGCGGAGTGGGCGGATGCAGCCGAATCTCAAACCCGACTATGAATCCCCCTCTCTCGGCTTGCTTCTCCTAAGGCGCCTGCGTAGACTTTGCAAGATAGTTCGATGACGTTGTCAATGACCGCTGCTGGTGAATCCTTTCCCCTGACTCGCCTCTCCGTTCTCGCCGCCGCGCGCAGCCAGGATGGTGCCGAGCGAGCTCGTGCTTTAGATACACTCTTCGGCGTTTATTGGAAGCCTGTCTATAAATACATTCGGTTGAAATTCTCGCAATCGCCGCAAGATACCCAAGACCTCACGCAAGGATTTTTCGCCGAACTGCTGGAACGCGGACTTCTGTCCCGTTTCGATCCTGCCAAGAGCCGACTGCGCACGTATCTTCGCCTTTGCGTGGACAGTTTCGTGCTTAACGAAATGAAGGCAGCTTCACGAAGAAAACGCGGTGGCAAAATTATGCAGATCGCGCTGGATTTTTCTGCCGCTGAAGACGAGCTGTGCACACAAGCGATCAATCCGGCTTCTATTGCTTCTCTCGAATCTCTCGAGAACTTTTTCGAGAAGGAGTGGATTCGGAGTCTGTTTTCTTCCGCGGTCGACGAGCTCCGCGGCGATTGTGAAGCGCAAGCAAAACAGAAAGCGTTTCAGCTTTTTGAGGCCTACGATCTCAGCGAAGAAAATGTTTCGTATGCCGAACTAGCCGTGAGCTTTTCGCTGTCCCTCACTGAGGTGAACAACCGACTCGCCTGGGCCCGCCGGCAATTTCGCCGCATTGCATTACACCGTTTGCGCGCCCTTTGCGACAGTGAGGAAGAGTTCGCCCGGGAAGCAAGAACGCTTTTTGGCATATCTACGAAATGACATTTCTGAGCGATAAAGCTCTCGGACGGCTACATGGTTCCGAAGCTCCGGATCTTTCCGGCACGCGCTTCACGCTGTGCGAACTCATAGCACGCGGGGGCATGGGAGCCGTATACGTCGCCGAAGACGAAAAGCTTTCTCGCCGCGTCGCACTTAAGGTTCTCGACACGTTGGATGCGAATGGCGATCTCACCGCCCGACTCACGCGCGAAGCGCGCATCCTCGCGCAGCTCGAACATCCCGGCATCGTTCCGGTGCACGATGTTGGCGCACTGCCAGACGGTCGCGTTTATTACACGATGAAACTCGTTCGAGGATGTCGCCTTGATAAACATGTCGCGCAACTCGATTCGCTGCCACAGCGGCTACGTCTGTTTTTGCGCGTGTGTGACGCTGTAGCGTTTGCCCACGCTCGCGGAGTTGTGCATCGCGATTTGAAACCAGCGAACATCATGATTGGCTCTTTTGGCGAAGTCCTCGTGATGGACTGGGGTCTGGCTAAGATTTGGGGGGAGCGTGAGGTTACCGTTGGCGAGAAGATTTTCATTTCCAGCCCAAAGGCTGAACCGGAGAATCCTTCGACGGAATCTACAGTTATTACAGGCCGTGGCACCGTCATGGGTACTCCCGGCTATATGTCTCCCGAGCAAGCGCGTGGCGACACCCAAGAAATAGACCTGCGCAGCGACATTTTTTCGCTTGGAACACTCTTGACATTCATAGCTGCCGGTGGCGTTCAAGGGAAATCTCCGGCGTTACCTCGGGCCCTTTTGGCTATTTCTGTCAAGGCTACAGCAGAGAACCCGAGCGCCCGTTATGCCAATGTTTCTCAGCTTGCTGGTGACCTCTCCCTCTACCTGGATGGACTGCCGGTCAGCGTCTATTCGGAAAACTTTTTCGAGCGCTTTGGGCGCTTCTTCAAGCGCCATCAAGCCGCTATTCTATTGATTACAGCTTACTTAATCATGCGCGTCCTGGTGCTGTTCTTTTTCCACCGATAGGTCTAAAGAAATTCCGCTGCCTGTTGTATAGAACAGCAGGCAGGAGAAATGCAGGCCGAATGGAGGGTTCTTCGATGAACAAGATTTTGATTGGTGTACTGCTCGGAGCGTTGCTCGGAGCAATCGACGGAGCAACGGCGTGGTTCACCCCGTCAGTTCGTGGGATGATTGTGGGAATTGTTTTCGGGTCGACGATGAAGGGTTTAATTGCTGGAGTCGCTGCAGGCATCTTCGCGCGCAAAATAAATTCGGTGCCGCTGGGAATCCTGTTCGGGCTTGGCGTCGGGTTCCTTTTGGCATTTCTTGTCGCCCTGAAGCAGCATGGCTACTACTTCGAGATCATTTTGCCCGGAAGTATCGTAGGAATGATCGTCGGGTGGGCTACGCAACGATACGGCCATGTAGCCGCGGCTATGCAGAGAGGTTAAGGCTGGACGGATGGATTTTCAGAGACAAGTCACGACTGACTCGAGGAGGGAACATGGGACGCGTAATACATTTTGAAATTCCGGTGAACGAGCCCAATCGTGCGGCGGCGTTCTACCAAAAAGTGTTCGGCTGGAAATTCGACAAGTGGGACGGCCCGATGGAGTACTGGATGGTGAGCACCGGGACCGAAGGAGTGCCAGGAATTAATGGCGGAATGCTGAGGCGGGGAAACGTAACCACGACAACGAACACGGTCGGTGTGGACTCCGTGGACGCGTCCGTCGCAGCGGTAACGAAGGCGGGCGGAAAGTTGATCATGCCGAAGACACCGATTCCCGGAGTAGGATATTTCGCGTACTGCGAAGACACCGAGGGAAATCTTTTCGGCGTGATGCAAGCGGACGCGAACGCAAAGTGAAGGGAACACCGAGGCCGCAATTCAGGTGGAACATCTAACGGACGAGTTCGCCCGCGGAAATCATTTCGATATTTTCTGTGTTTACGTGTCTAGTGCATTGCCCATGCCGGATACCGATTCGATATTTACGAGGATCTCTCGAGAGCATCAACAATTCATCGGGGGAATCGCCCAGGGTTAGCCGACTGTATGTCGAGGCGATACCTCCGATCGTAACGTACTCTTACGCGGATCGTTGTTCCACTCATCGCGTTTGCTTCAATGGAAATCGTTCCGTTCACCAATCGAACCCGATCGCTCATGCCCCAGACCCTTACCGTGCATGCTTCCGGATCGAACTTTCGGATCACAGCAGGACCGTACAAATGAAGTAAAGCACCAGGATCGGTCGGGTCCATGTGCACTCACCGGCTCGACCCAACTCAAAGAGATGACTATCGATACTGCGATTTTGCCGACCGGTAGGCAAGTGGCTTCGCTACTGAAGCGCCACAGCGCAATTTCTGCACAATAAAAATGGGTAATCTGTATCGAAGAGCGGAGGCACAATGGCTTCTCTACTCGTGTGCATTTCTGTGAAACTTTCTGCCTCGAACGAATCATATAGACGCCAGCCGACGAAATACCAAGTGAGAGCCGGTGTTTGCGAGCAGCTAGAATATGCGAGACAACACGATTCTCATGGAGAACGACTTGGCAAATATGCAGATTCAGAACGTAGCGATCGTCGGTACAGGCTTGATCGGCGGGAGCTGGGCCGCGCAATACCTGGCCAGCGGTTTTGACGTTATTGCGACGGATCCTGCGCCAAACGCGGAGGGCAGCTTACGCAAGTGCGTCGACGAGGCTTGGGACTTGCTCACGGTCATCGGGCTCGCTCCGGGTGCGAACCGCGATCGACTGGCCTTCACTGCCGACCTGAAAGAGGCGGTGTCGACGGCCGATTTTGTCCAGGAAAACGTCCCGGAGCGACTCATGCTAAAAGCCAAAGTGTTCGCGCAAATGGACGAAGTTGCACCTCCGGACGCGATTCTGGCTTCGAGCGCATCCGGCATTACGATGGATGTCATTCAGTCGGGTTGTAAGCGGCATCCGGAGCGTTGTGTGATCGGCCATCCTTTTAATCCTCCCCACGTGATTCCCCTCGTTGAAGTCGTAGGCGGAGTGAAGACGTCGGAGACGGTGATCGAACGAACCATGACTTTCTACGCGTCGATTGGCAAGAAGCCGATTCGGCTGCACAAGTCTGTCCCGGGGCATGTCGGCAACCGGCTTCAGGCGGCGCTCTACCGGGAGGTCCTCTATCTCATCCAGCAAGGAGTCCTCACCGTACAGGATGCGGACATCGCGGTGTCCTATGGACCCGGGCTTCGCTGGGGCGTGATGGGACCTAGTCTTCAGTGGCATCTGGCTGGCGGGGCTGGCGGAATCGAACAGTTTGTGAAGCAGTTCATGGATGGTTTCGTAGGCCTGATGAAGAAACTTGAAATGCCCGAGGTCACTCCGGCTCTGCTGCAGACTGTCATCGATGGCGTGCTTGAGGAGGCGAACGGCCAAACGGTCGAGCAACTTGCTCAGACGGAGAACAAAGTGGTGTCGGAGCTTCTAACGCTACGTGGAAAGGCAGACAGAACGCTTCCGTAAGCATCGTATCGAGCGCGTTGTTTCTGCACCTCTGCGGTTGCGGGCTCGGCAGCAAGCCCAATCGTCAAGACTCGCGCGGTCACATGGGGTAAGTTTTCCTAGTTCGAACTTTGTCCCACGATCAACGTTGCGAGAGGGCAATCGTTCCTAACCTCATTTCGACAGGACCATCGGCATCTACAATGAGCAGGCTGCCGCGCATGGGGATTGGGCTATTCAAGATCACAACGGTTTCTACTTGAATTCTCTCCCGCACGAGCGATTATGCACCTGCGAAACCTTTTCTTCGTTCGCAGTCGATCTCAGAATAGAGATAGAGATACAGATTCCTCGCGCGTCCAGTGACAATTCGAGCTTGCAAAAGGATTAAGATCACCGTACAAACATGAACGCTCGCGCCCCAGAAGCTTCAGCAAGAGTTTTCAGTGCAGGCGCGACTGTGCTGGTGCTGGCAAGTTTGTCTTTACTGACTGGATGTCAAGGGGTCAGTTCGGGCCCGTCGGCCCAAGTTCCGAACGGTAATTTAACTCTGGGAACCCAAACCCTCGATTTCGGAAGCGTGACAGCAGGCAACCGCAAAACGCTTACCGTGTCGGTTACGAATTCGGGCGGTGCGTCGGCAAGCGTGAACGCGGTATCAGTGTCAGGCACCTACTACTCGGTGACCGCTCCGACGCTCCCGGTCTCTATCCAAGCTGGGCAGAGTGTAGCCTTCAGCATCGAGTTCGCACCGAATGCTTCTGGGTCGTTCTCTGCAACGGTGTCGTTCACCACGAGCGAAGCGAACTCGCCTTTAACCCTCGGGCTAACAGGCACGGGAACGGCGACCACAGGCGCTCAGTTGACTGTCGCACCCGCCACAATTGCCGTCGGAGACGTCGTTGACGGCACGAGCGGAACGGCATCCGGGACGCTTACAGCTCAGGGGGGAAACGTGACCGTGACCGCGGCGAGCACAAATAGTTCGTCCTTTGCCATTAGTGGACTCTCTCTTCCGGTAACGATCACAGCCGGGCAGAGCCTTTCATTCACTGTGATATTTAGTCCGCTCTCAACCGGGGCAGCGACAGCTACGTTGACGTTGACCAGCAATGCTCAGCCCTCTCAAACGACGGCGACTCTGACCGGAACCGGCACAGCGGCATCCACCCACACGGTAAGTTTGTCGTGGAAGGCAAGTAGCTCACCGAACATCGTCGGTTACAACCTCTATCGCGCGCCGTACTCAAGCTCGTGTGGAAGCTACTCCAAAATCAATTCCACACTCAACACGGGCACGCTGTACACGGACTCCGCAGTGGTGGATGGCAAGTCGTATTGCTACGCTGCGACCGCGGTGAACAGCAGCAACGAAGAGAGCGCGTATTCGAACATCGTGTCGAACGTACAGATCCCAGCAAACTAGGTTATGACATCCCTGAGAGAGGGCGATTCTCGAAAAAGAATCCATGGCGAACCCTCGATCCCGCTACGCGAACAAGCATGTGCAGTCCACCAGAAGGATCGAAAGAAGCGTGATGTGTATCACACGGAACGCCTTACACTGTAGTATATTGCGCAGTTTCAGCTGAATGTCCCAGACGCCCTCGGTAGGGTTTGATTCAGACGCTACCGAAAGCTCGCGTGTGTCTAGGGTTGCGTTTCTTGGACATAGGGACGCCATTTTCCCTCAGGGGAGGACCTTTCGTGGCCCGAAATGCAAGCGTCAAGAAGACAGGTGCGAAGCCACCGGTTCACAACAAGAGCGGTCTTACCAGGTCAAGCATTCCGCCGTACCGCAATCCTGCATTCTCCGCGGAAAAGCGGGTGAAGGACCTTCTTTCCCGCATGACCCTCGAAGAAAAAGCCGCGCAGATGCTCTGTATCTGGCAGCAAAAACCGAAGACACTCGTGGATGCGGACGGCAACTTTGATCTGGCCAAGGCCAAGCAGTTCTTCAAAGACGGCCATGGGTTGGGGCAAGTCGGGCGGCCGAGCGACGCAGGCAAGGGCCTGAATGCGCGCAAAATGGCAGAAACTACGAACGCCATCCAGAAGTTCTTTATTGAAAACTCGCGGCTCGGGATTCCGGTGGTCTTCCATGAAGAATGCCTCCACGGACATGCGGCCGTTGATGGAACAAGCTACCCACAGCCGATCGCGTTGGGCGCGACTTTCAACCCCGGGCTTATCGAATCCATCTTCACGGCGACCGCGCTGGAAGCCCGTTCGCGAGGGGCGCATCAGGCCCTGACTCCGGTTGTCGATGTGGCCCGCGATCCCCGCTGGGGACGCGTCGAGGAAACTTACGGCGAAGATCCATTCCTGGTGTCACGCATGGGAATTGCGGCGGTTCGCGGCTTCCAGGGCGATGCCAGCTTCCGCGACAAGACCCGCATGATCGCAACTCTGAAGCATTGCGTCGGACACGGGCAACCCGAGTCGGGCATGAACTGCGCACCGGCGAACGTTTCCTTGCGCGTGTTGCGTGAGACGTTTCTGTTTACCTTTAAAGAGGCGTTGCAGAAGGGCGGCGCGATCAGCGTGATGCCGTCCTATAACGAAGTCGATGGCGTGCCGTCGCACGCCAACAAGTGGCTGCTGCGGGATGTCCTTCAAAAGGAATTCGGATTCAAGGGGTATTACGTCTCCGACTATTTTGCGATCTGGGAACTCGGATATCGACCCGACACACACGGGCATTTCGTAGCGGTGGACAAAAAGGAATCCACCCGGCTGGCGGTCGAGGCCGGAGTGAACATCGAATTGCCCGATCCGGATTGTTATCTGGACCTGGTGGGCTTGGTACGGAAACGCGTCCTCAAAGAATCGCAACTCGACGAACTCGTCGCGCCGATGCTGTTGTGGAAGTTCAAGCTCGGTCTTTTTGATGATCCATATGTGGATCCGGTGGTGGCGGAGCAGGTGGTAGGGTGCGATGAGCACGCCAAGCTGGCCCGGCAGTCTGCGCGCGAAGTCATCACCCTGCTGAAGAACGAAGGCGGCCTGGCTCCGCTCGATATAAGCAAGTACAAAACGATTGCGGTCATTGGTCCGAATGCCGATCGCACTCTCCTTGGCGGCTACAGCGGAGTTCCCAAGCACGAAGTCACTGTGCTTGAAGGCATTAAAACCCGAGTGGGTAATCGTGCGAAGGTGCTCTACAGCGAAGGCTGCAAGATCACTATCGGTGGCAACTGGAACCAGGATGCGGTTGTCCCCAGCAATCCGGAAGAAGACCGCAGGCAGATTGCCCAAGCCGTTGACGTAGCCAAGCAGGCCGATCTCATTATTTTGGCGATCGGCGGAAATGAACAGACATCGCGCGAAGCCTGGGGCCTGAATCACATGGGCGACCGCGCCAGTCTTGATTTGATCGGCAGGCAGGAGGAACTGGTCAAGGCGATGATCGCGACGGGCAAACCGGTCGTCACTCTTCTTTACAATGGGCGGCCACTTTCGATCAACTATCTGGTCGAAAATGTGCCGGTCATTTTCGAGTGCTGGTATCTAGGCCAGGAGAACGGCCATGCCGTTGCCGACGTGTTGTTTGGCGATGTGAATCCCAGCGGCAAGCTGCCAATCACGTTTCCACGTTCTGCCGGACATCTGCCCGTGTTCTACAACTACAAGCCGTCGGCCCGGCGCGGGTATCTCTTCGACGATGTCTCTCCCCTCTACGCTTTCGGCTACGGCCTGAGCTACACGACCTTTAAGATCGAGAACATTCGGCTTGAAAAGAAAACCATGAAGGTCACCGGCTCGACCCGAGTCATCGCGGAGGTCACCAACACCGGTCAGCGCGACGGGGCGGAAGTCGTACAGATGTACATCC
>Ga0126381_100010694_pt1 | contig 10339 bp, 6 predicted proteins | sample PanSoiMetPlot_28_FD_96465 | JGI IMG/M metagenome (GOLD analysis project Ga0126381, IMG submission 96465) | Tropical forest soil microbial communities from Panama - MetaG Plot_28 | ecosystem: Environmental > Terrestrial > Soil > Tropical forest > Bulk soil | place: Panama | collected 2016-02-17 | reverse complement strand
CGTCACCTTGTCCGCATGCAGCAGAGGAGGCTGATCCACGCCTTCTGTACCGTGCAGAGTGATGTCATAGAAATTCGCGGTCAGTTCCGAAAGACTGAAATCCATCCCGCCTATCGTCGTTCTCCCGCCAGTGGCCAGGGTGGCCTGCTCGACAATCTTTGCCAGCACGAATCTCTGGAAGGAGGCGCTCGTAAGATAGAAATATCCCCCGGTGGCGGCAACCATCACGAGAGCTCCCGCCACCAGCACCGCCCATCCGATCCTTCGTTTCCAGCTCATCGGCATCCCTAAAATGCCTGCCCGATTGTGATGTAGTACTGTGTCGGATTGATGCCTGGAATGGGGCTCAGATTTCGTCCCACGTCAATTCGCACCGGTCCAATCGGGGTCGCATACCGCAATCCGAAGCCAAGGGTATTCGTATAGTTCTTGACTAAGTCGTGCAAGTTGATCGCGCTGTAAACATTTCCCCCGTCATAAAAGATGACCCCGCCCAGTGCCTTCATGATCCTCATCGGAAAACGCACTTCCGAATTAAGAATAAACAACTGCTTCCCGCCCACAGGCACCGAGATGTTGACGCATCCCTGCACTCCCTCCAGCACGTTGCAAAACGGAACCAGACGCTGCGGTCCCGCCTGATCGATGGGAAAACTGCGCAGCGATGTGCTGCCGCCCGCGAAAAACAGCTGGCTGGTTGGTACAAAGCTTCCCGCAAACGGAGGTGCCAACCCTAGGCGCACACTATTTGCGAACACCACCGAATGCAGGGACTTGTAAAATGCATACTGCCCGAAGAACTTCACGAAGTCCGCACTTGAACCCAGAGCCGTGGGCGTAACTCCCAGATTTATGGTCGCAAACATCCCACGATGCGCATCCAGTGGCATATCGCGTGTATCGCGGATAAGGCTGCCCGAGAGTGTCGAAAGCCACACATTCTGGTCCTTCGGAAGCACCAGATCTGGAACCAGGATGTCCGACAGCACCGTATGATTGAATTCGTAGCGAAGCTGTAGGCGCGTGTTCGCGCTATGATGCAAAGGCCGCTCCACCTGAAACGACAGCTCCCCTATCGTTGCCACAAAGAGCGGATTTTGACTTTCTCGTTCTAGCGAAAAACTGTTCAGTGATTTCCATTCTGTCCCGAAGAAGTGCGGCTGGCCATAGGTCGAGAGCAGCCGTTGATCCAACTGCGAAATCAGGATGGAGCCGCTCGCCGTCTCACCTTGCCCGCGCAGGTTCCGTCGCGTGTATTCGATTAGCCCACGAGGGCTTGCATATGCCGATTCACTTTCGGCGATCTTATATCCGTTCAGCCCGATCGACCCTCCCCCGCCGGGAATCGCCACCGATCCACTCGGAACGCTTCCTCCGCGATGCCCAGCTTCGAACCCAATGCCCCAGGTGATCTCATTTCGCTTGGCTTCGTGCACCTTGATCAGTGCCGTCTCATCATCCTGGGTCGTGATCGGCCTTCTCGGACCCACGCTGGACCAATCGAAGATATTCAAGTCGTACAGGCGGCTTTCAGCCTCTAGAAGATTTCCACGCCGCATAGGAGTCTCTCGCGCAACCCGCGCGGTCCTGGTAAGCAGCGACATTGTTGTCCGGTCCTGCCCGAGATAGACGACGTCATCGATTCGTACCTGCTGATGCTCCTCGATGGCATACACCACCTTTACACGGTGAGCATGGTCGGCTATTGTCTGCGCCGTAGCCTTCACTTCGACGTTCAGATACCCGCGATTCAAGTATGTCGCTGAGATACGGTTGCGATCCTCTGTCATTTTTCGTGGTGAAAATGGCGAACCCGCGGTCAGTTGAAAACCCTTCGGTGCAGTCAGTTGTTCGTACTCGACGTTCTGATTCCCCGAGACCCGCACGTCCTCGACCAGCGTCTGCGTTCCTTCTTCGATGTCAAAATGGACGTCGATCTTCGGCTCGCGATCCACCACTTTCGGCGTGATCTTCACTTCCTCGTAGCCGCGATCCCGATAAAGTGCCTCAATATTCGTCGTACTCTGCTTCAATATCTTCTGGCTCAGACTGCCGCGCGTCCAGGTATGAGACGTCTTGACCGTCACCTGCTGCATGAGCTCTTTCGTCTTGATGGCCGAGTTCCCGTGGAACAAAATGCGCTCGACTTTGTGTTTCTCGCCACGGTCAATCTTGTAAACGATCGGAATCTTGTCGGTCTGCGTTTCGAAATTGGTTGTGACTTTGACGTCGTAGTACCCTTTCTTCTGGAAGTAATCCGCCAGGTTGCGCTGCCCCTCGTCGACGAGTTCACGGTCCACCGCGCCTTCGGAATAGATCGGAATGAGCTTCTTCATATTTCGCCCCCGAGCAAAGGGCAATGGACTTAATTTGGCTCCTTCCGCCCGGATCATGACCAGCGGCCCCACCTTAACCTTGAACGCCACTTCCACCTGATTGGTCTGCGGGTCATACTTCGGCGGATTTTCCTGGATGCTGGCGGCCAGCCGGTGCTGCTTCGTCAGACTCCTCTTCATAAGGCTCGTCGCGGCCCGAATGCGCTCTCGGGTGTAGCTCTTTCCCGGTTTCAGAAGCCCCCTCGATAGCCGCGCTCGCAGTGACCGCATCGCGCGTAGCAAACGAGCCTTTTCCGGATCATCCGGTCCTTCAATGTTCACGGCAGAAATCTGCGCTCGTTTTCCCGTTACAACCCTGAAGGCTACGTTGACGATCTGGTGCGCATCGTCGATGGCGGTTTCCGCATGCACCTCGGAGTGGAAGTATCCATTCTGGCGAAGAAATTCTCTTAGTGCAGCCTCTGCAACAGGGATTCTCGAGGAATCATACGGATCGTTATCCGGCAGATCGGCGACTTGCAGAAGCCGGCTGTAGCTAAACGACGCTCCCGGAAACTGCACCACTCCCCAGTAATACGCCGGTTCCAGCAGGAATTCCACTCGCAGCCCGGTAACATCGGGCACTACGCTTATCTGGACATCAGCGAAATTGCCCGCTCGTTGCAATGCCGTAACGTCGGCGTCAATCTTCGCTTGCGAATAAGGCTCGCCGGCATGCTGCGACAAGAGAGAGAGAAAGGGATCCAGATCACGATGCGGGTTCGCGATGAGCGAGATCGCACTGACATTCTGTCCGTCATAAGAAGCGGACGGAGCTTGGGACGCAAGCTTCGCAAACGCCATCGTGCTCACCAGCAATACAGTGATGGTTCCCCAGCGCATAGGCTACTGCTCTCGGGGAACACTCTTCGTTGGTGTGATGTTCGCAACCAGAGATTCCATTTGAAACCCGATGAGTGAACTGCGGTTGGAAATCCGTACAATAACTCACACGAATCTCCGGAAAAATTAAACCGCTGGAACGTTTGAAAGACAGGTCCCACGAGAACCAGCGAAGAATCCGGCGCCTCTTTCGTTCGTGTGCTCAATATCTTGCGCCTGGTCGAATTTGGGTTACGAACGGGTTCATGTTGTAAGGGTCTCCTCGTTCCGTGCTGTGCAAGCTGTGTTCATGGACAGTGCTTTTGCAAAATCTAGTCTGGCGGCAACCGGCCACGGAACTGTCGTTTCAGACAGTTTCGGCACGCGCCGAGTCTGCATTACACGACAATACGACGACATTACTATGATTAGCTGGCATCGAATGGCCAACCCCTCGCGAGCCAGCCAAGACGATCGCCCGCCACCTGAATCAGTCCCGGGCCCCCGCAAACCCTCAAACCGCTGTTAACCAGGTGAGCGCGGGCCGCTTGTGGTAGAACCACCACGGCTGTCATCAATCGACGATTCGCCGTGTCCGGGGATGTTATTGCGTGCGCCATCTCTGCCGTCACCAGACGGCCATCGACTACGGCCAGCACCGTTCCCCATAGGCAAAATAGGAGTGCACACCCCGCGGTTAGCCCGTCAGGCCTAGTACTCGCGAATGAGAACTGCCAAGACTTCGAGCCAATCTGAGCTACACTCGAACTACATCATGTGCAGCGTTTCTGTAAATATGGAGCCAGCACAGCTTCCAGGTCCGCGCGAATCCACTGCGCGGCGGTCCCCTTCTGATAGAACGCCCAAGTAAGCACGGAACCGCTTAAGGTTGCCTCGACGGTCCGCGCCAACTGTGCCGGCTGCAGGTTTCGGATAAGCTCGCCCGCTTCCGCAGCGGCTGCGACCAGCCGTTCTAATGCCGTGCGCGTGGCCCGCGCTTGTTTTACTAGGTGTCTGCGAAAGTCCGGGTCCGTCAGATCGATCTGCAGATAAGAGAGGTTCCTGACGAGAGCCACTGGAGAGGTCGCCATGCCACTCACGCAGTCCGCGTAGGCATATAAGGCCGCCAGTGGCGACGCATGCCGCTTTCCCAGGGCCGCGAAAAACTCGTTGGCGCGCTGGGCAGCTTCTTCGGACAACGCGAGCAGCAGGGCGCGTTTCGATCCGAACCTCTGCACCAACACAGCCGCCGTCACGCCGGCCTCTTTGGCGATGGCCGCTAGTGTGAGCTCGCCTGGTCCGACCTTGCTCATGACGGCGTGAGCAGCGGCAAACAGTTGCTGGTCCGTCACCTTCCTGGGACGGGGGCTCATAGACGCTTGACCATTTCTAAATGATCATATAGTATCCGTTTCTAAATCGTTGTTTAGTTATCATGATGGCGAAAGGAATGCACACCCAGGCGAACTGTGACCTATAGCAGCGCTGTCAGCTTGGACGGTTTTTTGGCGGGCGCGAATGGCTCGCTCGACTGGCTGCATTTCAGCAAAGACGTTCAGAACGTAATGGCCCAGTACTGGAAGGATATAGACACAATCCTTATGGGCCGAAAGACCTATGAGGTTTCCACTTCTTCCGGACGCTTCAATCGATTGACCAGCCGGGAGTGGAACTCGTAAAGGCGCCCGCGGTCGAATTCATTCGCGGAAGCGCCGACCGGGAAAGGGAATTTGTCTGCTGGGCGGTGACGAACTGGCGCAATCGCTGTTGGAGGCCGGGTTGGTAGACCGAATCGGCTTGAACATTCACCCGATACTGCTCGGCTCGGGCGTCCCTACATTCCGAGATCCCGGGCATCGGGTGAAACTGAGAGTGACGGAGTGCCGTCCCCTCGAAGGAGGATGTGTCCTTGTGAACTACCTCGTTGGCTCGGCGGAAGAGTCACATTCTCTCTAGAACCCATGGTCAGGGGGGACGGCGGGCAACTCTGGCCGGCTCCTTGCTTAACTCTATGCTGGCCATCGACCTCTGCATGGGACAGATGATCCATGGATGGCTGGATTGATTTCGATGTCATGTCACTGTCATGGAGGGACGATCACAGAAAAATGTGCACCTCAGTTCAGGAGGTAAGATATGCTTCAACGAGCCCGTGCTCAGCCCCCGAATGATGAACAAATCAGAGGAGATAAGTTGTGGTTGCGTTAGCTACTATCCGTAATTTGTTTGCATATAACTACTGGGCTCGCGACCGCCAACTCGAAGCCTGCGCTGCCCTCAGCCCGGATCAGTTCCTCACCCCGGGAAACAGTTTTCCATCCATGCGTGACACCTTGGCGCACATGGTCGGCGCCGAGTGGGTCTGGCTCGAACGACTGCAAGGTCGTTCGCCTGCGGCTTTACCACCAGCGATAGAATTCCCGACTCTCGAACTGGTCTGTGAACGTTGGAGAGTCCTCGAACGTGGCTTCCTTGATTACCTCGCCCGCCTGCGGGAGGAACAGCTTTTACGGAGTGTTGCATACACGAACTTCACAGCCGAGAACTGGAGTTATCCGGTTTGGATGGTTCTGCTGCACACGGTTAACCACCAAACATATCATCGCGGACAAGTGACCATGCTACTGCGGCAACTTGGGGCGCAACCGGCCGCGACGGATCTGCTCCTCGCCGAGGACTCCGGCCTGTTCAGACGCGCTCAATCTACTGGACTGGAACTTCACCAGTGGGGGGAGCGGTGAGACACAGATGATCGAGGAAATACTCCATCACCGGGAATGTGTTTTCGTTCGGCGGCAGGTTCTTGCGCCCGGTGAATCTACCAAGTGGCACCGCGATCCCTGCCGCCGAATTTCTGTTGTTCTAAAAAGGACAGGCTCTGGCCATTGAATTTGGAGACGCGACCCGCACTGTACGGGTCGCAGTCACTCCGGGAGAGGTCGACTGGAGCAAACCGAGCGATCGGGTTCGTCGGTCTATCTGTTCTGGGAAACGGATGCTTTCGGCACTTGCCGACAGGAAACTATAGCAATGAACATCACAATCTCGCCGCACAACTCGCCAGGGCTTGGACATTCCGATTTCTTTTCGGATCATTCCATGGCTTGCCGCCTCGAACGAACCGAGGCAACTGCCAACGCCCATTTTGTGGAAGCGCGCGCGCAACTAGAACCCAATCTCGGAGCCCAGTGGATTGCAGTTGCCGGGGCCTACCTGATGTTCGATGGTGTCCGCTCGCCTTGCACACAGACCTTCGGCCTGGGTCTTTTCAAGATGCCGACGGCGGCAGAGATGAACGAGATCGAGAGGTTCTTTCGAGAGCGCCATGCGCCGATCTTTCACGAAGTCAGTCCACTGGCGGACAAGAGTCTGATTCCGATGTTGAACCGGAGGGGCTATCACCCGATCGAATTTACGACGGTTATGTTCATGCCATTGAATGACAGCCGAAGAGAAGTCTCCGCCGAAACGGAAGACATACAGGTAAGAGTCATCGCGGAAAGTGATCGTGATCTCTGGGCTCAAACCGCAGCCGAGGGCTGGCAGGCGGATACGGAATTTATGGACCTTTTATTCAGCATGATGCGGATCAACGCCTACCGATCTAGCGGGATCTGTTTCCTGGCGGAATTGCGGGGGCAACCGATCGCCACAGGAGCGCTCGCGATTCATGATCGGGTTGCCTTGTTGGCCGGCGCCAGCACGGTTCCTCAATGGCGCCGCCAGGGGGCGCAAAATGCATTACTTGAAGCCAGGTTGCAATATGCGGCACAAGTCGGTTGCGATCTGGCCATGTTCTGTGCCGCGCCCGGTAGTGCCTCGCAACGCAATGCCGAACGGCAGGGCTTTCGCATCGCCTACACGCGGACCAAGTTCGAGTTGAGTATTTAGGGAGTTCGCTAGCGCGTGCCGGCATTCGCGTTTCCTCGGCATTGGACGAGGGGGGTCGAATGACGAGGAGTCTTTCCAGTTTCAGCCAAGCTTATATTCCGCGTGGACTGCGTCCAGTTTGAATCCGCTGTAGGGCCGCAACCAGCGTATCGATGTCTTCACGCGTGTTATACAAGGCCAGGGATGGCCGTATGGTTTTCTCCACCCCAAAACGACGCAGAATGGGCTGAGCACAGTGATGTCCTGCGCGGACCGCGATGCCTTCCTGGTCGAGCGCCTTTCCAACTTCTTCAGGCGGAAGAGTGTCCAGAACCAAAGAAAATACCCCCCGCCTTTTCTTTGGCGGTTCCGATTAGACGCAGTCCAGGAACAGTGAGTAGTTGCGCGGTCCCGTATTGAACCAGTTCGTGTTCGTGCCGGGAAATGTTCTCCATCCCGATTTCGTCGAGATAGTCGAGCGCGGCACCGAGTCCGACTGCGTCGCCGATGGTGCCGGTTCCGGCTTCGAAGCGTGCCGGAGGAACGTTGTAGATCGTCTTCTCAAAGGTTACGTCGATGATCATATTGCCGCCACCCTGCCAGGGCGGCATCTCTTCGAGCAGATCTGACTTCCCGAAAACGACGCCCACCCCGATAGGAGCAAAAATCTTGTGTCCGGAGAAGACAAAGAAATCGCAATCGAGAGCCTGCACATCAGTAGCCATGTCAGCGACGGATTGTGCTCCGTCGACGAGCACGCGCGCGCCATGGCGGTGCGCCATCTCGATCATCTCTTTCACCGGCGTGATCGTCCCAAGCGCATTCGAAACTTGACTAACCGAGACAATGCGCGTGCGTGGGCCGAGCAGTTTCTCGTATTCCTCGAGAATGACCTGGCCACTGTTGTCCACCGGAGCCACTCGCAGGCGGGCGCCCTTTTCTGCCGCCAGCTGCTGCCACGGCACAATGTTCGCGTGGTGCTCGAGCCAGGTAATAACGATCTCATCGTCTTTTTGGACATTGCGGTGTCCCCAGCTCTTCGCAACCAGATTGATGCCTTCGGTCGTTCCGCGAACAAAAATGACCTCGCGCGCTGCCCGAGCATTCAGGAACCGGCGAACCTTCTCTCTTGCGCTTTCATACGCATCCGTCGCTCGTGCCGCTAATGTGTGCGCCGCGCGGTGGATATTGGAATTTTCCTGTCGGTAGAAGGCGGAGAGGCGATCGATTACAGCATTCGGTTTTTGCGTGGTAGCGGCATTGTCCAGCCACACCAGAGGTCGCCCATTCACCGGCTGCTGCAAGATCGGAAAGTCGCGCTTGATGATGTGCGGATCGAATGGACGCTTCGATAATCCGATGCTGGAAACGATCTCGGGATGAAACTCCGGCGCCTCGACAGGCGCCGCCTCGGAAGACGTTATCGCCGATGTCGGTGGTTGTGTTGAACGCTCCCGCAGGGAAGGAAGTTGGGGAGAAACATCGAGTTCCGGTACGCTTTGCGGTCTGGACGCAGGCGGCGCCGCTGCTCGCGGCGTATCCGGAACCGAATGGGCGCTCGTGATATTTGGAAACAAAAATGCTTTATCGGGACCTGGAAGCGCTGACGTAACTGTAAGCGGTGACGAAGGCAATCGATGCCGCCGGGTCTCATCACGGAAATATCCGGGCCCGCCTGGAAGCGATGGCGGTGACGTCTGAGAAAAGTTCGCGTACAACCTGCAATCACCCAGCCCTTTTGCCAGCAGCGCGTCGATTTCGTTCCGGTTCGGCTCGAGCTTTACCCTACTGTGTAAATCGACTTTTTGAATGTGTTAACCACCGGATGCAATTCTCCACCTGTGGACCGTTCGGACGAGGCGCCAAATGGTAGGGCGTCGGCCCGCAAAGCCGATCATCGTGGGCGATTCCCACCTCGCCCTCCAAATCTTTCAGCTTTTTCTTGAGCGCGGCTCAGGCGATCTGTTGGGTGTACGAAACCTGGCACCTAGGCGCGCGTAAGCGGCACCACTCAATGGCACCAGGGCATACGCTGCTGAGCGCCCATCCGACTTGTTTCCATCGCCCCGGCCGCGATCTGGAAGGAAATGTGGCCCATATCCGTACCGGATCCTGGCAACAATCCGCAAACGGATTCACAAAGCCGAGAATTGTTCGAGCGAGGTTGCGGCGTTGTGGATGGTGGCTTCGCGGCACCTGTGAAAATATCCACAACCGGATCCAAGGCAAAGAATTCGAGTCACCCTGTTATTTTCGCAGCAATTATGAGTCTCAGGTCTTCTCCCCAGAATCGGCATTTCCCTTGTTTAGAAGTGGGTGGCTGAACTGACACTCTTGCCAGTGTTAGGCCCCGATAGCCAACAGTACAGTCGGTACTGCCAACCGGCCTTGCTCGAACGGTATGAGACGATTGCTGCTGCTGACTTTAGCATTGGTGTACAGCACCTCGCTGTGGGCAGACGCAACCTTCCTAGTGCAAGAACCCTATGGCCCCTTTGGGGCCATCAATCCGACCGGACATGCCGCCATTTACCTGTCTCGTGTCTGCGCGGTAACACCGCTGGTGTTGCGGCGGTGTGACCCCGGCGAGTTGGGAAGCGTGATAAGCCGCTATTACAGGATTTCGGGATACGACTGGGTCGCGGTGCCGTTAGTCCCTTACCTCTACGCGGTCGACGATTTCGACAGTATTCCAGATAAGGCGAACTCAGAGATAGTAACCTCTCTTAGAGATAAGTCGCGGCAGAAGTATCTGCTACAGATTGCGCCCGATCCCGCCGATGGCCGAGCTCCCAAAGGAGCATGGGTAGAATTGGTTGGGGCCGCCTACAATCGCAAAATATACGGGTTCCAGATTAAGACCACAGAAGCACAAGACGACTATCTGATCGCAATGCTCAACTCGCGAAAGAATAAGAGCCATTTCAACCTTTTCTTTAACAACTGCGCTGACTTTTCGCGTCGCATCCTCAACCTCTACTACCCGGGCGCGGTTCGACGTAACTATCTTGGTGATGCGGGCATGACCACGCCCCAGCAAATCGCAAAGTCCTTGGTTTTATATGGAAAACAACATCCGGGCGTACTTCTTTCGACTTTCTTCCTACCGCAAGTGGCTGGCAGCCGTGGGCCGAGTCACCGGATCAAGAGTGTTTCTGAAGGCTTCGTAAGTTCGAAGAAGTACATCTTGCCATTGGCCGCTTTCCATCCCTGGCTAGCAACTAGCCTGTTTGCAGTTTACATGGCCAAGGGTCGCTTCAATGTCGCGCGCT
>Ga0126381_100010692_pt1 | contig 10342 bp, 6 predicted proteins | sample PanSoiMetPlot_28_FD_96465 | JGI IMG/M metagenome (GOLD analysis project Ga0126381, IMG submission 96465) | Tropical forest soil microbial communities from Panama - MetaG Plot_28 | ecosystem: Environmental > Terrestrial > Soil > Tropical forest > Bulk soil | place: Panama | collected 2016-02-17 | reverse complement strand
TCCCCGGCGCGAACGCGGCGTACTCGTCGTGCCCGAAATAGGACTGCCGGACCCCGCAGGCGAGGATGAGGTAGTCATACCCGAACTCCAGCTGGTCACCGAAGAACGGCCGCTTGGCAAGCACCCGCCGCCCCTTCGTGTCCAGGTCCGTCACCTCGGCCAGGACGAAGTCGACGTTGCGCAACGGCTTCAGCAGGTGGCGCAGCGGGTAAGCGATATCGCCCTCGGACATGATGCCCGTGGAGCACTGGTAGAGCAGCGGCGGGAACAGGTGATGCTCGGCCTTGTCGAGCAGGGTCACCTGAACAGGCGCGTTGCGCAGCGCCCGGGCAGCGAACAGGCCAGCGAGCCCCCCGCCGGCGATCACCACCCGACGCGAGCCGGATGCCTCAGCCATGGCGCACCCCGTCCTTTCGTCTGCCTTCGAAGTCCTACTGGATCCAGACGTCATAGTGGATCTCGCGAAGGCCCCCGGCCATCGCCCCGATGTGGGTAATTGCCGCTGGTCCAGCACGATCACGGTGTCGCCGCTGCGCGGGGCGGGGATCGCCGACTGTGTGGCTGGCGTCAGCTGGCCTTGCGCGTCGATGACGAACAGGATGTCGCAGCCATCAGCATTGGCCCCGTCGCTCAGCCTCGAATCGATCCTGGCTCCGGCGTCGTATCTGTGGTCGATCGCCGACCTGTCCAGCCCGGCGGCGAACACCGTCTCCTCCGCCGGACTCGGTGTTATCACGTTGGCATTGCCCGCCTGTGGCGCGAGGGTGTAGACGGGTGGTCCGCCGCCAGCGTGCAACAGGAGAGAAGCCATCAAGTTGAAGTCGTCTTCCTCGGTGAGCAGGTATACAGCGGTGATCCCCTCGAGCTCCGCGGCCTGACCGGAGGTCCAGGCGAGCAGTTCCCCCTGAGCTAGGGGAAGGCTCGCGTTCGTGATGAGGTCGCGCTGGCGCTGGTAGCCCGCCCACATCAGCACGTCGAGGTTGGCGCTTCGCAGCGTGCGGGCCAGGTCGATGACCCACGGCCCGCCGCCTACGAGCAGCGGCCTGCTGCGCAGCGACCGCAACACTCCCAGACGGCTGGCGACCGGCATGGCGGTCAGGCCGTAGAGGGCGACGGTGACCACGATCACGAGGAAGGTGACGGGGAGGATCTTGGCCGCGCCGGCGACGCCCTGTCGCACGAGTTCGCTCGTGAACGTGGTCGCAGTGGCAGCGGCCACGATGCCGCGCGGGGCCATCCAGCCAGCGAACTGCCGCTCTCCCCTGGTCAGATCCGTGCGCATCGTCGCCAGCCATGCCGTCAGCGGGCGGGCGACGACCACGAGCGCCGCGACCAGGCCGAGCGTGGGCAACACCAGGCCGCGCAGTGAGCTCGGCGTGATCGTCGCCGCGATCGAGACAAACAGCAGGCCGATGATGAGCTGCACGAGCCCCTCGAAAAAGGGACGCCGCGCCGAGATGCCGAAGCCGCGGAGATTGGCTACAGCCAGTCCCATGACGATCGCGGCGACGAGCCCGGAGTCGGCCCGGAACACATCGCAGATCGCGGCGACCGCGACTACGACGGCGAGCTGCGCGTTCGTGGCGAGTACCTCGGGCAGGTCCAGCACGTGCAGCAGCAGCCACAGCAGCGCGACGCCGACGATCGCCCCGATCGCGCCTACGCTAAGGCCCGAGAGCAGGTTGGCGGCCCCGCTGCCGAGGTGCCGTCCTGAGCCAGCCGACACCGCGTGGAAGACGGCGGCGCCGAACAGGGCGCCGATCGGGTCCATCAGCGAGCCTTCCCAGGCCAGCACCTGCTGCAGCTTCTTAGCGGGCCGCACGAATTCGAGCAGCGGACCGACCACGGTCGGGCCCGTCACGACGAGAATCGCGGCGAGCATTATCGCGGCCGCCGCGGACATGCCCAGCAGGGCGGGGGCGATGATGGCCGTGAGCGTGAAGCTGAACACCAGGCCCAAGATGATGAGCCGCTCCACCACCCTGCGGTGGTGGCGTGGCAGCTTGGCCAGGTCAAGCCCGAGCCCGGCGTCGTAAAGAATCACGGCGACCGCCACCGAGACGGCGGGCTCGAACGCCGGCCCGAGCAGCCTGATTGGGTTGATGTCCGAGGTGACCGCTCCCGTGATGAAGCCGACCGGCAGCAAGATGATCAGCGGCGGGATCCGCAGCCTGGCGGCGAGCACCTGCGAGCCGACCGCGAGAAAGAAGATCAGGCCAATGCCAATCAGCACCTGATTGGTGCTCACGACACGCTCCCCCAGCGACAAGGACCGCCTTCCAGCCGAATCCCGGCCGGTCATAACGTTGCGCATGGCTGGCATTCGCACATCACCCGCGCGGGGCGATGTACCGATGGCCGCACGGTGTGACGTTCGTGAGATGACTGATCAGCGTGATGCCGCGCGCGGCCCCGGTGGTCCAGGCATGACAGAAACCGACTTCCGCGCTCTGCTCCGCCGATTGAAGGCCCGGGCCTCCTGGGGCCCGGCCGACACCCGGGGAGCGCTTAACAACATCACGCCCGACCGTGTCATGGCGGCGGTTGGCGAGGTGAAGCTGGGCAGGTCAGTGTCCCTGGCCTCGCCGATTGAGCATCAGCCCGCGGCGGATAACCCGCACCCCAGCCGTCACACGATGACTCAAGATGGCACTGACGCGCCTGACCAGGGGCTCTCATTCGCTATGGACCAGATCGGCATGAACATCCATGGCGACGCCGACACCCACATCGACGCGCTCTGCCACGTGATCTATGACGGCAAGCTGTACAACAACCGTCCCGCGGCGGCGGTCACTGAGCAGGGCGCCGGCGAACTGTCGATCAGTGTCGCCGCTAGCGGCATCGCAGGCAGGGGCGTCTTGCTGGATATCCCGCGGGTCCGCGGCGTTCCGTGGCTCGAACCGGGTGAGCATGTCACCGCCGACGACATCACGGCGGCCGAAAAGGACCAGCAGGTGCAACTTGGGCAGGGGGATCTCGCCCTCATCCGGGTTGGTCACAGACTGCGGCGGGCCCAGCAGGGTCCCTGGGATGCGGCCAGCGCCCGCGCGGGCCTGCATCCAGCGGCGCTTGAGTACCTGGCGGACCGTAAGATCGGGCTGCTCGGCAGCGACGGCAACAACGACACCGCGCCCAGCATGGTGCAGGGCGTCGACTTTCCCGTGCACGTGCTCGCCATCGTCGGACTGGGCCTGCACCTTATCGACTACCTCGGCCTTGGGGACTTGGCGGCGATATGCGCCGAGATGCGAAGATGGTCGTTCCTGTGCGTGATCGCACCGCTAAGGCTGCCGATGGCGACCGGTTCGCCGGTCAACCCGATCGCCCTCGTCTGACCGCCCCCGTGCTGTCCTGACTGCGCGACCTACGCCGACTCAGTCCCGCCCTTTACGGGCCGCCGCTAGCCGCTGGTTTCGCCGCGGCCGCGCGGGCCTGCTTCCGGCTGGCCAGGAAGTATTTCACGCCTTCCATAGTGAGGAAGGAGGTAGCGACGGCGATGAGGATGGATGCGGTTTGCAGGGCCGCTACCTGTGTCAGGAACGCGGCCATCAGCACCATGGAGAACGGCGCGGCCACCATCGCTCCTGGGATGGCGGCGAGCAGGCAGGTGAACGCAAGTCCTAGCGGCACGCCGGGGATGACCTGGTGGACGATGATCCCGGCCGTTCCGCCGATGAACAGCGACGGGAAGATGGGCCCGCCGACAAAGCCGCTGCCCTGGCTGACGCCGAAGGTGAGCATCTTCCCGATGAGCGCGGCGACGAGCAGGCCGAGGCCGAGGGTCGTCCCCGCGCCGCTGAGCTCGGTCTTGAGCTGGTCGCCGCCGCTGAACATGGTCAGCGGCAGGGTCACGCCGACCACCCCGAATATCACCCCGCCAAGCACTGACTTGGCGATGTCCGGGACCTTCAGGCGTTCGAATAGCCGCGCCGCGCCCAGCATGAATGCGGCCAGCAAAGTCACCACCACGGCCGCGAAAACGCCGAGGGGGATCGCGGCTAGTAGTTGCCAGTCTTCGAACTTGTACTGCGGCACCTTGTACTCGCCCAGGAACACGGCCCCGGCGATGGAGAAGTAGATGCCGAACGAGACGCTCGATGCCACGACCTGCGCGGCGAGGGCCTTGGTGAACCGCTGCGCTCCCGGGCGAGCAACCTCCATGATCAGCATCACCACGATCACCGTGGCCGAGAACAGCCCGCCGTACGCGCCCGCGAAGCCGGCCAGCGTGTTGACCTGGGAGTCCTCTGTCTTCAGCCCTCGTCGCCGCGCGATCCAGGTGCCCGCACCGCCGCCCATCGTCCCCAGGGCCTTCTCCGGACCGAGGCTGGCTCCGCCGATCAGCGACACCAACGAGACGGCCGCGATCCCCGGCACCAGCTTCACGTCGACCTGCTCGGTTTGCAGGTCCTCGAACAAGCCAGGGGTCTTCCAGGGCAGCCGGGTCAGGCGGCGCACCAGGCCGACCGCGGCACCCGCCGCCGCGGCGACCGCCACCCACCACCAGTGCCCGCCGAACCAGCCCGGATGGGAATCGCTGTACCACTTGCCCCCGCCTGTGATCGCTCCCACGAAGATCAACCCGGCGAACGCGCCGAACACGCCGAGGATCACCGCGTAAACGATCAGGACCCAGAAGTCCCGCTTCTGGGCGACCAGCGGCGGCAGGGCCTTCTCGGGTGTCGCGGTCGATGGGGTAACCGGGTCGGCACTCATGGCTCCCGCACGGTGCTGAACACGAGGGCGTAGTCCTCAACGGCGCGGATCTCGCCGCCGGCCTCATCGGGGACTTCGGCACGGACGATCGCGGCGACGTCCGGGGCGGTCGCGCGCGCCTTGCCGTCCCGCCACACGGTCTCGCTGATCAGGCGCCCCGAAGCCGGGTCGGCGAACAACAGCGCGTCGCAGAAACCGGCTGTCTCGATGAGCGACGGCATGGCGATGTCCCCGACCACCTCAATGACGTCGTCGACCTGCGATGGCCGCACCTGCATGCGGGTCAGCCGGACCGCGTAGCCGCGGTCCGGCGGTGCCTGTCGTACGACGAGCTCGAAGATGGGAACCTGGTAGTCCTCGACGGTCACCTGGCCACCCGCCCGTCGGGCCAGCTCGCCGCGCAGCGGGACCTCCGTGTCCTCGCTTCCGCTCATCTGCGACGAAGTCGCCCAGACCGATCCGAATAGGGCTATCCCCCGCTCCCGGTCCTCAAGCACCGAGATTCCCAGGCTGCCCGGCCGGGCCTCCAGCGCCGGGCGGATCTCGTGCTCGATGTAGCTGACGCATCGATCAAGCGCGGCCGCGTCCGCGGCGATCCGGTTAAGTCGTGTGTGCAGCACGGTATCCCCCTAGCTACTCACGGGCGAGGCTTAAGTCACTCAGGATGTCGATCTCGTTGGTGACACCGAGAACCCCGCCCACGCCGGCCGCGGTGTCTTCGGCGGCGGCGCGCTGGGCGCGGCGGCTTACCGTGCCGGTCAGGACAACGTTGCCCTCATGGACGGTCGCCTTGACGCCCGCTGGCACGTCGGCATTCGCCGCAAGCGCCTGGTTCACCAATTCGGCCAGGGCCGAATCGTCCCCGTAGTCCGCCGCGGGCATCGCCACAGCCAGCAGGGCGTCCACGCTGGTCACGCCGGCGACCCGGCGTGCCGCCGCGGCCGCCTCCGCGCGCTGGGCCTGACTTGGCACCGTGCCGGTCAGCGATACAGCGCCGGCGGTAACCTCGACCACGATGTCGTCCGCGTCGACGAACGGGTCACTGGCCAGCTCCTGCTGCACTGCCGCCTCGATGTTCGTATCGGTGCCCATGCTGCTCACCCTCCTAGCGAAGTCTCGTTTCATTGCATCGCCACGAAACTGACCGTCGCATCGCCCCAATGGGATGAATGGCGATGGGGTCGGTCTTTAACGCCATCGGGGGGATGACACCCCCGGTGGCGTGCGATGGGCTTGCGACATGACAATCCTGAAGGCGCCAGCGGGCACGCTGGCCGATGATGTGGTCGAACTCCGGCTGCCTTCACCGGACGCCGACATCGCGACGATCAACCAGTACGTCGAGGACGACCAGCTCGACGGCGGGTGGCTCCCGGATGTCCCGCTGGTGACTGGGGAGCGGCTCGTCAAGGACTGGCTGGATTGCTGGAATGGCCGCCGCGTACCTCATGGCGCCACTTTCACTTTCGTGGTGACCGTCCCCGGCGAACCGCGATTCATCGGCGTCGTCGGCGTCGCCGAGCATGACGACGGGGCCTTCGAGATGTCTTACGGAACGGCCCCGGACTGGCGCGGACGCGGACTGGCTAGCCGCGCTACCCGGCTGGCCGCCCAGTGGGTGGCCAGGCAGCCCAGTGTCCGCACCGTAGAAGTGCTGATCGACGAAGGTCAGCGGGCCAGCGAACGGGTGGCGGTGAACGCTGGCTTCGTCCTGGACGAGACGCTGCCCCGGTCCGACCCCGGTGAAGGGGAGAACGTTCAACTGCGATACATCATGGACCGACCCGCGACAGCCAAATCTCCATGAACGAATCGGGTCGGCGGTGACATGATCGAGGCGTGACTCTCGCGCAGACGGCTTGCGGCACGGTACGGGGCGTGGAGATAGCGGACGGCGTGCACGCCTGGCGCGGTATCCCGTACGCGCGAGCACCGGTCGGCGAGCTGCGGCTGCGCCCGCCGCAGCCCGCGCTGGCCTGGTCTGGTGTCCGCGACGCCACCGCGTACGGCAACAGGGCGCTTCAACCGGACGACGCCACGTTCCCCGAACCTGACGCCCCGCCGATGGACGAGGACTGCCTGTACCTGAACGTGACCGCCCCCGCCGGGGCGCAAGGCAGGCCGGTGCTGTTCTGGGTGCACGGCGGCGGCCACGAGATGGGGCACGGTACGGACACGGCCGGCGACGGCGCCGCGTTCGCGACGAGCCACGGCCTTGTCGTCGTGACGTTCAACTACCGGCTCGGCGCGCTCGGCTACCTCGACGTCGAAGGCGAGCGCCCGACGGGCGCGCTCGGCCTGCACGACCAGATCGCGGCGCTGCGCTGGACCCGGGACAACATCGCGGCCTTCGGCGGCGACCCGGAACAGATCACCGTCTACGGCCTGTCGGCCGGCGGCAAGACCGTCACGAACCTGCTGGCGTCCCCGCTGACCAGGGGCATGATCCGGCGGGCCGCGGAGTCCAGCGGCGGCGACCACCTGAAGAGCCCGGCGCAGGCCGCCGCTCTCGCGCGGCGGTTTTTCGCCGAGCTCGGCGCCGGGCCGGGGCGGATCCGCGACGTTCCCGCCGCCGACATCCTGGCGGCGCAGCTGGACATCGCGACGCCGCCGCGGTCCGCGTGGATCTGGCGGCCGTCCGTCGACGGGGTCGCGCTCACCGATCATCCGCTGCGGGCCATCGAAGCCGGCGCGGCGGCCGGGATCCCGCTGCTCGCCCAGACCTGCGCCGCCGAGTGCGCCTTCTACGCGATGCTCGCCCCCGACGCCGCCGAGCAGGCGGACCGGGTGCTCGCCTGGTACTTCGGCGAGCGGGCGAAAGACACCATGCTCGCCGCGTACGCCACGGCCAATCCGGGACTCGACGGGACCGCGCTGCGCGTCGCGATCATGACCGACGAGCGGTATGTCGTCCGCACCGGGCGGATCGCCGACGCCCAAAGCGCGCACGCGCCGGTCTGGCGGTCCCGCTACGACGGGCCGTACACCGGTTTCCCCGACGGGCCCGAGTTCGCCCCGTACGCCGATGTCGTCTACGCGGCGCACGGCGGCGACGGGAACGGCATCTGGCTGGGCGGCGACGGCCTGTCCGGATGGCTGCACGACGCGTGGGGCGCGTTCGCGACCTCAGGCGATCCCGGCTGGTCGCCGTACACGACAATGTACCGGAGCACGCTGATCTTCGACCCGGCCGGCCCGTACGTGGCCGCCGATCCGTTCGCCGCCGTCCGGGCGGCCTGGCACGGCCTGGACTGGCGCCCGGGCGCGTGGTGGCGCTACGACGGCGTCGATTAGGATCCGCCCGCCCGGGCTGAGGCCGATGAGCGGCTGGCGGGCCCGCAGTTCAGTCTCTTTATCGACATAGCCGAACGGCCACGGCGTCCTCGTCAGCACCACGAAGGACGTTGAACGGGAGATTGCGTGACGGTGGCGCGCAACCGTCCGTCTCATCGCGATTTACCGGCTTATCGGCGGCAACCCAGGCACGATGGCCGACGGAGCTGGGCCTGTGAAAGTTTCGTACCTCTGTGACGTACCTCGACGAAATTTGTGCCGCTCAACCGGGGCTGGAGGATTGTATTTATCAGTTAACTGTGCGTTATTGACTAAATAATCCGTCCGGTCTACCTTGCGCGTGATCAAACATTGCCTGGGCCCCAGTCCGGCGGCGCCAAACATGACCCGCCGGAGAGCCCGACACTGAAGGGAACCGAATGAACCCCCACCTCCCGAAGCGGATGACGCGCGCCACGATGGTCGTGCTCACCGCGATAGCGACGGCCGGCGCAGTGGCCGTCGCAGGCGGCGCCGCGTCCGCCTCTGCTTCCGGCGGCGCCTCGGCCGCACCGGTGACCAATCCATATTCGCCCGCGTATCAGCACTCGTACCGGCACGGCGCGGTGCCGACCAGGAGCACCGAGGTGAAGATGCGGCAGTGGGCGAGCTCGCACCCGCACGCCGCGCCGAACGCGGGCACCGCGGCCAATGACCTCAACTACGGCGGCGGCATCGACGGGATCGGCGTAACCACCGGCCCGGAGAAGGTTTACCTCGTCTTCTACGGCTCGCAGTGGGGCACGCAGAGCACCAACGCCAACGGCGACGTCACGCTGTCCGGTGACCCCAGCGGCGAGGCGCCGTACGACCAGGAGTTCTTCAAGGGCCTGGGGACGAACAACGAACTGTGGTCCGGCGTCTTGACCCAGTACTGCCAGGGCGTAGCTGCCGGGACGCAGATCTGCCCGGCCGGCAACACCCAGCACGTGGGGTATCCGACCGGCGGCGCGCTGGCCGGTGTCTGGGTGGACGAGAGCACCGCGTCGCCGTCGACGGCGACCGGCCACCAGCTCGGCGTGGAGGCTGTCAACGCCGCCTCGCACTTCGGCAATACCAGCGCCGCGCTCAACAGGAACGCGCAGTACGTGATTCTCTCCCCGCACGGAACCAACCCGGACAACTACCAGAACCAAGGGTTCTGCGCGTGGCACGACTACAACGGCGACACGACGCTGAGCGGCGGAGCTGTCTCGTCCTCGGTCGGCGACATCGCGTTCACCAACATGCCTTACATCACGGATGTCGGCGCCTCCTGCGGCCAGAACTTCGTCAACAGCAACGGCCCCCTGGACGGGATCTCGATCGTGAACGGCCACGAGTACGCCGAGACCGTCACCGACCAGAACCCGGCCGGCGGTTACACCGACTCCTCCGGCGAGGAGAACGGCGACAAGTGCGCCTGGATCACTCCCGGCACCAGCGGCGGCTCCTTCGACCTGACCGACGCCCACGGGACCTTCGCGGTGCAGACCACGTGGGGCAACGACGGCAACAACAACAACGGCACCTGCCAGGCCAGCCATGCGGTCGTGAGCAACGGCGGGACCAACACGGTCACCGTGACCAGCCCCGGCAACCAGTCGGGCACCGTCGGCACGGCCGTCAGCCTGCAGATCAGCGCCAGCGACTCGGCCTCCGGCCAGACGCTTACCTACACCGCCAGCGGCCTGCCCGCCGGCCTGTCGATCAGCTCCTCCGGCTTGATCACCGGCACGCCAACCACGTCGGGGAGTTCGACCGTCACCGTGACCGCCACCGACACCACCGGCGCGCACGGCTCGGCCAGCTTCACCTGGACGATCAACAACCCGACCGGCAACACGGTCACCGTCACCAACCCCGGTAACAAGACGGGCACCACAGGCACTGCCGTCAGCCTGCAGATCAGCGCCAGCGACTCGGCCTCCGGCCAGACGCTGACCTTCACCGCCAGCGGCCTGCCCACCGGCCTGTCGATCAGCTCCTCCGGCCTGATCACCGGCACGCCAAGCGCGGCGGGCACGTTCTCGGTCACCGTGACCGCCACGGACACGACCGGGGCGCATGGCTCGGCCACCTTCACATGGACCATCAGCAGCCCGGGCACTTGCACCAACCACACCCAGCTGCTCGGCAACCCCGGATTCGAGACCGGTTCGGCCTCGCCGTGGACCAGCACCCCCGCCGTCATCAACCCCAACGGCGCGGGCGAAACCTCGCACTCCGGCACCTGGTACGCCTGGCTTGACGGCTACGGCACCACCCACACCGACACCCTGTCCCAGACGGTGACGATCCCGGCCGGCTG
>Ga0126381_100010691_pt1 | contig 10343 bp, 11 predicted proteins | sample PanSoiMetPlot_28_FD_96465 | JGI IMG/M metagenome (GOLD analysis project Ga0126381, IMG submission 96465) | Tropical forest soil microbial communities from Panama - MetaG Plot_28 | ecosystem: Environmental > Terrestrial > Soil > Tropical forest > Bulk soil | place: Panama | collected 2016-02-17 | reverse complement strand
CGCAGAGGTTCAACGTTTAATTCGGTGGGCAATCCAACCTGGTGCTCGGTCAGCGGACGCACGACCTAACCGGGAAATAAGCAAGACCTGAGCGGTGCAGCTCAAAGAAATGTTGGACTGCACCGCTCAGGAGTGGCCGTAGCCTATGTACCGAAAGCGGCCCGGACTTTTACAATGCAGGGGAGTAATCCCTTATATAAAGAGGCCTGTGCCGCTATGGCCAGGATGAAGGAAGCGCATGAAGTTGAGGAAATCCGGCCGGGCGGTCCTGGCCACCGCAGCAACTTTAGGACTGGGTCTCGGTCTTACGTCCTGCAGTCCAAGCAATACGGTTGACTTTGTATATGTCACTGCCTCCAAGGCCAATCCCGGCCAGATCAGCGTTTACAGATCCGATTCCGAGTCGGGTGCCCTGACCCAGATTCAGGACTCGCCTTATCCTTCAGGCGGCAGAAATCCTGTCGGCGCCGTGACCTCGAGTGACGGCAAGTATCTGTATGTGATCAACAAGGACGACAACAACATCGTTGTGTTTGCAATCGGCACCGACGGGAAGCTTTATCCACAGCAGACCTGCAACACGCCTGGTTCGGCGCCGGTGGCTCTGTCGCTTTATCCGAGTGTCGCCACTCTTAGCGGCGGCGCAACCGCGGGCAGCTCGTTTTTGTATGTGGTGGACTTCTATTCGCCGATTACACCGGGCGGACCCGTTTATAGCCCCGCGAACCCCGGCCCCGGCGCCCTGGTCGTCTTCCCGGTCGATACTTCTTCGGGAAAGGTCGGTGGGAGCAATTGCACTCCAGTAACACAGACCTTTGTTGATTCTAATAACACGACGCAGACAGCGACTTATGTACCAGTGGGCTTCAGCCCGACGGGCGTGAACGTGTTGGCCAATGGGAGCGCAGTCTACGTAACCGCCCAGAATGGTCCGCCATCCGCCACAAGTACATTGGGCGTAGTAGATGCCTTTGATGTAAGTTCCGGCGCCTTGTCGGCAGGGACCACCTACGCCGCGGGCACCGCACCTTCAGCGGTTGCCAGCGATCCAACCAATCGCTTCCTCTACGTGACTGACAGCCGCCAGAACCAGTTGATTACGTACACGATTCTTTCAACCGGCACTCTTAACCCCAGCCAGAATCCTCCAACTAAAACGGACACCTTCCCGATCGCCATCACGGTCGACCCACGCGGGCAATACATCTATGTTGCAAATTACAACTCCGCTGACATCACCGCATATGCGATTAACACGTCCACTGGCGTACCGTCCGCCATCGCTGGCGCAGCCTCTTACGCAACAGGCGCAGGTCCTTCCTGCGTGATTGTGGAACCGGGCCTTGGGCGCTTTATTTACACCGCGAACTTCATCGACAACACGGTCACCGGTATGGAACTGAACCCGAACACAGGCGCCCTTACCGCCAATCAAAACTCGCCTTATCTGGCGGCGGGACAGCCTACCTGCGCAGCTGCTATTCCGCACGGCAACCACTCGACACAGAATGTTTCGGCGGTGGCTGGCAGCTAGTCCATTTTCTCAACTTCATCGAAAAGGCCCGCTAGCACCAGCGGGCCTTTTCTTGTGATTCAATCAACTATGTGAGTCACGAATTTGAAGTAGGCAATGTACATATCGGGGCTGGCAAGCTGTTTCTGATTGCTGGACCCTGCGTAATAGAAAGCGAAACCCATGTGCGCAAGATGGCAGATGCCATCCAGCGCATCACTTCTGATCTTGGTGTCCCGTATATCTTCAAGGCCTCATATGACAAGGCCAACCGGACTTCTGTAACGAGCTTCCGTGGCCCTGGGCTGGTGGAAGGCACCGCGATCCTGCGCAGGCTGGCTGAGGCAACTGGACTGCCCGTGTTGACGGATGTACACGAGCCAGCGCAATGCGAGATTGCAGCTGAGGGTGCAGACGTGTTGCAGATTCCGGCGTTTCTCTGCCGCCAGACCAATCTGCTGCTTGCTGCTGGCAGGACAGGGCGAGCCATCAATGTGAAGAAGGGTCAATTTGTCGCGCCCTGGGACATGAAGCATACCATTGGAAAGCTTTTGACAACCGGGAACAACCGCTTCTTCCTGACGGAACGTGGCGCGAGTTTCGGATACAACAATCTTGTCGTGGACATGCGTTCGTTACCAATCATGAGGAAGCTTGCGCCTGTGGTGTTTGATGGCACCCATTCCGTGCAAACGCCTTCGGCCGCAAACGGTGTTTCCGGAGGGCAGCCGGAGTTTATTCCAGTCCTCACACGCGCAGCAGTGGCGGCTGGTGTTGATGGAATTTTCCTTGAAGTGCATGACAATCCGGCTGAGGCAAAGTCGGATGGAGCGAACGCGCTTGATCTGAAGTATCTGCGTCCGCTGCTTGAGACCCTTCTTGCCATTCATGAGGCGGCGCAGCCGAAGGTGGCGAGCCGATGACGCCAGCCGCGCAGCCGGGGCGCATCGAAGTCATTACAGGGCCCATGTTTTCCGGGAAATCTGAAGAGCTGATCCGTCGTCTGAAGCGGGCCAGAATCGCAAAACAGCGGGTAGTTTGTTTCAAGCCGGACATCGATCTCCGCTATCACAAGACGGCGATCGCCTCACATAGCGCACTCACCCATGATGCCTGCGTGGTGGCAAACGTGGATCGCCTTCGGGAAGCCCTCTTCGCACAAATCGGTGAGGTCGAAGTGGTTGGGATCGATGAGGCGCAGTTTTTCGACGAAAGCCTGCTTGCGCTATCACTCGAGTTGATGCATTTGGGCAAACGCGTCCTCATCGCCGGACTCGATACGACTTTTGCGGGTGAGCCTTTCCGTCCGATTCCTGACCTAATGGCCGTTGCCGATGAAGTGCTGAAACTTTCGGCAGTTTGCACGATCTGTGGTGCTCCGGCAATTCATACGCAACGGCTTGGCGGCAGCCAAGAACTAGTCGTGGTGGGTGCGGTTGGGCTGTATGAAGCGCGCTGCCGGGCTCATTTTGAACCATTTGCCGATTCGGAGCAGTTGGAACTGGCTGTTAGCTAATGTCTGGCCAGCTAAAAAGCAGTTAGCAATGAGGGGGCACTAACCGCCTTGTCAGCTAACCGGAGTTCAGCTGACCGCTCTTCAGCTTTTCCAGGGAACCAAAGTCGCCCCTTCTGGTGTCTAAGCAGTAAGAGTGAGCGAGACACTCGGCCGCCGGCGGTTTAGTCGTAAATGCTGATGGATGTACGATGGGCTGCTGACGGAAGCTGCTGGCTTGCTCCCAGGAGTGGGAGATGCCAGACTCCCTGCCTATTTGTTACTGTAGGAGGATAATTCCGAGGTGCAAGCAGGAACGGTAGTGGGAAATCTGGCAGGTGTTGTTGCAATCCGGCCTGAAGAGGCGGATGTCGTCGCGGAGCTTAAAGCGGGCTCTGAAGAGGCCTTTGCATGGCTGATTTCTACTTACCACCAGCCAATCTATAGCGTCATCGCCCGCATGCTGCCGAATCCGGCTGATGCTGCTGACGTGACGCAGGACGTCTTTGTTAAGGTTTTTCGCGGTATTGGCGGGTTCCATGGCGAATCGAGTCTGCGCACATGGATGTACCGCATCGCGCTGCATGAAGCGTCGAACCAACGCCGATGGTGGTCGCGCCATTGCCGGCAGGAAGTCACCATGGAAGCCGAAACTGGCCATTCAGCGGATGGCCAACCGCTTTGCATTAAGGACACGCTTGTCGACGCGAATGAATCACCCTTCGATCTGGCGGCGCACGCTGAAATCCGGTTCCGAGTCGAGGCTGAACTGCGCGAGATTCCCGAGCCGTTTCGCTCAGTCTTGGTCCTGCGCGATATTGAAGGGCTGGCCTACGAAGAAATCGCCGAGATTCTGGATGTTCAACTGGGCACGGTAAAGTCACGCCTGATGCGTGGCCGCGCCCAGATCAAGGCTCGTCTTGCTCCTTTCGCAGAAGCTGCTGCCAAGCGTCCGTCAAGGGCCGAGCGGCATCCAGTTTCTGCTGTTGCCTGCATTGCAAAGGAGGCCCAATGAGCAAATGCAGCAGCGTTCGCGCCCAGTTCTCTGAGTATCTTGATGGAGCTCTTACCGGAGTCACCATGCAGTCCGTGGCTGCGCATTTGGAGTCATGCCGCAAATGCTCGAAGGAGTTCGAGCGTTGGCGCAGTGCCCAGCGAATGCTCGCCGATCTTGGTCCTGCCAAGGCTCCGGCTGATCTAGCGTTGCGGTTGCGCGTTGCCATTTCACAGGAAAAAACAAACTCGCCAAAACAGAATCTGGCCCGGTGGCAGGTGCGCTGGCAGAACACAGTCGCCCCTTTTCTGCTACAGGCATCGGCAGGCTTCGCCAGCGCCATTCTATTGATCGGTACCGTCGCCCTGCTGGTCGGCGCGGTCGCCGCTCCTGAATCGGCTTCGGCTGGCGACGAGCCGCTGGGGAATGCTTCAAGCCCGCATTTTCTGTATTCGAACCTGGCAGCGACTACGTCTTCGATTGGCGATCGCGATAATCCAGTAGTCGTTGAGGCGTATGTGAACGGCAGCGGGCGCGTTTATGATTACGCGATTGTCTCCGGTCCGAATGATGCACATACCCGTTCGCAGATTGAGAATCAGCTGCTGTTCAGCGTCTTCGAGCCAGCCCGCTTCTTTGGTCAGCCAGTGCGCGGCCTTGTGGTCCTGTCCTTCTCCGGCGTGTCCGTGCAGGGCTGATTTTCGCATCGATTCTCCACCGTCCTCATCTAACAGCTAAGTCATTCCCTGGGCGCTTCATGCGCCTTTCTTTACGTCTGAATCCTGCACAATTTCTCTGGAAAGGGACACAAAATGCCAAATGCTAAGGGATACGCCACTTCTGCGGCGAAGGCTGCTCTTGAGCCATATTCATTCGAGCGCCGCGAACCTCGCGAACACGATGTTGCCATTGCCATCAAGTATTGCGGTATATGCCATACCGACATTCACCAGGCACGAGATGAATGGGGCGGCGCAACGTTCCCCATGGTTCCGGGCCATGAGATTGCCGGAGTTGTAACCGCAATTGGCAGCAAAGTGACGAAGTTCAAAGTCGGCGATAAGGTCGGCATTGGGTGTTTTGTCGATTCGTGCCGACAATGCGAGCAATGCAAAGAAGGGCTGGAGCAATATTGTGCTCTGGGCGCGATCTGGACCTATAACGCTGTGGACAAGAATGGCGAGCCGACGATGGGCGGCTATTCCGACAATATTGTAGCCGATGAGAATTACGTTCTGCGTTTGCCGGAGAACCTTCCCTTGGATGCCGTTGCGCCTCTCATGTGTGCGGGAATCACGCTCTACTCACCTCTGAGGCACTGGAAGGTTGGTGTGGGAAAGAAGGTCGCCATCACCGGGCTGGGCGGGCTTGGCCATATGGGCGTGAAGCTTGCGCATGCCATGGGCGCGGAAGTGACGGTGCTGAGCCAATCGCTGCGTAAACAGGAGGACGCAAAGCGGCTGGGCGCGAACCATTTTTACGCGACGGCGGATCCGAGGACATTCGAGAAGCTGGCGCGGTCATTCGATCTCATCATCAATACCGTCGGTTCGGAGATGGACTGGAATCAGTATCTCAGCCTGCTAAAGATCGATGGCTCGATGGTACTGGTTGGTCTTCCTGAGCAGCCACACTCTGTGGCGGCGTTTCCGCTTGTACTTGGACGGCGTAGCCTTGCTGGCTCAGCGATTGGTGGCATCGCCGAAACACAGGAGATGCTCGACTTCTGCGGGAAACATAACATCACCAGCGATATTGAGGTGATTCCAATTCAGAAGGTGAATGAAGCCTACGAGCGCGTGCTGAAGAGCGATGTGCGTTATCGTTTCGTGATCGATATGACTTCGCTCAACGCGAATTAAACGAAGAGGCAAGCAATTTTTATTGCTTGCCTTCTGTCATGGTGATGTCGCGCTGGTGAATGCTCGCTTGTATCTCCGGTACAACGCCATCGTTCACTGCCACCTGGGTTGGCAATCCTTGAACCAGCATGCGGTGCGTTACTTTTGAACGCGCCGGAATCTGCACTCGGGTTGTTTGCTTTCCTGACTGAGAAATTACAGTGACCGGCACCTCTACGGCAGCGTAACCATCATTCGCCAGATCAATTGCGACAAGGTACTGACCTGCTTCTGAAGACTTTGAGGGGGTGATCGCGGCGATGGACAGGTCGGGCAAACCCTTGTCGTGATAGACCCAGTCGTCGAAAAACCATTTCAGGTCTTTGCCGCTCGCCTGTTCCACGAGGTGCTCGAAGTATTCGGGCGCGATGTCCTGCTTTGGATCATAGGCACGCAGCGCGGCGGAAAGAGCCTTGTCGCCGGCGAGATCACGCAGCATCCAGAGCACATAGGTCGCTTTGCAGCGATAATACACTGCGTCGGCTGCTTCGGTGAGCGGTTGGCCTACGCTCTGTCCAGGACTTGCCGGCTCAATCAATGCCAGCGCTCCGCGCGAAGCTTCGAGGTGTTCCAGCGCGGCATCACGGCCTTTTGTCTGCTCGATCCAGAGTGTGCCGATGAAATTGGCCACGGCCTCGTTCAGCCATTCGCGCGGTGATTCAAAATATGCGTGGGCCAGACTGTGGCTGATCGCATTTGCCAGATCCTGAGGCTCAAGCGCCTGCAGGCCAGTTGCGGTCACAGCATTTTGTTCAAAGGCTGCATCGCGTTTCTCAGGCAGGTCGAAGATCGTCAGCGGCTCCTTTGCTTTGCTGCCGAGCCATTGTTCGACTAGCGGCTGCACCATGGTTGCCGCTGTCGTGTAGCCCTGCACGTTGGGCTCGTCGTAGTCAGCTGCGAGAACTCGCATGCTGTTTGCGTCATGCGTAATGCGGGTTGCGAGAAAGAGATTGAGTGTCCCAAAGCCCAGTTGAGTCGCTGGGAGCGAGAAGGTGATGACCCCGGGAAACGATGCGGTGGGCGTGACAGTTGGAGCCGGAACCGGGACGAAGTGGCCGTTGATCACCGCTGCATTGGGCGCTGTACCGATATATTCAGCCGTGACGCGAACTGCAACCTTGGCGTTCTGCTGGTGTAGTTTCTGCCGTCCGATTTCGGTGAAAAGCTTTGCGCCATCGCCGAGAGCTTGCGGCACTGAGGAGACCGGATACCACACCACGTCGCCAAAGCCGCGCAGGCCAGTGAAGTCTTCAGAAATCTGATCCCAATCGGATTGCTGTGCCAGATCGACTGGCGTGCCGATGGCTTCCAATCTTTTCGTCGAAGCTGGAATTGTGCCGCCGTAGGCGACGTCGAGCCTCAGTTCTGATTGTGGAGCAAGCGGCTTTGGCAGAGGTACGACTGCCTCGTGTAGTTGACCGGTGTGATCGGCATCACTATTGATGAGTTGTTGCGTGAAGGCAAGTTTCTGCCCTTCGATGCTGATGGTCTCAAATTTTAGTGACGACGAAAGCTGCAGTGGAAGGCGAGTAAGTGCCTGGCTGCTGTCATTGCGAACCGTCAATCTGGCATGCACGGCGATTGCTTGATCCTTGAGCTGCAGGTGCACGTCGAGGTCGTATGCGGTAAAGGTCAGCGCCGACCGCTCGGCATCGCTGAGTTTTATCTCTTCGGCCGCGGTTTCTTGTACATCGGGCTGCTTTGCGTCGCTTGATGAACGCGAGAAGAGTACCTTGCCGCGTGGTGGCGGGAGCTGGTCTTCCTGCGTCTGCGACTGAGGCTGACTTTGCGGTGTGGAAGTTTGTTGTGCAAAGAGAACAGCACTACATAAAACTGCCGCGAGCAGCGGCCTTACTACCATCATGAACCTAGACCTTTTTGCTCTTTCTTTTTGAGTGACGCGGCAGCCATCGGTTGCATCTGCGCTGCGCGTCTCTGTCGTGCGGCTTCATAGAGGACAACCGCTCCCGCAACCGACACGTTCAGCGAAGCTACTTTACCCGCCATCGGAATACGCAACAGGTGATCGCAGTGCCGCCGCACCAGATCGTGCAGGCCCGCACCCTCTCGCCCGAGAACCAACACGCAGTTAGACGTGAAATCGAACTCGTCGTAAGACATCGTGCCACGTTCATCGAGTCCGACACACCAGAGGTTGTCCTCCTTTAGCTGTTCGAGAGCGCGGCTCAGATTTACGACGCGGGCAATCGGTACATGCTCGGCTGCCCCGGCTGAAGCCTTGATGGCTACCGGACTCAGCGGAGCGGAACGGCGCTCAGTGAGGATAACCCCGTCGGCGCCGGCGCCATCGGCGGTTCGCAGCAGGGCACCCAGATTCTGCGGATCTTCAACGCCATCCAGGGCCAGCAGCAAGCGTGACTTCCCTGCCGTGCCGTCAAGCAAATCTTCCAGCTCAAGCATCGCTTTGGCCCGCACGATCGCGACTACTCCCTGGTGACCGGGAGTTTTGGCCAGCTTGGTCAGGTGCTCGCGCGGCTCAAAGCGCAGACGGACACCGGCTTCGCGGCATGCATCGATGACACGCTGAAGGCGCTGGTCGTGCCGTTCGCGGGCGACGCAGATGTGATCGAACTGGCGGCTTCCGGCGCGCAGTGCTTCCTCAACCGGATGCAGGCCATAAAGAACTTCCATTGTTTCCTTGTATCCAGTGTATCTCTTGCCGCATCTCTCTATCTGCCGGATAATAAGAGCGTTAGCGGATCGCTCCCCAAGCTGCGCCGTCTGTGCTCATCCGCGGTCAGGAATTCGTTATGAGTCCGATAGAAAAAGTGCAGAATTTTCTTTCCAAGAGAGTCTTGGGCGGCACAAATTCCGTCTCTAAACCTAGCATGAGCACCGCTTCTATCTCATTGACAGCACAGACGCGCCAGGAAAATGCCCTGATCGCGCAGGGACTGAAGCGTCATGACGAGGGGTTGCTGGATGAGCTGATCGTGCAGTATCAGCACCGGCTGCTGCGTTACTTGCTTTATCTGACGGGAAACCGCGAAGTCGCCGAAGATCTCTTTCAGGAAACGTGGATGCGTGTGCTGATGCGCGGTGCGCAATATAACGGCAATGCCCGCTTCGATACGTGGCTTTTCACAATCGCGCGCAATCTTGTGATTGACATGCGGCGCAAGCGGACCATGATGAGCCTGGATGAGCTGTGCGAGAACGCAGAGGATGAGCGCACCTTCGAAGTTGCAAGCAACGGGCCAAATCCATTTGATCTTTATCAGGGCCATGAAAATGGCCAGCTTGTCGCTAAGCTGCTTTTGACTCTCGACCCGCTGCACCGCGAAGTGCTCGTTTTGCGCTTTCATGAAGAGCTTTCGCTTGAGGAAATTGCCCAAGTTACGGCGGCTCCACTGTCAACGGTGAAGTCCCGCCTGTATCGCGGCCTGGCTTCTCTAAAGCCCCGCCTTGAGGCGATGACCCGACAGCAGGAGGTACTGTGAATCAACCGGGGCCTCACACAAATCCACAAACTGATCCGCAAATGGCAGACTCACAGATCTTGGAGATGCTTGCGGGCAGGAATGCTGCTGCGGATATGCGGGTTGTGCAGCGGACCCGTCGTGCGGTCATGCAGGCCGCAGCCGAATTGCGCGACCAGAGGCGGCGCAGCCGTCGCAATGTAGCCGTCGTTGGATTGACGCTTGCCGTGCTGGTTATGGTGCTCACACCGGCTATCTGGAGCACACTGGATGATTTTCTTGGCGGCGAGCAGTGGTTTGAGCTGCCGGACATGGTGATGGTGCTGGTATTGCTGCTTTTTTCGACGATTGTTGCTGCACTGATCATCAGCTTCAAAGGCGAGCAGCAGATGCCCCACGGTCGGCGATAACAGGTCATGGCTACGAATTACCCAACCCGGGAAGAGAATCAGGGCAGCTCATTTTCTACCGAATTGCAGCTGATTCCCCGCTGGTCGGTGGCAGCTGCCATCCTGGCGTTTGTGGTCATGGAGTATCTCTTCTGGGTGGTCTTCCCTCACGAGCGTCATCATCCCGGCCCGCCAATTGGCTTGAGGCTCTACTTTGCCCTTTCATGGGGTGCTCTGGCTTCGCTTTATATGCTGATGGTTGGCTACATCAGCAACGATTCTCCGCGACGCGGCATGAGTGTGCGCGTGTGGATGATCATCTGTCTCGTGATGCCCGGAGGTATCGGCGCTGTGCTCTATTTCCTGCTGCGTCAGCCGATAATTTCATTGTGCCCTGCCTGCGGCACGCGCGTGCAGAGCGAATATCACTTCTGCCCGCAATGCGCGTATCAGATCTCTGCTTCTTGCGGGAACTGCTATCGCAGCGTGCGCATCACCGATCTCTTCTGCGTGCACTGTGGTCATGACCTTGCCTCGGACAATCGTCCGGCGCGGCTCCACGTCTTTCGTTAATTAAGAGGTTTGGTCGAGCCTGACTGAGCCAGAGCCTTCTT
>Ga0126381_100010690_pt1 | contig 10344 bp, 10 predicted proteins | sample PanSoiMetPlot_28_FD_96465 | JGI IMG/M metagenome (GOLD analysis project Ga0126381, IMG submission 96465) | Tropical forest soil microbial communities from Panama - MetaG Plot_28 | ecosystem: Environmental > Terrestrial > Soil > Tropical forest > Bulk soil | place: Panama | collected 2016-02-17 | reverse complement strand
GACGATCCGGAAGGCTATTCGACTGAGCTGATTTCGGACCTCGGAGCGCTCGAAGATCGCCTCGATCTGTGGCTGGTGAGCGGCGCGGAACGGTTTCGCGCCGACGCGTGCGTGCGGGAAGGACTTCTCGCGCTCGCTAAGCATCCCGATTCGCGGCGCTGCCTGATGCTCCTGAAGCTGATTCTGGAGAACCCAGGCCTCGCCGACCGTCTCTTCGACGTACTGAAGCCAAAGGAGAATCTGTGACCTGGGAATCGTTTTATCTGGGCTGTTTCGCGTTCGGGTTCGTGTTGAGCCTGATCGCATTTTTGGCGGGCTCGTCGCATCTTCACCTGCACATCCATCACGGGCACCATATCGGACCTGTGCATGGACATGGGCACGGTGGACAGTCGGGAGTCTCGAAATTCAACTTCGGCACCATCGCGGCCTTCCTGACGTGGTTCGGCGGCGCCGGGTACATTCTCACCGCGTGGGGTGGCCTGGGGTTGTTCCTGGTGCTGCTGCTTTCGGGAGTCGTCGGCGTTGTAGGCGGAGCGCTGATCTTTGTTTTCGCCGCGAAGGTGCTGGCTCCCGCAGACCGTCCGCTGGATCCCGAGGATTACCGGGTGGTGGGAGCGCTCGGGAAAGTTTCGAGCACCGTGCTGCCGAACGGCACGGGCGAAATGATCTTCGTGCAGCAGGGCCGGAGGTCCGGCGTCGCGATCCGTAGCGAAAACGGCGTGATGATTCCGGCCGGCCGCGAGGTCGTCGTGACCCGGTATGAGGACGGCATCGCGTACGTGAAGGAGTGGGACGAATTAACCGCCTGATAAAGGCACAAGGAGTTACGAGGAGTAGAGAAAAGAGGAATATATGAACCTCAGCATCGCAGTAATCGCCGGACTGATGGCATTGTCCGTCGTGTTCTTGATTTCCGCGTTCGCGCGGATGTTCCGCAAAGCGGGTCCGCATCAGGCGGTCATCGTTTACGGCCTCCGCGGGACGCGCGTGATTAAAGGGCGGGGAACCTTCATCCTGCCCATGATCGAAAGCTCGAGAGACCTTTCCCTGGAACTGATGTCGTTTGACGTTGCGCCGAAGCAGGACCTCTATACCAAACAAGGCGTGGCAGTCACGGTGGAAGCCGTGGCGCAGATCAAGGTGAAGTCGGATCCGGAGTCGATCCAGACTGCGGCAGAGCAATTTCTGACCAAGACCGATGAGAATCGTGAGGCTCTCATTCGGCTGGTCATGGAAGGACATCTGCGCGGGATCATCGGCCAACTTACGGTGGAATCCATCGTTAAGGAACCCGAGATGGTGGGCGATCGCATGCGGTCCACCTGCGCCGGCGACATGAATAAGATGGGGCTCGAAGTCATTTCGTTCACCATTAAGGAAGTTCGCGACAAGAACGATTACATCGCCAACATGGGCCGTCCGGATATTGCGCGCATTCAGCGCGACGCCGACGTCGCGGCCGCCGAAGCCGAGCGGGATACGGCCATCCGGCGCGCGCAGGCTCTGCGTGAGGCGGCGATCGCGAAGGCACAGGCCGATCAGGAACGGGTTCTGGCGGAAACACTTTCGATGGCCAAGCAGGCCGAGGCCACGCGCGATCTCGAAATCAAGAAGGCCGAATACAACGAGACCGTGAAGCGTCAGCAGGCGCAGGCGGATAAAGCTTACGAGATCCAGACGAGCGTGATGCAGCAGACGCTCATTGCCGAACAGGTAAAAGTGCATCAGATCGAGAAAGAGCACGAGATCAAGGTTCAGGACGCCGAGATCGAGCGCCGCGAGCGCGAACTGATCGCGACGGTGCTCAAGCAGGCGGAGATCGAACGGCGGCGTGTGGAAACGATGGCCGCTGCGGAGAAGCAGCGCCTCATCGCCGAGGCTGAAGGCCGCGCGTCCGCTATCCGAACGCAGGGCGAAGCCGAGGCCGAGATCGCCTTCAAGCGCGGTGAAGCCGAAGCGAAGGCCATGAACGTCAAGGCTGAGGCTTATCAGGAGTACAACCAGGCCGCGGTCGTTGACAAGCTCATCACCAACATGCCGGAGATCGTGAAGGCTCTGGCTGCGCCTCTGCAGAACGTTGACAAGATCACGATCGTTTCAACCGGCGGCGATGCCGCAGGCATGAACAAGATCACGGGCGACGTCGCCAAGATGGCCGCCCAGATCCCGGCGCTGTTCGAAACGTTGTCGGGAATGCAGATGTCGGAGTTGTTTTCGAAGGTAAAGACCATCGGCGATGTGAAAGCCCGCGCGGTGGGGGAAGGAGACTGACATGGCTTTGCTCGAACGCGTGGGGACGCTGCTCCGCGCGAATCTGAACGATCTCATCGATCGGGCCGAAGATCCCGAGAAGATGGTCAAGCAGGTGATTCTCGATATGGAAAACCAGTTGATGCAGGTGAAGACGCAGGTGGCGATTTCGCTCGCCGACCAGCACCTGCTGGAACGTAAGGCGGCGGACAGCCTGCAGAAGCGCGACGACTGGATGCGCAAAGCGCAACTGGCCGCCGGCAAAGCGCAGGACGACCTCGCCCGCATGGCAATCGAACGGTCGCTCGAGTGCAAGACGCTCGCCGACAGTTTCGACGAGCAGATCGCCGATCAGAAGGTGCAGGTCGAGAATCTTAAAGGCGCCTTGAACAAGCTCGACGGCAAACTGACTGAGGCGCGCGCGAAGAGCGACATGCTGCTCGCAAGGCACCGGCGCTCCCGCGCGTCGGGCGCCGCAGCCGAGGCGCAAATGAAGACGGCGGACGGCTCCGCCTCCTCCGCGTGGGACCGCATGAACCACAAGGTCACACGCGCCGAGGCGATCAGCCAGGCTCGCATGGAACTGGTCGGGGAGGACGTATCCGATCGCTTCGCCGCGCTGGAGAAACAGGACGAGGTGGAACGGATTCTCGAAACCCTGAAACTGGAAGGCGCCAAGCCTCGGAAGGAACTGACCTAAGCCCTGGCGTCAGCGGCTATGCGGCGGAGACGAGTTTGAGGAACGCCTCCGCCGCGTAGCTTGCGGCGCGCTTTGAGGAACGCACGAGATAGATCTTGCGCTCCACCTCAACCTCAGGAACCCGTACTGCGATCAGCCGGCCCTCGGCAATCTCTCCTTCCACGCACATCCGCGGGAGAAATGCCACGCCGAGATTCTGCTCCACCATCCAGCGAATCGTTTCGACAGTAGGCATTTCGACATCCATGTTCAGGCGCACGCCGCGTTCGTGAAACGCGCGGATCACGACCTCTCGATAGGGTGAGAGCACGTTGTGCGCGATGAACGTCTCGTCGCCGAGTTCCAGGATCGGAACTTCCTTGCGCGAAGCGAGGCGGTGTTTCGGGGAGACGACAAAAGCCAGCGAATCCGAATACATCACGGTCGACTGAATGCGTTCGTCGTGCGGCTGATAACTGATGACGCCGAGCTCCAGATTCCCGTCGATCAGCTCGTCAGGCACTCGGCTGGAAAAGCTGCGCCGGATCTGGACCTTGATCCTCGGGTAGAGCCGCCGGTAACGTTCGATGTGGGCCAGCAGGTAGAGCGAAGTCGATTCGTTCGCCCCGATGACCAGTCTTCCAGCGGAGTGATCCTTCAGCTCCGCGATGGAATTCTGGAGCTCCGCTTCGAGGTTCTGAAACCGGCGCGCGTACGCCAGCACTGTGCGGCCGACGTCAGTGAGAACGACGTCTTTGGCGGAGCGGTCGAGAAGCTTCTCGCCGAGTTCCGCCTCAAGACGCTGAAGCGCCAGAGAAACCGCGGGCTGCGTTCGTCCGAGCTTTTCGGCGGCCCGCGAGAAGCTCCTCTCGTTGGCCACCGTCATGAAAACGCGGATGGTGCTCAGCTCCACACACCGATGATACCCGCCATCAATTCGGCTCAGGTTTCTCAGCGTGATCGATCACGAGGACCTCGACGGGCCCTTTGGTCGACTCGAGCTTCAGGCCGGCCTGCTCCTGCAGGGCCTGAAAGATCGACGGCCCGAGATCCTGCGCAGCGTCACCCGCCGAGGCGGTCAGATCTACCGGCGCAAAGGACAGATCGATTGCATACCGCCCGGTTAAACCGGTCCTGTTGATCACGTGGCGGCCGAGATAGCTGGATAATTGGCCGGCGAGTTCGTCCATCGTGCCCGCGCCGTAACGGATGAGGCGCGGCCCGGCGGACATGCCGCGGACGCCATCGCCCTCGTGAAGCTTAAGCCCGCTTTTCGCGACCGTGAGTGCGTATACCGGCATTGTTCGCGTTTCGCGATGCGTAGCGAGCCGGAATCGATCCGCCAGCATCGCCTGCATCATTTGTGGAGCCTGCGCAGGGCTTGACCCAGCCGGAAAACGAGCGTCGATGTCCCAGCCTGCCGTCTCCATCCAGCCGGGACCTCCGATGATCTGGTCGCGGTTCAGGCGCCACGCGCCCATAATCAACTCGAACAGCCGAAGATTGCGTCCGCGAAATCCACCCGCTGTTTGTTGAGCCACATGAGCCGGAGCGGCGGGGTCGGCAGGCTTAATCGATACCGCCTCGAATTCGATGTTGGCTGGCTGCTGCGCCTGCGCTATAAAAGCGAGGGCGATCGCAAAGCCAGTCAATCTCGAACGCATCACGCTTCGAATTATTCCGCCGGGCGGTTCAGGCCGATGACACGGAAGAACGGCTTAGTCTTTTCCGCCTCATCCATCGTGTAGGTCTGTTCGGTTTTGGCTGGGTCGTAGTCTCGCCACAGCCAAATCATCTCGGCAGGGAATTCCGCGCTGCCCTGCGATGGGTTATGCGTGCCGCCGCCAAAGCTGAAGTGGAAATCGTACTCCCGCAGCTTGAATGAATTGGCCATCTGGATATTCTGAAGCGGCCAGCTTCCGAAGTTGTTTTCCAGGTCGTTCAGGCCGTCCTGCAGCCAGATGCGAATGTTCCGCTTCTGCTCCCGCCGGACCTTTGCGGGATACGCTTCGCCGCCATCGAGCTGATTCGAATGCCACTGAATCGATGTGTAGCTGCCGATCCAGGTGATGACGCGGCTGAACTGATCCGGCTGTTGCCATGCGACGTTCAGGGCGCAGATGCCGCCCGACGAAAGGCCCGTAATCGCGCGGCTGTAGGCATCGCGGCGAATGTTGTACTTCTTGTAAACCTCAGGCAGGATTTCATCGCGGAGGTAGCGCGCATAGCGGTCGTCAACGGTGTCGTATTCGATGCTGCGCAGCGGGAACGACCGCGGACCGGAATCCGCCGCGCCGCCGCGTCCTCCTCTTCCTCCCCTTCCCGCCGCGCGCTTCAGCATGTCTTTGTACAGGGGACTATCGGGATTGCTCAACTGCCCGGGGTTAATGAAAACGCCGATTATTACCGGTATTTTTTTCTGCGCGATCAGGTTGTCGAGAACGTCCAGTATGCGGGTCCGGGCGTTATCGCGTTCGTTGTAGCTCTGGCCGTCCTGCCAGACCATCAGGGCCGCTGGCGTATTGGGGTCGTATTGGGCCGGAACGTAGATCCAATAGTCGTTCGTCATGCCCTCGTAGATTTTGCTCGTAAAAGTGAGCTTCTCGGATAGCTTGCCCTGCGGAACGCCGGGGTGCGGATAGGAATCCGGACCGAAAACGGGAAACTCGATCGCCTTGGTGTAGTCCGTGGTCGCTGCCTGCGTGTTGCCGCCGAATTGTTTGCCGTTGACCTTGTATTCGAAAAGGTGGAGCTTGCCGGCGGGCGTTACAGAGCCTGTGGCGAACCAGATGTCGGAGTTGCCGACGCGCTTCATATCCGGCCGCGGCTTGCCATCGACTTCGAGGCTGGGATGCGCGCCCGGCGTGCGAACGGCCCAGAGAAACTCAGTCCCCTCGCCGATCCAGGCCGTGCCACCGTCCAGCGCGTTATCGTGAAGGGCTTTCACGAGAGCGTCCTTGAACTCCGGGGCGTCGGGTTTTTTGGAGAGGTCGATAAGGGACTGAAACGAGACTGTGTCAGCCGCGAAGCAGGCGGCTGTGAAGGCGAAGAAAAGAGCGATTGCGCGCATAATTGTCCGAGCGGTTTTCATCGTACTAAAGCCGCTCGGCCGTTCATGGCGAAAACGACCCTACGCGGACTCTTCAGCGAGTTTGTCGAAAAAACGCTTGATCAGAAGCTTCGCCGTGGTGTCAATAAGCCGGTTTCCGACCGCTGCCATTGTTCCGCCCACTTGGGCGTCGCCGTCGTAGGTTACTTCGGTCCCTCCGTCGCGAGCCGCGAGCGTAAGAACGCCGTCACCCTTCATGAAGCCGATCTTGCCCGAACCTTCGACGATCATCCGAAAACTCGATGGCGGGGCGGGTTCGGCCAGCCGGACCTTTCCTTCGAACGCGCCGGAAAGGCTCGCCAGAACCATCTTCATCTTCAGGCGGTACTCATCGTCGCCGGTCTTCTCGAGGCGCTCGCAGCCGGGAATGGCTTTCGCGAGCACCTCGGGATCTTGCATCAACTGATAAGCGCGTTCCGGGGGGAAGGGAAGGACCTTCGACGTCCCGGAGATCTTCAAGAGGACCTCTCGAGCGCGGAGGTCAGCGCCCGGATCGTGTACGTGACCAACAGACCGCCACGATACGCGGCGGACGCATGAAGGTCGGAGTTGGCGTCCCGTCCCTCAGCCACCTGAGCCGCGGCGGCTTTGATCGAATCGGCGTTCGCGGACTTGCCCAGCAGCGCTTCTTCCACGCTGACGGCGCGGTAAGAGGATCCGGAATAGCCTGTCACGCCGACGCGAACCAGCGAGAACTTCCCGCCCTCCTGGCGCACACGCGCCGCGACGCCCACAACCGCGAATCCGCTCGCCGGTTGGTAGAACTTTTTGTAGCTCGTGCCGGTCAGACCGGGTTCAGTGGGGACAATGATCTCGGACACAATTTCGTTCGGTTCGAGAGCGGTAGTGAACGTGTCGAGAAAGAATTCGGCCGTCGCAACAGCGCGCTCACCGGATGAACTCTTGAGCACGATCTTTGCTTCGAGCGCCTGCAGCGCCGCGGGGTAATCGGCTGCGGGATCGGCATGCGCGATGCTGCCGCCGATGGTTCCCCGATTACGCACCTGAATATCGCCGATACAGGTCGCGGTCTCGTGAAGCAAGGGACATTTGCCGCGCAGCAGCGGAGAACTCTCGATGTCGTAATGCGTCGTGCTAGCGCCGATGTGGATCTCGCCGCCCTCGTCGCGTATGTAGTTCAGTTCCGGCAGGCGTCCCAGGTCCACCAGATGTTCTGGTGAAGCGAGCCGCAGTTTCATCATCGGGATCAGGCTCATGCCTCCCGCCAGCGGTTTCGCGCCATCGGCGATCAGGCCGAGGGCTTCGCTCAGGCTTGTTGGCGCCGCGTAATCGAACGGGTTCGTAATCATGCTCCTGCCTCCGCGACGATCTTCCAGATTTTTTCAGGGGTAAGCGGCATATCGACGTGGCGTATGCCCAGCGGCGAGAGCGCATCGATGACCGAATTGACCATCGCCGGCGTCGAGCCGATGGTGCCCGCCTCACCAACGCCTTTCACGCCCAGCGGATTCACCGGCGATGGAGTACAGGTGTGCGAACTTTCGATCCATGGCATCGAGCGCGCGCGGGGCATTGCGTAATCCATGAACTCACCGGTCACAAGTTGGCCGTTATCGTCATAGACCGCCTGCTCCCAGAGCGCCTGCCCCAACCCTTGCGCGGCTCCGCCATGCAGTTGGCCATCGACCAGAAGCGGGTTCAGAATGTTTCCGATGTCGTCTACCGCCACGTAGCGCAGGATCTCAATGTGACCCGTTTCCCGGTCGACTTCGGAAACGATAATGTGCGCGCCGAAAGGATAGGTGAAGTTCGGTGGTTCCCAGAACTTCGTTGCCACCAGCCCAGGATCTGTGCCGGGCGGCAGTTTCATAGCGCGGTATGAAGCCCCGGCAATCTCCCCGACCGAAACTTCCTTGCCCGATTTCGTATCCCGGCACTTGCCGTTTTCGAATTCGACCTCGTCGCAGTCCAGAAGCGTCGCGCCGAATTTCTTCATCTTCTCTTTGATGTCCTGCAGCGCGTAATAAAGCGCGCTGCCGCCCACTGCCGTGTTACGGGAGCCGAATGTGCCGATTCCGTATTGGACGATTGACGTATCGCCGTGCAGCACGACGATATCGTCCAGCGGCACTCCGAGTTCATCGGCCGCGATTTGCGCGTATGTGGTTTCTTCGCCCTGTCCGTGCGGCGAGGAGCCCGTCAGAACCGTCACTTTTCCGCTGGGCTCGACTTTGACGGTCGCGCTTTCCCATCCGCCTGCGGGCGTGGCGGGCGACGGACCAAACGCGCAGATTTCGCCGTAAGTAGAGATACCGATGCCCATCAGCTTGCCCTGCGCGCGCGCTTCGGTCTGCTTCTTCCGCAGGTCTGTGTAGCCGATTTCCGTCAACGCTTTGTTCAGCGTCGCGTGATAATCGCCGGAGTCGTAGTTCAGCCCGGTCGCCGTCGGGAAGGGGAACTGATCTTTCGATACGAAGTTCTTCAGTCGGAGTTCGGCGGGATCGATGTTTAGTTCGGCCGCGAGGATGTCCACCATGCGCTCGATGCCGTACGTCGCCTCCGGGCGTCCCGCGCCGCGGTACGCGTCAGTGGGCACGCAGTTCGTAAAGGTTCCGATAATTTCCGCCTGGATGTTGCGGAAGTTATAAAGCCCCGGCATCATCAGGACGCTGAGCGTTGGAATCGCTGGCGTGAGCAACTGATGATACGCGCCGAGGTCCTGAATGATTTTCAGCCGCAGCCCCAGAATCGTTCCGTCGCGCTTCGCCGCGATTTCGTAGTAGTCGACGTGGCCGCGTCCGTGAATCGTGGTGAGGAAGTTCTCACGACGCGATTCGATCCACTTGACAGGACGGCCCGTTTTCATCGCGATGAAGCCCATCAGGGCCTCTTCGGCATAAATGTTCAGCTTGCAGCCGAAGCCACCGCCCACTTCCGGCGCGACCACCCGAACGCGATTCTCTTCCAGCCCGAGCATACCGGCCAGAATCGTGCGGGCGAGGTGCGGAACCTGGGTCGATGTGTAAATCGTGAGAGCGCGCTCGGCCTGCCGCCATTCGGCTACGACCCCTCGCGTCTCCATGGGGTTCGGCACAAGCCGCTGGCTGATGATGCGCTGCTTCAGTACGACATCGGCTTCGGCGAAAGCCTTGTCGGGCTCGCCGCCCGTCTGCGAAAACGTGAATGCTTTGTTGTCCGGCCATTCGGGATGCACGGCTGGCGCGCCGTCCGCCAGAGCCTTCTCAACATCGGTTACCGCCTGCACAGGCTCGTATTCGACCTCGACGAGATCCGCTCCATCGGCTGCGATGTAGCGGTTCGACGCCACCACGACCGCCACCGGATGCCCCACGAAGTACACGCGATCCTGCGCCAGAATGTGGTGAACCGGCCTGCGCAGGCCGGGCAGATCCGCGCCACAGGGGACCGTGCCAACACCCAGTACATCCGCGCCAACGAAGACCGCCACCACTCCGGACAGCTCGGCCGCTTTGGATATATCGATCGACTTGATCTTTGCGGCGCCGTGCGGACTGCGCACGACCGCCGCGTGGTTCATCGCGGGTATGACAATGTCGTCTACGTACGTCGCGGTTCCGGTGATGAGGCGCGGATCTTCCTTACGCCGCACCCGCTTGCCGACGAGCTTATCGATTTTGGTAACTGTCGTCGCCATGACTTATGCCCCCGCCTTTGCGGCCGTTCGGACGGCGTTCACGATGTGCTGATAACCGGTACAGCGGCACAGGTTTCCGTCGAGCCCTTCGCGAATTTCTTCGTCGCTCGGGTTCGGATTGCGCTCCACGATCTGCTTCGACACCATGATCATGCCGGGCGTACAGAAACCACACTGGAGACCGTGTTCGTTCCAGAAGGCCTCCTGCATGGGGTGGAGTTTGCCGTCGCTGCCGCAAAGACCTTCGACGGTGAGAATGTTCGCGCCGTCGGCCTGGACGGCGAACATGGTGCAGCTCTTGATGGCTTTGCCGTTCACTTCAACGGTGCAGGCGCCGCACAAAGACGTCTCGCACCCGACGTGAGTACCTGTAAGTCCGGAGTCCCGGAGGAAATGAACGAGCAACAGGCGCGGCTCCACCTTGTGAGTGGAGGTCTTGCCATTCACGGTGACAGTTATAGTTCGGTCCATGCAATCCCCGGAGAAGTATATATCAGTCCGGTTTTGCGCTTGAAGAGATGGCGGGCACTTCCGGTTCGGGAACGGCGGCGGTTGCGGTTAGCGCCTGTTTGAGGACCTCCATCGCGGCGTCTGGCGTATCGGCGAAGTGAAAAAGTTCGAGGTCAACGGCGGATATCGTGCCGTGTTTCACGAGGGCGTCGAAGT
>Ga0126381_100010689_pt1 | contig 10344 bp, 9 predicted proteins | sample PanSoiMetPlot_28_FD_96465 | JGI IMG/M metagenome (GOLD analysis project Ga0126381, IMG submission 96465) | Tropical forest soil microbial communities from Panama - MetaG Plot_28 | ecosystem: Environmental > Terrestrial > Soil > Tropical forest > Bulk soil | place: Panama | collected 2016-02-17 | reverse complement strand
GTCGGATTCACACCGACATTCTCCACCGCTAGTTATCCCTTTGCTGCGGAGTTGAGAGAAGCCGAAAGCCCCTCAGAGCGCGATACATTCCCGCGTCACCATCTGGTGTTGCTTGTGGTGGCTGCATTGTCGATCGTCGCGGTCTTGGCTTATTTGCTCTCGCCTTGGGCGCTCGACCGGTTCAAACGTCCGAAATCTGTGGAGGCCGCGCCTGCACAGCCACAGCCCATCGAAACCGTCCGTGAGGCTCCCCGTCCGACGCCAATCGCGGCCAGCAGCTTGGAAGAGGTTCGCAGGCGCGCGGAAGTCGGCGACCCTTATGAGCAGGCCGCCTTAGCGACTCGCTACGCCACTGGCGAGGATGTCCCCCAGGACTATTTCCTCGCTGTGAAGTGGTATCTGAAAGCGGCCGAGCAGGGCCACCTGGGTGCGCAAGACGCTTTGGGCTCGTATTTCTGGATAGGCCGCGGTGTGCAAAAAGACGTAACCAAGGCCTATTTCTGGTCGGTCCTCGCTCGCGCGGAAGGTAAAGAAACCAGCAAAGACCGCCTCGCCGTAATGACTCCGCAATTGACGCGAGCCCAGGCCCTCGCGATTCAGCGCGAAGCCAACAAGTTCCTGCGCCAACATCCGCCTCTGCAGCACAGCGACTCGGCCTACTAGCCGGGATTTCTTTCTGAGTTTTCCACTGGTCACAAGATTCTGCGTAGTTCTCCCCCTCACGCGAACGCCCTAGGCCCGCATGGCTGATTCGCCCCAAACGTCACTTCAATTGCCGCTTTTGCGCTTCATCGCTTCTCCCGCGCAGTAAAATTAAATAGAGCAGTCGATGAGTACACTTCGCGAAATCGTCGATCAACACGTCCGCGAAGGCGATCTGTACGAGAAACTCGAAAACAATCGCGTGCGCTGCTATGCTTGCGGGCACGCGTGTCCAATCCCGGAAGGCCAGCCGGGGGTCTGCAAGGTTCGCATCAATCGTGGCGGAACGCTCTACGTTCCCTGGGGATACGTGGGCGGCGTGCAGTGCGATCCCATAGAGAAGAAGCCCTTCTTTCATGCCTACCCCGGCGCTCTCGCCTACAGCTTCGGAATGCTGGGCTGCGATCTGCACTGCGCTTATTGCCAGAACTGGGTGACGTCGCAGGCGTTGCGTGATCCAAACGCGATCTCACCGCCGCTGCAAGCCGGCCCTGCCGAACTCGTACAAGATGCGCTCCGCCTTGGCGCGAAAGTGCTCGTCAGCACTTACAACGAGCCACTGATCACCGCCGAGTGGGCCGTGGCAATTATGAAAGAAGCGAAAGCGGCGGGATTAGTCACAGGCTTCGTGTCGAACGGAAACGGCACTCCGCAGGTCCTGGAGTATCTGCGTCCCTGGCTTGATCTCTACAAGGTAGACCTCAAGAGCTTCAACGATCGCCACTATCGCCAACTCGGCGGGCGTCTGCAACCGATCCTAGAAACTATTCGCAGCCTGCACGCGATGGGACTTTGGCTTGAGATTGTCACTCTGCTCATTCCCGGGTTCAATGACTCCGACGAAGAACTCCGCGGGCTCACGGAATTTCTTGTGAGCGTTTCTCCGGAAATTCCATGGCACGTCACCGCCTACCACGGCGATTACAAGATGACCGATCCACGCGACACGCGTCCCGACGATCTGCTCCGCGCTGCCAAAATTGGAAACGAAGCGGGCTTGCGCTATATCTACGCGGGGAATCTTCCCGGACGCGTTGGCAATCTCGAAGACACACGCTGCCAGCATTGCTCAGCCACGCTGGTGAAGCGCTACAGCTATCTGGTCCAGGATTACCGCATCACCGCAGAGGGAGCCTGCCCATCGTGTGGCGTTCTGGTGCCGGGTCGCTGGGCTCGGCAATATGATGGACAAATCACCTCCACTCCTTTCTTGCCGCGGCGTGCATCCCGATTAGTTACAATCGCAGATCGCCGTTAAGGCGCGTTCCTCATTCATGCGAAAACTCGCTTTCATCGTGGCGATGCTGTGTCCGCTGGTCGCGTGCACTCCGCGCGACTTTCTTACGCGCCGTCTCGCCGCCACGCTCATCGCCGGCTCCGATTCCTTCACTGCTCCTCAGCAATTCTGGCTGCGGATCGGCCCGGTTTCGAACAAGGACTTTGCGTCGCCGCAATACCTCGTCTTGCAGCATCACGGCTGGATCGTCGGTTCGATCACGCAATGCCCAGCGGAGGTCACCCCGCCGCCATGCTGGGAAGTCGCGATGACTCCACTCGGCGTCGATACCTTTCGCGACTTGATTCATGGGACAGAAACGGGGAAGGAGTATTTCAGCATCCCCACCGCGCGACGCGAACTGATCGCAGTGACCGGCATCAGCAAAAGTGATAACGCCGCGGAAGTTGAATTCACGTGGCGATGGACGCCCATGAATGAAGTCGGGTCCGCCTTGAACACAACCGGATTGCAGTACAAATCCACTGTGTCGATGCGTCACTACGACGACGGCTGGCGCTTGATCGAAGGCGCCATGCGTCCGAACCAGTCCCTGGACGATTCGTTGAAAAACGCAGACCCGATTTCCCAATAATTCGTTCTCACCGTTCATAACGATCTCTGGCTAAATTCGTGGGTTGGCATGCCCACGGATTGTGACCACAGATCACAAGCAGCGTCCTTTCGATTTGCGCTTTAATGCCCGCAAATGATATTTCTCGTTGCCTTCGCTTATGACCCTTCGGCCCATTCGTTTCCTCCTGTTCTTTTTTCTGGCGACCATCGCGACAGCCGCGGATAAACCAAAAATCACGCTCGACGAATTTTTCAACTACGTCGATTTCCCTTCGGTGCGAATCTCGCCGGATGGCAACTCGGTCGTCGTTGTTTCCGATCGCGCCGATTGGGAGCGCCAGATTTTCCAGACCGATCTCTGGCTCTATCGCATCGAAGGACAAGCCGCCGGATCGCTGATCCAACTGACACATGCGGGGCGCGAATCTGCGCCTCAGTGGTCGCGCGATGGCCGATGGATCGCTTTTCTCTCCGAACGCAAACCACCCACGGCCAAACCCGGCAAAGGCGACGATAGCGCCGATGACAAAGATGCCGCGCAGCTCTATCTGATTTCTCCGAATGGCGGAGAAGCCTTCCCGCTTACCTCGAGCAGCGAAGAAGTCCATGCGTTTTCGTGGTCTGCCGATTCGAAGTCGATTTACTTCGCCACCCGCCTTCCTTGGAACAAAGACCAGAAAGAGGCCTACGAAAAACTCTGGAAAGATACGGTGCAATATCGCGCGGCCGAGCGTGGCGACGTTATTTACAAGCTCGATCTGGCCGACGCCTTGTCTCGACACGCGGCAACTGGCACCCGCCAAATCCCCGAGGCTGAAAAAGACGCGAATACGACGCCGGGCGCAGTACCGATCGCTAATACTCCCTGGAGAGTCCAGCAGTTGACGGCTTCCGACGACGGCCGCCGCCTCGCCTTCGTGACCACATCCATCTCGGAGCGCATGGAACACCTCGAGGAATCCGAAATCTATGCGGTCGATCTCGCGCACACCAGCCCGTCGATCGCTCCCAAACAGCTGACTCATAACGAAGGCTTCGAACAGGAAATCACCTGGGCGAAGGACAATCAGCATCTTTTCTTTGCCGTCGAATATGGTGCGGCAGAAGGCAAATACCAGGACTTCCAGAAGCGGCTCTACTGGCTCGATGCAGACAACACCAAAATCGAGCGCTGGGCCGCCGACTTCCACGGCGCCGTGTTGCAGCACCGCGTTCTCCCCGACGCCCGTGCGATCGCTTGTGGCCGTCTCGGCACAGAAGTGGCCATCTATACGCAGGAAGAACCAGGCGGCCCGTTCTCGAAAAAGCCCGGTTGGGCCGGAACCTACGAATCGATTTCAGTGCCCAAAACATCGCCGCGCGTAGCCTTTGTCTACTCCTCGCTAGATCGCCCGGCTGAGGTGTACTTGGCTGAGTCGGCGGACAAGCTCGAGCAAGCGCGTCCCATCACCGCGTTCAACCAACTCTTCACCGAGCGCAATCTTCCGCAAGGCAAGCGCTACCAGTGGACCGCCGACGACGGCACGAAAATTGAAGGCATGCTCCTCTACCCGCCCGGACGATTTGGCGCCAAGAATCTTCCCATGTTCACGCTGATCCATGGCGGTCCGGACGACGCCGACGGAAATCACTTTGAAATGGATTGGTATCAGTGGGACCGGTTGGCGGCCAGCGACGGCTGGCTTGTCTTCGAGCCGAACTATCGTGGGTCCGTTGGCTATGGTGATGCGTTCCGGCAGGGAATTATTCCAGAACTCGTTTCGCGACCTGGCAAAGACATTCTGGCTGGTATTGATGCGCTCGTGAAGGACGGTATCGCCGATCCGAACCATCTCACCGTCGGCGGCTACAGCTACGGCGGCTACATGACGAACTGGCTCATCACGCAGACGACTCGTTTCAAGGCCGCCGTTACAGGCGCAGGGGCTGTCGAGCACGCCGCAAATTGGGGCAACGACGACATGACCGCCGACGATGCCTACTACCTGGGTGGCCGCCCTTGGGAGACGCCACAACGCTATCTGAGCGAAGGTGCTATTTATCAGTTCGGCAGAGTCGCCACGCCCACGCATGTGGTGGTCGGAGCGGAAGACATTCGCGTCGCCGTCTCACAGGGGTATCTTCTCGACCGCGCACTTCATTCGCTTCGAGTGCCCAGCACTCTGCTCGTCTTTCCTGGAGAGAATCACCCGCTCGACAAGAATCCGTGGCACGGCAAGATCAAAGTCAGGGAAGAATTAAAGTGGTTGAAGACTTACGGCGGGATCGGCGACAGTCACTAAGTCTGCGCGGACAGTTGCTCTCTAAATCAGGCGCAGGCGTTTCAGTTCTTTCATTTCCTTCTGCAGCGCGGCAACGGCCTTGTCGCACGAACCTTCCAGATTCTCTTGGTCGGCCACATACATCCAATGGTCCAGGAACGTGCTGTCTCGCACGGTGTAAATTGCCAGGCTGATCGCGGTGCTGGTCTTGTTGATGTCCGCATCCATTCCCACTACGCTGATCACCATCACCGCCTTGTCCTTGTCCTCAACCAGGCAATAAGGTTGCGACGACTGAATGCGATCGCGAAACGTCGAAACCCATTTTTCCGCCGCGCTATCTGTTTTCGTGGATTGGGTCAGGTAAATTGCCGTGATTCCGGGGTGCTTTTTACCTTCGCACACGCCGCCGTAAGAACTCCCGACCATCACCGAAAGAGCGAAGACTAGTGAAACCGCGAATTTCATAGGCAAGGCCTTGGCGCGAGATTTTTGAGGGAAGCGCCATTTTACATCGCGACTCGATCACCCAGGGAAACACGGCGGGACATGGGAATCCAATGCTCAATACATTGAGCCACCGTTCGCGCCGAAAGCTTTTGTTTGGATCTTGCCAATGCTGGCGGGAAAAGATTAATTGCCCTGTAAGCGCGGACCCGCCGAGGCAACCTTTACCTTGCGGGAAGTCGATTCGAATCGCTCGATGCCCTGGTACAGCGCTTCAGCGATCTGCTGACGATATTCGGCGTTACGCAATTTCTCCTCGTCCGTCGGACTGCTGACGAATGAGATTTCCGCTAGCACCGATGGCATCACGGTTCCCGTGAGCACAACGAAGGAAGCTTCACGCACACCCCGATCGCGAATCCCGGAGCTTTGCGAGGCGAGCGTTCCATGAAGCGCACGCTGGACGCTGTTCGCCAGTTTCCGCGACTCCTCCACCTTAGTTTTCAACTGCACGCCTGTGAGTTTCGCGCGTGTCAGCTTGCCGGCATCTCCATTTTCGCGGAACTCGATCTCGCGCGCTTCCGGCGGTGAGAAGAAGCTGGAGTAGTAGGTCTCCACACCGCGGGCCGTCGTCAGGCTGCTATAGTTTGCATGCACTGAAACGAACAGATCCGCCTGCTGGTGATTGGCAATTTCGGCCCGTTGTTCGAGCGGCACGAAATCATCATCCTTGCGCGTGTAGACGACTTCCGCTCCCAGATTCTTTTCCAGCATCGCCCCGAGCCGCTGCGCAACTTCAAGAACAAGATTTTTCTCCAGCAGCCCTTCGCGTCCGATCGTGCCCAGGTCCCAGCCGCCGTGGCCCGGGTCGATCACAATCCGAAGCTTCGCTCCGTGCGGACGAACCTGAGCGGCTTCTTTGGTTGGTTCGCTGCTGGCCGCGGGATTCGACGGCGTCGGTGCCACCGTCTGATTGACGTTCGCATTGGGTTGCGGTGCGTTTTCCCGGCTGCGTACTTCGATCACGAGGCGGTACGGATTCTGCTCGAGGCTTACCGAGAATGTGGAACCGGTCTGAGTGTCAAGAACTACCCGTGTTACGTTGTCGGACGGCTGGGCGATCCGGACACGCCCGATCAACCCGTCCTTCACATCGATCACTTTGCCATTCAGGCCCGGACTCAGACTTGTGTCCATCAAATCGAAATAGACCCGGTCGGGATCCGTCAACCGGTGCGCTTCGTACTGCACCTGATCCTGCAGATCAATGATCACCGTGCTTGTGCCGACTCCGGAGTGATGCTCGATGCCGGTGACCAGCGGAGTTCCGGTCGGCTTGATACTCTCGTTCTGATCGGCAGCCTGCAGCCCTGCCGATGACGGAGTCGTTGAACTTGGCGATGGAATTGTCGGTAGTGAGTTCGTGGTTTCCGGCTGCTTCGAGTTTGCAGCGCTGGCTTTCACTCCATCCGCGCGATGCAAGCCCCACCAGAGTCCGCCACCCACAAGACTGAGTAGCAGAATCACGGCCAGCGCCATGAACGCGCCTTGCCGAAATACCGAGCCGTCATCTTCGGGAAGAGCCGGCGCGATGCTTTCGCTCGCCAGTTCAAGAGGTAGTTCTGCCTCACTTGGCCGCGCAATCGCCGATGGCCATTCCGACATCGGCAGCGGCGCGGGCGCCGGAGAGGGATTCTGCGGAGGCGGTGCCGTCAGCGGAATCTGACGCAAACTCTCCAGTTCCGCCGTCTGCAATTCGGCAGCGGCGACCTTCGCCGCTCGCGCCATCTTTGCCTCGTCCTCGGGCTTCAGAGCCGCGAGGATCAATTCTGCCAGCAAATGCAGGCTGCGAACGTGCGTATCCTTGAATCCATACGGGACAGTCGAGAACGCAACCAGCAGTCCGAGCACGTTGCCCTGGCCCTGCAGCGGGACCGCCACCATCGACCGCGTACCCAACCGCCGGCACGCTTCCAGATTCACACGCGGATCTTTTTCCGAATCGTCGCAGCGGATAATCCGTCCTGTGCGGAAGCACGCCCCCGAGAATCCGGCCTTTGCATCGAGCCGCATTCCACGATCGGGAGCCATCGAACCCACCGACGCCCGGCAGATAATCTCCTCGCCCTCCGCCAGCGCGATCGCTATTCCATCCGCACCCGTGATCGCTTGTGCGCGTTCTGCCACCAGTTGCAGAACTTCGTCGAGAACGAATTTCTCAAATTCCCACGCGTCGTCCGAAATTCCCAGCCCAGTGGCATACCGCCGCGCCTCTTCGGTGCGCTTCCGCCGAATCTGTTCGTGGAGAGTCGAGAACGCGAGCAGCGCCTGCAATACTTCCCGCTGATCTGCTGGCGGCGAAGCCAGGGCCTTATCGGCTACATCGACGGGGTTGATCGTCAGCCCCGGATTCGCGTTCGACGGTTTGGTCGCCATTAACGAGTTGAGAAACGATTTACGCAGAACACACGTCTGCCGGCTTGCAGTGTCTTCAATCGAGCAAAGCCTGTCAATTGAACGTTGTTCCTATAACGAAAGAGTTAATGGTCAGGGTTTTGCCCGATCTGTACCGGCTATCTTCCCTAAATTATCGGTCTTTATGGGCACTTGCAACGTTTCCGGATTACACCAACGTCACCATGACCTTGCGGGGTTTGGCCCGACCTACCCACCATATCCCAAATGAAACTTCCCGTGAGGTCGTGGGTTAGTACAAAGTACATGGCCATGGCGGAATGGAATCCTGCGTCATTTTGGGAACCCATGTCCCAGACGTGACCAAGATTGACGATTGCTCTCTCATACGAATCGTCATATGCTGAAAGGTAAGGGTTTTGCGCAGGTTAGGTGGTAGTGGAAGAAGAAGCGAAGTCGCCGAAGAGCAAGCGTTCCCGTTGGTTATGGCCGGTCGGCTTGTTTGCGACCGGGCTGGCTGGAGCGGCCGTCATCCTGCGTGGATGCTGGCATAGCAAAATGAGCTGGCCGATCCGCGCCCAAGGTTGCGCCTACCAGGTTTGTACAGGCTGCGGCATCAAGCGGCTTTTCGACGAAGACTCATTCCGGGGCTACGGTCCCTACAGCTACGACCTGCAGAAGCTAATTGCTTGGGATCGTGCTAAGCGGCAGAAACTAAAGGAAGAAGTAGCCGCCGACGAGCATCGTAGCGCTTCCTGAAAACCTGCTCGAACCTGAATGAGTACTGCGAAAGTTGTCGCTATCGGCGCTAAGATCCGGCATGCATTTTTCCAGCGGAGTAGCCGCCGGCACTGCCGAGAGCGTCGCTGACCAGCCGCGCGTCTATTATCGCCACCCCATCAGTTCACTGATCTACGTGACCCTCGACGAAGGCAACGGCGGCATTATCCGCAACCTCAGTCAGGGTGGCGCTGCGATCCAGGCGGTCGGCCCCTTGCGTCCGCAGCAGATGGTGCGCATGCGCTTCGACCTTCTGAACCCCCGCTCTCGGCTCGACGTGCGGGCCCAAGTGGCCTGGGCGAACCCGGGGGGCCAGGCTGGAGTACGTTTCGTCGATCTTTCCCCCCAAGCCAAGAGCCAGCTGAATGATTGGATCTTCGCGACCTTGCTGCGCGGAATCGAGCAAGCGTCCCCGGTGCTGGTTGCTCCTGAAGACCGCGACGACCTGATTCTCTCGACAGGATCGAGGCCCGCGATTCGCCTGCCGCACGCCGACCTGCAGGGCCCGATTCTGGAAGACGCGTCGAATGTCGAGCCTATGGTCAATGTTGCATGGTGGCCGCATCCAATTCCCGCTCGCCGGCTCGCGGGCCTCCTGGATGGCATTGTCCTGTTTTCCGCAGTCCTGATTTTCTTCTGTATGTTCCTCACCATCGTGCAAGCGATGCCACCCTGGCCGGTTGCGCTTGGTCTATTGTTCGGCGTCGGCGGATTTTTTACCGCGTTGTACTGGTATCTGTTCGGCGTGATGGGCCGTGGTACGGCGGGAGTGTTAATCGCGAAACTGGCATCGCGCGACGCCGATGCAGAAGTGCAAGCTCAGCTCAGAGAGAAAGAAGCACGCTTCCGATAAGACAGAGAATAGGTACCTCGACGTCCGAAATTCTCCCGAGGTCGACTTCCTGTCGCGGCAAACGAAAGTAGAAAACTACTGCGCGAAATACTGCTGGGCGAGCCAGATCTGCAGACCCTTCTGAACGCGCGTTGGAATGTCCACGAAGCGGATTCCCGCATTGCCGTCACGATCTGTCCACGCGATCTCACCCTGGGCCTTCACGGTGTAGCGTGTGCCTGGCAGCTTGAACGAAACCTGTATTGCTTTCTCGGGCTCTAATTCCTTCTCGGCATGAATCCCGATGCCGCCCTGGCTCAAGTTCACCAGTTCGGCCTGCAGGCGCTTGCGCGTTCCGCAACTCAACGCCACCGGCACACCCAGCGCTTGCCGGTGATAGCGAAGCCGTCCATCAAGAATCAGATTGCGCGCCGCCGACAGCGTACGTACCGCCTGCTCCACCGAGATTGGTTTCTCGAAGCTGAGCAGTGCGCCGGTTGCGTCGATCTCATGGCGCTCGCGCGGACCGCTCATCACCACCAGCGGCGTGTTCACCGGGAAATGAGAATCATGCTGCAGATTCCGCAGAAAGCGGTCGCTTCCGGTCAGATCACAATCCACGATGAGGGCGTCCACCTTCGACTTCGCTAACTTCGACTGTGCTCGTTCCGGTTGCGTTTCCACATCAACATCAATCTGTAATCCACCGAGGATGCACTCGAGAACGCTCACTTCTTGAAAGTCGCGTGAAACCACCATCGAGGAAAGTGTCATGCCTCGAATCTAGTCTCGCCCGTAATCGCACCCTAGATCACGAAGGTAATGGTAGGAAAGAGCCATGCTGCACGAATACAAGCAAGCTGCGAACGACGGATGATTATGAGGCGCGAAGACCGAACACCGAAGACCGAGGCCTGACACCTGACGACTGAGGACTGACCACTGCGGACTGACCACTGCGGACTGACCACTGCTCTTACGCCTTTGCCGCCTTCGTCTCTCCGCGATACCACTCGACCGTGCGCCGCAATCCTTCTTCGAAATTCACCTGCGGC
>Ga0126381_100010688_pt1 | contig 10345 bp, 6 predicted proteins | sample PanSoiMetPlot_28_FD_96465 | JGI IMG/M metagenome (GOLD analysis project Ga0126381, IMG submission 96465) | Tropical forest soil microbial communities from Panama - MetaG Plot_28 | ecosystem: Environmental > Terrestrial > Soil > Tropical forest > Bulk soil | place: Panama | collected 2016-02-17 | reverse complement strand
TGCCGTGCGGTACGGGTCGGGCTGTGGCTGAACTTCGTGGACTGAAGGCAGGGGAAGGGTGGGTACTGAAGTTAAGACTGCTTTTTCCAACGTAGACATAAGGCCTCACTTGAATCTAATTGCCGGAATGCTTTTTCTTTTAAAGTGTGAGTCTTGTAAGTCATCCCGGTCGGACTATGCCGAAGCGCTTCATCTTGTAGAAGAGCGTAGTGCGGTTAAGACCAAGTCTCGCGGCGGCTCCTCGAGGCCCGCCCAGTTTCCAGTTGGAGCGCATGCATGCAGTGAGAATTTCCTGACGAATCTTGTCTTCAAGGGTTGTATTTGCCATCTCGGGCTGCACCGTCTCGCAGCTCTCAAGCGGCGGTGGTTCAAAGATGCCATCGTTGGAAAGAATTACGCCTCGCGCAATGTAGTTTTGCAGCTCTCGAATGTTGCCGGGCCAGCAATGGCGAACCAAGGGGGCCATGGTTTCTTCAGGGATTGTTTCGATGGTTTTGTCCATGGACGCGGCAAACTGTTGAACAAAGTATTCCACGAGCTCGGGGATATCGCCTTTCCTTTCGCGGAGCGGTGGCAAGTAAATCGGAAAAGCATCCAACCGGTAATACAGATCCTCGCGGAATTCGCGGTCCTGAACCATTTGCTTCAGGTCCTGGTTGGTTGCAGCAACCACGCGAACATCAACTCGCGTGGTCCGCGTGCTGCCTACTGCCTCAAACTCACGCTCTTGAAGAACGCGGAGCAACTTGGGCTGAAGCTCCAATGGCATGTCTCCTATTTCGTCGAGAAAGAGAGTGCCGCGATCCGCCAGTGCGAAACGGCCAACATGAGAATTGATGGCGCCTGTAAAGGCTCCCCGTTCATGTCCGAACAGCTCGCTTTCGAGAAGGCCGGGAGGCATGGCCGCGCAGTTCACCTTCACCAGATTGCGGTTTCGGCGGGAGCTGAGCTCGTGAATCGCGCGCGCAATGACTTCCTTGCCAGTGCCGGTCTCTCCGGTAATCAAGACCGTTGTATTCGTACCTGCGACGGCCTTCACTTGGGCGAGAATTGAGCGCAGGCTGCCCCGGCGTCCTACGATCGTGTCCAGGAACGAGGATTCCGCGCGTTCCGGTTTGCGCGCCGTCCGCCCATCGCCACGATATAGAGCGGTATTTATCGACACAGGTTCAGGATATGGACTAGGCTGCATGACGGAATTTGATGCTGTACTCATTTTTTGCTCCTGTTTCTCATCGTTATGCCCCCGGACATTTCCAACATGAGTGTTCTCGCTTTGAACTCGACCTTTCGTAATCATCAGCCTTTCCGAGCCCGGTGCGGATCCGACTGGGCGATAACATCAGAAGTCCGGAGGCGAAGCAATTGGACCAAGGTCCCGGCAATACTTTGGGCGATTCGAGCAAACGAGATTCCGACCACAAGCATGGATCATGCTCATGTCAGAATCTGCATTTGAAGGTAAGTGCATCCACCCTGATATCCCAATCTGGCTATTGCGCCAGCCAGAGCGCATATCGAACCGCTTGAAAAAAAGTAAACGCGTAATGAGCCCTTAGAATGCGATACCAACCGAGAACTGAAGGCGTCTTCTTGATTGCAGTCATTGTGGCTTCCTTTCTGAAGAACTCTTTCTGAGCACGCCCGATTGGATCGGATGCGATGAGGCGATAACACCAGAACCGCGCAAACGATGCAATTGGACGATGGTCGGCGAGACTTTGGTCCCACATCGGGCGAGTATGGTCGCAGCGCTATTTGGGTCAGCTCCCAAAAACACTATGAAATGACATCTAGGGTGCCTGAGCGCACTCAATAGGGAATGGTTGAGGCAATGAATTGTAATGATTGAACGGTTCTTCGGACCACGGTAATGTAAAGGCCCGCTCTTCCCGGGGATTTCTTGCCGCAGGCTAGACGATCGAGCATCGCAAGCGGAGTGAGGAAGTGCTGGAAGGGTGCGCCGACGCTGGAGTGTTCGAGCGCTTGCGAACAAGTTATGGCGGGGAACGTCGCATAGGTAAGAGTCAGAGATGAGCGGTGTAGTACTGGTGGGAACGTGCAAGGGTGCATTCGTTGTGACTTCCGATGCAATGCGTAAGCAGTGGGAGATTGCTGGGCGACTTTCCAGGCTGGGAGATATTCCATCTGAAGGGATCTCCAGCTGGCCCAGAGCGGCTTTACGCCTCCCAGTACCGTGCTTTGTTTGGGCAACTGATACAGCGTCCCCATGACGGCGGGAAAACTTGGGAGCCAGTCGGTAACAAGTTCCAGTACGAGTCCTTGAGTATTGAGCCGGCAACCCAAATGGCAGGAGTGGTCATGGGCAATCCACGCAACAAGGATTTTTGGGCGCCCGTGTTGAGTAAGAATGTACCAGTTCAGGACCGAGCTCACAGTTGTGCGTTCTTCAACAGCCCCGACGAGGGACACCACTTGCTGCTTCCCCTCGTCCAAGATGGTCTCGAGTTAGGCCAAAAGGCGTTGTACACGAATTGAGGGAGGGTTTGTGGGGACCTCGCTGGCGGCCGAACCTCTGCTCTCCTTAGCAGTCACCGTTACGTCAGAGCAGCGCGTCGAGTCTGTCTTGCTGAGTATTGTTCAAGGGTTGGCATCACAGCCGGGGGTGGCATTGGCTCGGATTTGGCTGCTGCCATCCGCCGACCTCCCCAGCTTTTGTCACGTTGTGTCGGATCCCCCAGATTGTCTTTGTCTCGTCGCAAGCGCTGGAACTCCCATCAATTCACCAGGGGAAGATTGGTCTTTCCTGCAGGGGCACTTTGCTCGAGTGCCGTTCAATGTCGGAAAGGTTGGTCAAGTGGCAGCAAGCCGGCATCCGATTTTCGTCAAAGACGTCGCCGCTCAAAACGATTGGGTGGTGCGAACAGATTGGGCGAAACGTGAGGAGATTCGCAGTTTTGCGGGTCATCCCCTCATCTTTCGAGACAAACTGCTGGGCGTTGTCGCGGTCTTCAGCCGCCAACCTCTCGGTCAAGAAGAGTTCACTTGGTTAGGTTTGTTTGCGAATCAGGCCGCAGTCGCTATCGCCAACGCCTGTACGGAGGAAGCTCTGCGGTCGAGCGAGCGCAACCTTGTCGCTTTCGTCAATACGATCCCCACGGCAGCATGGACTACTCGTCCGGACGGCTACTGCGACTTCCTCAACCAAGTATGGCTCGATTACGCGGGCATGACCGCGGAACAAGCGCAGGGCTGGGGGTGGGCGGAAGCGATTCACCCCGACGACCGTACGAAACTTGTCGAGGAGTGGCAATCGTGTCTAGCTTCGGGTACCCCGGTTGACACCGAGGCGCGAATTCGCCGTTTCGACAGTTCCTATCGATGGTTCCTGATTCGCGGCAATCCACTGAGGGATGAATCGGGCAGCATCCTCAAATGGTGCGGAACCTGTGTAGACATCGACGATCGCAAGCGAGGAGAGGAAGCCCTGCATGCGCGAGAACTTGATGCGCGCTCGCTCTTGGACAGCATGCCGGGCTTTCTCGCTCGCCTTTCGCCGGACGGCACACCAGAGATCTTCAATCGACCATTTCTGCAGTATCTCGGCAAGACGGTGGAGGAGACAAGAAAGTGGAAGACGAGCGACGTTATTCACCCTGACGATCTTGCTCACGCTATCGAAGTTTTTGGCAACGGGGTCTCAGGGGGCCAGCCATGGGGTTTAGAGTTTCGTCTCCGTAGGCTCGATGGCATATACCGCTGGTTTCAAACCCGCTGGGTCCCCGTGCGCGACGTCGAGGGGCGAATTCTCCACTGGAATGCACTTACCACGGACATCGATGATCGCAAAAAGGCGGAAGAGGCTCTGCAGTCGAGCGAACGCAACTTAAAGCTGATGATCAACGCCATCCCCACATATATCCACGTGTTGAACACGGATGGATCGGTGCACTACGTGAATCGAGCGGTGCTGGATTACATGGGGATCACTCTGGATGATACCCAGAAAGAGGATTATCGCGCTCTTTTTTTTCATCCCGAAGACGTGGAAAGGCTCCGCGCAGAGCGCCGCGAAGCGCTCCTGCGCCCCATACCATTCGAAAATGAGCAGCGTGTGTTAGGCAAGGACGGCAAATACCGCTGGTTCCTGATCCGCTACAATCCGCTGCTCGATGAGCAAGGCAGAATCGATCGATGGTATGTGGCCGCGACCGACATCGATGATCGCAAAAAGGCGGAAGAGGCTCTGCAGTCGAGCGAACGCAATCTGAGTCTGATGATCAACGTCATCCCGACCTTCATCGGGGTGTTGCGCACCGACGGACTCGTCGTCTATGTGAATCAAACGGTGTTGGATTACACCGGAATCACCGTAGAGGATGTCGAGAGAGGGGAGTTTCGCTCTCGGATTCACCACCCGGAGGATATCGAAAGGCTGCGTGAGGAGCGGCGTGCCGCACTCGCGCGCCCCGTACCGTTCGAAAATGAACAGCGTATGCTAGGCAAGGACGGCAAATATCGCTGGTTCCTATTCCGCTACAATCCTCTGCTCGATGAGCAGGGCAGAATCGAGCGCTGGTATGTGGCCGCGTTCGATATCGAGGACCGCAAGAGTGCTGAAGAGGCTCTGCAGTCGAACGAACGCAATTTGAGCGTAATGATCAATACCATCCCAGCCTTGATCCACACCGGGCGGCCCGATGGATACCTCGATTACTTCAATCGGCGCTGGCTAGAATACCTTGGCACCCCGCTCGAGAACATGGAGGGCTGGAACTGGACGGGCGTGATTCATCCAGACGACGTCGAGGGGATTGTGAACATGTGGCGAACGTGCTTGGCAAGCGGCAAGGTATTCGAACATGAATGCCGTGTACGGCGTGCCGACGGGGAATACCGCTGGATGTTCCACTGCAAAGTACCTCTGCGTGACGCTACCGGTAAAATTCTGAAATGGTACGGGTCCAGCGTCGACATCGACGACCGCAAAAAATCGGAATCGAGGCTGCGGCAGGTGATTGATACGATCCCCACCCTGGCGTGGACCATGCTACCGGATGGTTCCAACGAATTTTTGAGCAAGCGATGGGAGGAATATACCGGACTCTCCGTTGACGAGTCTCATGGTTGGGGTTGGCAAGCCGCTTTCCATCCTGACGATCTACCGGCGTTATTGAAGAAATGGCAGCAGTTGTTGACGTCAGGCCAAGCGGGAGAGCAGGAGGCGCGCCTTCGTTACCATGATGGCGTTTATCGGTGGTTTCTGATCCGCGTCGAGCCATTCCGCGACGAAACCGGCAAGATCCGCAGGTGGTACGGCACAAGCACTGACATCGATGACCGTAAACGCGCAGAAAACGCTCTCCAGTCGAACGAGCGCAATTTGGGATTAATCATCAATACTATACCCACATTGGCATGGTCTGCGGCTCCTGATGGCGCCGTCGACTTCGTAAATCAACGATGGCTTGAGTATACGGGCTTTTCTCCGGAGCAGGGGTTGGGCTGGGGATGGACTGCAGCAATTCACCCCGACGACTTGAACCGGATAGCAGAGTATTGGCGATTGATCATGCGTACCGGAGAACCAGGAGAGATGGAGGCACGCTTTCGTCGTTTCGATGGCGTGTATCGTTGGTTTCTATTTCGCGGTAACACCTTGCGAGATGAATCAGGAACCATCGTCAAATGGTATGGCACAAACACTGACATCGACGATAGGAAACGGGCGGAGGCGCAGGTCGAGCAAGCCTACCTTCGTCTTACCGAAGCCCAGAGGGTAAGCAAAACGGGCAGCTTCATCACGGATTTGGTGGCGGACGAGCACAACTTTTCTGACGAGGCTTTCCGTATCTTCGAATTCGATCCCGCGGCCAAGGTCACATTCCAGATGTGTCGGGACACGATCCACCCCGAGGACCAGCCGACGTTCGACGCTGTGATCGCGCGCGCTATGACGGGCACGGATGTCGAGTTTGGATTCCGGATTGTGACTTCTCGAGGCGCTGTGAAGCACTTGCGCGGGATGGCTCGCGTTATGGGGCAAAGCGCGGGTCATCCCGTGTTCATCGGCGCTCTTCAGGACGTGACGGAAAGCAAGCTCGCCGAGGAAGCCCTGAACAGGGCTCGCTCTGAACTTGCGCACGTGACGCGGATCACGACGCTAAATGCGTTGACTGCCTCGATCGCCCATGAGATCAACCAGCCGCTCTCGGGTATCGTGAGCAACGCCAGTGCTAGCCTGCGTTTTCTGGCCGGAGATGCAACCAATCTGGAGGAAGCCCGTGAAGCTGTCCGCGACATCGTCCGCGACGGGAAGCGAGCCGGTGAAATAATCACCCGCATTCGAGCGCTCGCCAAGAGGACTGCCACGCGTCGAGAGAAGCTGGACCTGAATGAAACAATCTCGGAAGTCCTTGCCATCATCGGTGACGAAGCGAAGAGAAACAACGTGATCGTACGAACGCAATTTGCCGATGCCCTTTCACCGGTTGCAGGGGACCGAGTTCAGTTGCAGCAGGTCGTGCTGAACCTGGTGATGAATGCGATCGAAGCGATGAGCAGTGTCAGTGATCGGCCGCGAGAACTTATCATCACGACCCAGAATATTGATGCAGGCTGCGTGCAGGCAACTGTTGAAGACTCGGGGACAGGTATCACCTCCGAGGCAGTAGACAAGATCTTTGACTCGTTCTACACCACGAAGGCCGGTGGCATGGGCATGGGACTCTCCATTAGCCGGTCCATTCTTCAGTCCCATGGAGGTCGGCTCTGGGCCGTAGGCAAGGACGCGCCAGGAACAATGTTCCACTTTACGGTTCCGAAATACCACGAAGAAGGATCACATGCGCCAGCTACCGGAACCTGAAGCAGTCATCATCGCGATTGTGGATGATGATCCCTCGGTTCGGAAGGGGCTGCAGCGGCTGATCCGGTCGGCCGGCTGGAGGGCAGAGACCTTTGCCTCCGCACAGGAATTCCTCACCAGGTCTCGGGCTGAATCGCCAAATTGTGTCCTATTGGACCTCCAACTGCCAGGCGTAAGTGGGCTAGACCTACAGAAGAGGATGGCCGAGGTCGGGCTGGAGACTCCGATTGTTTTCCTCACAGGTCACGGCAATATTCCAGCCTCTGTGCAGGCTATGAAAGCGGGCGCGGTTCAGTTTCTGACTAAGCCGGTCGATGAACAAGAACTCTTACAGGCAATCGAAGAAGCGGTAGAACGTGATCGGCGTACGCGACAGCAGCAAGTCGAAATGAGTGAGTTACGGGACCGGTACGAATCACTCACCGTGCGCGAGCAGGAAGTGATGCAGCAAGTGATCTCCGGGATGCTGAACAAGCAAATTGCGGCCGAACTGAACATTACCGAGGACACAGTCAAGTTTCATCGCGGACATATCATGCGAAAAATGCGTGCGGACTCTTTGGCCGATCTGGTGAGGATGGCAAAGAATTTGGCCATCCCCTCAGATAAGAGGTCTGTTTAAACCTAAGATCAAGAACGTCTGGCTGAGAGCGCTTCGGGACAGCAGGCCTCAGCCCTGTAGATCCACCACTAAGGTGTAGTAGTTTTTTCTCCCTCCGGGCTGGTATCTAGGATGTCACGCCAGTACGGATGTTGCGCGTCACATGTTCAACCGATGATGCACACAAGGGAGCGCAATGGCGCCCATTATCTCGATAGTCGACGATGATATCTCAGTTCGGAAAGCGCTGCACAGACTGATTAGGTCGGCAGGTTTGGAGGTGCTTGTTTTTACCTCAGCGGAAGAGTTCTTGAACTCGGCCCATCTTCGCAAGGCAGACTGTCTCATATTGGATGTACAGCTACCAGGAATGAGTGGCATTGAACTCCTCCATCACCTGAAGACCCACAAGTATGAGGTTCCGGTCATCTTCATTACTGCACATGGGTCGGACGAGCATGCCAGGTCAGAAGCTTCTTCGGATTGGACCGTCGGTTTTTTGATTAAACCGTTTAGTGGGGATGAATTGCTTGACGCCGTCAACGTGGCTCTGAAGTGGAAAGCGAGCAACTAGCGCGAAACACTTGAATTAAGGAGGTCCCATGAGTGACACAGGAACTCTTGTTTACGTCGTGGATGACGATGTGTCCGCGCGCGAAGGAGTGGCACGCCTGATTAGCTCCGCCGGACTCACCGCCAAAACGTTTGCGTCAGGGGAGGAGTTCCTCGCAGCCGCGCGATCTAAAATGCCAGGTTGTTTGATATTGGATGTGAACCTCCCCGGGCTAAACGGACTCGACCTGCAAGAGGAGATTGCCGAGTCAGACACTGAAGTTCCCATTATATTTCTCACGGGCTACGGCGACATCCCCATGACGGTGCGTGCGGTCAAAGCAGGCGCGGCAAATTTCTTGACGAAGCCTGTCGACGGTGAAGAACTCTTGAAAGCCGTCCAGCAAGCCCTTGAACGAAGCCGCCTCGTGCTGGCTCACGAGGCGGAGATGCAGGAGCTCCGGGAGCGTTACGCGTCACTTACTCCTCGCGAAATGCAGGTCATGGCGCTGGTGGTCTCCGGTCTGTTGAATAAACAGGTTGGTGGCGAGCTTGGCATCGCCGAGAAAACAGTGAAGGCGCACCGAGGCCAGGTGATGCAGAAAATGAAGGCCAACTCGCTCGCAGATCTGGTGAAAATGGCCGAGAAACTCAACCTCACTGCTTTGTCGTAGATCTTCAAAGAGTTTTGGCGAGCCGCGCCGAACCACAAGCCCCTGGTCATGAGAAAGGCGCGGAGCGCGAAGTCACACGAAAATAACTGGGGCCGTTATGACCGCTAACCTTTTTGCGGGCTCGAAATGCGCTACGTATAGGCCGTTCATACTGTTAGCCCTACTAGCAGCCTTATTCCCAGCATGTGCATGGTCGCAAACTCAACTTTCGACCGTTTTCGGTACCGTGACCGATTCAACTGGTGCCGTTATTCCGGGAGCTCAAGTTGCGATTCTTAACCAAAGCACTGGATTGAAGCGGAGCACTCCTACCGACACGAACGGTCAGTATCGTCTGGCGGGCCTGCCACCGGGAATGTATACGATTCGTGCGGAGAAAGAAAAATTTCAGACCGATGTGCTCGAAGGGATTGCACTTAGTTCAGGTGCAGCAGTCGCGACAGATCTGTCACTGAGGGTGGGCGGGATCTCAGAGCAGGTGACGGTCTACGCGGACGTGGCGATCAACAACACCACTTCGAGCGTCAGCGGTGCCATTGCTGAACAAAATCTAACCAACCTTCCGCTAAACGGCCGCGATCTGTTCAAAACGGCTGTCCTAGAACCCGGAGTCGCCCCAACACCTAGCAGCGCTCCCTCGTTGCTGTCGAGTGGCAAGAGCGGGCAAGTCGCAATTAACGGTATGCGTCCAAGTTGGACGAATGTTCTCATCGACGGTATGGATGCAAATGACCCGGTGTTTGGCTATTCGCCGGCAGGCGCTTCCGGTTTATTTCTCGGGCTGGATGATTTTGCGGAGGTGCGCGTCCTAACCCATACTGCTGGCCCAGAGTACGGTACTTACGGAGGCGGTGTTATCGAAGCAACGACCAAATCAGGCACTAACCAGTACCACGGATCGCTGTTCGAATTGCACCGAGATGCCTCCCTCGATGCCAAGAACTACTTTGATCTGGGTAACGCGGCGATCCCACCATTCGTGCGCAACCAGTTCGGCGCGAGCATCGGCGGCCCAATCGTGCATGACCGCACATTCTTTTTCGCCAGCTACGAAGGCTTCCGTGAAGTGCAGGCATCCACGGCGATCGCGACGGTCCCTGATGCCCTTGCTCATCAGGGCTTGTTGCCCTCTTCCAGCAATCCTGGAGCGTGCGGCAACGCCGACCCGAGTGGCTGTGTTGCGGTCGGAATTGATCCTCGCGTACAGCAATTTCTCGCGCTACTTCCTCCAGCAAATGGAGCAGACAACCGGGACGGAACCGCAGACCTGATCACCGCCAATAAAGGTACTACTAATGAGAACCACGGCATGATCCGGGCTGACCACGACTTCTCCAGCACGCATTCTCTTTTCGTGCGTTACGTCATCGATGACAGCTCCTCCATAGTCCCTTATTTCGGAACGCCACCCGGAACATACGTGCCAGGATTCCCAGTCGGGCATCAAGCCCGCAATCAGTACTTTAGCGTTCAGGACCGCAGGAATCTCGGACATGACTTTATTAACGAATTACGACTCGGCATCAACCGCACGACCGCGTCGAGTTCAATCCTTGATACACATCCGGGGCTTTCGATTTCTTTGATACCTGGCAGACCGTTCGGAACGATCGATATTGCAGGCATGAGTCTCTTAGGCAATAGCGCAGTAATTCCGTTGGGGGATTTTTCGACTGTTTATCAGGTGCA
>Ga0126381_100010687_pt1 | contig 10347 bp, 11 predicted proteins | sample PanSoiMetPlot_28_FD_96465 | JGI IMG/M metagenome (GOLD analysis project Ga0126381, IMG submission 96465) | Tropical forest soil microbial communities from Panama - MetaG Plot_28 | ecosystem: Environmental > Terrestrial > Soil > Tropical forest > Bulk soil | place: Panama | collected 2016-02-17 | reverse complement strand
GTACGATTCCTTTCACCCGATCTCGCGTCAGTGGACGACTATTGGACAATGACCGGTGCGCGAACTCGCGAAGGGGCGGACTGGCCGTACCGCGCAGGCTATGTGAATTTCGTTATGGCCAAGCGCGGAGGAAAATGGATGGTGATCGCCTCGCACACCGCCGATTTCAATGCGAAGGCGCCAGCGCAATAGCGGAAAAGACACCTCAAACCCGTTGTTTGCCAATCTAGGCGACGCAGGTTCACAGGGAAGTAACCACTCCTCCGAAGAACAGCCAGGAGACGTCACACCGTCTCGACCTCGGCGATTGGGTGTGTGGCGTTGCGAAGCTCCGGAAAACCCCAGGCCCAAAGAATGGTAACAACCAGGGTGCCGATCCCGCCCAAAACCACCGCGGGTACCGTACCGAGCCAGGCGGCAGTAATCCCCGACTCGAATTGACCCAACTCGTTGGAAGCCCCGATAAAAATCATGTCGACCGCGCTGACGCGGCCACGCATCTCGTCCGGCGTGGCGAGTTGCACCAGAATGGCACGGGTCATAACGCTGACCATGTCCGTGGCGCCTACTAGTATCAAAGCCACCATGGACAAGATCAGGCTGTGGGACACACCGAAAAGAATCGTGAAGACGCCGAATCCCGCGACGCACCAGAGCATGGCGGCGCCGCAGCGGCCTTTGAGCGGACGATGGGCCAGTAATATTGCGGTAGCGGCAGCTCCGATTCCCGGAGAGCAACGGAGCAGGCCGAGTCCCCAGGGGCCGGTCTTGAGGATTTCACGAGCGTAAACAGGCAACAAGGCGACGGCGCCGCCGAGTAGCACGGCAAAAAGGTCGAGCGAAACCGACCCCAAAACGACTTTGTGTTCCCAGATGTAGTGGATTCCAGCGAGAACTGTCTTGAAACTTACCGGCTCTCGCGGGCGTGGCTTTGATTGCAGGTGAATGCGCAGCGTCGCAAGCGCGGCAGAGAGCCCCGCAAGCATGGCGGCGCCATAAACAGAAGTGGGCCCGCGCGAAATGGCGTACACGAAACCGCCAATCGAAGGACCGAGGATATTTGCGCTCTGATTGGCGCTGGAGCTCCAGGCGACGGCATTCGTGAAATGCTCTTCGGGAACCAATTGCGGGAGGATGGCTCGGGTCACCGGGCCGTTGAAGGCGCGCACGATGCCGCTTAGGACTACGACGCCATATATCGGAAGAACAGCGTGAGGCGCGCGAAGGGAGATCAGGAGCAGCAGCCCGGAACACGTGGCGAAACCGAGATAGCACAGGAAGAGAAGCTTGCGCCGGTTGAGGCGATCTGTGACGTGACCAGACACCAGAAATAACAGGAAGCTCGGGGTGAATTGGGCCAGGCCGACCAGACCAAGGTCGAGCGGTTTTTTAGTGATGTCGTAAATTTGCCAGCCCACAGCGACGGACTGCATTTCGAGGGCGAGAACGATGAACCATCTCGCGATCACGAAAAGCAGGAAATTGGGATGAGAAAAAGCGACACGACCCGAAGTTTGGGCTTTGCCGGGAACTGCCATCGCATTCTAATTTGCCACAAGCGGAAGGCAGTGGCGAGGGGAGAGATTCCGGTCGAAATCCCGCCCAACTCGCGGGATTCCCACTTTCCCACAGCCACGGCGGCGGCGATCATCTCTCCGTCCTTCTCAACAACAATTCCATTTCCCTCCGCCTCTTCTCGCTCAAGCATTTCAAACTCCCCAGGGGGATACGATGTGAGTAGGCTCTTCCACTCCCCCAGTGAATTTGACAAGGGATGAGCAGCCCGATACTATGGCTCGTTTTGGATGCAGCTCTGGACCCTCGCTAGGCGCGAACAGATGGACAAGAAGAGGCTTGATTACTACAAAAAAAAGTTGGTGGCCCGGCGCGAGGAGTTGCTCCGGGGAATCGCGCGCACCGAGCAAGAAGGCCGCGAAGCCGACGAAGATCCCACGGTCGACCTGGCCGATAAAGCAGCGAACTCGTACACGAAGGAGTTCCTGTTCGGTCTCACCCATGAAAATCGATCGCTCCTGCAACTGGTCGACGATGCCTTGAACCGGATCGATGACGAGAGCTTCGGCCAATGCGCCTCGTGCCATCAGGAGCTCCAGCAAAAACGGCTCGAGGCCGTTCCGTGGACGCGCTACTGCATCTCCTGCCAGGAAAAGAAGGAAAAAGGACAGCTGTAGCCCCGGACCTGCCTTTGTTCCCTGCCATCAGTTCCGTTTAATGTACACCGCGTTGCTTTTCCGCTCCGCCTTTCCAGGTTGACCCATGCTTCGCGCCTTGTGCGAAGCGTAGGTGCCTTCCCTAAAATTTCTGGTCTATTGCGGCCGCAAGTACCCTTCTCCGGCGATCCGCTTTCGGGTCCCGGCTGACCGCGAATAAAAGCCGTAGTTTTACGGTAGCGCCCTATCGCACCTTTCGGCTATCAATCCCAGGCAATGTGGAGAAGCTGCTTGGACGCCTTGTCTTCGGTGGTGTTTGCGGCGCCATGCCGCGTCTGTGGCCAGGTGCTCACGCACGCGAACTCTGTCCCGATCTGCGCTGACTGCCTGGCCTCTTTCGCGCGTATTACCGATCCGCTTTGCCAGCGGTGCGGCCGATCATTTACTTCTTCTGTTGCGGTTCAGTCGGCAACACCGCTTTGCCGGCTTTGCCGCCTCGATACTTATGCTTTCGACTGGGCCCGGAGCTTCGCGGTTTATAGCGATGCTCTGTTTGAAGCCATCATTCTGATGAAATACGAAGAGGTAACCGCACTGGGTAAGTGGTTCGCCAGTCGTCTTTCTGAAATCGCCGATTTTTCGGGGACGGCTCCTCCGGATGTGATAGTGCCCGTGCCGCTTCATGTCGAACGGAGACGCGAAAGGGGCTACAACCAGGCGGAATTGATCGCCCGGCCGCTCGGCGGCCATTTTGACGTCGGTGTCGACTCGGGCTTGCTCGTGCGGGTGACGCCTCGCCCGCCGCAGCTTCTGCTTTCGCGAAGCCAACGCTGGAAGTCCGTACGTGGCGCCTACGCTACGCCCGGAGGCCGCAGGGTTGACAACCTGCGTATCCTGCTGGTAGATGATGTATTTACGACTGGCGCCACGCTTGATTCGTGCTCGAGGGTATTAAAAAAAGCGGGTGCCGCGGCGGTGCTGGCTCTTACCGTTGGTCGGGTAGTTCCAGCTTGGCTGTCGCCCAGGTGAGCCGGAAATTAACCGGGGTGAAAGAATCCCGTAAGACACGGGACGCATCCTAAAGGCGGAGGGGAGGTGTCACCAAAGGCAGCATGGACAATCCGTTGAAGACTGGCCTACGGCCACGCCCTAACCTGGGTCTGCGCGCTGGAACGCCGGATACTGCCAACAAGCCTCGTCCTGTAGCCTCTCGCCCCTCGGTAATGCAAGCTCCTGTTCTGGTTCTCAATGCCACTTTCGAGCCCATAAATGTTACCGCCGTGCGCCGTGCACTGGTGCTGATGCTCAAGGGTGTGGCCCAGGCGGAGGAGACCAACCATACCGAGGTACACTCCACCTCGAAGGCCATCCAGGTACCATCGGTTATCCGGCTCCTGAGCTATCGCCATATTCCGCAACAAAGCCGCGCCCTTTCTCGGAAGAACATCCTGCTGCGCGACCGGAATACCTGTCAGTTCTGCGGCGCGATTTTTTCGGCTTCGGAACTAACGCTGGACCACGTCGTTCCTCGCTCCCGCGGTGGGCGATCTTCGTGGGAAAACCTGGTGGCTTGCTGCTATACCTGCAATAACCGCAAAGGGGATCGCACTCCGGAAGAAGCTGGGCTGAAGCTGCAGCGCCGTCCGAGGCCCTTCACGCTGCACACCTCGCGCCAGCTGATGCGGTTGATTGGACATCGCGACGAGAAGTGGCGCAAGTACTTGTTCTATTAGCCGCCTTCACTCCTCTGCTTCCCTGTGCAAACCTTTCCTGCCGTCTGGCGTCTAATTTAACAATACTTCTAGGACACACCCCGGGAAGCGAGCTGGTTGTTTCAGTCCGCTTCCCTAATTTTTTGCCTGTTCTTGGCTGTTAGGTGTCAATGGCGAAACAGTACGCGAATGCCCTTCCGCCAGTTCTCGTTCAGGCCGATGCGCGTTACTCCGATTTCCGGTGATAGATATTTGAGCAGTATCTCCGATGACGAGTGGAATCGGAAGCAAGGGGCGACCAGCCATACCAGCGGTGGTTTCGGGTCCAGTTCCAACCCAGGGAAATATCCATAATGCTGGAAGGTCCCTTCTTGCTGGTGCCTCCGTACGCGCAGCCAGTAATCGATGGCCTGCATAGGCAGTTGAATGTCTTCTGACGCCTTCAGTTCGATGACGACAAGCCGCCCCCTTCTGGTTACCCCGAGCAAGTCGAGCACGCCGCGGTCTCCTGAAGTGAGCGCCGGTATCTGTGAGTAAAGGAATCTGGGATCAAGCTGCCCGTCGAGTTTCGTAGGGTCTTCGCGGATAAGCGTTTCGAGCCACCGCTCGGGCACCCTCTTGTAAAGCGGATGCTCTGTTTCGCTTGCCAAAGAATTGCGATTGAGATGCAACTGACCCAGCAGGCGCGAAAGCGCCGGTTCGCTTGCCTTGTCCAACTGGCGTGTTTGCTTGCCCATTCCGAATGAAAAGCCTTCCGCCGACCAGCGCGCAAATTCGAGGCCTCGAAAGGCAAAGATTGCCTGGGTTCCACCCGGCAGCGCGCGCTGCTGGATGGCTTCGCGCACTTCGCTGCTGGCATTGCTCAAAGCTGCGACCCGCGACGCATCTTCCCGCGCGGCCGACAGCAAGGAATCGACCTGCGACCGGGGTACCAGCGAGCTTTTCAGGTCGCCCACATCCCTTTGATCGAGTTTCTCCACGAAATGGTCGCGCTCGTGAACTTCGAAGATTTCCGTGAACGCGACTGGCGAGAGCGCCAGCGACCGCTCGCACAGGGTTCGTCCGGCGCCTTCTGGCACAAACAGACGTAAACCTCGTACGGGTTTGCCCTCCTTAGGCGAGCGCACGGCATCCAGCCAAATCAGGCCGAACGCAAGGCTTGCTTCCACCCCTGCTGACTTTTCGCCGGAAGGCACGACCAGCAGGGCCCAGTCTTCGCAGGATTCATGCATCACGCCCCGGACGAATTTGGGGGAGAAAGAACGATTCAGGTCCGCCGATGCGGTAATACCGCTGATCGAGGCGTCGGGAAAGCAGTCCAGAAGAAATCGTTCGATCCGCGATCGAAACTGTTCGCGCGAAACGAGCTTGGGAGCGCGCTGGGTATCCCGGTGAAGAAAAGCGAGCTTGCTTGGGCGACGTTTTCCGAAGCGATGCACCTCGAGTACGATGCGTTCGCTCGATTGCTCCCTTACGCCGACGATCCGGCGCGTCAAGTTGCGCCGCTCCGACCACAGATGAATCAGCGCATGAGCGCCTTCGCCGCGAAATTCCCAGCGAAACTGGGCGAATTCGGGAAGCCATTCGCCGTCTTCCCGCACTTCCACCGGCCCCGAAGCAATCAGAGCCACAAGCGCCTGATCCACCGCGCTCCATTCGTTCATAGACAAAACCGCCGTTTAGATACAGTTGGAACCCGGAACGCCAATGACAGCCTACTGAAGTACCAGGCCGCTGACGCGTATGGAAGGATACTGCCGATTCCAGTCCGAGGGAATACGTTCCAGGATCACCTGAAAGTCGCGCATCTGGCCGCCGGGCAAGGCCATCGCCGGAGGCTGAATCAGCATTTCCGAATCGCGCAGGATGCTCTGGTTAAACTGGTCGTGGAATTCGATGATTACCTGAAGCCCCACGATAGCCTTGTCGCCGTTGTTCACGATGGTTCCGGCTACAAACGTGAACTCCTGGTTGAGGAAATTCGACGAATGGGCCATCTGAATGCCAGTGAACTGAATCTTCGGGGCGTAAGACTGCTCCTGCGGTCCGAAGGGCAAATTCTTTGCGGCGGCGATTCCCGTAGGCTTCGATTTCTCGATGGCGAAAGCCAAGATGCCTGCCACGATTAACACCACTACCACGCCCGCCAGAAACGCGCCGGGGAACCGGTTTTTTTCTTGGTAGTCCAGGCTATCTCCGGGCAGCATCGCTCACAGTCTCCTAGCGTCCAAAGGAAAGGCGCAAAATCAGCGGCTCGGGAAGCCCAGCCTTGGTCATGCGTTTCTGCACGTCCTCGATATCATAGGGGATTCGCCACAGTTCTACTGCCCGCTTTTCCAGGTCCGCTATGGCGAAGGCCGCACGCGGATCGCCGTCGCGTGGTTGCCCGATTGAGCCCGGATTTACCAGGTAGGTGGTTTCTGGATCGATGGGCAAACGCGTGGACGAACTGCCCGCCGATGGCTTCGGATGCAGCGCCGCCACCTGGTCCCGGCGGAGAGTGAAGCCGCCTTGAATGTGCGTGTGTCCGAAAAACGATACGGGCGAGGGCGCTCCCAGCAACCCCTCGAGCGCCTGCGCCGGGCCAAAAACGTATTCATCCTCGTCATGCGGCGCACCGTGCAGAATGGAGAAGCCATCCAGAGTCAGCGGACCCTTGGGCAGAGTTTCCAGGTACTGCAGATTGGCCGGATGCATCTGTTCGCGCGTCCAGAGAGTTGCGGCGCGGGCCAGCGGGTTGAAGTCTTCCGCGTCCAAAAGACCGCTCACCGCTTTGTCATGATTGCCGCGAATCGTAACCGCGCCGAGCGAGCGAATTCGTTCGATTACTTCGTTTGGCTGTGGGCCGTAGCCGACCAGGTCGCCCAGGCACGCGGCGCTTTCCCAGCGACCTTTTGCCGCTCCCAGCGCCGCATCCAACGCGGTGAGATTCGCGTGGATGTCGCTCAGAATCAAATAACGCATTCAGCCGTTCCCAACCCCCGCGACGATATAGTGCCACATCGCTGTGTCTTTTCAGTTTCCCACCTACTTTACGAATTCCGGCTGCCGTCCGTTCGCCCAAGGATCGTAATGCAGCAGGAACTGCACACGGTCGGAAATCGGCGGGTGATCATAGAAAAGGAATACATTCAATGGATTCGGGTCCGGGTAGGCCAGCGACGATTCGCCTTCCACCTGAAAAGAATTCGCGGCCGCTTGCGCCGCATCGGGAAGAATTCCGTGCGTCACTTCCAGTCCGTAGACGTCGGCCTGATGCTCCACATGCCGGCTGTATCCATTCGAAATCGGATCAAAAAGAAAGCTGAAAACGGAAAGAATCAGCAGCAATGCCGGAAGCGAAGCCCAGTCCTCAAGCCCTCGTACACCCCACCCGCCGCCCCAGCGCGTCAGCATCCATCCGATGCAGCGATAGCCCAAATACAGCAGCGCGAACAAGACCCCCAGCGTGAAAAGAAGCCCTTTCCACACATGCCCCAGCACGTAATGTCCCATCTCGTGTCCCAGCACCGAAACGATTTCCGGGGTGGTCTCTTTCTCTACTGTCGTGTCCCACACCACGATGCGTTTCGATGCACCCAGCCCACTCACGTACGCATTCATCGTGGGCGTCTTGTCGCTGGCCTTCATCCAGAACATGCGATTCGGGGGAATGTCCAGCCCGGCGCGCATCACCACTTTTTCAAGTTCCGTCACCAGCGTCGGATCTTTCGCCTGCAACGGTGCGAAGGTAAAAAACATGGGCTCGAGCACAAACGGCTCGACAAAGGAAAGGAAAACGATAATCGGCACAGAAATCAGCCAAAAATAGAACCACCAGCGCCGTGGGCTTCGGCGGATGACCCCGTACAAAATCCACGCGAAAACGCCGCCAATCGCCACAAACAGCAGGATCGCTTTGCTCCAGTCCCAAGCCAGAGCGCCCCAGCCTTCAACCGACAGGCCGTACCGGCGCGAAATGATGTGCTCGTAGATCGCCGTGGGGGATTCGAGCGCGGCAATTACCAGTATCAGCAGAGGGGTGAATACGAAAGCTTGCACAAACCGGTTCGTCGCGGCGCGTTCAGCCCAGTCCCGAAATTTCGACGCGATGCGAAAGTGCAGCACGACCCACAGGACAAAAAGCCCGTAAATAAAATCGATCAGGTTCAGGGCAAAACGAGTGTTGCTGAGCGTTTTCGATTTTTGGTAAAGGTCGGGCGGCAGGGTGTAGGTCGTCACACGTTGCTGCGATTCGATCGGCCGCATGGTGGGTTGTTGCGACGCCCTTGGTGGGGCCGTTTGCTTCTGACCGGCATCTCTCGCCACCTGCGGTAAAGGCGCGGCCGAAACAAATGGGTGATGCAGCAACGTCACCAGCACCCCAGCCGCCGCGAGCAGCCGCCATTTCTTCATCAATTGGCCTCGTAAGTGATTCTGGCATAATACCCGCATGTCAGCCACCAGCCCGACTCAGCGTCCGAGCGTCAATCGCCAGTTCGTCCTTGCCGCGCGCCCGGTGGGCATGCCCAGGGAATCCGATTTCACACTTACCGAATGGCCGGTCCCGTCGCTTGGCGACGGCCAGATCCTCCTCCGCACGCTTTTTCTGTCGGTCGATCCCTACATGCGCAGCCGCATCACAGGCATCCGCACTTACGCCGATCCCGTGGATATCGGCCAGCGCATGATAGGCGGCACGGTCGGGCAGGTTGTGGAATCGCGGAACGTGAAATTCCGGCCCGGCGAACTCTACGAAGGGTACTGGGGCTGGCAGGAATACGCCGTTTCCGGCGGCGAAAAGTTGCGCAAGCTCGACCCGGCTTTAGCGCCGGTGTCCACCGCGCTCGGCGTGCTCGGAATGCCGGGTATGACCGCCTACTTCGGCCTGCTCGATATTTGCAAGCCGCAGCCGGGCGAAACTGTCTTGGTTTCGGGCGCTGCCGGAGCGGTAGGGTCGCTGGTGGGGCAGATCGCCAGGATCGTCGGCTGCCGCGCCGTCGGTATCGCTGGTACAGACCAGAAAATTGCCTGGCTGCTCGGCGAGCTCGGCTTCGACGCCGCCTTCAACTACAAAACCACTGGGAATTATGTCGAGGCGCTGAAAAACGCCTGTCCCGACGGCATCGACTGTTACTTCGATAATGTCGGCGGCGCCATTACCGACGCTGTTTTCCCCGTGTTGAACACGAAAGCCCGCATCGCCGTCTGCGGGCAGATTTCGCAATACAATGCACAGAAGCCGGACCTCGGTTTGCGCTGCTTCATCTACCTGCTCACCAAGCAGGCCCGTGCCGAAGGTTTTTTGGTGTATCAGTTCGCCGAGCGCTATCCCGAAGGGGTTGCGCAAATGTCGAAGTGGATCAACGAAGGCAAACTGAAATACCGCGAACAGATCGTTGCGGGATTCGAGAACACGCCGCGGGCCTTCATCGGCATGCTCCAGGGCGACAACACCGGCAAAATGCTGGTCAAAGTCGCCGACGCGTCTGCGGCCTGAATCGTGCGCCTGCCGTTCCCCAATCCTGGTGAGCGGTAGCTATCACAACCACCCCTGAATCGTTTGTATTCTCGCTGCATCTGATTGTTTAAGCTTAAACGATATCGAGCTAGAGCGAATGCCGACGCACTACCAAGGAACTGAACGGGATAGGGCGGCGCTGAACGCCTACATCAATCTGGTGAGGGCCAGCGAGACGGTTCTCGCCAGACTGGCCGCGCAACTGGGCCAAAAAGGCTTGACCTTGGGCCAATTCGGAGCGCTCGAGGCGCTGTGGCATCTCGGGCCGATGTCCCAGCGCGAACTCGGCCGCAAGCTGCTCCGCACAGGCGGCAACGTCACGTACGTGCTGAATCATCTGGAGCGCCGCGGCTGGGTGCGGCGGGAAACCGTACAGGACGATCGTCGAAAATTTCTGGTCCGGCTGACGCCCGCCGGGCGCGCGCTGATAGCGCGGATTTTCCCCCGGCACGTGCAGGCGGTAACCCGGGAATTTGCTCGCTTGTCGATGGAAGAACAGCGGATGCTGCGGCGCTTGTGCCGCAAGTTGGGGCGCGGAGATGTGCAGGAAGCAACGGCCCGCTGAAGAATTTGACCTGACCAGCTAATTCGATGGGAGAAAGAACATGATAGATGTAAGACCAAGCGAAGAACGCGGACACAACCAGCTTGCCTGGCTGGATACGCATTTCACCTTCTCGTTCGATCAATACTACGATCCGCAACACGTTCAGTTCCGGTCGTTGCGCGTGCTGAACGAAGATGTGGTCGCGCCGGCCAGCGGTTTCCCCATGCACCCGCACCGCGACATGGAGATCCTGACCTGGATGCTCGAAGGCGCCATCGAACACCGCGACAACACCGGCGGAAGCGGAGTGATCCGGCCGGGCGAACTGCAACATATGTCGGCCGGAACCGGCGTGGTGCACAGCGAATTCAATCCTTCGCAAAAGGTTCCGGCGCACTTGTTGCAAATCTGGATTGT
>Ga0126381_100010686_pt1 | contig 10348 bp, 11 predicted proteins | sample PanSoiMetPlot_28_FD_96465 | JGI IMG/M metagenome (GOLD analysis project Ga0126381, IMG submission 96465) | Tropical forest soil microbial communities from Panama - MetaG Plot_28 | ecosystem: Environmental > Terrestrial > Soil > Tropical forest > Bulk soil | place: Panama | collected 2016-02-17 | reverse complement strand
GATATCGTCGATGGAAATTTCGCGTTCAGTTGTCGAGCCGTCAGTTTGTCTTTGCTTGAGCTTGAAACGCTCATCCGCGCGCAACACTTTCGCAGAGCTGCCGCCGGGAATAACTGCCTTCAATTTTCGCCCGGGTCGCAAGCCGCCAGCCATCTCATAAATCAACTGACCCATTCTGACAGCCCCCACCCCAATTTCGAAGTAGCCGGGACGTTGCACGTCGCCGCTCACGCACACAATCCGCGTTCCAGTATTGTTAGGCCGGCCGAGGCGTGCATACTCCGCGCCGCCGATGCCAATGATGTGCTTAACGTTGCAAAGTGTCTCGACGTTGTTGACGATGGTCGGACACATGTAGAGACCCAGTACGGCCGGGAAATACGGCGGCTTGATCCGCGGATAACCGCGTTTCCCTTCAAGCGATTCAATCAACCCCGTTTCCTCACCACAAATGTAAGCGCCGGCACCCCGATGAATGTAGAACTCAACGTCGAATCCGGAGCCGAGAATATTTTTTCCAAGAAAATTGTGCTGCCGTGCTTCTTCGATCGCGCGCTCGAGGACCTTAGCGCCCTGCGCGAATTCACCCCGTATGTAGATGTAGGCCGTGTGCGAATTCAGTGCATAGCAAGAAATCAACATTCCTTCGAGCAACTGGTGCGGGTCTTCATAAATGATGTAACGGTCCTTGAACGTGCCGGGCTCGGATTCGTCGGCGTTGCAGATCAGATACACCGGCCGTTTTTCGTCCGGTTTGATGAAGCTCCATTTCAGCCCGCAAGAAAATCCGGCGCCTCCGCGGCCTCGCAATCCCGAGTTTTTGATCTTATTAACGATGTCAGTCCGCGATAGGGGCAACGCTTGCTTTAGCTGTTCGTAGCCACCGTCGCGCAGATAGCAATCGATATCCGTCGTCCAACCGGGGCGTCCGATGTTCCTGTAAACCAGGCGATGTTCGAGAGGATGCGGCGGCCAATGCAATTGCTGATTGCGAATTGTGGATTTCGGATTGCGGATCAGGTCCGCTGCGGATTCCGCATCAAGCTTCTCATGCAGCTCTTCGCCCACCATGCATACAGGCGCGGTGTGGCAGCTGGCCAGACATTCCACGAACTCGACACTGTAATTTCCGTCCGTGCTGACCGCTATGGGCTCATGCGTTTCTTCGCCATCAGCAGAGCGCTGAATTCCGAGCTTCGCGCGTAAATTGTCCATCAGTTTGATTCCGCCCGCCATTGCGCAACTGAGCGTGCGGCAGACCCGAATATGCGTTTTGCCGGGTGGCTGCTGGCGAAACATTGGATAAAAGGTAACGAGCTCGAGGACATTGATCGGTTGCAGGCTTAGCTTTTTCGCGATCCACACGGTGGCTTCGTCGTTGATGAAACCGAAGTGTTCCTGCCACAGATGCAACAGCGGCATCGCTGCGCTTCGACGATGTTTGCTCGGGTAGCGCGCGATCGCGTCGTCCATTTTCCGCTCCAGTTCGGTCGGGGCAGAAGCGATCGTTGCGTTTGGCATCAAAGAAGGTAACCCAGCGAAGCTACGGGCGGCAAATGTCCCTGGATTTACAGAGTGCGGGTTGCTCCGCGGATTTCATCCGAGGCTTTGCGAAATTGCGCTCAGCATAGCGCACCCTACACCGGAATTAATCAGACAACGTACTGTCTTTCGACTGTACTTTGTCGTCCTTGAAAACGATCGTGACCGTGTCTTTGCCCTGCCGGTAAACGTACGTCGTTTTTTTCATGATCACGAGGTCTTGGGTGGTAAGAGAAGTCGGTGGACCAAGAATCGATTCCACCTGCTTTTTGGACATGCCTTCCGCCACCTGGTCTACGTTGGCCTTGGTGATACGTTTGCCGGAACAAGAAACGAGCATGATCACGAGCATGAGGATGAGCATGAACTGCGACGCAGTTTGGCGTATCGCTGTCGTTGCTCTACTTCGTTGCGTTGGTGTCATTTGCATCATCTATCGCATTCGCCCATAACGAAGTCCAGACTGCCCAACACCGCTGGCACATCGCTGACCAGGCAACCGGGCAGCAACTCCGGCAGGATACTAAGATTCACGAAGGAAGGCGCGCGAATCTTTAACCGGTACGGAACACCGCCGCCTCTGCTGTTGATGTAAAAACCAAGCTCCCCCTTGGGATTTTCGGCCGCGAAATAAACTTCGCCCGGCGGGGCGTCGAGTCCTTCAGTGACGACGATGAAGTGGTGAATTAACTCTTCCATCTTCGTCATCACGCGTGATTTCGGTGGATGGACGTTCTTCCAATCCGCAACGTTAATGGGTCCAGTGGGCAATTTATCGATCGCCTGCCGCAAGATCCGCACGCTCTGACGCATCTCCTCGATCCTCACCATGTAGCGATCGTAGCAATCGCCAGAGCTGCCAATCACGACATCGAAGTCGTACTGGTCGTAATCAAGATAAGGATGTTTGCGGCGCAAATCGTGCTCGACTCCGCTGGCGCGCAGGTTCGGGCCGGACAGCGCGTACGCGATTGCGTGCTCCTTTGAAATGGTGCCGACGTCTTTCGTGCGATCGACAAAGATCTTGTTCCGGGTTAGCAACCGGTCGCATTCGTTGAGACTTGGGCCGAAGTCGTCGAGGAATTGTTTGAGGAGCGGAATAAAGGTCTCAGGAAGATCGCGAATTTGCCCGCCTACGCGCGTATAGGATGTCGTAAACCGTGCTCCCGTCAGCAGCTCGAAGAGATTATAAAGTTTTTCGCGCTCGGTGAACGTATAAAGAAAGACTGACATCGCGCCAAGATCGAGCGCCATCGCGCCAAGCCCAAGCAGATGTGAGGAGATACGCGACGTTTCACAACAAATCGTGCGGATCGTTTTGCCACGCGGCGGAATGTCCCATCCCATCAATTTCTCGACCGCCAGCGCGTAGGCCACGTTGTTCGAGAGTGGCGCGAGGTAATCGAGTCTGTCAGTGTACGGCACGAATTGGTTGTATTGCATGTTCTCGGCGATCTTTTCGTCGCCGCGATGGAGGAAACCAATGTCCGGCGTAGCTTTCGTAATAATTTCGCCATCAAGCTCGAGTACGAGCCGCAAAACGCCATGCGTGGCCGGATGCGACGGCCCCATGTTGAGCACCATCTTCTCGCCGATGTCGTCCTCAGGTGCATTGCGCAGCGCTGCGTCGGCTGCGACCACTCGCGTAACCGGGTCGGGCGATTCAATCTCGCGCGTCGTAAATGGCATGGAAGAAAAGTTAAGATTTATGCTGGCGAGTGAAAGTGATCGTGCAAGGGCAATTGTGGATTCATTGACTGCCAGCTTCTTGTCCCCGACAGCTTGTCGCGACCAGCCTGCGTGCCAGAACTATTTGATAATGAATGGTCGAGGAGCTTTCGGCAGGATGCCAAAAAGAAGAGAGTCGAGCCTGTGCTCCCGAAATGCCGAGCGCCGCGCTCGCGCTCACGCCGAAACACGATTAACTAAGCCGCCTATGGCAAAAAAATTTGCACTACTTTTCGCCGGTCAGGGCGCGCAGTGCGTCGGGATGGGACGCAAAGTCGCCGAGCAATTTCCTGTGGCAGCGGATTTGTTTCGTCACGCCGATGAAATTCTCGGTCGCAGCTTGAGTGAGATTGCATGGAACGGACCAATCGAGGAGTTGACCAAGACTTCAAATTGTCAGCCGGCGCTTTATGTTCATGCACTTGCGGCGCTGGCAGCATTCCGTGACTTGGCCGGCGATTTTCCGGTCGGTGGCGCGGCTGGCTTGTCGTTAGGCGAACTGACTGCGCACGCTGCGGCGGGGAGTTTCGACTTTGCCACTGGTCTGAGACTGGTGCAAAAGCGCGGTGAATTCATGGACGAAGCGTGCGCGACGACGCGCGGCGGCATGGCGGCGATGATCGGCGGCTTGGAAAACGATGTGCGCCGGCTAGCTGCTGACGAAGATGTCGATATCGCCAACATTAATGCGCCTAATCAGATCGTGATTTCCGGCGAGTTGGCGAACATTCAGACTGCCGTCGCGGTGGCGAAGGAATACGGCATTGGCCGGGCGACGATGCTCAACGTCGCCGGCGCGTATCATTCGCGCCTGATGCAAAGCGCGTCCGAAAAACTGGAAAAAGCGCTGGCCGCCGTGCCGATTCAATCGCCGGGCTTTCCAGTGATCAGCAATGTCACCGGCGAAGAAGTAAAAACGCCTAACGAAATCCAGCAGACGCTTCGCGATCAAGTGACCGGAACTGTGCGATGGACCAATTGCATGCAGCGTCTCATCGATCTTGGCTGTGATGTTTTCATCGAGCTCGGTCCTGGGAACGTGCTGGCGAACCTGTTAAAACGCACAAAGCGGGGAACCGAGGTTGTCTCCGTGGGTGATGCCGATTCGGTTCGGAAGTGTGCCGAGGCACTGCGGGCTATCTGATTCCTGCGTTTGACAGGATCGAAATCAACGGCTCAGGATTCTAGCTCCAAACATCGACAATTGCGTTTGGTCGTCGTAATTGTGCCCTCATGATCTTGCAAGAACGCGTTGCTTTGGACCTCAAAGAGGCGATGCGGGCCAGAGATGCGAGCAAAGTTGGCGTGTTGCGCATGCTTAAATCGGCGTTCAAATACGCCGCAATCGCGAAGTCTGGCGCCGAAGCCGAGTTGAGTGATGCTGAAGCCGTTCAGGTTATTCGCAAACAAGTGAAGCAACGCCAGGATTCCATTGAAAGTTTTGAAAAGGGTGGCCGCGCGGAATTGGCTGACAAGGAAAGGGCAGAGCTGGGGATTTTGAACGCGTATTTGCCGCAGGCGATGAGTGCAGACGAATTGGCAAAAGTCGTGCGCGAAACAATCGCTGAGGTCGGCGCCACATCGAGAGCGCAGATGGGTGCGGTTATGAAGGCATTACAGGCAAAGATGGGCGGCCGGGCCGATGGCAAAACGCTTAGCGCCGAAGTGACGCGACAACTGGTGTGACGGTCAATTGTCAAAACGTTACGCAGTTAAATCGGCTGACTCGTCGAAGCGGCATTCCTTTTCCAAATTTGTAACTTTTAACTTCTTAACGATGCTTAGCGCCATTCTCGTCGCTGCCGGCAGCAGTCAGCGCATGGGATTCGATAAGTTGTTTGCCACGATTGCTGGCGAACCCGTGATCACGCATGCAATTCGGGCATTTGATCAGGCGATTTCTGTTAGCGAAATCATCGTCGTGGCGCGCGAAGATCGGCACGATCAGATCCAAAAAATTAACCGGGATGCCGGTTTCAAAAAACTTCGCTCGATTGTGCCCGGCGGCGAACGCCGGCAGGATTCCGTTCGTGCAGGCTTGGACCGCGTGGAGAGGGGAGCGAAATACGTGGCCGTGCACGACGCAGCGCGTCCGCTCACCACGCCGGAGCAAATCGAACGCGCTTTCGAACAATGCCGCGTCCACGGTGCAGCAGCGTTGGCGCAGCCAGTCAACGACACACTAAAACGCGCGGACGCCGACCTTTTCGTGACCGGCTCGGTCGATCGGCATCAACTGTATGCCATGCAAACGCCACAAATCTTCGACCGAGATTTAATCGACGACGCGTATCGCGCCGTTTACACGCAAGGTATCTGGATAACCGACGAAGTCTCCGCAGTCGAACGACTCGGCCACAAAATCGCTCTCGTTCTCGACGATGATTTTAATTTCAAAATCACTTATCCTCGCGATTTGCCAGTCGCAGAATTTATTCTCCGCGATAGAGCGAGGGATTCTCAGTTCGGGCGCAGGTGAAGCGAGAGGACTGCCCAGCCTGTCCGCACTGGCGGTCGAATATTAGCGCGCGTCATTCCGTGCCCTCCGAGGCCTTTGTCAACGGCCCAATGCAAGTCGCTCGGCGAGGAGGTGCGGCAAACGCGCCTTCGCGATTTTCCTTTGCGCCGTCGCGAGATCGTATTTCACCCGCAACAATTCGACAAGGTTGTTATCGACATCGTAAATGCGATACGCAGCGCGCCAGTTTCCGTCGCGCGGCTGTCCGACACTCCCTGCGTTAATAAAGTATTTTTTCCCGGGCTCGATCCGAATCTGCTCCCCGGTCTCGTGTCGGATGCCTTCGTCGTGAACAAACGCCATCGGCACATGGGTGTGGCCGAAAAAACAGACTGCCGTGCGCTGATAAGTAAAACTTGCGAGCGCATCGAGGTTATTGAAAACGTAACCCCACTGTCCGGGCTTATCGAGCGTGGCGTGCACGATCGTAAAGTCGTGCGCCAATCGCTGCACAGGCAGGCTGCGCAACCATTCCTTGTGCTGCTCGGTCAATTGTTCGCGCGTCCAGTTGATCGCCTGCTCTGCCAGTTCGTTGAAACGTTCTGATGACGCGGGATAGGCTGCCTGCTCATCGTGATTACCTTTTACTACCGGGCAGTTCAGGTCGCGAACACGGTCGATGCATTCGCGCGGATTTGCGTTGTAACCGACTACGTCGCCAAGGCAGACAAAATGCGTGCACCTGCGTTCACGCGCGTCCGTTATCACGGCTTCGAGCGCTTCGAGATTGGAATGGATGTCACTAAAGATTGCGAACCGCATCACGAAAACCGGTAAACCGTTGAAAGACTAGAATCTTACAAAGGAAGAGCGCGGACGCACTAACGTTTTGACTTTTCACGTTTTGTCGCAGCTATTGATCAAACGATTTGCGATTAAATCGCCTAGGGTTTGCTTTCCTTATCAGGAATTCGTTCGTTTTGCGGAATACCGAGCTTGTCTTCGAGAACTTTCAGGCGCTTGATCAAAGTAGGCAGACGCTCCTTCTCACCTTCGTTGTAGAGGCTGCGCAGGCGATCGTAGGCTTCACGATTGTGTGCCTCGCAGTACGAAAGCTCGTAAGCCGAGAAACGCCTGTCCCATGGCGCTGCTTCCGGCAGTGTCGCTGCCCTCGCGTAATATTCCGCGGCATGCTCGTGGTCTTTGTATTTCTCTTTGTATAGCCGGGCAAGCGCTTCGTACAATTCAGGACGGTCGGGATTGTTCTTTATTCCACGTTCGAGGAAATCCTTGCCGAGCGCAAAATATTCACGCTGAGCCTTGACTCGCAGTGCCAAACGCGGCTGTTTGGGATCGTTGATAGCGGCCACGCTCGCATTCCAAGCCATATGCCATGCCGCAGTGTCCCAAAACAGTAGAACTCGCGGTTGCAGCGTGGTGATGTGCCGGAACAACAACAGCATCCGACCCCACTCAGTATCCTCCCACGCCACGTGCGCCTGGATAAAAAGCGCGTCGGCGACAATCGCACGAAATCCGCTTAGCGCAGCGATGAATCCGAGTTGCCCAAGTTTTTCGCGCAGATCGAGATTGAACTCGACACCCTGGAAATGTTCCTGCCGGTGAAGCGTGGCAAGATTGTGTTCCACCGGCAATTTGAGCAGGCCCATCACGAGCAATACAGCCAGCGTGATCGCTCCCCGCGTCATAATTCTTTTCCGTAAAACACAAAGACCGTCAGCAACGTGTAGATCACGGTGTAGAAAATTCCGAGGAATGCAGTCTTAATGAAGAGAGGTGTCGAGATGGCGGTGCCGGCAACGATGTCGTCAACCAGATTGAAAGCCTGCAAATCCGGGAAGAGCAGCGCCACGACAGCGAGAAAGACGCGCGATACGAGTCCGCTGCCGTGTTCGTGCAACCAATACTCGCGGGCAGTAGCTTCCAGGTGCCCGATGAAATAAACGAAAACCATCACCACAATGGTGAAAATGGTTGAGGTGGCGAAAGTAGAAACAAACAGGGTCAGCGCGGTGAGCAGGCACGCTTTGAGGAAGACGATGATGATTCCAGGAACAAGGTCGGTGTTAAACGCGGACGCTCGGACGGCGCGCAAAGCATCCGCGAGTTGGTCCGGCGGCGCGCCGGCCATTTGTCTCGCGGTGGCGTGCAAGACTGCCTCCTCGCGTATGTACAGCACCGTCAGAAACGCCGCCACCATCACCAGCGTGCTGATCGCCAGCAAGACCAGCACTCCCGCAAGCTTGCCAACCACATATTCGAACCGGGGGACCGGCTTCGCGAGAATGGTGTAAACGGTGCGGTCCTCAATATCCTGCGGCAGCATGCGGGCCGTGGCAACGATCGCCAACAGCGAAGTGAAAATCGAGATGGCGCCTAGAGAAACATCCTTCAGAATTTGGAATTCTTGTTGGAACGAGAACTGCGCCATGAAGATCGAGCTGCCGATCAATAGCAGCCCGAACACCATCAGTACATAAAAAGTTTTCAGACGCGTCAGCTCGGTCAGTGTGTTGCTGGTGATGGCGAGGATGCGCGAAAACGAAAAAACGCGGTGCCGCTTCACGACAGTCGAGACGTTGAATGATTGGAGCGTTGAAGCGGGTTCGCCGTTCGTCATTTTTGCCTCTTCACTTCATCGCTCGCCGTAGCCCTGACGGAAGCCGGAGCTTTGTCATTCCCGGCCGTAGACTCGAGGAACAATCTTTCCAACGTGGTTGTCGATTTTCGGCAATCGAGCAATTTCGCATTTGACCGGCTGATGAAGGATTCAATTTCGCGCACCAGCTCATCGGAAGCGTCGGCGATTACAAGCTCGGTTTGATTTTCAATCGCTATCAGCTCCTGCAAGTGCCCTTCGCGGACCAGCACCCCGTCAGCAAGAATGCCGATGCGATCGCAAATCTCCTGCGCCTGGGCGAGCAGGTGCGACGAGAACAGCACGGTGATACCACGCCGCTTGAGGTCCATGATCAAATCGCGAATCTCGCGGGAGCCAGCCGGATCGACCCCGGCGGTCGGTTCATCCAACACCACCAGCCTTGGATCATGGATCAATGCCTGTGCAAGGCCGATACGTTGCAACATCCCCTTTGAATACGTACCCAATCGGCGGCCGCGAGCCTTGTTCAGCCCAACAAGATCAAGCAGGTCGTTGACCCGATTCTTCAATGTTGCTCCTGTCATTCCGCAAAGCCTGCCGAAGAAGCGGAGCGTTTCCTCACCCGTCAGATATTTGTAGAAATACGGGTTCTCCGGGAGGAAACCCACTGCTTCACGGCTTTCAACCAAACGGCTGTCTCGTCCAAAAATTTCTGTGCGTCCGCGCGTTGGCGAGACCAAGCCGAGTATGATTTTGAGGGTGGTACTCTTACCGGAACCATTGGGCCCGAGCAGCCCGTACACTTCGCCGGGTTCGATGCGAAGGCTGAGATCCTTCACTGCGGTTACCCCACGAGTGGGATGGAATGGGACAGGAAAGATCTTGGTTAAATTCTGAACCGCAACTGCCGAGTTAGTCATAGCGAATTTCAAAACCGCGGGCAGCAACCGGTTCGTTCAACTTATTTTCGATTTGTTCACGAATCAGCGAGTGGAGTTGGCTTTGCGTGATCTGATCAAGAAACGCGCGCACCTCATGGTCTTCGCCTGTAACCTGAAGTTCCACGCGGCCGCCCGGCAGGTTGCGCACCCAGCCGGTGACGTCAAATCCTTTGGCGATGTGGCGTACCGTGTAGCGAAACCCAACACCTTGGACGTGACCTCCGTAAAATACCTGAAGCGAGATCATCATCATCTGCTCCAGGTTAAGCGATGCTGGATGTCCAATCCCAGGTCGCAAAGCCGGCGCGCGCGAAATTCCAGTACCGAGCATCGGCTATTTGTACGAATAAACGAGACAAAAACTACCTTCCTGGCCTTCTACAAGATCAACCGCGACAAAATATTGACCGCTATTTTCCGGCGCAAAGCCGGCCGCCGCTTTCTCTCCGTTGCTGTAATTCTCGGTGGTCATTTGTTTTCCGGTTTCATCATAAACAGAGACCGAGACTTTCTTTACAGGTTCTACCGTGCCTACAGAGAACCAATACTGGTTACCCGCATAAAGATTGACTGCGATTAGCGCGTGATCGTGTGGTTTAAGCACGCCAGACGAATGTCCATCTCGGATTTTGAAGCCGTCATTCGAAAACGCACCCGCAATCTCGAGTGCGTCTTTGCGTGCAGTCACTTCCGCGTCAGTGTCTGCGCGCACCATGGCGGGCGTGGTGAGTAAAAAAATTGAAACGAAAACGGACAACCGAATTCTCATCTCGCGGGCTCCTTGCTCTCTATCTCCTTCATAAGCTTGCTAACGGCGTCGTTTATTTTTCGCACATCCGCCACGGTTGGCACCTTGTCCTCCGGAAACGAAACCAGTTTTTCAATCCCGGTTAGTTGTTCGCTCACATGCTTGACCAAAGGGTCCTGGCGCAATTCAGGCGAAATTTCATTCACCGTTGATTGCATGAAGCGAACTAGCGCCGGTTGCCGCAGGACGCTTGCGGCGGACTGGCTGTAATTCTTCACGATTGCGCCGGTAACCACCTGAGTGCCGCG
>Ga0126381_100010685_pt1 | contig 10348 bp, 13 predicted proteins | sample PanSoiMetPlot_28_FD_96465 | JGI IMG/M metagenome (GOLD analysis project Ga0126381, IMG submission 96465) | Tropical forest soil microbial communities from Panama - MetaG Plot_28 | ecosystem: Environmental > Terrestrial > Soil > Tropical forest > Bulk soil | place: Panama | collected 2016-02-17 | reverse complement strand
GATAATGCCTTTGTTAGGCACCGTCTTGGTGAATTGTTTAGTCGGGAACCGGATTTCGAAGCTTGCGCAGAGGCGGATAACGGAAGGAATGCAATTCAGAAAGCTCAGGAGTTGCACCCTAATTTGATTCTGCTGGAGCTCGCGATGCCGGTCATGAATGGCCTCGATGCAGCGAGTGCCTTGAAACGACTGATGCCCGAAGTTTCGATCGTCATGTTTAGCGCCTACGCTGATTCCTTTACAAAGAAGGAGGCGAGCTCTGCAGGCGTATCCATTCTAGTTTCGAAATTCGAGGACATCTCAGCATTGGTCGGCATAGCCCGCAGCTTGGTCTATCCGACTCCGCTTGACTACTCGTTCGTAGCCTAGCAATGCAGAAACCCAACATGCGAAAACGGATCAACACTCCGACTCCCCCAAGTGCTCAGGCGCAGGAAGATTGGTTAGACCTTGAGCGTGCCGCCACCGTGGAGGTCACGTCAGAGGATAAAGATTTTCCAATTGAGTCTTCGTTATCGATCGAGCCAAGGCAAGGCTGGCGCGCTTCTCAACCGGGGGCGCAAACAATACGGCTGGTTTTTGATGAGCCTCAGAAGATCAAACACATCTCGCTGGTGTTTGAGGAGAACGAGATGGCGCGAACGCAAGAGTTTGTTTTGCGAACGTCGTCAAATCCTGGCGAACCCTTTCGAGAGATTCTGCGCCAACAATGGAATTTTAGCGCACCCACTGCAACGCGAGAGTCCGAGGATTATCAGGTGGAACTTTCGAACGTCAGCACACTTGAGCTGACAATTGTTCCTGATATCAGCGGCGGCGCCGCGCGCGCCTCGCTCAAGAGCCTACGCCTATCTTGACGAGAATTCATTCCGCTGTTTGAAGGAGAGATGCCGCGTGACCATGACGCAATCACGAATGATGATTGTTAGCGGGATTTTGCTCTTGGTTTCATGTATAGCAACGGCGCAATCTCAAACCGATGTACAGGTCTCACCGACCGATCTGGTTGAGGCCGTGATTCGCGGTGAACTGAACCCCTCGGACGCGACCGAGGTCCGTTGGAAGTATCTGCTGGTCAAGGAAGTAGACGGCAAACAGGAAACAAGAGAAGTGGTCGAAACCAAATCAGGGTCGCTTGAGCGTCTGATCGCAATCGCCGGCAGGCCCTTGACGCCCAGCCAGCAGCGTGACGAGAGCGAGCGCATTCTGAGGCTCTCGCACAATGCAGAGGAGCAACTCAAACTCGAGCAGATCCACAAGAAAGGTGCAGAACAATGCGATGCGTTCCTCAAGATGGTTCCTGAGGCGTTTCACTTCGAATACGCCGGCGAGAGTGGCAGCTTAACCAAAATAGTTTTTAGGCCTAATCCTGCTTTCCGGCCTTCTTCCCGTGAAGGAAGGGTCCTCCACGAAATGGCGGGTGAAATGTGGGTTGATGCCAAGCAGCAGCGCCTCGTCAACATCTCCGGTCAGCTAATGAACGAAGTTAAGTTTGCTGGAGGGCTCCTCGGGCATCTCGAAAAGGGCGGACAGTTCGTGGTGAAGCGGACGGAGGTCGCACCTGCCCACTGGGAAGTGACGGAGATGGCAGTGGACATGCGAGGCAAGGCACTTCTCTTCAAAACCATCTCCGTTCAACAGAAAGAGCTCCACCGAAACTTCGAGCCTGTTGCGGACGACCTAACTATTTCTGACGCTGCGGCGCTTCTACTCAAACAACCTCTGATAGCCGCCAGACGTTAGGCTCTCACCCGTAGCCGTTCATTCGGATGGAGAGCTCTGACAACTTCCACTGCTGTTTCGAGTTGTGTGTCCCTTCCGTCACTGCCCTTAAAGGTTTCGAAATTGGACGCTTCAGAGGAATCTGCTGCAGCCGATCGCACGCACCGTGCTCGGCGATAGAGCAAACCGCTTGCCCACCCGCCGTAGGAGCTGGTGCAAATGGTACATGCCTTCGTGGGCGGAGGGCAGAATCCAGAAGTCCTGTTCGGTAAATTGCGGTCGCTCACGGGAAGTAGCAGAGGAACACTCGCCTAAGTAACTCTCTTGCATGTTCGACAGATCAGAACAAGAACTATGCACCTTTTACCGCTGCGCATCATCTCCTCACCTGCGGATGTGTTAAGGGGGCAAACATGGAAGTGCGATGGGAATGGAAGTCACATTACGACGCAGCATTGCGGGAAAAAGATGATCGAAGACGGCACCATGCGGATGCAAGGTGTGAAAAACGCAATCGTGGGCCGACTTGAAGATTCGCTGCACGGTCGCCAGCCGCTCAGTAGCGCGGAACGGGTTCGGATCGAGAAGGCATGCAGGGAGCTTGTGCTCCTGCGGAATCATCAAAAGGCGGCATAGCGAAACTCGCACCTAGACGAGCTGCCCGATCAGCTTTTACGCTCGTTCTGGATGTGCTGGTCATAGATGCGATTCACCTGAGTCCACAGGCTCTCGAACTCCTCGGCTATAACAGCGGCGGGTGTAGGCTGCTGCCTGGCGGGCAAAATGAGTTGCGAATGGAGCACGACCGGATGGACTGAATTGGGGGAGATCGATCCCTGTTTTCTGGACCGTAGCGCGTTGCCGTCCGGGTTTTTCGAGCTCTACTTCAAATTGAATGGAGAGTTCACATGGGCGGTCACCGTCACGTCCTGTGTCGTGAACTCTTGGGTCGGGGAAACCGCCTCGGCTTGGGCATGTAGCATCGCCATCTACCCTCTCTGCGACCATTTTGTGGATGACGATCAACCTGGGAGGCTCGCCTGCCGTCGCGAGACGCGCGAGCGAGCAACCCACGGGCGTGATGTCTCAGCTGTCGAACCAGAGCCAAATACAACTCCAGACGTAGTTCCGCAGGAACCCGAGCCTACACCGGTGTGACTCAGCGTTCGTCTCAAGCGGCTTGGTGCAAACCACTTGCCGCCTCGAGCAGATCAGGTGTGAGCGCCCAAAGGATCCTAAATTGTGCATTTTCGGCGCGTACTAAGCACACAACGCCTCCCATGTGGAACTCGACTAAGGGGCGGTTCTCGTCGACCAGTAATAGGCTCGATAGCAATCGGCTGAGGTACGGCAAGTGGCCTACAAGCATTACATTCTCGGTTTCTGAGTGGAGGCTTATCCGCATCGCCGTGACATCGTCATTTGGCGCCATTCCGGAGACTTCTTCGATACCATTCTGCGGCTTCAAGCTGGCCGCGAGAATTTCTGCCGTCTGCCGAGCGCGCAATTTACCGCTACGTTTAATCCGATCCAGCGAAAGCCACGCGCCCGCCAAATAATCGGCCATCTTCTCGACAGTTCGCCTGCCCTCGTCCGTGAGGTTACGCTGAGGGTCCTCTGCTTCGCTTTTGCTTGCTCCATGCTGAACTAAATAGATGTGCATCCGTTATCGTCCTTACTCTCAAACCGTTGTTCGTGAGCACGCCCGGAAAAGGCGTTACGCTCAATTCTAGGATAAATCTGCCGCTGATTAAGACAGGAAAAATTCCCTCACAAGACGGCTCAACAATGTTCACCCGTGATGCTGCATCTGCGCATCTGTAGATTGAGCATCTCGATCTCGCCTATTGTTTTCGGAATCTGCTCCTCTGCGCCATTCTGGGACCGGGTTCTCTGCGTCCTGGAACATGATTCCGTTGGTTGGCGATCTATTTCAGTGGCCACGACTGGGGAGGCTGCAATGCTTCAACCGCCGACGTTGCGGTCGATAGTCGTGATTCTATAAGTGACGCAATCTGGTACCACACCCGCGGATCATTCTCGATCTCGTGATGTGGCTTGTTTAGGTGCCGTGAAATCCATGGATAATTGTCGCAACTGATTTGACGATCCTGATATGACATCTGAAAGTTACCGATGATGTTCGTTCGTTCCGGATCAGCCGCTCGAACGCTCGACCGTCCATGGATAAGACCTCTCGTCTGATAAAAATTGACGGCGCTTCTTACGTTGGGGGGAATCGTGTAATCCTCGTGCCCTGGTTTACGAACGCTGTCCACTTGCACCGTGAGTAGCACTGGAATACCCTGTCGTCCCAAGTCTCGGGCCAACGTAACGGTTTGCGAAGCACCCCAACTGTGGCCATAGATAATGATGCTGGCTTCTTGTTTTTCACTGTCGGTTAGGACTCCATCCCCGTTGGTGTCCAATAACTGCAAAACGCTGCGAAGAGCCTGTTTTCCGTCGTGGTTCGCAAAGACTTCCGCGTGCACCTTTGACGGATAACGCTCGCGGAGCAATGCGGCGAACTGCACTTCAGGGTGCTTTATGTCATCACGTCGAACGAACCCTCCAACGAAGCCGATAACAATGGCGTCTCGAAACGAGATGGTCGGAGTCCCGCCGCGCTCTACAAGACAGGCTAGGCCGAGAGCTGCTCTAACACTTTGGCTTGGCATAGATTCACCGCACGCACTAGGCTCTGTAGGGTTACTGCGGATCTTGGCCTCTTCGGTAAGCGAATTTAACTGCCCTCGAACAGTACACGGGCGAACTAGGCATATTCCAGCTAAGGCCAGCCATAACAGTAAGAGCTGCCTGAGTTCATGCATACAAATTGCTCGCCTCATTGGGTTTTGCGGTTGTGAGAGTGCCTGATTCATTATGACCGCTCCGAAGCACGTAGTTGCACGTTCGACGCCAAAGCCGGGCCAATGAAAGATGCACCGAGGGCGAGCCAGTTATCACGGACTTGGTTGGCACGCAATCTGCAGTGTCTAGAGGGCAGGAACCACGATACGATCGGCTATATTTAGGATCACGCAAGGCACGGTCTACCTCTTTTGCTCGCCGAAATCCGCCGATGGTGGCGATTATCAAAAGGAAGCCAAGCGGAAGCATTCGGCCGCGGAGCAGATGTGGTAGCGGTTGCGCATGACGAGCGGTGGCCGTCCAGTCCATAGGTCCAGTCGTATGGGAAGAGGCCTGATCGAGGACGTCTAAACAACTGAGACTGGCAATCCGTCGTCACTTGCCAAATTGCCGAATAACCAAGAGACCTTGACCCCATCGGAATCTCACCAACTTCGATGAATTGCGAGTACCCCCAGAGCACAGGAGAAACTGACGAAAAGAAGGCGCTCAAGTCCCTGCAGAAGAAACTGAAAGAGGTACATGCGGATCAGATCGGTGCGCGACAGTTCATTGGCCCACAGCTGGAGCGCGTCAGACGTGGAAGGTTTCATCACCTACCTGAAAGGGCAAAAGAAGGCAACGCCACCGTAAACGGAGGCAGTAGCCTCTAGCCTGCCGCCATATATGACCGATGTCGCCCCGCTATGCGTATGAGACAGGCTCACGCGGGGGCGAGATCCTTTATCTGCGCTGGAGTTACAGGCAGGGGAAGCCGCTGATGATTCCAGGGAAAATTACTAAAAGCCGAGAGCCACGGATCATTGCCATCACTCCGGAAATTCAAGCAATCCTCGATCGTCGAGAGCAGGCCAAGGTTCCGGGTTGCGATCTGATTTTCCAGGGACATCCCATTCGCGACTATCGTAAATGCTGGCACTCAGCTTGAGGTCCGTTGATCTCCTGTTCAAGCGCTACGCCGGAACAAACGAACCTCACGTTTGGGTGGGGTCTGCGCTTTCAACTGCAGCCCAGTGGCCCGCCCAACGACATACTGTTGCATATCAACCTGCGGGATGCTTCCAATCTCCTCCAGCCGGACGCTCTCGGTCGGCGTGAACCTGATCTAAGCTGCCCCTTCTATCAGTTGCAGAGCAAAGAGTCCTTCCTCGACGGTGTCTAGAGAAACGAATCGAAATCGACTATGTGGATCTGCGCGGGCTCGCCTTCGAGACGTGGGACCGACGCGCGCTCTTGGCGCAACTGGTGCACGCGGGTGTCGCGGAGGCCGTCTTTTTCTCCTCCAGTGGCTCGCCTGTTCCGCCTACTGAAGTCCTTTACAAGAAAGCTGTCGTACTCGCGCCAGGATACTTTGAGCATGTCGACCCAATTCATGCAGAAATCCATGCGCGAATGCTAGCCCCGCTGTTCCGCGCAAGGCAGAGGACCTGCCTCCGACGGTCCCCCGATCTGCTCAACCGTATTGACGCGCTTCTCGCGCGCGGCGGTGACGTGTTGCTGTTCCGCGAACAGGAACTCTACACCATGACCGAGTTCGTGAACCGTTACACAAAAGAGCCTGTACGCTTCGTCGTGGGTCTATCCCTTCTGATTCGGGTCTGGAACCCTGAGCGTTTCTTCTCGCGGGCGGAACAGGCTCTTTCCTAGCGCGGAAAGCTATACAAGCGCGTCGATTGGGAGCACCTGGGGTGCCCAACGTGCGGAAAGATGTTCTGACCAAACATGGGAATCCGCGAGAAGAGTTAACAGCTAATACCAGCTTAGAAAAGCAGCCCGCCTTAGAATCGCGCGGCGGGCCGATTCGCGTGGCAACCCAATACTCGTTCAGAGTTAACAGACTTACTGCTTCGGCTTCTCCGTGCTAGCTTTCTCGCCAGCTGATTTCGGCTTAGCCTTGGTCGCCAGGACTGCTTTTGGCTGCCAAAAATCGGGCGCGGCTGCCATAATATCTTCTGGCGGATTGCTAAGTTCGGGTGAGAAGCGCTGAATCACAGAGTCGACACCCTCGACTGACTCTGCATTTACCTGCAAAAACTTCTTGTAGCCATCCTCGCCGAGGATTTCCCGGGTTGTGGGATTCTTGTCGTAACCATCCAGCCCGCTGCGTAAAGATGTTATGTAAAAGGTTGTACCCTTGGTACCCTCTACTGCCTGGGAGATCAAAACCGGTTGCGCGCTTTCGACTTGCTCGGCAGCGGCTTTAATGTCCTTCAACAACGCCTCGAAATCTGCGACGTGCCCGGGACGGACATGGACTATAGTGGTTCGCAACAAACGGCTTGTTCCGACCAATTTGGCATACGCGGCCCTGTCAGTGGGAGCTTTCCGGGATAGATCCCAGCGGCGTTTCCGCAACTCGCTCCGCGAACTGATCAGGCAACTGTCCCAGTCGTGCAGCATTTTATCGGCGGCATCCTTTCCAAACGCCTTGTTCAGCGCATTCGTGAACGCATCCGAGCCTTTGTCGGCATCACCATAATTTTGCCGTAGGCTGACAAATTGATAAATACCCCCTTCGCCATACACGACCGTTTCTGCCAGCCATTGGTCACCGTTATTGCGGCGATTGGCATCGACCATCTTCTTTGCAAGTGCAGTAAAATCTGCGACCTTTTCTGGTTTTACGTGCGCGATATATACGTCTAAATAGTCTCCCTGTGCTTGCATGGCCACAGGCGCAACCAACAATACGGCGACCAGGAAGCCCCAAAACGCTTTCCTCCCCATAAATCCTCCTTGTTTGTTGAGAGATTCGGACGGCATTTCCCCAAGCTCTTTTCTGAGTTTCACGTTGCAAAACGCTGAAACCATATACCTGCGGCATTCGAGTGTCAATGATGAAGGTGCCGCACTGTGACAGCTTTTGGCAGTCAGATTAAGAGGTCAAAATTCGTTTTGAAATGCTCGCAGGGTTGTCCCGCCAACACGCTGCTGAAATCGTTCGGGGGCAAGGGCCCCGCCAACCACGTATTTTCGGCAATACTGAAACGCAGGAAGAGCCTGTTTGCATCGATCACTCCTCGCCTTTTCAGAGCCAGGCCACGTTGCCAGGACGATAATCATCTTCTCGGTCGATACGGCATAATCTCGCCTTGGGGTGTGGTTTTACGCCTACCACGGAAAGAAAGGAACCTGACACCCTTGGCTCCATACCATTCCAGTGATCGTTCAGTGGATTTGTGCAACGATTTCGGGCATTACGCCACACACGATACTCAGGCGTCGTGCGATTCCTGCGCCCGTGCCCATGCTTCAGTGCGTTCTCGTTATCTTTCGCGGGAGGCATTATCATCCACTGTAGATAAACGGGACGAGCAAATTGCCGCCCATCTCGAAGGGCACATGCTGATGAAATTTGACCACGAGATTACCGTTGCTCATCGAGATAGAGTCCACTTGCTGCTGTGACTGTGGCACCTGCTGTAGGCTGCTTTTGTACCCGTTCGCGCTTAGAATGCGCATAGAAAAGGCCAGGAGTCGTGCTCCTGGCCCGCTTGCGCCCCGTACACAAGTTACGGACGCTTACGCGAAGAACACACCGTTCAGTTCGCTTCCCAGGACAGAGATCAAGTTTCGCGCAGGGTTGGGCGCCTCCGATTCAAATGCGAAACCCTCCTGCTCCGAAGACCATTTAATCGTCGTGTTGGTTGCGAAAAACGTTCCTTTGAAATGCTCCGGCGCATTGTTGACTTCGGCCATCTCGATGGCGCCATTCCACTCGATGTCGAAGGACACCTTTGCGGGAACCGGAAACACCGGCGGAATTGGCGGAGTGGGAAGTCCCAGCCCCTGTGTCAACGAATTGGCGATATCGTGGTCGTCAAAGACCCTCAACCCCCTGACTTTCAAGCGAGCTTTTGCATTGTCGAAATCGACCACGACGGAGTCGTGCCGAACTGGGATCATCCAGAACACACCGTAACGATCGACGTGCACGTTGTAGTCGTGGATCTGATCGGGAAGATTAGCCGATCCAACTGGACCGGTATACAGATCAAGTCAAACAAAGGCGAGAGTACCTCGATGCGCACGGCCGTCCGTGCCGATGAACTTCCCCTGACTGAAGCCCATATCGGCCCGATATGCCAAAGGCATCGTCTCCCCCGTGCTGGTGTTGGTTCCCGTTCCCCCGCCGCGGATGTGGGTCAATCCCACGAAGCCATCGAAATCTGTAATTTGCGATGGATCGTGGATATCGGCCAGCGGAATGGCTGGGTTTAGTGGGTTGTGGTGTATAAAGATCCCGTACGGCTTGAGACCTGTGTTGCCGCCGGGAATCGGCTTGGGACCGACGCACGCACCGGATTCGCTGTCGTCATTGTCGCTGGCACGAACCCAATTTGGGTTGACAAGACCTGCGCCCAGCACGACGCCTGCCGTACCGCGGAGCAGACTGCGTCGGCTCAACCATGATTTTAGACGTTGTTCCGAGGAGCCGAGGTGCTTTTCCTTCATCGCGTTTCTCCTTCTCATTTGCAGGCTGAAGCAATAAACAACTGATCACCGACAACGCTTATGGCCCTAAAAAGCTTGAGAAACTGGTGTTGTCTTATCTGAGCACTCCTTCAGAGTTGTTTCGCATCCACATGGAGGACATGGGTAGGGACGACAGTATGCGAAAGAGCCCTCCCCATTAACGGCCTGGAAGCATGCACCCAATGAGAACAGTTTGTCAATCTTAAATATTTAAATATTTAAGATCTTAAATATTTAAGATTGACACATCCATCGAACCGGGCTAGCTCGGCTTCTTGCGGGGGAGCCGCGCTTTATCAGATCTGAGCTTCGAGGGCGCGGCATCTGTTTAGGCGCTCTTTCGTTCTCGCTGCTTGCTGCGCACGGGGCGCGACGGCTTTGCCTGTTCCCTGATGAAAAGACAGGCAGGACGGACACGTTGATTCGCTATGCTTCGAAACAATACGCAGATCACAATTCCGCGCGGGAAGCACTCATTTCTTCAATGTTGTGCAGATTCACTGCGAAGGAGGTGCGGGGAGGGACTGGGCACTGAAATCGGTTCAGAGTCGAACACACCCCCTGTCCCGACAACGGCATTGTTGAGATCCAGCTGGTAGAGCCTAACTGGAACGATGCTTGATGTCACGAGTTGGTCGCTTGGGCTGCCGCGTTGATATGCCCGCGTTGATTCAACTCTCGAAATGGAAACCCACCAATGACCAGTCGTCCCCGATCGTATGGCAACCTATCCAACGTACCGATCAGTATGAGTTGATAGTTCCATGGTGCGGGTTGTTAACATCAGCAGCAAGCTGTTTGTCGTCCCGTCCGAAACAATGAAGTAGAGTTCCTTCCCATCCTGGCTCCAAACCGGACGTGTGCCGCCAGTTGTGGGACACTTGCCATTTGCCACCCAGCTTCGAAAAGGTTTGAACAAAAATCTGGTCACGTCCCGTCTCGTCGGAGTCGTTAAAGTGGCAATTCACACGACCCTGGGGTGCAGTTTGACCTTCGTTGGGCTACGCTCTTCCCGGCCATATCCCCTGGTAGAAAAGACAGGTCAGAAGCTGCCGGACTCTGACTATCATCAATGAGCTTTTACTCCTTTCAGTCTGGCAAGAATACGGGTATACGTTCGATTCACCCTCGGCGACTTTCTGCCTTCGTGGAGGTCGACGCATACCCGGGCAACGACTCTCACAGTGAACCGATTCCGCGACCATAAAGCAGATTTTCGCAGTCAATGAGGAGATTCGGGATGAAATTATTGAACCATGTGTTGCTGCTCGTAGCGTTC
>Ga0126381_100010684_pt1 | contig 10348 bp, 9 predicted proteins | sample PanSoiMetPlot_28_FD_96465 | JGI IMG/M metagenome (GOLD analysis project Ga0126381, IMG submission 96465) | Tropical forest soil microbial communities from Panama - MetaG Plot_28 | ecosystem: Environmental > Terrestrial > Soil > Tropical forest > Bulk soil | place: Panama | collected 2016-02-17 | reverse complement strand
TCACGCCGTCTCCCCGCGCCTCCCGCCACGCCGCCATGGCCTGGGCCATGTACAGCGAGGTCCCGCAGCCCGCCAGCGCCACCCGCGCCCCGGGAGCGGGCAGGTAACCGCCCAGCGGTCCAGCTCGATTGGCCGCGATACGCCAGCATCCCGGCTGGCTGAGCAGCTCCCGACTAGTATTGCGCATAATTGCGCAGATTATTGATCGCTAATGCGCATGTCAACGGCCACGTCGCGAACTGTGTTACGATTTCGGCCACTTTGGACGAAGTTGAGCAGCGACCGCCGAGAGCCCGGCCGCGCGTCATCGCCGCGTGTGCCTGGCTACTCGAGCACGCCCAGGACGTGGTGTCGGTCCTCGTCGGCGGCGTGCTGGTCGTGCTGGCCGCGATAGAGCTGGTGTCCGGCATCGTGGATTTCTTCGCCGACGCCGGCCGGACGCCGATCGAGACGGCCGGCGTCAACCTGCTGGACCGGGTGCTGCTCGTGCTCATCCTGATCGAGATCGTGCACACGGTCGTGCTCTCGTTGCGCGCCCACCATCTGGTGGCCAAGCCGTTTATCATCGTTGGCCTGGTGGCCGTGATCAGGAGGGTGCTCGTGGTCCTGAGCGGCACGGGAACGGTCCCCACCGACCAGTTCGCCTTGCTGATCGCGATGATCGCCGTGCTGGTCGCGGCCCTGCTCGCGGTGAGCAGGTTCGGCGGGAAGGAGGAGGCCGGCGAGCCGGTCTTCCAGGACACGTTCACGATTAATTCCGATGCAACCGACGTGACCGCGCATCAGTCTTGATAGTGAGTATGTGCCGGAAGGCACGGATGGATCGCTATCAGCCGCGTAGACCGGGGGTCGCCGGGTGAGTACGGACGATGTTCCGCAGGTTGTGCGAACACGAGTGGTGACCAGGCGGGTCCTGCTGGCGACGGCGGGCATCACGCTGCTGAGCGGCTGTTCCAGCCCGGCCACCCAGATCGCCCCGGTCGCCAAGACCGTGCCCGAGCGGACCAGGGCCGCGCGGGTCCGGCTGGCCGGGAGCGTGATCAAGCCGTCCGGGGCGAGGAGCACGCCGGGCATGCTGCCGCCGGCCGGCCACGGGACATCGGCTTCCGAGGTCAACCGGCCCCGCCGCAGAAGCGAATACGGCGAGCCGGTCACCCGCCTCGACGCCGGGTCCAAGGCGATCGCGCTCACGCTCGACGACGGCCCCAGCCCGGTTTACACCCCGCAGATCCTGCGCCTGCTGGCCAGGTACCAGATCACCGCGACGTTCTCCATGATCGGCATCCAGGCCGCCGCCGAGCCCGGCGTGGCCCGGGATGTGGCCCAGGCCGGCCACCTGATCTCCAACCACACCTGGCGCCACCTCGACCTGGGCTGGCTGGCGCCCTGGGCGGTGTTTGATGAGATGGACCGCGGCGCCGATGCCATCTACCGCGCCACCGGCCAGCCCCCCACCGTGTTCCGCGCGCCGTACGGCGTGTGGTCCCCGGTGGTGCTCAGGCACTGCGAGCAGACCGGCGTCATACCGCTCGGCTGGTCCGTCGACCCGCGCGACTGGTCCCGTCCCGGGGTCTACTCCATCACCGCCAACATCTTGCGCAACACCCGGACCGGCTCGATCATCCTCGAGCACGACGGCGGCGGCGACCGCTCCCAGACCCTGGCCGCCCTCCGCATAGTCATCCCGCGCCTGCTGGACGCCGGCTACCACTTCGTCACCCCGTAGGCGTCGCATACGGCGCTCACTTCCGGGCAGTAGGCCCGGGATGGCGACGAGACATGAAGCCCCCGAGGCGGACCCGGTCGAGGAGGCGGTGCGGGCCGCGGCCGCCGAGGCGGAGCAGACCGGCGGCCTGGGCAAGCCGGGCCGGGCCATGGACCGGCGTTCGCCGTTCTTCGTGGGCATGACCGCGGCCGCCGGTGTCGCCGTCACCTACGGCCTGGTCGAACTGATCATCAGGGCCCGTTCTGTGTTGATCCTCATCGGCCTGGCGCTGTTCATCGCCGCTGGCCTGGATCCGGTCGTCAGCTGGCTGTGCCGCCACCGGGTACCCAGATGGGCGGCGGTGCTGGCGGTGGTCACCGCGCTGGTCGCGGTGGGCGGCGGGTTCCTCGCCGCGGCCGTCCCGCCGCTGGCCGCTCAGGCTACGGCCCTGGTCCATCAGCTGCCGCACTACATGCACGACCTGCAGAACCACAATTCCCAGCTCGGACGGCTCAACGCCAGGTATCACCTCCAGCAGCGCGTCACCACGCTGCTCAGCACCCGGGGGAGCTCCCTGATCGGCGGGGTGCTCGGCGCCGGCGCGGTCGTGCTGAGCGCCGCCTCCTCCCTCCTCCTGGTCCTGGTGCTCAGCGTGTACTTCCTGGCTAGCCTGCCCAAGACCAAGCTGTTCGCGTACCGCCTCGTGCCGCACTCCCGGCGGGCCCGCGTCATCCTCATCGGCGACGAGATACTGGCCAAGGTCGGCGGCTACATGCTGGGCAACGTGCTCACCTCGCTGATCGCGGGCCTGGGCACGTACTTCTGGATGCTGGCCTTCGGCATCCCCTATCCCGTGCTGCTGGCCATGCTGGTCGCGCTCCTCGACATGATCCCGGTCATTGGCTCCACGATCGGCGGGGCCGTGGTCACGCTGGTCGCCTTGACCGTCTCGCTGCCGGTCGCCATCGGAACGCTGATCTTCTACGTCAGCTACCGGCTGGCCGAGGATTACCTCATTGTCCCGAGGGTGATGGGCCGAACTGTCCGGGTCCCCGCCATCGTCAGCATGATCGCGGTACTGGTGGGCGGGGTGCTGCTAGGCATCGTCGGGGCGCTGGTCGCGATCCCGGTAGCCGCCTCGATCCGGTTGATACTGAACGAAGTTACCTTCCGCCGCCTTGATCAAAGCTGACCGCTCGCCAGGTCAGCGTCAGCGGTGCCTTCGTCAGCGGTGCCTTCGACGGCGTGACCGCGGCGGGTGAGCAGCGCGATCGCCGCGCCGGCCAGGGCCACGACCGAGGCGACGAGGAACGCCGCGTTCATGCCGCTGAGGAACGTAGCGTGGGTGACGTCGTTGATCATCCCGGCGACCTGCGCCGGCGTGCCGTGGGCCACCGGCGCGGCTCCGACCGTGGTCGCGCTCTTGACGTCGGCGAGCTGCGCCGGGCTCAGCGACGGCAGGTGCGCGGCGGCCCACCGGGCCGGCAGCAGGCTGTCCACCTTCGCCGACATGATCGCGCCCAGGACCGCGGTCCCGATCGTGCCGCCGACCTGCATCGCGGTCGACTGCAAGCCGCCCGCCACCCCGGCCAGCTGCACCGATGCGTTGCCGACGATCACGTCGGTCGCGCCGACCATGACCGGGCTCAGCCCCGTGCCGAGCAGGGCGAACCAGATGATCGTGTCGTTCAGGCTCGATTCCATGCCGATCCTGGACAGGCCGAACAGCGCGACCGCGGCCATCAGCATGCCCGCCACCAGCGGGATGCGCGGACCGAACCTGGTGATCAGCTTGCCGGAGATGGGAGAGGCGACGATCAGCATGCCGGTCAGCGGCAGCATCCGCACCCCGGTGGCCACGGCGCCGAGACCATGCACGTTCTCCAGGAAGAAGGTCATGAAGAACATGGCGCCGAACAGCGCGAACATCAGCATGAGGACCAGCACCACGCCTGCCGACAGCGGGACCGAGCGGAACAGCCGCAACGGCAGCAGCGGCTCCTTCGCCCGCGACTCGCGCAGCACGAACAGCAATCCCGCCGCCACCGCGACGCCGAAGAACGCCATGGTCTTGCCGCTGCCCCAGCCGTAGTCCGCGCCCTTGATCAACCCCCAGATCAGCGCGAACAGGGCGCCGGACAGCAGCGCGATGCCCGGGACGTCGAAGGACCGGGCGGCCGGCGATGGATCGGTCTCGCGCAGTACCAGCAGGCCCATGGTCAGGGCGATCATCCCGACCGGGATGTTGATGTAGAAGCAGGACTCCCAGTTGACGTGCTGCACCAGCAGCCCGCCCACGATCGGCCCAGCGGCGGTGGAAGCGCCGATCACCGCACCCCAGATCCCCAGCGCGGCGTTCAGCCTCTCCGCGGGGAAATTCTTGCGCAGCAGCGCGAGCGCGGTCGGCTGTAGCATCGCGCCGAACACGCCCTGAGCCACGCGGAACACGATGACCAAGCCGATGCTCCCCGCGATGTCACCGGACAAGCCCACCGCCGCGGACGTGGCGGCGAAGCCCACGATGCCGGCCAGGAAGATCTTCTTGTGACCGAACCGGTCTCCGACCTTGCCGATCGTGATCAGCGAGACCGCCAGCGCCAGCAGGTATCCGTTGGTCACCCACTGGATGTCGGCGAGCGACGCGCCGAGGTGGGCCTGGATAGCCGGGTTCGCGACCGCGACGATCGTGCCGTCCAGGGCCACCATCATCACCCCCAGCGCGACCGCCAGCAGGGTCAGCGCAGGGTTCCCGCGGATACCCCGCCCCCGCCCCGCGCCAGCCTTCCGGCCCGCGCCTGGCTCGCCGCCCGCCGTAAAGTCCCGGCCCGCGCCTGGCTCAACGGCCGCGCCATGGTCGCCGCCCGCCCTGCTCTCCCGGCCCGCGCCGATGGCGCCGGTAGCTCCGGTCTGGCTCACGGTTCTCTCCCTTCATGTCAGTTGATGACACTTTATCAACACTGACGTATGTCACCTTATGCCAGGTAGCAGAGAGTGCCGGGGTATGCTGGTTGCCGTTCGGGAGGATCGCAGATGGCCGGCGGGCGCATAAGCCGCGAACCGGGCGCCAGCCTGGAGGCCGCGATGATCGTGGATCGAAAGGCTCGGATTTCCGAGCCCAACGATCCACAATCACTACCGGCCGCCCAGCGGGCCCCGGTGGTGCCCGGTTTGGCCCGCTCCCCGATTCCGCTGGGCGGGGGCGGTGCCGGACAATTCGCTAAAACAGGACCGTGGAGGGGGGCGCATGAGGCTGGAAGTACCGCCGGAGAGCGAAGTGCCGCCGGAAAGCGAAGTGCCGCCGGAAAGCGAAGTGCCGCCGGAGACCGGCGCGGCCGAGCGGCTGCGGAGCCAGTCCGGCGCGCCGCGCCGCGAGCGTAAGAAGCGGCAGACCAGGGCTGCCCTGATCCACGCGGCGCTGGAGCTGTTCGAGGCCAAGGGCTACGAGCACACGGCGGTGCGCGAGATCACGGACGCCGTCGATGTCTCGGAGCGGACATTCTTCCGGTACTTCGCGAACAAGGAGGACCTAGCCCTGTCCTTCGTCAGGGACTCGGCCGACGCGCTGCTCGAGACGCTCATCGCCCGCCCGCCCGAGGAGGAGCCGCTGACCGCGCTGCGCCGCGCCTTCCGCGAGTCGCTGCGGCGGATCACCGCTGACGGGGACGTCCCCGGCGGCGAGCCGACCTACCTGCTGGTCCTCAAGCTCATCGATTCCTCACCGCCGTTGCTGGCCGCGCACCTGCGTTACATCCACGACCACAACCAGACCGTGGTCCGGGTGCTCGCCGAGCGCGAAGGCGTGGATCCCGACGTTGACCCGCGGCCGCGGATCCTCGCCGCGCTGTTCGCGGGCCTGGCCGCCCTGGCCAATCACGACTGGCGGGCCGGCGGCGCCGAAGGGATCGACACCATGCTGGCCGCGTTTGACGTGTACGCCGACCAGCTCGGCCCCGACCTGTTCGGCCACTGGACGACGACGCAAAGGTGAAACGGCCTGAGGTCTTCACGTTTGGGGCCTATCTGGACAAACGCCACCTAGCTGGAGGATTGCCCACAGCTACAAAATGAGTCGGGCTGGCCGGATTCGAACCGGCGACCTCGTGCACCCAAAGCACGCGCGCTAGCCAAGCTGCGCTACAGCCCGTCCCGCACCAGAGTCTAGCCCCCTCGGCTCACCCCGTGACCGTCAGCCGCTCTCCGGTCCGCAGCACGCCGAGCAACGCCTGGACCGCCTCGGTCACCTCCGCGAGCGCCTCCTCGGTCGGCAGTGACCCGCCGCAGCGCGCCGGTCAGTCAGGCGCCCGAAACATTTTTCTCATAACGGTCTGTGGCTCAACTGTCCAGCAACCCAGCACCCGAGGCCTTCGCTGGCGTGGCAGTAATGTCGTTATGGCCTAAAATCCTGCCATGATCAGCAACGTGGCAGCGGTCGTGGTGCACGATTTTCATCCGTTCGAATTCGGGGTCATCTGCGAGGTCTTCGGCATTGACAGGACCGCGGACGGCCTGCCCGCCTACGACTTCGCCGTGGTCGGCGCCGAGCCTGGGCCGCTGCGGTCCTACAACGAGTTCACCCTGCAGCCCCGCCACGGCCTTGACCGGCTGGCCGAGGCTGACCTGATCGCGCTGCCGGCGGTCAGCGACGCCCGGGTCAGCGGCCACGCCTATCCGCCGGCCCTGCTCGCGGCGCTGCGGGACGCGGTCGGGCGGGGGGCCCGGGTGCTGAGCGTGTGCAGCGGGGCGTTCATTCTCGGCGAGGCGGGCCTGCTCGACGGGCGCCGCTGCACGACGCACTGGCGGTACGCCAGCGAGCTGGCGCGCCGCTATCCGGCGGCCAAGGTGGATCCGGACGTCCTGTATGTGGACGACGATCCGGTGATCAGCAGCGCGGGTACCGCGGCCGGCATCGACGCCTGTCTCTACCTGGTCAGGAAGGAACAGGGGTCCCGGGTCGCCAACGGCATCGCGCGGCGCATGGTGGTCCCGCCGCACCGCGACGGCGGGCAGGCGCAGTACGTCGCGCAGCCGGTCGCGCCGTCCTGCGACGGTGCGCTGCGGGACCTGCTCGAATGGCTGCGGGCGAACCTCGCGGAACCGCTCACCGTGCGCCAGCTCGCCGCTCGCGCGCACATGTCAGAACGCACGTTTGCCCGCCGGTTCGTGCAGGACACCGGGACGACTCCGCTGCGCTGGCTGACCGGCCAGCGCATCCTGCTGGCCCAGCAGCTGCTGGAGGAGACCGACGAGACCGTCGACGTGATCGCCGACCGGACCGGTTTCGGCAACGCGACCGCGATGCGCCACCACTTCCGCCTCTGGCGTGGCACCACGCCCAACGCGTACCGGCATCTGTTCCGTGGGGATCCAGGTGCGCCGGCCGCCTAAGATGGACCAATTATGAAATACCTGCTCAGAGTGGTGGTTTCCGCCGCCGCGCTCGGCGTCGCGACGTGGGCCGTGCCGGGCATTCAGCTGCGCACCGCCAGTGACTGGTCCAAGGCCGGGACGCTGCTCGTCGTCGCGCTGATCTTCGGCCTGATCAACGCCACGCTCAAGCCCCTCATCAAGGTCGTCGGCTGCGCGTTTTACATACTCACCCTCGGCCTGGCCGCGCTGGTCGTGAACGGGTTGCTGCTGTGGCTGACCAGCGTGATCGCCGGGGACCTGAAGCTGCCGTTCCATGTCACCGGGTTCTGGGCCGGGTTCTGGGGCGCGATCATCGTGGGGCTGGTGAGCTGGGTGCTGCACCTGATCATCGGCGACGAGCGCAAGGATAAGCGACAGCCCCCGCCGGTGCGGGTGGTGCGCGTTCAGTTACCCCTAGAATAGGCGCCTGAACTGGTTCCCCTATTCTCTCATTCCCGGAGTGACACGGCCGTGAAGACTGACGTCGAAGAGCTGAGCCCGACCCGTGTGCGGCTGAGCGTGGAAGTGCCGTTCGAGGAGCTGAAGCCCAGCCTCGACAAGGCCTACCGGGAGATCGCCAAGCAGGTCCGCATTCCTGGCTTCCGGCCGGGCCGGGTCCCGCCGCCGGTGATCGACAACCGGCTGGGCCGTGACTACGTGCTCAGCCAGGCGGTCAACGACGCCATTCCTGGCCTGTACGACCAGGCGGTCGCGGAGAGCGCGATCCAGCCGCTCGGCACGCCCGAGGTGGACATGGCCGAGATGGACTACGGCAAGCAGCTCAAGTTTACCTTCGAGGTCGACACCCGGCCCGACTTCGAGCTGCCCGACCTGGCCACCTTGTCCGTCGAGGTCGAGGACACGCGGGTCAGCCCGGACGAGGTCGAGGAGTACCTCAGCTCGGTGCAGGAGCGGTTCGCCTCGCTCAAGGCGGTGCAGCGGCCGGTCGAGAACGGCGACTTCGTGTCGATCGACCTGTCCGCCACCGTGGCCGGGGAGGCGGTCGAGGACGCGCAGGCCAGCGGGCTTTCTTACCAGGTGGGCAGCGGGTCGATGCTGGACGGCCTCGACGAGGCGCTGACCGGGCTGTCGGCGGGGGAGACGGCGACGTTCAGCACCGAGCTGGCCGGCGGCGAATACGCCGGCTCGCAGGCGGACGTGACCGCGACCGTGCACAGCGTCAAGACCAAGGAGATGCCCGAGCTCGACGACGACTTCGCCCAGCTGGCGAGCGAGTTCGACACGCTGGGCGAGTTCCGCTCGAGCACCCGCTCCCAGCTCGAGCGGGTCAAGCAGATGCAGCAGGTGGTCCAGGCCCGGGACCGGGCACTGAACGCCGTGCTCGACGTCCTCGACATCCCGCTGCCCGAGAGCATCGTCAACACCGAGATCGAGCAGAACAAGGAGTCGGTGGAGCAGCAGCTCACGCGGGCGGGCAGCGACCTCGACTCCTACCTTGAGGCCACCAACCAGAGCGCTGAGCAGTTCGAACTCGACCTGCAGCAGCGGGCCCGGCGCTCGGTCAAGGTCGGCCTGGTCCTGGACAAGCTGGCCACCGAGGAGGAAGTCAGCGTCAGCGCCGAGGAGCTGTCCGCCTACGTCACCAGGCAGGCCGAGCAGATGGGCGTCAGCCCTGACCGGCTCGCCCAGCAGCTCACCCAGAACGGCCAGATCGCCCTGGCCGCCTCCGAAGTCCGCCGCGGCAAGGCCATGAACGTCATCGCCGAGCGCGTCAAGGTAACCGACCCCACGGGCAACGTAATAGACGTCAAAGCCGCCCTCTCCGCCCCCTTCACCCCCGACGGCACCCCCACCGCCGACGCCGACCTTGACGCCGAGCCCGACCCGGACGCCGACGCCCCTGAAGCCGAGCCAGCCCACCTGGAGGCCACCGCCGAAGCCCCCGACGCCGACGAGCACGAGGACGAGGACGAGGACTAACCCCGCCTGTCGCGTCGCCCCCGCCTCGCGCGTCGTCGGCCCGCGCGTCGGCCCCCGCCTGCTCGCTGGACATTTCGGATATATCCCTACTTATTGGGGCGCCAGCAAGGAGGGCGGGTCCCGCGTCTTCGTGGACCAACCCCGTGGACCGGCGCGATCCGCCCCGGCGGCGGAAGCCTGCGCTGCTTGTCCGGAAAGTTACGGTTTGCCCTGGCACCTGCGGGGCCAGATGCGGGCGGCACCGCGGACGCACCGGGGGCTGTGGCCCACCGCCCCCGCAAGAACGTGGGCTGTGGGCCACAGCCCCCGGTCAGGCACAGCGGCAGCCGCGTGCCGTACCCGGCAAACGATGCGAAACGTACACCGCTGCCTGGCACGCCCCGGCAGCCAGGCCAACCCGAAACGTCCCGGCAGTCTGACGCGCCACCGCCGCATACGTGCCAAACGCCAACGGAAATTGAGCGCCGGTTTTCGGCATCTTAAGTCCAGAAAGGCCATTCTCTTCCCATCCTGGGATGTCTAGTGAAGGTCCGGCCCATGAAATACATATATGTCGCATATGTCGAAAGTTTCATTTGCTGCCAGGCGGACTGGATCGGGGTCGGCCAGGCCGAGTGGCTGACCGGATCAGGCGAACCGGGCCGGGTGAACCGGGCCGGGTGAACCGTGCTGGACGGCCGGCGCCAGGGGAACCGGGCCGGGTGAACCGCGTCGGGCGGCCGGGGCCAGGTCAACCGCGCCGGGGTGAACCGCGTTGGGTGGCCGGGCCAGGTGAACCGGGCTTCGGGGGCGAGCGGACCCGAGCGGGCGTCGCTGCCGCATCCGCCGCGATTCCACTCCCGTCCCTACGATCCCACTTCCGTCCCAGCAGCGCCACCACCGCCCCAGTGGCGCCACCACCTCCCCAGTGGCGCCACTCCCGTCACCAGCAGCGCCACTTCCACTCCACGTGTCTCCAGCGTCGCACCCGCCGCAACTCCGCACCCCGGTACCGCTACGTTGCTGCCCCGAGGTGACGTAAGGGACATACAACACTTGTCGCCATCTCGGGGGCAGCACGCTGGAGGGTGTCGGCACAAATTAGGCTTTGCATATGGCAACTTGGTGCGCCAGTAGCGAACACGGGCCTGCGGCGGACGAACGGGTCGGCTGGCGGCGTTATCGTCCTTGCAACGACCCGAAATAACGACTGGAGCAGGTGACCATCGTGACTGAGCTTCAGACGCCGCCCTCGATCGTGGCGGCGTCCGCCGAACCCCCGCTGCTTCCGTTCGGGGACCAGCTGTTCCAGCGGCT
>Ga0126381_100010683_pt1 | contig 10348 bp, 12 predicted proteins | sample PanSoiMetPlot_28_FD_96465 | JGI IMG/M metagenome (GOLD analysis project Ga0126381, IMG submission 96465) | Tropical forest soil microbial communities from Panama - MetaG Plot_28 | ecosystem: Environmental > Terrestrial > Soil > Tropical forest > Bulk soil | place: Panama | collected 2016-02-17 | reverse complement strand
TCCGGATCGGAGACGAAGTGTCGGTCCGGCTCGTCGAAGCGGACGCGATCAGCGGGCGCATCATTTTTCGCATCGAAGCGGATAATCGGGTGAGAATTTCGCGTAGCTCGACCGAGGGGTCCATCGCTGTCGGCTTGTCACCACCCGCTCGCGCCCGCTCGCGCCGGCATCGTTGATCACCGGCCGCCGCCGATCTACCGTGCGCATTGCGGGCGAGCAAGATCTCCGCGAAGATGGAGGATCACGGGGGTCGTCGGGGCAGGGGAGCCCGCGCTTTCCTCTTACGGAGTCGATGCCGTTGTCATTGCGTCCGTTCGCTGTGTCCCTGCGGGCGAGCAAGTTGACCCTTGTTGTTCTACTCGCCGCCTGCGCCGAGCACCAGTCGCTGCCCAACGATCCAACGGGGCGGTTGTTCGCACGCGGCCTCGACGAGATCACCGATCTCTATATTGCACCCGTGTCGAGTCGAAAGCTGATTCTCGCCGGCGCCTCACGCTTATCTCGGCTCGACGATAAGTTTACCGTCACTGAGGGCGCCGGTGCGGAAAATAAAACGCAAGTCATCCTGAGCTATAGCGGCCGGGAGGTCACCGTCTACCCGATGCCATCGGATGGCGAGCCTCATGCTTGGGGCGCTCTGATGGGCCGCCTTGTCGCCAATGCCAAGGAGGCATCGCCGATCGTCGCCGCGCTTTCGGAAGACCAGCTCGACAAGGCTCTGTTCGACGGGATTACCGGTGCGCTTGACCGCTTCTCGCGTTACGCGGCGCCCGAAACCGCTCGCGATCAACGCGCCGTTCGCGATGGATTTGGCGGGATCGGCATAACCCTCGAGCTTTCGGGCGAAGAATTTCGGATCACCCAAGTGACGTCGGGTGGGCCCGCCGAACTCGCAGGCATCCGGCCTGACGACCGGCTCGTCGCGGTCGACGGCTTAGCGACGGCTGGCCGCTCGCAAAGCGATGTGGTTCACGCTCTTCGCGGCCCGATCCTCAGCCCGGTAGAGGTCACCGTTTATCGTCCGAAACCAGGCCAAAAGCGCAGCTTTCGTCTTCAACGGGCGCTGGTCATCCTTCCCACCGTGACAATGTCGCGGGATGGCAGCATCGCGGTTTTTCAGATTGCGAGCTTCAACCAGAATACGACGCAGCAGATTGTCGAGGACCTCGGGCGACTGGAGCACGAAATTGGTCAGCGGCTGCGCGGGATCGTTCTCGATCTTCGAGGTAACCCCGGCGGGTTGCTCGACCAAGCCGTCAGTTTATCGGATGTCTTCATTGCCAAGGGGCCGATTGTCGCGACGGTAGGGCGCCACCCCGCCAGCCGCCAGTTCTTTGAGGCATCCGGCGATAGCATGGCCCCGCAAGTACCGATCGTCGTGCTGATTAATGGTGCTTCAGCGTCGTCTTCCGAAATCGTCGCTGCGGCGCTCCAGGATGTCGGGCGCGCGGTTATTGTCGGCAGCGCCTCTTATGGAAAGGGCACCGTCCAAACCGTTCTTCGCCTACCCAACGATGGTGAGCTGACGCTCACCTGGGCTCAGCTGGTCACTCCATCGGGATATTTGTTGCACGAACACGGCGTCATTCCGACCTTGTGCACGAGCGATCTTGGAGACGACGACAATTCTGTGCAGATTGCATTGCAGCGGACGAATGCGGTCGGGGCGGCCGCGGCTCGTCCACGGGCATCACTCGATGAGGGCGCCTGGTCTCAGTTACGCCGCTCTTGCCCGGCGCGGCAGGGCGAGCGCGAAATCGACATCAAGGTGGCTAAACGTCTGCTCGCGGATCCGACGCTCTTTAGTCAAGCGGTGCATGCCCTCTCGGCGGCTCCGAAACTAGCGGCCGCCCCGCCTTTGGCGACGACGGCACCGACCGAGCCCGCCTTGACAGGAACCGGCGGATCGCTATTGTCTGGGCCGCGGAACCCCTAAATCTGAGATCCTGGTCAATGGCTAAGACGAACACTGTCCTGATCAAGTTGGTCAGCAGCGCCGATACCGGCTACTATTATGTCACGAAAAAAAACCCGCGGACCAAGGCAAACAAACTAGAACTCAAAAAATTCGATCCTATCGCCCGCAAACACGTCCTATTCAAAGAAGCCAAGATAAAATAGCCGCACAGGGCGGATCCTGACCACGGCGCCCGTATCGTCCTTTCCTAGCCTCCGTTTTCAACCGGTTACATTTCGGCCGCGCGCACAGCCACGCGGTTCCGCCCCGCTGATTTGGCGGTGTAGAGGGCGTCATCCGCGCGCTTCAATAGCCGATCACGGTGGTCGCCGTCTCTGACGGCAGCGGCGACCCCGACACTGATTGTAACAGCCAACTGTTCGCCGCTCGATCTGACAGTGAACGGGTCCTTGGCGACCGCAGCCCGTAGCCGCTCAGCGACCGCGGCCGCATTGGCGGAATCGGTTTCGGGCATCACTACGAGAAATTCCTCTCCCCCCCATCGCACGGCTAAATCAACACTGCGAACACTCTTGATCGTCCGCGCGGCAAGTTCCCGCAGCACGTCATCTCCAGCGTCATGGCCATGGCTATCATTGACTCGCTTGAAATGGTCCACGTCGAACAGCAAGACTGCCGCGCTCGCACCCTCCTGATTAACCCGCCCGATCAACTCGTCGAGATGAGCTTCTCCATAGCGACGAACATAGAGGCTGGTCAGCGGGTCGGTAAGCGCGAGCGACAAACCGCGCTGATAATTCTGTTGAAGCCGGTCCTGCAGCCTCTTGCGGCGGACCTGGGTCCCCGTCCGCGCCAGTAACTCATTCCGGTCGACCGGCCGAATGAGATAGTCGTTGGCGCCAAGATCGACGAGGCCTTTGGCGGCGCGGATTAGGTCGATATCCTCGGCGATAAGCAGGATCGGAAGCTGGCGAAAGGCCTCAATCGCCCGGCACTGCGAGACAAATCGTAGCGGATCGTAGCTGGGCATCGACAAGCTGACGATGATCAGTTCGGTGTCACCGTCTAGCAAGGTTTGAGCGTCGGCGCATCCGGCGGCGCAGGTTACCGAATGGCCCACCGAACGCAACGTCTCGGCCATTTGTGCCGTGGCGAAGCAATCCTCTTCGACAATCAAGATCATTGCAGGGCCGGCATCCTGAGCTGCGGCGATGTCGCGACTGGCGAACCGACCACAGACCTCTTCCCGCAAACGCCATTCTTCCATCATCCGCTTCAGCCGCGCCAACGAGCGCACGCGTGCGAAGAGGGCGATGTCGTTCACAGGCTTGGTCAGGAAATCATCGGCACCAACCTCAAGACCACGAAGGCGATTGGTGACATCCGACAAAGCTGTCACCATGACTACTGGAACGTCGGCGGTCCGCGGATTGGCCTTCAACCGTCGGCAAACCTCGAACCCGTCCATGCGTGGCATCATCACATCGAGCAGGATCACGTCCGGCAGTTCGCTGTCGGCAATCTGCAAGGCGGCCCGCCCGTTGTATGCCGAGAGAACGTCGAAATATTCGCTCGATAGCTTGGCTTCGAGCAGCTTTACGTTTGCCTCGACATCGTCGACAACCAGCACTCGGGCAGACATGAGCTGTTCGCCGGCACCCGGGTCGGAAAAAGGGCTCGCGTCAGGAGAGGAAACGCTCGACAGTGCTAAGAAAGCTAGCCACCGAAATCGGCTTTGCGATATAGGCCTCGCAGCCGCCGTCGCGGATCTTCTGCTCGTCCCCCTTCATTGCGAAAGCAGTTACCGCGATGACCGGGATCGCGCGGAGATCTTCATCCTTTTTGATCCATTGGGTCACTTGGAGACCGGATACTTCAGGAAGTTGAATATCCATCAGGATTAGATCGGGGTGATGTTGTCGAGCGAGCGCAAGCGCTTCGATGCCGTCCCTCGTTTGCAATGTACCATACCCGTGTGCTACGAGGAGATCATTGAAGAGCTTCATATTGAGGTCGTTATCCTCGACAATTAAGACCTTCTTCCGCATCAGCGGATTGGGGTTCTCGTTCGATTTCGGCACTTTGAGCGTCATGCTTCGGCGGCCTCGAGAAAAGTGCTGAAATGTCGGCGGAAGGATCGATCGCGATCCCGGTGACCGACTTTCCGCCGTGGTTATGTTGGCGGGTTGTAAAGGATCGAACTTAACAATCCGTAACCGCCCTCCTTCCAGGCTTAATGAAAGTGCAGTGCCGATGGCAGCCCGATTACGCATCGGCATCGATCTTGGCGGCACTAAGACTCGAAGCGGCCGCTGTTGGCCGAACTGGGGCGGTTTGCGTGCGGCGGCGGATCGCGACGCCCAAGGGAAATTATCGCGCGACAATTGAAGCGTTCACAGCCCTCGTAAGCGCCATCGAACTACAGATCGGCGAAATTGTGCCCGTGGGGATCGGCATACCGGGAACGATTTCGCCGATCAGGGGATTGGTGAAGAATGCCAATTCCACCTGGCTGATCGGTCGCCCACTGCAGCAGGATCTCGAGACAGCGTTCGGCCGGCCAACTCGCCTGGCCAATGACGCCAACTGCTTTGCTTTGTCGGAGGCCACCGACGGTGCCGCGGTAGGCATGCAGACTGTCTTCGGTGTCATTCTCGGCACTGGGGTCGGCGGAGGGATTGCGCAAGGCGGACGGATCCTCCTCGGCGCCAACGCGATTGCCGGAGAATGGGGCCACAACCCGCTGCCCTGGCCGACGCCGGGCGAGATCCCGGGACCGGCGTGCTATTGCGGTCGGTCGGGCTGTATCGAGACTTTTCTCTCCGGGCCCGCGCTTGCGGCAGATCATCGTCACGGGGGACGAAGCCTGCGTGCAATTGAGATCGCCACCCTTACCACGCGCGGCGATGCGGAATGTGCCGCGAGCCTCGGACGCTACATGGACCGTCTAGCCCGCGGACTAGCCTCGATGATCAACCTGATCGATCCGATGCGATCGTGGTGGGGGGCGGTCTTTCGGGCATAACGGCGCTGTACAGGCAAGTTCCCCGGCTGTGGGAGCAGTACATCTTCTCGGATAATGTGGTTACTCGCCTGCTTCCTCCCGTTCATGGCGACTCGAGCGGGGTGCGCGGCGCTGCTTGGCTGTGGCGCGAGGGGGAGGAAGCATGACCGCGCTGTGCCGCGATTCCGGCGCCCTCCCCAGCTGGGCAAACCCGGGCGAACGGTGCACTCTGTGCGGTTCGCCGTACCAAATCGATCATGCCTCGTTTCACACGCTATCGATCGCCCGCGTCGAGTGTGAGGCCTTTTGCGTCGCGGTCGAAAAACACGGTACGCGCCGAAATGTCGTCAGCAGTTTGGTTTAGCGAGCGGCTCGATATCATCCAGCTTGGCGCGGATCGAGTACTCGCCGTAGTCGATCAACATGTCCTGCGAAACTCCGTTATCGAGAAGGCGCATGCCGAGCTCGTAATCCGGCTTTTCGACGCTGGCATCCACCGGAAAGAAGGCAAGCCGGATGCGCCAGCCCGGCCGCTGCAACAAAGGACTGAGCCTCACCGCTGCGGGGTCCGCGGTGAGCTTGACACCAATCGCCGCCGACACCTGAACCGCGTTCTCATCGGTGGCGCCGTCGAAAACCTGGCGCGAGAGAAAGTTTTCTCCCTCACGGGCCTTATCGATCAGCAAGATCGTATGCGCGCTGGGAAACAGAACCCCGGGATCGAGCTTTAGGGTCTGCGGTTTCGGCTTCGTGAACTCGGCGGTGCCGGCCTTTCCTGGAGCATCGAGCTTCGCCTCACCGCGGATGTCCTGGTCGATCTCGCCGTTTCGACTCTGCCTTTGGTTAAAGCGGTATCGCAGCCCATCCTTCGACTCCCAAGTCACAAAGCTCGATACGATGTCCACATCCGGCGTCTCGGCATAACGAATCTTCAGCCGATACCGTTGCTCGATTGTCCAGCCGTCGCAAGTCTCGCCCCATTCGTAGTCCATTGTCCCGCGTGCATCAACGACGCCCGAATCGCTTCGGGCAGAACCCAAAGTCATCGAATAGAGTGCCCGGTGCGGCGCGATCTCGGCACCGCCAGCTACTGTCGCCGCCCCTGACGCCAGCCCCGTCACAACGACAAACGATACGATGGACCGATTGATCATAGACACGATACTCCCAGGTCGGTACCGCCAGACAAAGGCTCTCGGTACCAGCCTGCACATGATAAGCAATTCTCGTTCCCGACGATCCCCGCGCAAACTCTACCGCGCCTCGGCTGGAAACTCTCGATCAAACGGCGATCGCGCACCGCTAAGGGCCTAGCGATTTGCCCGTCTAGCGAGCGGCAAATCGAGCCGGATATGGAGCTCTCTTAGGCGCTCCTGCGAAACCGGTGCTGGGGCCTGCATCATCAGGTCGCGCGCCTGCTGGTTCATCGGAAAGGCAATCACCTCGCGGATGTTCGGCGTGTCGGCGAGCAGCCTGACGATGCGGTCGATGCCCGGGGCAAGCCCGCCATGCGGTGGCGCGCCGTAGCGGAAGGCGTTGAGCACCGCGAGGAAACGGGCCTCGACCTCGACCACGTCGTAACCGGCGATCCCAAAGGCTTTGTACATGATGTCCGGGCGGTGATTGCGGATCGCACCGGAAGCGAGTTCGACGCCGTTACAGACAATATCGTATTGATGCGCAAGGATCGACAGCGGGTCCTCTGTTTCAAGCGCCTCGAGCCCGCCTTGCGGCATCGAGAAAGGGTTGTGACTGAAGTCAATTTTGCCGGTTTCCTCATTGAGCTCGTACATTGGAAAGTCAGTAATCCAGCAGAACTGGAACTCGCTCTCCTTGGTGAGACCGAGTTCGCGCCCGATCTTGAGCCGCACATCGCTTGCAAACCCTGCAAAGCTCTTTGACGCGCCGCACACGAAAAAGACTGCATCGCCGTCATTGAGCCCGAGCTTGGCGCAGATGGCGGCGGTGCGCTCGGGGCCGATATTGTTGGCGATCGGCCCGGCACCCTCGCCGTCGCGGACGAAGATGTAGCCGAGCCCGGGCTGCCCCTCGCCCTGTGCCCACGAATTCATCCGGTCGCAGAAGGCGCGGTTGCCGCCCCCTGGCGCCGGGATCGCCCGCACCCCTACGTCGGGGTCGCCGGCTATCATGCCGGCAAACACGCGGAAGCCCGAGTCCCGGAAATGCTCGGTCACGTCGTCCATGACGATCGGGTTTCTCAGATCGGGCTTGTCGCTGGCATAACTCAGCAACGCCTCGGTATAGGGTATGCGTCGGAACGGCGCGGGGCTGACCTCGCGGCCGCCGCCGAACTCTTCGAACACGCCGCGCAACACCGGCTCGACTGCGGCGAACACATCCTCCTGGGTTACGAAAGACATCTCCAGGTCGAGCTGGTAAAACTCGCCTGGTGCGCGGTCGGCGCGGCTAGCTTCGTCACGGAAGCACGGCGCGATCTGGAAGTAGCGGTCGAAGCCTGCCACCATGAGTATTTGTTTGAATTGCTGCGGCGCCTGCGGCAACGCATAGAACTCGCCCGGGTGAAGCCGGCTCGGCACGTAATAGGGGCGCGCCCCCTCGGGCGAGTCGGCGGTTAAGATCGGTGTTTGGAACTCGCTGAAGCCTTGCTGCAGCATCCGCTGCCGAATCGAGGCAATGACCTGCGCACGCAGCATAATGTTGGCATGCATTCGCTCACGTCGGAGATCGAGAAAGCGGTAGGTCAACCGCATGTCCTCGGGCGTCTCGGCCTCGCTGTTGACCGGAAAGGGCAGCGGTTCGGCTGCTGACTGAACCTCAAGTTCGCCGATGACCAATTCCACCTCGCCGGTTGCCAAGTTCGGGTTGACCGTGTCGTCCGAGCGCGCGGTGATCCGGCCAGTCACCGTCACCACACTTTCGAGACGGAGCGCATCGGCGGCCGGGAACAACGGTGAGGACACATCGATCACGCATTGGGTAATGCCGTAGTGATCCCGCAGATCGATAAACAGGAGCTGGCCGTGGTCGCGTTTGCGATGCACCCATCCCGATAGCCGGGCTGGCCGACCCGCATCGGCAAGGCGGAGCGCTCCGCAGGTATGGGTCCGATAGGCGTGCATCGGGAGGGGATCCGAAACTACATTCAAAAAGCGGAACACGGCATGGAAGAGCTGCGCTTGTCAAGCCGCAGCCCATGCAAAGGACAGGGGTGGTTGCGGTCTTCCGGCTTCGATATACAACGCAATTAATGACGCTGATCACCGATACTGCGGCACTGGCGCGCTTTTGCGCCGAGCAAAGGGGCACGAGCTTTGTCGCGGTCGATACCGAGTTCATGCGCGAGCGCACTTATTGGCCGATCCTGTGCCTCGTGCAGGTGGCGGGCCCGACCGAAGCGGCGGCGATCGACGCGCTCGCCCCGGGGATCGACCTGACACCGCTGCTCGCCTTGATGGCCGACGAGAGCATTCTCAAGGTGTTCCACGCTGCGCGCCAGGACGTCGAGATTTTTTACAACCTGTCGGAAACGGTCCCGACACCGCTCTTCGACACCCAGGTCGCAGCGATGGTTTGCGGGTTCGGTGATGCCGCGAGCTACGAGACATTGGTCGGCAAGCTCGCCCGGACCTCGCTCGACAAATCCTCTCGCTTTACCGATTGGTCGCACCGACCACTCACCGAGCGGCAGGTCCGGTATGCCCTCGCCGATGTGGTGCATCTGCGCACAGTCTATGAGGGGCTGCAGCAACGTCTGGCATCGAACGGCCGGGCTGGCTGGTTCGCCGAGGAGATGGCAGGGCTCGCTGATCCCGCGACGTATCGGAATGATCCGGGCGAGGCTTGGCGGCGTTTTCGCCTGCGCGGCCGGGTCGATTCGCGCTTCTTCGGCGTCCTGCGCGAGTTGGGGGCGTGGCGGGAAACCGCGGCCCGGCAGCGCAACCTGCCGCGCGCCCGCATCATGCGGGACGAGGCAGTGCTCGAGATCGCCGCGCATGTTCCGAAAACGACCGAGGCGCTCGCCAGAACGCGGAGCCTTGCCAGGGGCGTTGCCGAAGGCAAGCTGGGCAATGAGATCCTGGAGGCGGTGCAACGCGGGCTCGCCAATTCGAAGGCGCTGGAGGTGCCGGCGCCGTCGAAGCCGGACGCCCGACCCGGCCTCGGTCCGCTGATCGAACTGCTGCGGGTGCTATTGAAGCACAGATGTGAAGAGCATCAGGTTGCGCAAAGGCTGGTGGCCACCGCCGAGGATCTCGAAGCGATCGCCGCGGACGACCGGGCGTCTGTGCCGGCGCTCTCGGGATGGCGCCATGAGATATTCGGCAAGGACGCGCTCGCGCTGAAGCACGGCCGGCTGGCATTGACGGTCCGAAAAAACCGGATCGCCCTGGTCGAGGTTGGCGAAACCGCGCGATGATCGGGGTTCCGCTGCAGCTCGCCCGGTCGCTCTTCCCTGCGAAACGGGAAAAATACCGGGAAAACCACGATTTCATGCCCGAAATTGGTCGAATCTCCGCACACGGCGGCTCACAGATCAAATACTTGCGCGACGAATTCCCTATGCGGGCGAACAGGGAATTAATCCAGGCGAACAGGGAAAAAAATCCGCCTAACACGGAAGCATCAGAGACGCGGCAGGGTTATCGCGCGGGCTCGCGGCTGAGCCCGTTCGCCGCGAGGCCTTCGAGATAGGCGCGCCAGCGCTGCTCCTGCTCGACGCCGAGCTCGTAGAGATAGGTCCAGGAATAGATTCCGGTCGAGTGCAAATCGTCGAAGGTGATGCGCACCGCGTAGTTGCCGACCGCCTCCAGCCCGATGATCCCGACATGAGCGCGCCCGGCGACCAGTGTCCTTTGCCCGGGGCCATGCCCCTGCACCTCAGCCGACGGGCTCTCGACCCGCAGGTACTCGGCCGGAAGACGAAATCGGGTGCCGTCGTCGAATGCGACCTCGAGCAACTTCTCCGCCTTCTTCAGGCGCAGCTCGACCGGCCAGCGCGTCGTCCCGCCCGTGTTCATCCGGCCTCCCTCAAGGCGGCGGCGAGGGCTTGGTTGGCTTCTCGTCGTCGCGCAACCGCCGCGCCTCATCGACCAGCATGATCGGGATGCCGTCGCGGATCGGGTAGGCGAGCCCCGCCTCCTCGCTGATCAGCTCCTGCGCTTCGCGGTCGTAGCGCAACGGCCCCTTGGTCAGCGGACAGACCAGGATCTCGAGCAGACGTGGGTCGATTTCGTGGGTCGCTTCCATGCCTGCCTCCACGGGCTTCAATCGTCCGGCCTCAATGCCGCGCGCCGGGGCCGTCGCGCGACCGGTCCATCGCCGCCATCTCGATGATCGCGGTCAATAGCTGCGCGCGCTCGTCGAGGTCGGGCGCCTCGAGCAGCGCCTGCTTCTCGTTCGGCTCGAACGGGCAGATCATCGCGATCGAGGTGACGAGTCGCTCTCCC
>Ga0126381_100010682_pt1 | contig 10349 bp, 9 predicted proteins | sample PanSoiMetPlot_28_FD_96465 | JGI IMG/M metagenome (GOLD analysis project Ga0126381, IMG submission 96465) | Tropical forest soil microbial communities from Panama - MetaG Plot_28 | ecosystem: Environmental > Terrestrial > Soil > Tropical forest > Bulk soil | place: Panama | collected 2016-02-17 | reverse complement strand
CATCTTCAGCCAAAAAACGAACAACGCCACAACCAGCGCCACGCCCAAACAGACAGGCGATCGACGAAATAACCAGATCACTGTCGCGGGCAATCCAGCGAAGGCCCACAATTTCAACGGGTATTCGGCTCTCCATGCGCGGACAAACGTGTCGACCGTACGCACATCCATTGATGCCTGCATAGAATTGGAAATTTCATTCGGCGAAATCGATTGCGCATCCCCTAGCGCTGACAATGCTTCCCCAAAGACCCACGCGATTACGATGGTCGCGACGAAGTGACCGGCACAAAGCTGGTTAGCACTTACAAATACGCGTGACGCCGTGTGGAATCGGTTGAAGTGTCCAATCAGTTGCATATCGGCACGAACCGCGGGCTCCCGAGTCGGAAGATGATGCGACGACGAACAATTTGGGTTCACGCGGAGGGGCCTGGGGTGTATAAGGGTGCTCATCCGGCAGTCAAAACGGAAATCATGGTTGATATCAGATGAAGGAGGTTGCATTGTACCGTCGTTCGCCAGCCCTTTGGTGGTACAAAAACAGACAATGGCTACCGCTGTGGAACTCGCTAACCAAAAATTCCGCGAACCTCTCACCCAGGAGGAGCGAAGCAGATTTGAAACCTATATAGCGGAAATATTCTCCCGCCTGGGGATGAACTTGAACCAGGATGGAACGAAGAACACGCCCACTAGATGGCTCACGGCGCTGTGGGATATGACGGAGGGCTATGACGGTGATCCGAAGCTCGGCGCAGCATTTCCTGTTGAATGCCCCGCTTGTCCTGAAACGGAGAAGACCCATGTAACTGAGGGCCCGATTCTTTTCACAGGATTATGTGAGCACCACGTGCTGCCGATCCACGGGCATGCTTGGGTCGGGTATCTAGCAAAGGATCAACTGATCGGCATTTCTAAATTGACGCGCATCGTACGCCTTTACGCCAAGCGTTTCACGAGCCAGGAACGCATCGCCCAACAAGTCGCGGACGAACTAACAAGAGAGATTCGGCCTCGTGGTGTGGGCGTGTATATCGAGGCGGAACATTTCTGCACCCAGGCCCGCGGAGTTCGTGAATTCAGCTCGCGAACCAGCACAATCGTAATGAAAGGCGAATACAACAACAATCCTCTTTTGAATGATGAATTCCGCACAATGATCAACCGGCACAGCACGCCATTGTAGGAGTAGTTGTGGATTTCATCAGAACCCTGCTCGACCGCCAGCCATCCCATTCGCCTCCATCTCTGCCTGAGGATTTGCGGAAGCTGTACGATGGAGATCTCCGATTCGACGTAGCCGCGCGCCAGCCCTATGTGATCGCCAATTTTGCCGCGACTCTCGATGGCGTAGTGAGCTTTAAACTCCCCGGCAAATCCGGCGGTGCGGAGATCACCGGCCGCAACACCGGCGACCATTTCATCATGGGACTCCTCAGGGCGGCGGCTGATGCAGTTATGGTGGGTTCGAGAACTTTTGCGGAGGTGAGCCCGCTGCATCTTTGGATTCCGGAGTACATATACCCCGACGCGACTCGACTTTATCAGTCCTACCGGGGCACGCGGGCGAGGCATCCCCTCAATGTCGTCGTCAGTGGAAGCGGACGGGTGGAACTCACTAGAGCCATTTTCCACACTCCCGGTGTTACCAGCCTTATCATCACCACCCCGGAGGGCAAGAAACGCATTGATACTGCGTGTGCCGATACCGGTTGTTCCGTCCAATCACGAACCATTGATGGCGGCACGCGGCTCGAACCGGAGAAAATTACCGAGCTCCTGCGTCGGGAGTTCGATGTCAAGCTGCTGCTCCATGAAGGAGGGCCTGCTCTCTTCGGCCAGTTTCTTCAGCGCGGCCTGCTTGACGAGTTGTTCCTTACCATCGCGCCGCAGATCGCAGGCAGGAATGCGGTCGATGACCGACCGGCACTCATCCGAAATGCCTTGTTCAATCCTGAAAATGCCCCGTGGCTCGAATTGTTGAGCGTCAAACAGGGTGGCAATCACTTGTATCTGCGATATCGGCAAATGGATCGAGGGCGGGGTGATGACGCAACGGCGATTTGATCTCCTTCCTTCGGATTGGATAGATGTGTCAGCGTTGTGCACGGCTGTGAGCGAATGAGGCTCTTTCCCAGTCCGGTGTGTCCAGACGTGATGGCGCGTCAGGCCCCGCCAGTACTGCTGGTGTCCGCGTCAAGCCCGCGACCGTGCCACCGGACATCGCAAAGCATCTCACAAACGACGATCCACCGCCGGGCCCAACCGGACGAGCTGAAAAGGCGCATGGTTTAGGTCCTTGAATCCTACAGCGTGACCTCGAAAATGATTTCCAGCTCGACCGGAGTGCCGAGCGGAAGGCTTGCGACGCCATACACCAGGCGGCACGGGTTCTTGTCCTTTCCGAAGATGTCTTGCAGCAGCTCGGAAGCGCCGTCAGCGACTTTGGGTTGATCGCGGACATCTCCCGAGGTGGCTACCAAAACGCCGAGCCGAACGATCCGCGTCACTTTGTCGAGTGATCCAATATTCTGCCGCGCCACCGCAAGGGCATTGAGCGCTGCGAGGTGCGCCGCTGCTCGCCCATCTTCGATATCGAGCTCGGCGCCGACGCGCCCTATGAATTTCGCCGCGCGGCCTTCCGTGGGCAGCATGCCCGTCAAGAAGAGCAGCTTGCCCGTCCGCACCGCCTCAGCATAGATGCCGAACGGCTCAGGCGGCGACGGGAGCTTCACGCCAAGTTCTTTCAACCGCTGTTCTGCGGTCGCCGGCCGAGAGTTTTCCCGCGTTTCCGTTCGCTTCTTTGCACTCGCACTCATTCGTTTCTCCTGGGATTTGAAACTGACCTGCCGCTACCAACGTCCCGCATGAGCGCCCCCGTCCACGTGGAGCACCTCTCCGGTCACTTGGTTTGCTTCAGCCAGGTAAAGAACGGCGTCGACGATGTCTTTGACCGTGGCGATCTTGCCCATGGGCTGCAGGGTCTTGAGAGCGTCTTTGGGATCATCCTTGTGCAGAGGTGTGTCGACAGCACCGGGAGCAACGGCGTTGAAACGTATACCTTCTTTCGCGTATTCAATCGCGAGTTGGCGGGTCACCGTATTCAAGCCGCCCTTTGTAATCATTGAGACGGAGGCGTTGACGCCAGAGATCGGGTTATCGGCAAGCGCGCCTGTGATCGTGACAACATTTCCGGACTTTTGTTTCAGCATCTGCTTCACAGCGAGTTGAGTGATGTACAGGAATCCCAACAGGTTGACAGAGGCCAAGGCATTGAAGTCCTCGGTAGTAAAGTCGGTGAAAGGCTTGGTGTAAAAGATGCCGGCGTTATTCACTAGGATATCGATGGTTCCGAAGTGCTTGATTGCTGCTTCGCTCGTTTTGGCAGCCGTTTCCTGTTTGCCAATATCGCCATCGACGAGAACCAAGCTGGGTGACGCGGTCAAGGAAGCAGTGGCATGAAGAGAAGTCGCCACTACGTTGTAACCCGCCTTGAGAAGGCCTTCGACCAACCCCGCACCGATGCCCTGCTGCGCTCCGGTGACGATTGCTGTCTTCTTCTGTGGCATTTGCAGATTCCTTGTGTTTAGGAGTCGGAATCCTAGCGAATTTAGAAGCGATACCCAAACCAACCGCACATTGCTGATGCGGGCTGGGACTTAACCGGACATCAACCGTGCGTGGCGCGGGGCAGTTTTCGAATCGAAGCTTCCATAGCGGCTTCGAATTCCAGGCTTGTAACGTCTCGCCCAATAGTGGCGACTGCCACGGTTTTTCCACCCTGCCTGTAGCGAACGGCACAGTCTTTCCCATCTAAACTACCGTCCATTTCGACGGCGTCCCATTTTTCGGCGTACCCGACGTATTTGAGTGAGACCTCATACTGCTGCGTCCAAAAGAACGGAACTGTGTCGTAACGTTCGCGGTATCCGAGAATATTTCGTGCCGCAACCTGCCCCTGGCGCTCGGCGACCACCCAGTGCTCCACGCGGATGGGGTGATCGGAGTGAGGATCGGGCCAACGCGCAATGTCCCCCGCTGCAAAGACTCCTGGCGCGCTTGTTTCGAGGTACTCATTCACGACAATCCCGCGGTCAACTTTCAAACCAGCCTGTTCCGCAAGCGTCACTGAAGGCCGCACTCCCACTCCTAAAACAAGGAAGTCAGCCGGCAGCTTCGTGCTGTCATTTAATGAGGCTTCATTTCCGTCTAAACGAGTGACCGTCTTGCCCAAGTGAAAAATGACACCGTGAGATTCATGTAACGCCCGGAAAAATCTGCCCACCTCCGAACCCAGCGTCCGCTCGAACGGCTGATTTTCAATGCCAACAACATGTACCTCCACGCCTCTCGAACGTAGCGAAGCGGCAACCTCCAAACCGATAAAGCTGGCGCCCACGACAACGACCCGCTTGGCGGTTTCGATCCTCTTGAACAGCACACGCGCATCCGACCACGTGCGCACGTAGAAAACATCGGAATCGCGTGCGCCCGGAATCGGAAGCTTGACAACGTCGGCTCCAGTCGCCAGAAGGAGTGCGCCATATTTGTGTTTCTTTCCATCCTGCAGTTGAATCTGCTTTTGGTGAATGTCGATTGATGACACTCGCGAATTGAGGACAACATCAATCCTCTGTTGCTTATAGAAGTCCGGAAGACGCAAATTCATCCACTCGTCCGGTAAGGGTCCTTGCAGATAGTCCTTGGACACATTGGGCCGATCGTAAGGGGCGGCATCGTCGCCGCTGATCATCGTTACGGGTCCGTCATAACCTCTACGCCGCAGCATATCCGCCGCTGCCAAACCGGCGGCTCCTCCACCAACAATCACAACTGACGATGGGGAGTTGGGCGGCTTCGCTATGTCAGCTTCGGGGTGCTGTGCAAGTGCAGGAAGCTTTTCGCGCACAAAAACTCTTGGACCAACCTGCTCCACCCGCCAGCGCGGGATTGCATCAAATGCCGGAGCGCAGACCGCCATACCCGTCCTAAGACTAAAGCAGGCGTGGTGTAGAGGACACCGCAGCTCCTCGCCGACGATTAACCCTTCAGCGAGCGAGCCATGGTAGTGGGTACAATTGGCTCCGACTGCAAAGAATTGATCGGCCTGTCGCGCCAGAATTACGTCGTCGTCCCCGACTTTGCCTTGGATCATTCCGCCGATGGGTAGGTTATCGACCGGAAATCCGCTTGTGAGATCAGGAATATTTGTGCTTCCCATAACAACCACCTCCCAGTGGGCTGGCTCGATCGAACAGCCGGGTCGAAGCACAGCTCTCAACATTACGCCGCGAAGCACAATGCGCTAGCTCGAAGGTCGACTTACGTCTCAAGCAGACTGCTTCAGCGTACTTTTGTAGTCGGCCACAAATTGTTGAATTCCTTTTGTAGTGAGATCGTGGCGGATATCAAAACTCTCCCATGCCCGATTCAAATCGATCGACTTGTATACAATGGCCTTCAGCGGCTTATCGGTACTATCGGTTCCCTGGTAGACAAAATCTGTGTCAGGGAGGGGAAACGATGAAGCAGCCCATTCTTGCCAGACCTTACTCGGCGCCGTTACCAGTTCCGCGCTCAAAGCAAATGAACCAAGCAGGTGCTCGAGATGGCGGATACTCGCCGCCAGCACGTGGACGTGTCCATCCCCAACTTCATACATTTGCTTGATGTTCTTGACCAGATCCATTCCATTCTCTCCGTGGTCGTCCAGTCTGCCGACAAATGGAGACACATATACTGGTGCTTTCGACCCTTTTGTTGCCGCATATACCGCAGCGGCCTGCTCTTGTGAAAAACATAGCGTCATGTTGACGCGCATAGACTCACGCACGGACATTTGCGCCGCGCGCAGGCCTTCGTGCGTGCAGGGGTACTTGATGTACGCATTCGGAATCCAGGAAAACATTTCGCGTCCTTGAACAAGCATCTCCTCACCGCTGGTATCGAAATCCGCGAACACCTCGATCGAAACACCGGCGTCGCCGACCAGAGTCGAAATCGACTGCACAATCTTCTTGTATTCGTCCAGCTCCTCTCGAGAACTGAGCTTGTGGCCGGACGAAACCAGCGTCCGAACTTCTGGGTTTTTCGCGATGAGAGTTGGATTGGTCGTCTGGCCGTCTACATAGCCGACAAGCTGTTTTACCCGAATAGTCTCTTCTGGATCGCCACCATCCACTAGAATTTTGGCTTTCGCCTTTGCTGTGAATTTCATGATCGCCTCCTCAAATCCACAAATCTCGGGGGCACGACGGTAACATGAGCAAGAGTCCCCATAGCAAACAAAACCAATGTAACGTCCATCATATTGACCGGAGGTGTAGGCTTCATTCAACCTTCCTGGAATTGGCGTCGAAAAGAGCGGGCGATTCCTGGCTGGCGAGAAATGGACCTCGCGGCGGCTATCGAGTGCTGAATCTAACACTACCGTTCGGCTTCTTCAACTCCCGATAAGCGCTATCAGATGGGCAGTGGATAGGATTCATCGAAGTTGCGACAATATAGATGCTCAAAGTGGCTTAATGGCATTCCGATTTGACTGCTCGCGCTAAGGAGGTACTTCATGCCAAGACCTTTTGCTGTCACGCGCTCACGAGGGCCTACTTGGAATCGTTCACCCGGAAGCTATCGACAATTAAACGCGCATTATTTGCAGATTTGAAGCGGATGCTACCCTGAGACGACGCGCAGAGTTAAATTATGTTCTCGAAAGTCGGTATCATCGAGTTACACGTCACAATGCACGAGCGGTTGGACCTTTTGCTCCGCCATGTCGCAACCGTGCCCGATAATCTCCATCACAAGCTGATTTCGGGATTCGGCCATCCGTCCATTTGGAAGCAACTTGTGCACATCCTGACCTGTGAACAAGGCTGGGTTCACGACTTGCAGAACAAAGCTATTCCCGGTTGGCGCGAAGAAGATTGCCCGACGATGGCAGCGCTGCTAGATGCCAAAGACCGAATACGAGAAGCGACCCGAGCTTATCTGGAGGGTCTCACGGAAGAGCAACTTAACACGACCCTAGCCATCCGTCCTGTGGATTGGGGCGGCGAACTCCGGAGTCCTGCTTTTATCCTGCTGCACGTCATTACCCACGCATTTCACCACAAAGGTCAGGTCGTCGCGATGCTGCGAATCCTCGGATACCCCGCACCTGATACAGATCTGCAACCGGTATAGATTCCTTTGGTTAGTACTCTTAAACGCCCATCTCGTCAGTGCTTGATTTCGTAACCAGATGCCGACTGTCAGTACCAAACCACTGTGAAGATCAGATACCTTCTTGCCGACCATTCGACCTGTTGGCCCCGGGGCTTGCCTCCGGAATCGCCGCCTACCGTTCCGGGATCCCGTGGACCGAAACCAGCCCCTGGCATGTCGTTGGATTTTCGCAATATCGAACGACAGTTTAACTGACGGCGCGTTGGTTACACGACCATCCGGCACAGATTTGGCGGCCTGAGATTCGCAATCCGCCCTCCGTTGAAGTCACCGCGTCGAGTTGACTGCTGCGGCGGCCGTAGGAAGGAATCGTTTGAGGATTGGGACATGTTTACCGAAAGGTGGTAGACTCAGCAAATACGGGAGTCCACCGTGCCCGTCAATTTCCCATCCCGCACGGTCCGTTTCAGTTCGTTCGAGGTCAACCTCCAGACAGGCGAACTGCGTAAGCAGGGGACACGGCTCTAGGTCTCAATCCATGTGGTTCTCTCAATGTAATCTCAAGACAGTTTGTTGTGCGGCTATGTTCACCGTCATCGCACTTATTGGCTGCGGCGATTCCTGTTTTGTCGGCTTTTTCAGCAGCGGCAATGGCACAGTCATCGTAAAAGCGGGAAACTCGCCGCCGGTGTGTTCACTCACTCGGGCCACGGGGGCAATGGATGTGATTATCCTGAAATTGCCAGCGTGCGAATCCTGTACGGCTTCTGCCCGTGTGGAACATGTTTTTGTAATCCCGCGAGGTATTTGGCTCCGCCAAAGTGGCATGGATGACGCACACAGCGCAGACTGGCTCGAAATCGCCCCCCAGCTGGCAAGCGAACCTCGACAAATTGATTTAGTGGGCAACTCTGTGTCCGAGATTCTGGTAGAGAATGCGATTGTCCCGGCGGGGAGTTACCGCGAAGTCCGCCTGCAATTCTTTCCAGACTCACCTGCGACCGCCGAGAAATTTGCTGTCGAGAATGCCTGCGGAGAGATGCAATGGAATTGCATCGTCATGGCTGATGGACACGTTGAGCCACTCCGCTTGCCTGGCGACGTGCCGGAGCTGCTCATTACTGTCCGGAGCCTTGAGAGCGATTCGTTCGCGGTTTTGCCAGATAGCAGGATGGACCTACGGCTCAGTTTGGAGCCATATCAGGTGAGGCACTCTTCCAGCGCCGAGGGTTGGAAACTGCAAAGCGTACTCGTAGGACGCGCCACAGTTGTGCGGCGGTGGCCGGTAGTACAAGAAAACTCCTTCTGATTGAACTGCCTCTGCATATTTGCCCTTGCGTTTGCCTTCTAGCGTAGGTCAAAAGTATCTCGACAATGATTGGGCTAGAAACCTGTGAGCCGCTCCCCATCTTCTGGTGCAGACTGAGAGTTAGTTTGCGGGTTTGCGGCAGAATCGACCTCGCAAGGGAAATAGCTTTTCTAACGCGCAGGGTTCTGGGCCCCGAAACAGCGAGTGTCATAAAAGTGTAATGGTTTTCGGTTCAAACGGAGCCAAACCAAATCGGAACAGAACGAATCAGAACGAGTTCCTAGCGACCAACATCAAGAGGCGAGCCAATCTGCAATATCCTTGACTGGCTTACTTTATCCCAGACAAACCAAGGCGATCGAGCAAGACAACACAAGCACTGCGGGTCAGCTCTTCCTAGTACTGCGTAAAGTTTACACATAGTTGCCCTTCCGGCCAGTAGTTATCCACCGTTTCAATTCTCTAAGATCAAGAGAGTTAAGGTTGCGGTGATGACGGCATTCTTTTTGCACAGATTAGTAACGAACCCATGAGGAGAAACATTGAAGAAAGCGAACGTGTTGACTCTGTCGACTCTGGTTTGCGCTTTACTGTGCGGCCATGCCGCGGCTCAGGCCCCAGCAGGTTCGGCTCCCGCGGCGCGAGAAGAAGCTACAGGAATGACTCTCAACACCACTTTCAACGGCAGTATCGATTCCGGTAGCGATGTTTACGACTGGACCACGACCACCGGCTACATCTTCAACAAACATTTCTCCACGGCTCTCGGAGTGCCTTTTCTTTTCGTTCGGGGTACCGACTCGACCGGAGCGAGTACTTCCAATAGCGGCCTTGGGAATGTTTTTGGTCAGCTCCAATTTGCCGACAAGAATCCCGTCGTCAACTTTGGCGCGGTGGGCACCGTCGCGCTACCGACGGGCGACAGCTCAAAAGGACTCAGCACTGGACACGTAACCTTCGATTTGACTGGCCAGCTCGCCAAAGAGCTTGGACGTTTCACTCCCTTTGTGAGCGCAGGCATCGGCAACTCACTCTTCGACTCGCGGTACTGGCAACGTCCCTACATGACCTTCGGTGATCTGGCCCATTTCGAGGGAGGCACTTCGTTTGATCTCGGACGTTCCTTGACTATCAGCGCCTCGCTGTACGATGTAGCGCCATGGGGTTCGCAGAAGATCTACAGCAAACTGGTTCGCAAGGGCACAAATGGCGGTGGCATTGGTAGCCACGGGCGCGTATACCAGAACGACGCCGTAACCTCCGGCGACTCTTCCATTGACAACGACAACGGCATCAACGCTGACCTCGACTTCAACCCGTGGAAATATGTTGATTTCGATTTTGCTTACACGCACAGCGTTCACTTCCAGTTGGACACGATTTCCTTCGGTGTCGGCTTCAATCTCGCCTCGCTGCTTCGGCGAAGGGAGTTTTCAAAGTTCTAGCGGTACGGGTTTAAGCGTCTCTCACTTCTTCGGGGAGGGCAAGAACATGACCAAAAAAGTGCTCATTTTAGTCGCAGCCGTAGGTTGTATAGCAATCACTCCTGCGTTCGCGCAACATCCGCGCGGCGCAGCCGGTAACGCAGGCGGCTCGCACGGGCCTGCGATGAACAACGGTGCGGATCACGGCGCCGGGAGTACTTCATCAAAAGCCGCAACTAGTTCCTCACCCACAGCCCTGCTCACCAAAAACACCAAACTCGACACCAATCTCACTGCAAAACTGCAGTCGAAGGGGCTTTTGCCTGCGGGAACCGACCTGAAGGATGCCTGCGACGGATTTAAGAATCTTGGCCAGTGCGTGGCTGCCATTCACGTCAGCCACAATCTCGACATTCCGTTCGCCTGTATGAAAGCCAACATGACTG
>Ga0126381_100010681_pt1 | contig 10349 bp, 11 predicted proteins | sample PanSoiMetPlot_28_FD_96465 | JGI IMG/M metagenome (GOLD analysis project Ga0126381, IMG submission 96465) | Tropical forest soil microbial communities from Panama - MetaG Plot_28 | ecosystem: Environmental > Terrestrial > Soil > Tropical forest > Bulk soil | place: Panama | collected 2016-02-17 | reverse complement strand
TCTTCGAAGCCAACGTGCGAGCGATTGTTGCAGCATCTCTTGTGAACAGTCCCTTCGGAGGATGGGTAGAATCGGTCTTCACTTTTCGAACCCATCGGTTTTTCTTTGCAGCCGGCATATGCGCTCCTCTCGAAGTCTACTGGTAGAGGCCGAGTGAGACTCATCTTTGCTCCCAGACATGCTTGCTCCCAGACATGTGCGGCCGTCAAAGTCTAGCGGGCTACTGCGGGAAGTGCTGATTGGATGCGACTCCTTGATTACTGCGATGGCGCAAAGATGACTGTTCTTTGTTGGTTCAGCCGACTCCTGAGCTCATTGCCCTGGTTCTTGCGTACCAGCGGGTTTGGACTGGTGTTCGATTGAACCTCGGGATACTCGTTCAAGCCGCGAAACGACGGATATCGGCGTCCTTCAGTTCAATTCCTATGCCCGGACGCGAAAAGGTCGGGGCGAAGTCGCCCATTCATGGGTGAGGTAATTCCATCAAAGAACATCTGCTCAATCCGAACGTGATCGTGGAAATATTCGACGTGACGCAACGGAACGGTTGCACAGCCAACCTGAGTGTGTAACCAGGGGGCAGTGTGGGCCGACATGGGTACCTGGTTGGCTTCGCATAAGGCTGCTGCCTTCAAGAAGCCGGTAATCCCCCCGCAGCGAGTGGCGTCCGCTTGCAGTACATCGACCGCACCTGCTGCCAGCATTCTCCGAAAGTATCCAAGATCGTATCCATACTCTCCGGCCGCGATCTCCATCCCTGCAGGAGCGCGGTCGCGCAGCAAGCGCAGGGCCATCAAGGTCGTCTGAGGAGACGGGTTCCTCAAACCAAGTCACTTGCATGTCGGCGAATTCTTGCGCCTGTGCCAAGGCTTGCTTGCGACTGTAGGCCCCATTTGCATCAACGAAGAGTTCCGTGTCAGCCCCGATCGCCTTTCGCGCAACGCGCACTCGCCGCAAGTCGGCTCGCCCATCGCGGCCAACCTTCATCTTCACCCGCGGAATTCCTGCCGCCACCCAGCCTGCTAATTGAGCTTCCAGTTGTGTATCGGAATACGACGTGAAACCGCCGCTGCCGTAAATCGGCACCGAATCGCGGACTGCCCCCAACAACGTGACCAGAGGAAGGCCTAGCAAGCGCGCTTTCAAATCCCATAGGGCTGAGTCCACAGCCGAGATTGCCATCGCCGCGATGCCTTGTTTACCAAGGTTTCGTACACGCGCCATCATCTCCGTCCAGCAGCCGGTCACAGCCATGGCATCGCGATCTTTCACAACTTTCGCGAGCAAATCGCGAATCAGATCAGCCGTCGCTCTATCCGCGAACGTGTACCCGATTCCCGTCTCATTCCCCGCACCGGCGCGCACAACCACGAGCGTTGTGGAATCCCACTCCAGAGTGCCGTGGGATTCAGGGAAATCTGTGCGAACCCTATAGACAGCCGTCTCGATTTGAGTGATGCCTACGCTGCTGGTCCGCATGCCAAATCCACGTCGAAAAGTTCGGGGCAAAGGGTTGCAACCGTATTGAGTTCAAGCCTTGCCGCGTCTGGAGCTGCAAATGTAGAGATGAGTTTTTGATCGAGAGAGGTCGGCTTCAAAATCTGCAAAGGTTGAGAAACGATATTTGAGGATTTCGGCCTGACACGTTGTCGGAACAGGTCAGCATGGGCCCCTTGCGGCCTCCAACGCGCCCTCATCCGTGACGTTTGAAATACTGGACCGCTCGCTCGTGCGCCTCAGCAGCCCTGCGCGTAGGGAAGGTTCCAAGGTTGCGACGCTTTCCGGTCTTCGAATTCTTCCTGCGTGAATACAACCGATATTGACCTGATCGCAATTTCCGTATCATGTCTTCTCTTCAGCTCCAGCCATTGGATGTTGTGGATGTGGAGGATGGCAACTACAAACCTGATGAGGTCGGCCGACTCTCGCTCACCCAAACCTTCCAGTGGCTGCGCGGGAGATTTCTTAACGCCGTCGCTCAGGATGCGATTTTACGCGGCAGTTCGAATGAAGGAAAAAACGCTAAGTCTGGCAGTGTTTCCGCAACCTATCCTCTGCGCGCCGCCATTTCTCCGGCAATCTCTGCTTTGTCGGCTGCCGATAATATCCGTGCCGCTATCGGAAAAACCACGACATCTTCCATGCGGATATGTTTCCTGTAAATCGAACCCAGATCGGCAACTGCTTTTCGGAAATCGATGGCCTCGAAATTGGAAAGGTGTCCTTGCTCCAGGCATAGCTTGCCCAGGATCTCGATCTGAGTGTGAAGTGATTCGGCGCGACGGTGCTCCTGTTCAAGCACATCGAAAGCAGCCAAGGCAGCTTTGACCTCTGGGTCACAAGACTGCCGCAGGCGGGGAAAAACAGATTCCTCTTCGTCAGCGGTGTGCTTCGGCGCAGCTTCACGAAAGTAACGTAAAGCCGACTCGAGTGCGCGACCAGCGTCATGTGCAAGCGGTTCGTCGATATGATCTGCCACTTTTTCGAGAGTCTCGAAGAACATCTCGATCCGGCGATGACAATCGGACAGTAGCGCTGTCGGATCCGAAAAGCTATGGGTTGTTGCACCAATTTGCACTGCCATAAATCTTGAGATGCCTTCCTGCGAGTAAACGTCGCACTCAACCGGTCCACCAGGCTAGCTCCTGCAGCTGAGCGACACGAAAACCTCAAGGCCACATGAGTTCCCTGATCGCGAGCGGTTCGCTGGTTGTCGGCCCTTCTGAGTCGCAAAGCAGGGCTTCGTTCTTGCCTGATCGTTTTCTGAAATCCAGGAAGGAGTACTTCTGACGTCGGCGTTCGAGTGCTCCACTACTTCGCGCCGGACTCTAAATACGGTGCCTGACGGCTGATAAGATCCGAATCCTTTTTCTCACCCGGTACGCCCGAGATGAGATGCAATCCCTTCTCGCTCCGTTTGTTCTCGCAAAGCTCAGCAATACTGAATCGATCTGGAGCCCCGAGCTTTCGGAGAATCCGATGCACGTGGTTTTTCACCGTCTGTTCCGAAAGGTTCAGTTTCAGCGCGATTTCTTTGTTCGTCAGTCGCTGACTTAACAATTCCGCTGTTTCCTGCTCCCTGCGGCTGAGACCCAGATCGGACGCCCAACCGGCGTTCGGCGATGCTGTCGTTTGTTGCCTGACACAGCGGAACAATGCCATACAAAGAGGTGATGGACAAACCGCTTCGCCAGCGGCGACGGAACGAATCGCCTCCGCAACCTCGACGGCAGAAGCATTCTTCAGAACGTATCCCACAATTCCAGCACGAATCGCTCCCAGAAAGGTTTCTTCGTCCGCTTCCATGTCCACCATGACAATTCGCAGAGCGCGGATTGCACTACGGAGAGCAGGAATTAAGGTTCGCCGGGAGGATTCCAGCCCGCTGGAATCCATCAGGATGATCTGAGGGCGGGCAGCAATAATCTCACGTTGAGCCGTTGCCGAATACGAACTGGCACCCACTACGGATACTTCTCTCCCCTTGCTGAGGAGTCGGATCAGAGCCTCACGTAGCAGACGGTTTTCGGCCAGGAGGTAAACTTCGCACCGCTTCCGCATAAGACTCCTTTCGAACCGCGGAACGGCACCGGCAGCCCCCTCTGCAACGCGCCAACGCCTTACTTATTGAGCCCGCATTCTTGCCAAAAGTTGCTTATGGATTTGTAATTTTTAAAAAAGTTACCCTGTCGACTGTGCGCAGTGGCTTCTATCTTTGGGAACGACCATTCTCCGTGGCGCTTACCCGGTGAGTCAAGATAAATTCGCGCTGGCAATCGACCGATGTTCGCGGAATCCCCAGCCCGGGTACCAGCTCTGGTACCAATATGGTACTCGTTTTCGTACCTACTGGCCGTCAACAGATTAGTACGAAAAGGGTTAACGGGCGATGCCCGATTTGAACCTTGCCTTGCCTGACGAGTCTGGGGTAGGTTGATTGCTCAAGCTGAAAAAGGCGATTGGAGCACCATGAACCGAATCCGCGTCCTTATCGCGAACCAGCCCCGGCTCATGCGCGAATTGATCAGCGCCACCATCGCTGATCAACCCGACATCCAGCTGGTCGGTGAAGTTGGCAGGCAGGAGGATCTTGCCGAAGCGGTGGCCGAGACTAGACCGGACGTGCTCATCGTTCCGATGGACGACCGGGACAAATACGGGGCACAGTGTGGATTCCTGCTGGGCCGATATCCCGAAATGAAGATTCTGGCGCTCGCGCCGGAACAGAACCGGGCCCTGTTTTATTGGGCCGTCGTCGACATTCGCAGCAAGCCTCTGGAGAGTTCAGAAGCTGGACTTCTGGATGCGATGCGGCAGCGGTCCCAGGTGGTCGGGCTGGCGCGCATTTAAGCGTAAGGTTATTACAGTTTTCGTGTAAGCAACTGCAACGGAAGGGTTTATCTCACTGAAAGCCTGTAAGTGAGGGGGCGAAGCTACGGTTAAGTGGATGGTAGAGAAGCCAAAAGAAGTGGTCGCTGCGACCAACCCGCGAGAAGGCACGACTCCAACTTCACAAGCGAGCTGGTATGCGCTCTACACCTGTGCTCGTCACGAGAAACGCGTAGCCCAGCAGATCGAACGCGGGCGACTGCCGTGCTTCTTGCCGTTGTACCGATCGGTTCGACGATGGAAGGATCGGCGGAAGGAGTTGGATTTGGTTCTTTTCCCGGGCTACGTCTTCGTTCAGATGAAGCTGGAGGACAGATTGCCCGTATTGCAGTTGCCGGGTGTTGTGCGGCTGGTGTCCTTTCGTGGGCGCCCTGCGGCTTTGCCCGTCGACGAGATTGAAATTCTGCGCGAGCGATTATGCAACGCTTCCAGGATCGAACCTCATCCCTACCTTCGTGCGGGACGTCGTGTTCGCGTCCGTAGCGGTCCGTTGCAGGGACTAGAAGGGATTATTGTTCGCCGAAAAGAATCCTGCCGATTCGTTTTCTCGATCGATTTGATCCAGCGCTCGGTTGCAGTCGAGGTAGATGAGGCAGATTTGGAGGGGGTCTGAATTGGCACCAGTCCGGTTGTAGGAGCATTGCGTCGTCCATTCCAATGTCAGGAGATGTAGTGCGTGGGTAAAATGAATCCTGCACCATCAAAATCGTACTCAGGATCCGCTTGTACTCCACAAGAGTATTACGCCGCTCACCAGAATGTTGCGGCTAACCTTCCCTATCAGGCGATGGACAGGGCCATCAGTGAGATCTTGTCGGCTTATGAACGGGGCGCCAGCATCTTTACTTTTGGAAATGGTGGCAGCGCCGCTCTAGCCTCGCACTTTGCTTGCGATCTTGGAAAGGGGACGCTGAGCAGCCACAACGGTCAAAAGCGATTCCGTGTGATCTCGCTCGCGGATAACATTCCTTTAATAACGGCGTGGGCAAACGATCATGGATACGAACACGTTTTCGCGAAACAACTGGAAAATCTCATCGAGTCCGGCGACTTGGTATTTGCGATTAGTGGAAGTGGCAATTCCTCAAACGTGCTCCGCGCTTTGCAGGTCGCCAGGACTCATCGGGCTCGTACCATCGGCCTGACCGGCTTTGAAGGTGGCAAGATGAAGAGTCTCTGTGACGTGTGTGTCATTCTGCCTTCCGATAACATGCAAATCATCGAGGACTTCCACCTGAGCGTGACTCACGCTATTTCTTCCGTAGTGTGGCGGAAAATATTCGACGCGGTTGCGGACAAGCGCATGATGGCTACTGTGATGGCGGACTAACGGTCGTCCCTCAAACCCACTTCGTCCCTTTTTTTCATGTCAGCCCCATTGCGATTGACCCTTGCCAGCCACCCGCCGACGCTTCGTGCGCAACCGCGACCAGCCTACCAACGACTCTTGAAGCGGGCGATCGATGTTTTTGGCGCAATTACTTTTTTATGCCTACTCTCTCCCCTGCTGCTTTTCATTGCATCACTGATAGCGCTCATCGATGGCTTTCCCATCGTCTATTTGCGCCGTGTGGTGGGAGCCCATGGCGAATTCGACGCCTACAAGTTTCGTACGATGTGCCGCGAGGCCGACACCATCCTGGAAGCTAGCCCGGAGTTAAGAGAAGCCTTTACTCACAATTTCAAGCTGCAGGCGGATCCGCGAGTCACGCACGTCGGCGCGTGGCTGAGGAAATACAGTCTGGATGAGCTTCCCCAGTTGCTGAACGTCCTCAACGGCCAGATGAGTCTGGTAGGACCACGGATGATCACGGCCGAAGAATTGTCCAAGTACGGCGAGTATCAGGATCTGTTCTTGAGTGTCCAACCGGGCCTCACGGGTTATTGGCAGACGCACGGCCGCCAGGACGTCTCCTATGACGAGCGCGTTCAAATGGATGTTTACTACATCACTCACTGGAACTTTCGGCTGGACATCGGCATCCTGCTGAGGACTCCATGGACCGTCATAAAAAGTAAGGGAGCGTACTAAGCCGTGGCGAGAGTATTAGTTACTGGTGGAGCGGGATATGTCGGTTCAGTCTGTTGTTCACGACTGCTGGACGTAGGCCATGAGGTTACTGTCATTGATGATTTGTCCTCCGGGCACGCGGCAGCCGTGCCGCCAGGGGCTAGCTTTTATCAGCTCGACATCGGTAACCGCAAAGAACTTGAAGACGTTCTCGCCCAGGAGCGATTCGACGCGGTATTTCACTTCGCTGCGAAAGCCCTCATACCGGAATCCGTTTCGAATCCTGGGATGTTTTTCGATTCGAATGTTGCTTCCGGAATTGCGCTCTTGGAGACTGTGCGCGCAGCCGGTATCAAGCGATTCGTATTCTCATCCTCCGCCGCAGTCTATGGGAACCCGCAGACGACTCCAGTCGACGAGGACCATCCCAAGAATCCTGTCAATTCATATGGCGAGACAAAGTTGGCCCTGGAGCGTGCTCTCTATTGGTACGCCGGAGCCTACGGCTGGACGGTGCTGGCGTTTCGCTACTTTAATGCCTGCGGCGCGACTGCTGTAATCGGCGAGCATCACCGGCCGGAGACTCATATTATTCCTTTGCTTCTGCAAACTGCCGCAGGAGAGAGGTCCTATTTCGAAATTTACGGGCAAGACTACGAAACACCTGACGGTACTTGTTTGCGGGATTATGTTCACGTATTGGACATAGCAGAAGCCCACATCCTCGCTCTCCAGGTTCCGGGACAACCAAAATTCTCGGCTTACAACATCGGCACCGGCGAAAGCTATTCTGTTCGGCAACTCTGTCATGCCGTCGAACAACTAATCGACGTAAAGCTTGCCGTGAAGAGTGGAACGCGACGCCCTGGAGATCCCGCTGTGCTCTGTGCGAACCCTCAAAAACTTATCCGTGAACTTGGATGGCGTCCACGTTCCTCGGACCTGCCCACCATTATTCGTACAGCGTGGGAATGGAAACAGAAACACCCGGAAGGATATCAAAATCACCGGGACCCAAAGTCTGTTCCAGTTTCCGCGTTAAATGGTGAATCCGGAGTCATCGTGTGACCCTCAAGACTTTTCGGTTCCGTATTTTAGTCGCTGACTTGTGCTGGGCCGTGATGGCTATGACCTTGGCATACGGTCTCCGCTACGAGGGTCAATGGCAGAATCCGACTCGGCTGCCCGCTCCCGATTTCGTTCCGTTTCTCCTGTTTTCAATTCTGTTCTGGACGGCGCTGTCTGCTTGGGTGCATCTTGACGGATTCCGCGGTGGATGGCGATTTTCGGCGATTCTGTCTCAACTGTTTCCCGCCGTGGTCGCGCTGATGGTGCTGCTATTCGCCGGAGCTTACCTCGCCCGTTGGTACACGTCGCGTTTCATCCTGAATATCTTCGGAATCATTTTCTTTGTTGGATTAATAGCAATCCGCCTCCTATTTCGAGGGTCCCTCGCATCTCGCTATCGCTCCGGAGCTACACGGAAGACCGTCATTGTAGGCAGCGGCCCGATCGCAGCCGAAATCGCAAGAAAGATCGAATCTCATCCAGAGATGTTGTGGGAAGTCTCTGGATTCCTGTGTCCGGCGGAAAACGCCCACAGTGTTTCAATGGTGGAGCCCGATGCCGCAGCGATTCAAGTGCGCAGCGTTGGAATTGCTGAACTGTTACGATCCCGCGGCATTGACGACATGATTGTCGCTGTTCCTCAGACCGGGCACACTGAGATATCCGATGTGATCGCCCGCTGCCGGGACGAAGGCATCGCAGTCAGCTTGGTTCCACAGCCGTATGAGCTTTATCTTTCCCAGCCCAAGCTACTCGATTTGGATGGTCTGCCATTGTTGAAACTCGGAGGTTTTCCAGCAATTCGTGGAACTCCAGTGTGGAAGCGTGTGCTGGACTTGGTTTTGTCCTCACTGTTACTGATTCTCACCGGGCCCGCAATACTGGCGGTTGCGCTTTGGTTCAAGATTCAGAAGGGCAAGGCCTTCGGTCCGCAAACGCGCTGCGGACAATATGGAAAAACATTTAACATGTATCGTTTAAACTGCGATCGGCTCGCGGTCGGACTGCCATTTCGCGAGTTCGTGATACAACAATCCAGCTTTACGGAATTGCCTCAGCTGATGAATGTCCTTCTGGGAGACATGAGTCTGGTGGGGCCCAGACCCGAGGAACCGGAAAGGGTGCGCCACTATAGCGATTGGCACCGCCAGAGACTCAGCGTACGCCCTGGTATCACCGGACTGGCACAAGTTCACGGTCTTCGCGATCAGAACTCGTCGGAAGACAAGACTCCCTACGATCTTCAGTACATCCTTCACCGCTCACTCTTTCTTGACGTTTCTTTGCTCCTGCAAACAACCTGGACGTTGGCATTGCGATCCTTCCGCCATAAGCCGCCGAAAACCGAGCCCCAGTTCGTGCGCCCGAACCGCCCGATGACACCGGCGATTAAGGAGACCTTCTCCAGTGCTCATAGTTCGCAGTCCGGTACGGATTAGCTTTGGTGGCGGTGGCACAGACCTGCCAGCCTATTATGAACAGTATGGCGGCGCGGTTCTCAGCGTCACGATCAACAAATACTTCTACACGATTCTGGGAAAGCGCACGGATGGGCGCATTCAGGTTATTTCCTCCGATCTTCGAATTTGTGAAACCTGGAAGGATATCGCCGAGAAGGATATCGATGGAAGCGCCCTTGAGATTCCTCTTGCCGTCCTGAAGGAATTGAACTGTGATGTCGCAGTCGATCTTTTTCTTGCTTCTGAGATTCCACCCGGCACCGGTTTGGGATCATCCGCCAGCGTCTGCGTGAATATCGTCAAAACTCTCACCACGTATCGCCAGCAGGCCATTTCGAAGTACGAACTCGCGGAGAAGGCCTTTCATATCGCGCGTCACGCCTTGCGGAAACAAGTCGGCAAACAAGATGAGTACGCGGCCGCTTTCGGCGGTTTGAACTACATCACGTTTGCCCCCGACGGAAATACGCTGGTCGAACCGGTCGAGCAAGACCCCGCATTGATCCGCGAACTGGAATCCAATCTGATGCTCTTCTTTACCGGTGCCGCCCACAACTCCTGGACTATCCTCCGGGAGCAGGAAGCATCTACGCGGCAACACAGCAGTCCCACGGTCGATGCGCTGCACGAAGTAAAATCGCTGGGGGCGCTCATGCGTGGGGCGCTGGAGCAGGGACAATTGCATCAGTTTGGTGAACTCCTGCACGAAGCCTGGCAGGCGAAACGTCGCGTTTCGAGTAAGATTTCGAATGAACATATCGATGAACTCTACGCCCTGGCGACCCACAATGGGGCTCTGGGCGGAAAGATTACCGGAGCCGGCGGTGGCGGCTTTCTGCTGCTTTATTGCGAAGCTGAGCGTCAGACCGCGGTGCGGGAGGCAATGCACACCGCAGGCGTTCGCGAGATGACCTTCGGATTTGACACCCAGGGAGCTCAGGTGGTCGTAAACGATCCTTTCATCGACGGCGACCAAGATGCCGGGAAGCTTTGGGTCTTTACGCCTAGGGTGCCCACCGGAAAGAGGACGGCCTGACCGATTGAAAATCAGGGCGAACCGATGAAGGCATTCTTGCTCGCAGCCGGGCACGGAACCCGCCTTCGCCCAATCACAAATAAGATTCCCAAATGTCTAGTGTCCATCCGCGGTACACCTTTACTCTCAATTTGGTTGGAGATATGCAAGCAAGTCGGCATTGATGAAGTGCTGATCAACATTCACGCCCACGCGGACATCGTTCGCGACTTCCTTGGAAAGAACAAGAATGGCGTGCGAACCCACGTGGTCGAAGAGGAGCAGCTTCTGGGAAGTGCTGGTACCTTGCGCCAAAACCGAGAGTGGATTCGAGGAGAAGAACTCTTCTGGGTGTTCTATGCGGACGTTCTTTGCCAGCCCGACCTGGCGGAGATGTTGCGACTGC
>Ga0126381_100010679_pt1 | contig 10350 bp, 7 predicted proteins | sample PanSoiMetPlot_28_FD_96465 | JGI IMG/M metagenome (GOLD analysis project Ga0126381, IMG submission 96465) | Tropical forest soil microbial communities from Panama - MetaG Plot_28 | ecosystem: Environmental > Terrestrial > Soil > Tropical forest > Bulk soil | place: Panama | collected 2016-02-17 | reverse complement strand
CTTCGCCGTGGCGCCCGAGAAGAACCTCTACACGCGCCAGGGCGTGGCGGTCACGGTCGAAGCGGTGGCGCAGATAAAGGTCAAGTCCGATCCCGAATCGATCCTCACGGCCGCCGAGCAGTTCCTCACCAAGACGGACGACGAACGACAGGGCCTGATCCGTCTCGTCATGGAGGGGCATCTGCGCGGCATCATCGGCCAGCTCACCGTCGAGGAGATCGTCAAGCAGCCCGAGATGGTGGGTGACCGCATGCGCGCGACGTGCGCCGACGACATGAGCAAGATGGGGCTCGAGGTGATCTCGTTCACGATCAAGGAGGTCCGTGACCAGAATGAGTACATCACGAATATGGGGCGTCCCGACATTGCGCGGATTCGGCGTGATGCTGAGATCGCCGCTGCTGAGGCAGAGCGTGACACGGCGATTCGGCGCGCAGTTGCATTGCGCGAGGCTGCAGTGGCCAAGGCGGCTGCGGACCAGGAGCGTGTGATTGCGGAGACGGCGTCGTTGGCGAAACAGGCGGAGGCGCAGCGTGACCTGGACATCCAGAAGGCGCAGTTTGCGGAGCAGAGCAAGCGTCAGCAGGCGCAAGCCGATAAGGCTTATGAGATCCAGACAAACGTGATGCAGCAGCAAGTTGTTGCCGAGCAAGTGAAGGTGCAGCAGGTCGAGAAGGAGCAGCAGATCAAAGTCCAGGAGGCCGAGATTCTGCGCCATGAGAAGGAGCTGATCGCTACGGTTCTGAAGCAGGCCGAGATCGAGAAGCAGCGTGTGGAAAACCTTGCTGCTGCTGAGCGTGCTCGTCTGACGGTTGAAGCTGAGGGCCGCGCTGCGGCGATTCGCACGCAAGGCGAAGCGGAGGCTTCGGTGATCTTCCAAAAGGGCGAGGCCGAGGCCAAGGCGATGAATGTGAAGGCCGAAGCTTACCAGGAGTGGACGCAGGCTGCCGTGGTCGACCGACTGATCAGCAATATGGCAGAGGTTGTGCGCGCAATGTCGGAGCCGCTGGCGAAGGTGGACAAGATCACCATCGTGTCGGCAGGCGGAGAGAACACGATCGGCGCGAACAAGCTGACGGGAGAGATGACGAAGATCGCGGCGCAGGTGCCGGCCCTCTTTGAGGCTCTCTCGGGCATGAATCTGCATGAGCTGATGAGCAATGTGAAGGCAATGAAGCCCCGCGAAGGCGGTAACGGCGCGGCCAACTAGAGAATGCGTGCTGCGGCGATCTTTCGGTTGTCGCAGCACCTTCGCAGTGAGAGAAGGGAGAAGGGTCATGGCACTCTTGGAACGAGTTTCGACATTACTTCGCGCAAACGTGAACGACCTGATTGACAAGGCCGAGGACCCGGAGAAGATGCTGAAGCAGCTTCTGCTGGACATGGAGAACCAGTTGCTTCAAGTGAAAACGCAAGTTGCGATCGCGATTGCTGACCAGCACCTCTTGGAGAAGAAACGAAAGGAGCATGACGATACGGCGGAGAACTGGCAGCGCAAGGCTGAACTGGCTGTCAGCAAGGGACAGGATGATTTGGCGCGCGCTGCATTGGATCGCCGCCTTTCGCATCAGCAACTGTCGTCGGGGTTTGCCCAGCAGATCGAAGACCAGCGCGGGGAGGCGGAGCTTATGAGGTCGAATTACAACAAGCTGCAACAGAAGCTGAAGGAGACAGAGGCTCGTTGCGAACTTTTGATTGCGCAGCAGCGACGCGCACGGGCTGTCGGCAAGGCGAACAAGGCACGGTCGGAGGTCGAGAGCAAGAACTTCACGGAGCCGATTGACCGCATGCGGATGAAGATCATGGGAAGCGAGGCTGAGAACGCAGCAACGAAGACGATTCTCGAGGATTCGCTGGAGAACGATTCACTAGATGATCGCTTTCGGAAGCTTGAGCGTGAGGACAAGATCGAGAGCTTGCTAAGTGATCTGAAGGCTCGGCAAGCGAAGTCGGCTTGAAGGGTTAGTCCTTATGATTTCGCCGGGCCGCAGGTTAGAGATTCAAGGAGTGTTAGCGATCTTCGGTGTTCATCGGGAACATGCTGACCTTCACCGTTGCACTCCTGGATCGAGCCTTGGAATTCGGACCCAGGAGTTAGGTTTCCGGACCGTCTGCGGGCTGCTCGGCTGAGTCCCTCCGTACAGGTAGGAGCCAGGCACGGTGGTTCCTACGCTGCGCGAGCATGAACAGATGCTCAACAGATGGTCCAGATTTTCACGCGTATTGGTCGCACCGCTGATCTGCGGATCTAAGGATGGTTGATAGCAATTGCGGTTGATTCGGCGATTGCCGAACGCGAAGATTATGGCCCATAGTCAATCGACCCTACGTTTTCATCATGCATGCAGAACTCTCTGCCTGCGGCGACGTGAAAGCGGAAGAATTCCCGGGAACAAAGCTCGCCGGGGTAAAGCCAATCGTGTGGTTCGAGGATGATCAGTGGAAATCGATTGATGGTGGAGCAGTCTCCCGAGAAGAGGTTCTTCTCTGAACCTTCGATATCGATTTTGAGAAGAAACGGAGTATAAAGGGATGTCTGCTTGGACGCAAGCAGCGTTGCGATGGAGGTGATTCTGACCATCTGGCCCGTTTTGGATGTCCCGACTCGATAGGCCATGTCGGTTCCCGTATCGTTCAGGAACGAGATTCCATCCTCGGCGCCGATAGCCTGAAGGCGCAGGTCGACATCGAAGCCGGCGCAGTTGCAGGTGAGCAATTCGAAGTTGGAGGGCGCTGGTTCGATTCCTACGACATGAGCCTGTGGGTAGCGCGCTAAGAACCAGAGAACGCTTGCTCCTATATTGGCGCCGCAGTCGATGATGAGCGGCTGACGCCCCGAGGCGACGATCTCCTCATAGGTCGACTGAATGAATGCTCCTTGCTCGCGCGTGGGCATGTCATATTGTTTTTGTTCGAAGCACTGCTTGATGGCGTCTGTATCAGCGGCACTCCATCGTCGGTGTCGTATGGAGAAGTTCCGGTCACCGTAAGAGACACGGGCTACCTTTTGGTCGGTCGGTGTGTCTGGGTTGTTCATGCGGCGGGCGGCGTGAACAAATGGCTGGACGGTCCTGAAGAAAAGGCGTCCGAGAGGATTCGAAAGAAACTGATCTATCGTGTTCGCCATAGAGGGAGATCTCCGTATTGCGAGGCCGCGGGGCACGCATTGCGGCGACTATGGGTTAGACTCGAGATTTTCAAGCCATCTTACTGCCTTGGGAGTTAACGGCAAGTAAAGACCTAGGTTTTTGTTACACGCTGAGTCCCAGACGAATGACGGAAAAGGAGCCGCCGACTAGATGCCTATGCCGAAGTCAACATCCTTTTCGTCGCCGGAGTGGGAGTAGAAGTCATACGGGGTACGACGGTTGAACTTGTAACGCTGACGGAGCTCGCGGCCGATGAAGAGCCCAAGAGCTACCGCTCCCAAGCCAGCGGAGACCCAGCCAACCGTCTTGATCAAGGTCGACTCTTCCTGCGGCTCCTCAGGGAACGGAAGAGATTCATCCCTGGTGAGGTCTTCGGAGTGGGACGGCTCATCATCTCCACCGAAGAAACGTGATTTTGAGAAGGACCTCATAGCTCTGATCATAGCGCAGGAATCGGCGCATTGGCCGATGGTACGTTGGTGGGAGCCGGGCCGGACTCTTCGGTGATGCCGCTTCTGGCATCGACTAATTTGACGCTGTCGGCTGCGATTGGTTGCGCGCCATTGCAGGCTGAGGGATTAAGAGACATCGACCTGATTGAAACCCAAAGTGTAAAGGAGGGTTGTGACGGTGGCGCGGGCGTTCTTGCGGGCGGTGTCGAGGATCCCGTCGGCGAGTGCGGCCTGCTGGAGCTGCTGCTCGGCCTTGGCGCGGGTGTCGGACTCCAGATTCTGGTCGGCGGGGACGAGGAGCCCGGTGGAGCGAGCGTAGACGCGGGTGCGCTGATTGTCGAGGGTGGTGAGGAAGAGTTGGGAGGCGGGGAGGGTGACATGGATGGCGCGCGAGCCGTTGCTTTCGGTGATCTGCACGTCCTCTGGCTTGAGCTGCGAGAGGTCGACTCCGGCGATGGACTGTCCGTGGACGACGAGGAGGATGCGGTCGCCAGCGAGGACATCGGGAAGGACGTCGCTGGTTTTTGAGCCTTCAACGACGGTGTCGATAGAGTAGACGACGGTTTCGAGGCGGTTGAGGCGCTGGATGCGCTGGACCACGGCGGGGACGGACGTGTCGTAGGTGGTTTGGCGGCCCGTGATCTTGTCGGCCACGCGGGCGAGGAAGCCTGCGGTTGCGTGACGGACGAAGACGGCCATTGCAGCCGCTCCGAGGACCAGGGCCAGGAGAAAGATAAAGAAACCGCCGGATGATGAGCGGCGGCCGTAGCCGTAGTCGTATTGCGTGGTCATACGGGTTTCGATGCACTCCGCGGTGTTGTGACCGATTTTAGTGCAGTTGGTAGGGGGTAGCGGGGGCGGGGATGGGATCGGGGACCTTGGGGGGCTCGATGGTGGCGGCTCCAGTGAGGCCGATTCCGGTGACATTGGCGATACTGAGGAGCGGTCCGGTATAGCCGGTCACCTTGATGGCGCGGATGACAGCGCCGTTTACGTTGGCCAGGGAGATGCCCTTCGCGCAGGTTCCGGTGATGTTGCTGAGGGTGAGGCCGTGAAGAGGTTTGTTCGGGTGGATCGAGGTGCCGTCGATAAGGACGGGGACATTGTCGACGCGGACGTTTGCGAAGCGGAAGTCGCGGAGGGTTGGGATGCCTTCGTCACCGGGGACGGGGTCGGAGTCCTGGATGCCTGAGTTGAGGATGTTGAGGCGGAGAAAGCCGCCGGTCGTTCCTGCAACGTCGAGGTCGTCACAGGTGATGTCCTCGATGAAGGCTCCTCGGCCGGGACGGGACTTGATGTAGATCGCGAAGGTTTTGGCGCCGGTGAACTTGCACTTGCTGATGCGGACGTTGCGGATTCCTCCGGAGGTCTCGGAGCCTACTCCGATGCAGGCAAAGATGGAGTCGGCGAAGGTGCAGTTGGTGATGGTGACGTCTTCGGTGGTGTTGAGCTGGGCGTAGCCTTCGGCGCCGCGACCGGATTTGAGGGAGATGCAGTCGTCCCCGGTGGCGATGTCGCAGTTGTCGATGATGACGTGCTGGCAGGAGTCGATGTCGATGCCGTCGCCATTGCCTCCGGTGGACCGGATGGTGAGGTTTTTGATGATAACGTTTTTCGAGCAGGTGGGGTGCAGGGACCACATCAGGTGATAACTGGTGGAGAAATCTTCGAAGCGAAGGTTGCTGCAGTTGATGGCTTCGATGAGGGCGGGGTGGCGGAGGGGGCTGCCGGGGCGGGGGCGACCTCCCAGGTCGGGGTTGCCGACGATCTTGCCGGGGCCGACGATTCCGGTGTCGGTGGAGTCGAGGGCGTAGATGAGTGCGGTGTGCCCAGGGATCCATTTGCCTTCCCAGCGAACCTGGGTGACGGGGTAGTCGTTGAAGTCAGGGGTGCCGGTGAGGGTGGCGTCCTTGTCCAGGCTGAGGAGGGTGCGCGAGCGGAGTGCAATGGCTCCGATAAGGTAGTTCCCGGCGGGGAAGAGCACATCGCCGCCGCCGAGGGCGGAGCAGCGGTCGATGGCGCTCTGGATGGCATTGGTGTCTCTGGTTCTGCCGTCGCCGGTGGCCCCGAAGTCGCGGATGTTGAGGGTGAGCTTTTGGCGTGGTGGTCCCTGGGCTCGTGCGGGATGGGCGGGGTGTTTTGTGGTTTGGGCGACACTCAGTTGAGAGAGGGTGGGAGCGGTGATCAGTCCCTGGCCTATGGTCTTTAGGATTGTGCGGCGGTCGAATAAGGTCTGCTCCATGTCCGAAGTCCTCTTTGAAATGTTCCCCGGAGGGGAGGTTATCAGGAGCGAGGTATTGGTTGGACCACTATCTCAACTCAGGAATGATTGGAGGATCTCCCATTCCCTATATTATTTACGTAAAGTATTCAAATTATTGATGTTAGTTCTGGACTTTGGGTTGTAAAGTATTGATTTCACGCTGATGATTCTGCAAACTATTCAAAACATGCTTGTTAACGAGGACACCCCGGATTGCTCGCGGGGCGTTTGTCTGCTCGGACCTATTCCTATTTTAGCTGGTGGCGTTGATCTCTTCTGCCCTTCTTGCGACCCATTGTTGAGGGAAGGTGACGGTTTTTCGGGATTCAGGGTTTGTTGGCTTCGAGGCGTTACTGGGAGGTCAGGTTTTGCCGGAGGTCCATCATGCGGATCTTCTGGTCGGAGCCGAGAAGCAGGAGCTTCTTTCCGTCATCCTGGAATTTTGCGAAGCGGACGGTGGTTCCGGGCTGAAAGTGCGCGATCTCTTTGCCATTGAGGTCGTAGACCACGGCCTCGTCGCGGCGGTTCTTCACGCAGAAGAGTCCGGCTTTGCTGTCAACGCCGACCGCATAGCCAAAGACCTGTTGGGTCATGGCTCCGGTTTTTACGGAGAAGAGGAGCACGCGGTTGTCGGACGTGCTGAGCAGGATGGTGTCCTGAACCTGATCAATGCTGTCGACTCCGTCGTATGCCGTCGGACGGGTAAGGACGGCAGATTTCAGGAGCTCTCCTTTGTCGATGGAGACGATTTCGATGAGGAGGCCGAGGTCTTTGTCCTTGAGGGCAGCGACCTGGCTGGCGAGCTCTGGCCTGTTCTTCAGCTCGGTCTTGCCGCTGCTGGAAGATGTCTTCCATACAAAGAGAAGATTGTTGTCGGCGAAGTTTCGAGTGACTCCAGGCTTTTCTCTTTCGAAGGAGCGGTTCCATTGTTTCTTGCCCGAGGCTGGATCGCGGACGAAGAGGGAGAATTTTCCTTTGCCCTCATCCTTCCACTCGAGCATCCGTCCAGCGCGCATGACCATGGAATCGGTTAGCTCGTATGCAACCTTTGTCATTCCATTCTCCCCGATGGTCGTGCTGATGACATTGCGTTCGACCTTGTCGAATTTCGGGAAGTCGAGGTAGAGCTTGCCATCTGGATGAAATGTTGCTCCAGAGAATCCGCGCACGAGGTAGATGCGGGTTCCGGTCTTCAGATCCCACACGGCCCCGCGGCTTTTACCGGAGATTGCAAGGTAGCGTCCGTCAGGCGACAGCTCAACGACCCTGGTGCTGCCGAGAGGACTGAGCGGCAGGCTCTGGTGTCCGGTTATCTGTATGGGCTTTGAGGGATCGTAGCTTCCCATCAAGATATTTCCATCCGGTGCTTCCGCGGCGACCGAAGTGTCCCACAGATCGATAGCGTTGACTTTGGGTAGTTCCACCAGCTTTTGGGTAGTCATGTTCATGAGGAGGGTGTTGTTCTGCTCTCCTCCGCGCGTGACGAGATAGTCTCCTTTGGAGACGCTATTCAACGTGCCGAAGCCCATGTGCACCTTGCCGAGGCGCTTGCCATCGGGGAAGGAGAACCATCCTGAGTCTTTGGGCGAGTTGACATCCTCGCTCACGATTCCCTGAGAGTCGAACGCGAATGGGCCGGAGACTTCGCGACTGAAGTCGCCGCCGAGTTTGACCTGTGTGCGGGTCCGGAGATCAACTGCGATCTTACTCGTGCCTCCGCCGACGACGAGGTAGTTGCCGTCCTGCGAGAGTGCACTGGAGAAGGGTTCATCGGAGAGTCCGATCTCATGGCCAATGAGCCACGTCCAGACGTTAAAGACGGAGGTGTAGAAGAAGCTGTCTTTCTGGAAGACGATCTGACTGTTTTCGGTGTCGATGAGCAGGAGGTTGAAGGGGATGGAGCCCGTCATCGCGATGAAGGCTCCTGTGGTCACACATGCGAGGGTGCGTCCGTCGGGCGAGAGCACGGTCTGGAGGCAATCATCTTTGACCACGAGTTCGTGGGCGGCCTGTAGCTTCTGCTGGGAGACACTCCACTCCTCGATGTGAAGCTTTGGGGTATGGAAGACGATCTTTGTGGAGTCAGGGCTCCACTCGGCAGGCTTTGCTTTGTCCGCGTCGAAGCGGAAGAGGAACTTCAGAGGATCACGCTGCAGGACGAAGATAGAGCTCTCGTCCTGAGCGAAGAGATATTTGCCATCGCGGCTGAAACGGATGCGCTGCAGGTCCATTCGCAGAGGTGACTGCAGTTCGAGTATCTTCTGTCCGGCGACTTGGGTTTCAGCGACGACTGTGCGTTGATTGGCCGTGACTGCATTCTGCCACTGGTGAAACTCCGACGTTGCGCTGCTGTTTGTTGCGGCGCAGCCTTTTGGAAGCTCTGCGACTAGCTGCCGCAGCTGACGAAGGCGCTTCTGCGATGGTTTTGTGAGGCCGAAGAAGTCGGACAGTCCGCTGCCGGTCTTGCCCTGGACGAAGAAGCTGCGGTCCCAGAATTCGGCGTAGGCCTGCGGTTGATAGCCGGCAACGGCCATAGCATAGATAGCTACTCTGTCGGCGGAGTTCTGGTCGGCGTCTGAGTCCGGGTCGTTGTGATGTTTTTTATCGTTGCGCTCGGCATCCATGAGGCGCTGAAACTTGTCGTAGACGTCGGCGCGGTCGGTGACGGAGGTGACGTGCATGAGGCGGCGCATCTCGTCGGAGATTTCTGCCGCGGATTGGTGAGTGATGATGTGGCCGATCTCGTGAGCGAGCACGCCGGCGATCTCGTCTTCGCTGTGCGCGCTGGAGACGAGTTTGCGGGTAAGGTAGATGCGGCCGCCAGCGAGGCTGAAGCCGTTTACTTCAGGGGAGTCGATGAGGACGAAGCGGAAACCGATCTTTGTTGGAGGCAGCCCTGCGAGGAGGCGCGTGCCGATCTTTTCGAGGTAGGCGTTTTCGACTGGGTCTTTGACGATGGTGTATTCGTGCTCGATGAGGTCGGCCGTTGCGTCGCCGAGCCAGACCTCCTGCTCCTCAGTGAAGAGGCTGCCGGGAACGGGTTTTACCCATGCGGCGGAGGAAGGGCAGGTGGTTTGGGCTAGCGTAGAGGCTGCTGTGAGGAGAAGGCAGGAGAAGAGGACAGGGGCAGTGTGACGAGGGGCCAGGGTCTTAATTGGCATGCGGTCGAACTATAACATCCGTCGCAATTTTTGATTGATGGAATTCTCTCTATCGCGGCTAGTGAGTCACGGTTGCCTTGTGGAGTCCTTTTCGATTATGGCGTTGGGTTGTTGGGCGTATTCGGCCCATGAGCCGTCGTAGAGGGTGACGTTGTTTGCTCCGGAGACTTCGAGGGCGAGGGCGATGACGGAGGCGGTGACTCCGGAGCCGCAGGAGACGGTGATGGGCTTTTGGGTATCTACGTTTTTTTCGCGGAAGAGGTTGAGGAGTTTTTCAGCCGGCTTGAGGCGTCCGTCTTCGACGAGTTCCGTGAAGGGGACGCTGGTTGATCCGGGCATGTGGCCAGAACTGATTCCAGGACGGGGTTCGGGTGCAGTTCCGGCGAAGCGGGCGGCGGAGCGGGCGTCGAGGATTTGCCCGTGGGCGGCGATGAGCTGCTGGATCTGGGCGAAGTTTTTGACGGCCTCGGCGTGGAACTTCGCGTGGAGTTGCGCGGGTGCGCGCTGGACGGTGCCGAACTCGGTGGGGAGGCCGGTTTCGAGCCAGGCGCGGAGGCCGCCGTCGAGGATGAAGACGTTTTGCATGCCGTAGGTGCGGAGCATCCACCAGGCGCGCGGGGCGGAGTAGACGCCCTCCTGTTCGTAGATGACTGCGGTCATGTCTTCGCGGATTCCGAGGGCGGACATGTTGCGAGAGAACTCTTCGGGGGTTTGGAGCATGTGGGGGAGTGGGGTGGAGTGGTCGGAGAATTCGTCAATGTCGAAGAAGATGGCGCCGGGGAGATGTTTGGCGAGATAGCGGGCGCGGGTGTCGACGGGTAGGGTGACGCCGACGGGCGGGAGGGTGGCGTCGAGGATGACGGTGTCGGGGTCTTCGAGACGGCTGCGCAGCCATTCAGGCGAGACGAGAGGGTTCATGACTACTAGCTTAACCGGGCGTGTGGGCAGGTTAGTGCGAAGGGCGTTAATTCTCGCCGAAGTTGTCGAGCGCGAGGGAGCCGATGTTTTCGTGGTTCATGCAGAACTCTCTGCCGTATGCGGCATGGAAGCGAAAGAATCCTGTGGAAGAGCCCTGTCCGCGGAGAAGCCAGTCGTGTGGCTCCATGATGATGATGGGGAACTGATTGATGAGGGAACAGTCGCCGTCGAAGAGGGTCTTTTCGGCGCCCTCGATATCGATTTTGAGGATGAAGGGGGTCTTGTTGGATTTGATCTCTTCAGCGAGCAGGTCACAGAGGCCGAGCATCGCGATCTCGGGGCCTCGTCCATCGGTGCTTGTGCGATAGGCCCAGCCACCGCTACCCATGTCGACGAGGTGTGAGATG
>Ga0126381_100010678_pt1 | contig 10351 bp, 10 predicted proteins | sample PanSoiMetPlot_28_FD_96465 | JGI IMG/M metagenome (GOLD analysis project Ga0126381, IMG submission 96465) | Tropical forest soil microbial communities from Panama - MetaG Plot_28 | ecosystem: Environmental > Terrestrial > Soil > Tropical forest > Bulk soil | place: Panama | collected 2016-02-17 | reverse complement strand
CCGTCTCTTACAGAAATGAAGTGGGGCGAATTGATTTCAATCCCGCCTTCGTTGAGCTTGTCCTGAATGTTCTGATGCAAACTAGAATAGATGAACTGCATATTCTGGGGATAGAGGGTGAATGCATTGAGCTCGTAAGAGACGTAGAAATCATCCAAACTGGATTGCAGGACAAATGGCCTCGGGTGCTCCGAGATATCCTTTGTAGCCAGTGCAGCAGAAACCAGTAGATCGCACACCTTCTGCCAGGGAGCGGTGTACCCGATTGACACCGTGGTATAGAAAATGACTCCCTGCTTTCTGGCTTCGGCACTGTAGTTAACGACCACACCTCCCAGTACGCTGCCGTTCGGAATGGTGACAATCTCCTTCTTTTGCGTGCAGATGCGGGTCACCAGGAGGGTCGTCTCGATGACCTCGCCCACGGTTTCCCCGATCTTCACGAAATCACCCACCCGGAAAGAGCGCATATAGATGAGAATCGTACCGGCGACTGCGTGCGCGACCGCGGAAGTCGATCCGAGGGAGAGCAAGACGCCCAGAAACACGCTGATCCCACGAAACGCCGGGCTGCTAGAGCCGGGAAGATAAGGGAAAACGACCACAGCGGTTGCAGCGAGGATCAAAATTCTCACGAGTTTGGCCGTAGGCTGTGCCCAGTCCGGGTAAAACCCGCGCACGGCAACCGTTCCCTGATCGATCTCCCGAAACAGAAAATGGTTTACCCGGATCAACACGCGCGCGGTGATGAGAACGATCGCAACAACAACGAGATTCGGCAGGTAATCCCACAACGCGCCGCCCAATCCGCCCAACTCCGAGATGGTCCACCGGTTTAATTTGTATCCGAGATACCTTGTCGAGGGAAAGAATCCGAGGACCAGGATAATGTAAATTTCGAAAAGCACCACCGCTGCAGCGGTCACCACGACGATGCCGGTTCCGATCAAAGGCACAAAAATATATCGGGCGATCCTCGAACGAAATGACCGCACCGGAAAACTCTCTTCGCTGCGCCGAACAATCGCTTCCAACCGGTTCCGTACAAAACGGCGCATGCGAAACAACGAAAAGAGAATCAGAATCAGTGCGACCGTCGCAAACAACGTATAAAGCAACCCGCGAATCACGGCGGAAAGCGTGTGTTCCTTGCGGTAAAGGGTCACCGCGCGACGGATCACTTCGGCACATTCCTGCCCAAGTTCTGCCCGGGACCGGCCGGCGGCAACTGCGTCGCTCTCCGTGACGATCATGATGGTGTCGTTGGCAGCGCGGATTTCCGTCCATGGGCCCCGATCATCGGTATGAATGGTGTCTACTGAAAGCTCCGTGTTACGGGCAAACCGGAGGATGCGGTCCCGGATGGCGTCCGCGCGCTCGTGGGGAGAAACTCCTGCCAGAGGGGCGTAGACCGTGAGCACCGGCCGACCGTCGACCTGTACCGGGGACGGGGCTACTTCGGGCGGAAGCTTGTCCACGCTTGCCGCAACTGATCCGTTTGAGTTTACCTGTCCGGCACCGTTTGCGCGGGTAGGTTGCGTGAGCAATGTCAGCAGAACCGCGGCGAGGATTGCTCTAGAAATAGTCGGGTTTTGACGGGCCGAGAACAAGACACTCTCTTCCGCAAACTAGCCTGCCGGAAAAGAGTCAGACACTGTCGGTTTTTACAGAGGGCGAGCAGCAACCGAATCAAACACTTGCGAAATACAGCGGTTGCCAGCGCTGTCAGTTTTGCCAGTTAGTTCGAAGGCTCTGTTATGGGAGTTTTGGCGACATCGTGGGTCCGGCACAGACGTGCTTCGTTTCCTCCGTATTTTGGCCCCGTCAAAAGTGACCGCTACAGAGAGGCTTGTATGAAGAAATTTCCGATCGCGGCGTTGTTTTTCGCCGTTATTTTGCAATTAGCGTTAGTCTTACCTCCTGCACAGGGACAAGCGAGTTCCAGCCAACCAACAGCGACGACGGAAGATCCCAACGACCAGAATCTCAACGCATATGTCGATCTGATTCGCAAGGATGTCCGGCAACAAAAGGCAGAAATCATGGGTGCTGTGATGGTCCTCAGCAGCGATGATGCCGCAAAGTTTTGGCCGATCTACAGCGAATACGATGCGGAGCTGACCAAGCTTAGCAACCAACGAGTTGAGAACATCAAGGAATACGCGCGGACTTACGATCAGATGACCGACGAAAAGGCCGATGAACTCATCAAGAAAGCGATGGCCTATCAGAAGGAGCGCAGCGAGCTACTGGCGAGGACGTACGAGCGCGTGAAACAAGCACTCGGTGCGGTCACGGCAGCCCGCTTTGCGCAGGTGGAAAATCAACTACTTTTAATCATCGATCTGCAAATCATGTCGTCATTGCCTATCGTTTCGCACACTTCGTAGCTGGAAAGAAAAGGAGTAAGCACACGATGCATCCCCCAAGAGTTTCCATGATGGCTCTGATCGCCCTTGCCACAGTGGCTCTTTCGAATTCCGCAAGCCCCATGCCGGGGCCAACTGGTTCGGCAGTGAAGGTCAGCGCAGCACCTCAGGACAAGAAAAAGATCACTGTGCCAGCAGGGACGCGAATCCTGATTCGCACGATTGATCCGATTGACACGGAAAAGCAAAAAACGGGCTTCCGGTTCACCGGCAGCCTCGAAACAAACCTCCAAACCGAGGATGAAGTTGTCGCGCCCCGGGGCTCCATGGTGTACGGCCGCCTGGCGGAAGCCAGTTCCTCTGGCAGAATGTCGGGAAGCTCGCAACTCACTCTCGAGCTGACCGACATCGTAATCAACGGCACGGCTTATCCCCTGCTGACCAGCACCTATGAAATTCGGGGCGAGGGAGAAGGAAAGAAAACCACCAGAAAGGTTCTCGGGGGCGCCGGACTTGGCGCCCTCATCGGAGGCATTGCCGGGGGAGGTAAAGGCGCTGGGATCGGTGCGCTTGCAGGCCTTGCCGGCGGAACAGCCATTGCGGCATCGAAAAAGGGCGAGCAACTCCAGATTCCCAGCGAGTCTCTTCTGGAATTTCGCCTTGAGCAACCTGCGGCCCTGCCTCTGGCTAAGTAGTCTTTACTACACGGCCATGGATCTCTTGAGGTCCTGCAACTTCGTTAGAGGAATTTGTAGTTCTGCGAACCCGCAAGTCATACATGCTAGGAGGGTCTGACAAACATAGATGGGTGCCTGCTTAGCCCCGTCAAGAGTCGTCAAGCTAGCCGTCAATTCGCCTCGTAAAGTTACAAGATTCTCCGATCCGCAAGCTCTGCAGGCCATTGGCTCTCCACTTTGTGGTTTTTCGTGGTACCTGCGTAACCCGCAGGCGATCGTTGGAAAGTTTATCACTTCGGGCACTGAAATGCCCGGGGTACCCCTCTGCGAAAGCTTACAGTTTCGCTCTGGGAGAATAACTTGAAAAATGTGTTCAACATGGATCGGGTGCGCATCCTCCTTGCTGACGATCATCCGCATTTCGCGGATATGGTGGAGACAATCCTGGGCCCAGACTTCGAGGTCATAGGAAAGGTGGGAGATGGGCAGGCCCTTCTAAACATGGCTCTTAAGTTGAGACCGGACCTGATCCTGACCGACATTTCGATGCCTGTGCGGAATGGAATCGACGCCGTCGGTGAACTGCGGAAGCAGGGCTGTTCGTCGAAGGTGATTTTCCTGACGGTTCATACCGATCCTGACTTTGTCCTAAGTTGCCTGGAGGCGGGTGCCTTTGGTTATATCGCCAAACCGCGTGTCGCGCTGGATTTGTTGCGAGCAATTCGCCAGGTGCTGGCGGGCCATTTATTTGTTTCAACCTACGATGCCGATGACGGTGCATTGGCTTGAACTCCCACCGTATTGTTTAGCTGTCCAAAATGAAAAAGGGCGACTTTGCGTCGCCCTTTTTCTATTTTTTCCGGGCACTGCTTCAACGGGATTTCATTAACCGACCATCTTCCGCAAAAGGGCGCTGGCAAGTGAGAGCCCGCAAAGTATTGCACCCAAAAGTCCAACCAGGGGCAAGTCGCTGGCGGTCTTGGGAAGTTTGCTCGGTGCTGGCTCCGCTGCCGCTGCCGCTGGCGCCGGAGCTGGCGCCGGCGGTGCCTGTGCGACGAGCACAGGTACATCGGGCTTCGGAGCCGGAGGAGGAGGCGGCATCTTCCCAGTGCGCTTGACCTGCTCGGTGACCACAGTTTCCGGAACTTCCGTGATGCGCTGCGCGGAAACTTTCATGCCCTTTCTCAGGCCAAAGGCGTCGGTCTCCTTGCCGTCAATCATGAATTTCTGTCCGTTGGGAATCTTGAATGTCTGATTTTCGCCGTTTTCCAGTGTCAAGGTGACGGCCAGAGGCGGGTTAACGCGCCAAACCGTTCCCGTGACGGTCTCGACCGTTGTGACCACCCGCGGCGTAGTCGTCCGGACGGTTTGCCTTTCCAGTTTCATGCCCGGTTGCAATTGGTGAACGTTCAACTGCTTGCCGTCTACGAGGACAGTCACGCTGTCTGGAACATTGCTGAAATGACGAATTTCCCCGTCCTCCATTTTCACCACCAGGTCGTTACCCGAAACGTATACAACTTCGCCTCTTTCGACCTTGACATCGTGAGTTGCTTGACCATGCTCGACGTTCTGGTTGGTTTGCACTTGTGCAGCTACTGGCCACAGCGCGGCCATGCAAAGAGCCCCTCCAGCCAGCAGGCCTCGCATGCACATCCGAGAGAGCCTGATTGAGATCATTATTCTTCTCCTTTTTTGCGTTCTCGCCGGTCCTGACCAGGAAACATCATGCCTAGTCAGGCTGGCTAGAAGATCTGAGCGACGCAGTCACGATATAACGCTGCGGCGCGCTCCCGACAAAGTAGAACGGGAAGCAAGTCACCAGCGTGAGCGTCGGAACTCCTGTCGGGGCCAGGACATAGACATCGTCAGGATTCACAACTTGCATCTGCTTGACCGCGTACTCCTGTGTCTTGCGACCCAAATCGAGGATGACGAGATCGCCAGTATGCACGTCCTTAAGGGCACGGAAAAAGCCGTCGCGGTGACCGGCGATCGCCAAATTACCGGACTCGCCAACGTGAGCGGTGCCCTCGATCCGCCCCACTCCCCGGTTAAGGGTCAGTTCGTCGGTACCCTCGAAAACCGGAGCTTGGAGATCCACACCTGGAATGCGCAGTACTGCGATGGGCGTGGTCCCTTTTTGCGTCAAGCTCTCAGTGTAGGCAACAATTCTTTTCGTCGACCACAGCCGAAAGTCAACGCGCGAACCAACCGCAGGGTCAACGGCCGGAGAAAGATTCTGAGCAGGCTGGCCAGCCGCTTTCGCCTGAAACCGCGCAATCGCCGCACGGGACGCGGCTGACTGATAAATCCTCGTGCCTCCCCAAGCCACCACGAGCGTTAGCCCGATGACCAGAACAATTCGCTCCAGGCGGCGAATGCCAGGATGATTCGAACGTGACCCCGGCGGGTTCATTTCTCCCATGCCCATAGCGATAGATAAAGAAGTGACTCGCACGGGCGAGGCCCCTTATCAAAGGGGCGCATACCCTTGCGCCGCCGTCATTCTCGACCACCAACTCCTGCCGACCACGGTATGCCACGTGGACCTAAGCAAGTACTGTCAATACTTACAGACCGCCTTTCCACCGCTGGGGTTGACCTGCCGCCTGACACTCTCAGCAGGCTCCTCTTCGCGGCACAGGAGAAGGGGCGGGCCGTGCCTCTGTAACTTTTGGCATTGTCCCGAGGCGATCCCACACGCGTATATCGACGAAAGATGGTACTCCGAAGGTGGGCAATGAATCCGCGTATTTTTTCGGGACGGCTGATCGCAGTTTTATGCAGTGGCCTGTTGGTGTGCGCAACCTCGAGAACCAGCGGCCTGGGCCAGCAACCCGATTCCGGCGCGCCGCAAGAAGCGAGTCCGAAAATCCCTAACGATCAGCTCGACTCGCTCGTGGCGCCGATCGCTCTTTACCCTGACCCCATGCTGGCCCAGGTTTTGGCGGCCTCCACCTACCCCTTGGAACTCATTCAGCTCCAACAGTGGCTCGAGAAGAACAAAAATCTGAAAGATAAGGCCTTGGTCGATGCGGTCGCAAAACAACCCTGGGACCCGAGCGTTCAGGCGATGGCTGCTCTTCCCGACGTAGTCAAACGTCTGACCAATGACATTCAGTGGACCACCGACCTGGGGAACGCATTTCTGGCCCAACAAAGCGACGTGATGGACGCCGTCCAGCGCATGCGCAAGAAAGCCCAGGACAACGGCAACCTGAAACCCAGTGAACAACAGAAGGTGGAGACGAAAGTTGTCGAGTCAAAGCAAGTCATCGTCATCGAGCAGTCTAATCCGCAAGTTGTCTACGTGCCCTCCTACAACCCAACCGTGGTATATGGGCCGCCTCCGTACCCCTACCCGCCGATCACTTATCCCCCGCCAGGTTACTACGCGGCCGGAATGGCGATCTCCTTTGGTGTCGGAGTGGCCATGGGAGCGGCTTGGGGCGGCGGTTGGGGGTGGGGCTGCGGTTGGGGTAACAATGACGTCGACATCAACGTAAATAACAACTTTAACCGCAACACCAATGTGCAAGGTGGGAACAGAACAAACGTCAGCGGTGGAAATCGCGCCAACGTCGGGAGCGGGAACAGCAGTTGGAAGCACAATCCTCAGCACCGGGGCGGCACACCCTACGCCGATCGCAATACCGCGAACCGCTATGGGGGAACGGCTCGTGGGGATTCGATGAGTAACCGTCAAGCGAATGCTCGGCAACGGCAGCAAGGGGGTGCGGGCGATCGCGGAAACCGCGGCTCTGTCGGGGATAATAACCGGGGCGGAGGCCGCGATGCCGGAGGCGGCCGTGGGGGTAATGACCGCGGTGGTGCTGGAGGTCGCGATGTGGGAGGCGACCGTGGGGGTAATGACCGAGGCGGTGGTGGAGGCCGCGATGCGGCAGGCGATCGAGGAGGGAATCGTCCAAGCGCGGGAACCAGCGACCGCGGTGGCGGCGGAGGCGGCGACCGCGTCGGGAATCGCAGTGTGTCGTCCGGCTCTAACGCGAGTTCGAGGGGTGGCGCGTTTGGTGGCTCTTCCAACAGCGGCAGCAGCGCCCGCAGCAGCAGCTCGCGAGGAGCTTCGAGCATGGGAGGATCTCGAGGCGGTTCGCGTGGTGGTGGTGGTGGCGGCGGCGGGAGGCGGAGATAAACAATGTCCGGGAAATTTACTGTAGTCGCGATGAATGCAACGCAGACCTGGAGCGGCCTCGGGCGCCTCGCACTCTTTGTCGTTTTAGGCTCGGGAGCGGCCGCACTACCTGCAACCCCGCAAACCAGCCAAGCTGCAACGTCTGCCCAGCAGGTGGTACAAACGAAATTTGCCACTCCGCAAAAAGCTGCTGATTCGTTGATTCAGGCAGCCTCCAATTACGATGTCCCGGCGCTTGAGAAGATCCTTGGGCCAGACTCCAAGCAATTGCTGGCCTCCGAAGACACTGTGCAAGACAAGAACAACGCGGCGGAATTCGCTGCAAAAGCGCGACAGAAGACCGAGGTATCCGTAGATCCGAAAAAACCCAACGTTGCAACTATCCTTGTCGGCGATGACTCCTGGCCTTTGCCCATCCCAGTCGTGAAAACGGGAAACGAGTGGATGTTCGACACCAAAGCCGGCAGCCGGGAAATGCTCTTGCGACGCATCGGTTCGAACGAACTCGACGCCATCGAAATCTGTCGGGGATATGTCGATGCCCAACTGGAATACGCGATGGAAAAGCACGACGGCGCGGAAGTGAATCAGTACGCGCAGCGCGTCATCAGCACAGCAGGAAAGCATGACGGATTGGTTTGGAAGAACCCCGACGGAACCCTCGGAGGGCCCATCGCAGAGAAAATCGCCGATGCTCTGCAACAGGGTTACACGAACAAGAGTCAGCCTTACCACGGGTATTACTTCAAGATTTTGAAAGGGCAGGGACCGGCTGCGCCGCTCGGGGCCATGAACTTCGTTGTCAATGGAGCCATGATTGGGGGTTTTGCGCTTGCTGCAGCGCCAGCCGATTATCGCATAACGGGCGTGCAAACGTTTATCGTCAGCTACGACGGAATTGTCTACCAGAAAGATCTGGGACCGGACACGCTAAAGATCTTCAGCAGCATGGAAACATACAACCCGGACAAAACCTGGCAGCGCACGGATGATAACTGGTAACGCCACCGCCCATCAGTCCAACTTATTGCATTTTATGAAGGAGAGGAAAATGAAAAGGTTAGTTGCATTTCTGATGGTGGTGTTCGCCTTTGGGGTCGTGCGCGCGAGCGCCCAGGACGTTCGCTACGATTTCGATAAGGACAAAGACTTCTCCAAATACAAAACCTACAAATGGGTGCCCATCAAGGGAGCAGATCAGCCCGATGAGTTAACGGCCAAGCGTATAATGTCGGCCGTTGACGCTGAACTCGCCACGAAAGGCCTCACGAAGACCGACTCTGACAATGCCGATCTGTTGGTCGGCTATCAAACGGCACTTGGCACAGAAAAGCAGTACACATCCTATAACACAGGCTGGGGTTATGGTCCGGGTTGGGGTGGCGGCTGGTACGGTTACGGCGGCGGGATGAGTTCCACGACGACCTACGGTTCCACGTCAACTGTTTACATCGGGCAATTGGATTTGAGCATGTATGATCCAGTGGCGAAGCAACTAGTGTGGCGCGGGGTGGCCACCAAGACGCTCGATCCAAAAGCCAAGCCTGAGAAAAAGGAAAAGAACATCAATAAGGCCGTGCAGAAGCTGTTGAAGAAGTACCCACCGCAACCAAAGAAGTAAAAACGCTGCATCTAGGAACTCCGTGGTGGTCGGAAAAGCGCGCGAATGCAATTCCGGCCACCGTACTGTTTTTGGTGTCAGCCACACAGCGATACCGACGAGTGGAGGACGCGGCCAATTTCATTTGCTGAAAAACTGCTTCCCATTTAAAACAGCTTCTAAGGCGGGCACAAGGCTCGTCTCCGCCTCAGATTTAAGAACGTAGCCCGAGGAGCCAAGTTTGACGGCCTCCGAGATCACTTCCAGAGAGGTCTCTTGCGTAAGAAAAATGATTTTTGATTGCGGACTGGCATCCCGAATTCGCCTTGCTGCCTCAATTCCGCTAACGTCGGGAAGTCCGACATCGATCAGTACCAACAGCGGTTGGAGTTGCCGTGCCTTCTCGATGGCGTCGAGTCCCTCTGAGGCCTCGGCGAGTCCCTGCAGTTCACATTTACGATGGAGTAGGCCGGCCACAAACACGCGATACGGTTGGAAGTCCTCGACAATGAGAATGCGTCCTGTGATCGGTAAACGATGGTTTTCAGCGATGACGGAATCTGCTCCCCGGAGCGTGATTTGCCTTCCTGGCCAACCCAAAATGTTACAAATCTCATAGATGACGATGCTTTTCAATCGGTTGCGCGGGTTGCAGCAGAACCGCCACCCCCGACAGTTCAGGTTATCGGTGAAGGGACCGCCAGCATGACGCGCGCCGCGAGTTCACTGGTGAAGACCTCCTTCTCACTTCCGCGCTGCTTCAGCGATTCCCAAACGTCCAGTTCAATCCGGTGCTGGTCCCATAATCGCTACCCGAAAAAGTGCGTGGAGGGCGCGTGTCCCAGTTTCCGTAGAATGAAATGTTGAAATTAAACTTGCTCCAGATTTTGATGTAGTAGGAGGTATTGAGATTGAAATGGACGCGGCCCGGGTCGGAAAGCGCGGGTAGGAGGCTCGCCGACACGGTCAGGTTCGTCCTATCGAACTTGTAGAGCTTCACTTGAGCGCTGATCCATCCTGACGTCACGTTTTCCGGAGGGGCCGTTACCACCGTTTGTGTATAGGTAATCCGTTGGTAGGCAATTCCGCCCGTCAAGGTAATCGCAGTGTGGTTAGTGTTTTTTAGATATCGTCCCACACCGCCTCCGAAGGTTGATTGCAGATCAATTCCCTGTTCCGAGCTTTGCAGAAAATCCGCGATGCCCTTGTAATACCAGTTATTCCACCGCATCAAACGGTAAGCTGAGGCGTCGATCTGGTTTCTGGAAGAGGGCGACGTGCCTTTGCTCGAGGACAGAGTCGAATCGTAACTCACCGAGGCTGCCCAGCGCTCCCGCGGATAGTCCACATCCGACGACAGGCTGTATTGCGTGGATTCATTGCCCTTGTTGTAGATCGCTCCCAGGCCTACCTTGCCATTGAAGCGCTGCCAAAAGTTCTGGAACTCTTGGTCCATTCTTGTAATTTCCTTCCTCGGCAGTTCCACGGTCGCACCGCTCGAGTCGAGAACTTCAATCGACACCGGACGCTCTCCGGCAGTCTTTGGCAT
>Ga0126381_100010677_pt1 | contig 10351 bp, 5 predicted proteins | sample PanSoiMetPlot_28_FD_96465 | JGI IMG/M metagenome (GOLD analysis project Ga0126381, IMG submission 96465) | Tropical forest soil microbial communities from Panama - MetaG Plot_28 | ecosystem: Environmental > Terrestrial > Soil > Tropical forest > Bulk soil | place: Panama | collected 2016-02-17 | reverse complement strand
TTTGGTGATCGATGTCTATCGCGCTCGCGCATTACGAAAAGCCGCTGATGAGTACCACAGTCAGGCGCTGGCTTCAGATGCTGAACATTTCAAAAATGACATCCTGGGAACGATCGCGGTACTCGGCGGATTCACGGTTATCCTTATCTCTCGATTAGCCGCTTTACCTGAATGGTTGGTATCACGGGCTGACGCCGTTGCCGCTATCGTCGTCGCCATCATTGCACTAAAATCGGCGTGGCACCTGGGAACAGAATCAATTCGGGCGCTGATGGGCGATGTTCCAGTTGAGCTCACAAATAGGATCGAGCGTAGGGTAGAGAATTTGGATGGCGTCGTCAGAGGTTCGACAAAAGTGCGCATCCATTTCGTCGGAACCCGTCCTTATGTCGACGTGACCGTAGGAACTCCGCGCGGAGGCTCATTGGAATCCGCTCACAACCTGACGGAGGATGTGGAGAAAGCGATTCGGACAGAATTAAAGGGCGCTCAAGCCACAGTTCACGTCGAACCTAGAGCCATCCCGCATGAAGGTCCCGCAGCTGGCGTCAGGGCCGTAGCCGACCGTCTCGGTTTGCGAGTCCATAATATAAACGTTTTCGTTATCGGAGAAGAGATCCGGATCGATCTGGATCTGGAACTGCCGGACTCCTTTTCATTGGCCGAAGCCCATAAGCACTCGGAGGACTTCGAACGTGCCTTACAGAGCGAGCTCCCAAATCGGTCAGCAATCGCCATTCATTTGGAGCCGCGCAGTGACAAATCGCGACCGGCAAGAAAACAGCCTGGAACAACCCAGAGCGTCCGGGACGCTCTTTCAAAGTCGCCAGAAGCGGCTAAGGCTCGGATTCGGGACGTTTTAGTGACAGATCAAGGATTAGTGGTCACGCTTGAACGACAATTTCCCGGAGAAATGTCCTTGCGCGAGGCGCACGAGGTGATGAGCAACCTGGAGCGTAGTTTGAAGCTGGAAATTCCGAACATCGCCAAGGTGCATGTGGACCCTGAGATTCAAAATAGATAGCGGTTTCACCCAGCGGAGGAACTAAGCACAAACGCCATGTCCTGGCGACGGAGGTCAGGAACTCTGGCTCCTCGCTGTTCGGTGTGGGACCGGCTGAGAGAAACAGGAGACTCCGAAGAAACTTTGAGCAGAAGGCCGCAAAGGTCTCAAAGGAATTTTTTGCTCCGTAGGAGCTACATCTTTATAGCCTAGCACGTCCCACGAGCGGCTAGCACCATGGAAGCGGCATCTACGGTGAATTGGGGAAAGCACGCAAATATTTTCTGCCGCTCCTACGAAGTTCGTCCCAAAAATTTGGTACGGCACAGCTATAAAGATTTTGCTCCTACGGAGCGCGTTCCCCTTTGTGACCTTTGTGCTCTTCTGTTCAACTCAAAAATCTGCCCCTGCAACGACCTTCTACTGTGCGATACTCACACAAACCAGCGGAGAGCCGGAACTCTTAGGGCATCGAAACTACTGACGCGATATATATCGTGGATACATCGCTTGATTCTGCTCACGCAGACCTTCTCCATCCCTTACCCACCGGCTGCACCTTCTCTGAGACCGATTGGCGGGCAAGGGTTGGCGAAGTTAGGCCTGGGGCGCTCCTACACTTCTTAAGCGTGCGCGTCCCGCTACTCAACCGGTGGCGATTGCGATTGCGCTTTTGTTTAAGAAAGGAGAACCCCATCCCGCACGCATCCCTTGGCTTTACGGTTTCAAGAGCTGAATCGTACCAGCTCTAATAATGATTAGGGCGCCCAACCCTATTAGCAGGACAGGGATGACCCGACGCGCCCGCGCGCGAATCTGCGTACCGAGAACCCTGTGATTTACGAGCCAGTGAGCAGCGAAACACCACAAGCCTGTCAGAACCGCAAAAACGATACCAATTACCGGTACCTCAAAACCTCCGCGTGTGGCGAATAAAGCGGTATACGTCGCGAGGTTATCACCACCATTGGCAATTGTGACGGCCGCTACGGCAAACCTTCGGCCATGTCCGTCAATGCCAGCGCCGGGTTCTTCGCTTACACGGGTGCGCCCCGGATAAATTAGTTTGTTGATTCCAATGACGATAGGAACCAGACCAAGCAGACCAATATAAGCGGGTGGGATAACCAGTGCGATCAGCGAGAAAATCATGCTCGTCGCGCATAGAGCACCAATGCCCAGGTACTGGCCGATGACGACGTCGTGCGTACGGAAGTTTTTATCAGCAAAGAAACCAACCAGAACGAAAGCATCGTCGATATTGGTCGACGCAAAGGTCATGACTGCGAGAGGGACCAAAGTAACCAGCGAATCCATTTTGCAATCAAGGTCCGATTTAAAATCTTCTCCTGCTTATTAGAAAGTGGCACTCTCCTACATTTTTTGCTCCACATTAGCCGACTGCCATCGTCGATTTCACCCCTGTGACGTAAGAAGTGCATCCGGCTAGTCCCGTAGTCCGATTTCTAGCCTGAAAAATCGATCTTCTTCAGCCGATAAACAATCGCCGATATCAACCAGGTCAGGATAAATACTCCTACTATCGCGAGGCCGATAGTTCCGAAGTTATCTTGCAGGACTCCAATGGTGGACCAAAACCAGCCACCGTCGAGATTCAACTTGTCTTTTACCAAGCCAGTCAACTCGATTCCGCCAACGACCACCCCAACCACCACCGATACGAAAGTGATGATCAGATTATAGTAAAGCTTCCGGATCGGATTGATGAAAGCCCAGTTATAGGCTCCGGCCATGATCATTCCATCCGCGCTATCCACCAGCGTCATCCCCGCTGCGAAGAGCACGGGTAACACCATCACGTTCATCAGGGATTGCCCTTTGGCTCCAGATGACGCTGACACCTGAAGCAAAGCTATTTCGGTGGCGGTTTCGAACCCAAGTCCAAACAGGAATCCGATCGGATACATATGCATCGGTTTTGCCAATGTCTTCATTAGCGGCCGGAGCAGCCGGCTGACGACGCCTTGGCCCATAACCGGATTAATCGTTTCTGGCGGAGGTGGATTCTCCTGTTTTTGTCTTCTGAGCGCCCGGTAAGTGTCTTGCATCGCCAGCAGATTGATGAGCGCAATCGCAAAGAGAAAAAAGGCTGACACAGAAGTGCTAATGATCTCTCCCACCTCTTGCCATTGCTTGAAGCGTTCACTAGCGATCGCTGCTGTCCAATAGACGACCAGCACCGCGACCAGCACTACCGTTGAATGCCCCAAGGCAAAATAGAAGCCAACGGAAACCGGCCGTTCGCCGCCTTGCACAAGTTTCCGAGTGACGTTATCGATCGCCGCAATATGGTCCGCATCTAGCGCATGCCGCAGGCCAAAGGAGTAGGCTAGAAATGCGGTTCCCAGAAGCACGGGCTGATCGTGAAACACGAGATAAGCCCAAACCCATGCGGCAATATTCGCTAATACTAACGATGCCGATAGTCCCACCGTTCGCTGACGGAAATTCTTAGTGCCCATTTACGACAAACCAGAATTTAAGATCCGCAGATTACGGCTGAGGTTAATTGCCACCTGCAAGACAGAGACATCGTTTGCCAGCACGGCGGTCCGTTGGAACCATGGAGCGCTGTCTTCTCGCGGCTGCGCCGGAGCCGCAAAAAGGAGACACTTCGGCTGTGGTACAACGGCGTTTCTCCCGTCCTCTTGGCGCGATCGGAGGCGCAAGACGTAATCTGCGTAATCTGTGTAATCTGCGGATATTTCCATCTTCGGGATCTTGGTTTATCAGCTGAATCAGCGGTTAGAGTTTGATGCTCGTAAGCGGTAAACCTCGTAAGACCTTTTGTAGCCATTTCGCCAAGGCCCGTTCAGTAGAAGGATAGAGCCAGGCCGTAGAGACATTCAGTTGGGTTATCCGCCGCAAACTATGACGGAGCCGAGATGGCGTATCTCGATAGCTTTGGCCGGTCTCAAGGGTGGCGAGGCCATCAGACACGATCACGACACAGTCGTGGCTATTCGGGCCATGTTTTAGAATCGCACGGTGTAGAGAATGGAGGGATTGAAAGAGATAGCTTTTGCCTCCCGCGGCATCGAGCTGGCCGAGGACGCCCCGGAATGAACGGAAACTGCTGTGCCTAAGCACCCATTTAATTTGGTTATCTCGCAGCAGAAGCAAGTTCCAGCGAGGCGACCGGCAATGAGTAGCTAGATCAATCAGTGAATCTCGCGCTGCGCTTAGACAACGGCTCATCCCGGTCGATCGACTGGCATCTAAAAAACACCACACCCGGGGACGGCGACGAAGCGAATAGTAACGCAGGTCAATGGAGGAAGTCTTGCTAAACGGGATTGAATTAAGGAGCGTTGCGATCCAATTGATGGCTCCGTGCGGACCTTCGTCTGATATACCCGAGGCCAGCCTTGCTCCTCGACTTTGCACTCCAGGAAGCTGATTCTTTGCCCAATCTCGCAACCGCTGATTCAGGGAAGGCGTGGCTTCAGGTAATCGCTTTGGATTCGGCAGCGAATTGGTAGGTGCCTGAGAAGTGCGTTGGGCAAGCGGCGGATTAAATCGCTGGCCGGGCGGCGGCGGCGATGGCGCCCGGGTCAAAGGGCGATTTTCGAGATGTCGATGTCCAAGGCACATCCGCCACGCTTCATCCAGATCTCGCGGTTCGATTTCCGATCGGTTCTCCCACGCCGCAGCACAGCGCGCCGTACGGAGCACAGCAAGTTCGGCTCGAAGCCCCTCCACTTGTAATTCCCGCGCCCGGTTCGCGATCTCGAGTCGCTGTTCTTCTGAAACCGTCACACCCTTAACCAGTGTCCGTGCCTTGGCCACACGTTCCGCCAGATCCCTCAGAGAGGCGGCATGCGTCTGGATGAACGATTCCGGATCGTCGTCGAACTGGATCCGGCGTCGCACAACCTCCACCCGTTGGTCTGGAGTGAAGTCGTCCTGGATTAAGATACCGTGAGCGAATCGGTCTGATAGTTGTGGCCGCAGGTCTCCCTCCTCCGGGTTCATGGTGCCGATGAGGATGTATTGGCTTTCAATGCGACGGGTGATCCCGTCGCGTTCGAGATGATGTTTGCCGGAGGCTGCCGAATCCAAGATCTGGTCTGCAAGATTGTCCGGCAACAGGTTGATCTCATCGACATACAAGACGCCTCCATTCGCCTCCTCAATCAGACCAGTGCGCGTCTCCCACCTGCTCTGTTCAACCAATGCTTCCGCGTTCACCGAACCGAGCAGACGATCTTCTGTAGCTCCGAGCGGCAGCTCTACAAAGGGAATCGGTTCAGAGGAAGTGGTCTGTAATAATTCAGCGAAGGCGCGTACCAGGGTGCTCTTGGCGCAGCCGCGATGTCCCAACAACAGGGAGCCGCCGATCCTGGGATCGATGGCATGATAGACCAAAGATCGTTTGGCGTCCTCCATCCCAACCACCGCGCTAAAAGGAAATTGCTTCATTCAAGTTGGCCTTCTAATTCGAGTAAATTCTCTTCAAGTCCCGCGATCGTATTCTCCGATGGAGTCGACCAGAGACCGCGTTCGGCAGCTTCGAGTAACCGGCGTGTCGATTCTTTAAGCGCTGCCGGGTTGTGCTCGCGGAAGAAATCTTTCTGGGTTGTATCCAGCAAAAGCTTCTGCGCGATCTCTTCGTAGTGAGAGTCTCTGACCAAGCCAGTGGTGGAGCTATAACCAAACAAATAATCGACGGTCGCCGCTATTTCGAAAGCTCCCTTATAACCATGACGTCGCATCGCCTCTAGCCATCGCGGATTCAGCACTCGGCTCCGGATAACGCGGACTATCTCTTGCTCAAGGGTTCGGATCCGCGGTTGCTCGGGATCACTGGAATCGCCATGTAAAACGATCGGTGCTTTGCCTCGAAGTTGTTTAACCGAGGCATGGAGTCCGCCCTGAAATTGGAAATAATCGTCCGAGTCCAGGATATCGTGCTCTCGGTTGTCTTGATTCTGATGAACGACCTCTATCTCAGCCAAGCGAGTCTTCAACAAACTGACATCTTGATCAGCCGTGCCATCGCTATCAAACGCGTAACCACCCCAGCGACAAAACACCTCGGCTAAATCCTCGGCCGAATTCCAGTTCCCTGCATCGATGAGCGGAAGCAGGCCGGTCCCATAAGATCCGAACCCCGAACTAAAAACTCGTAGCGTTGCCCGTCGCGAGGCCTCGACCGGATCCAACCCTCGCCCGGTTAGTGTCTCCCGATCAAGCAACCACGAACCACGGATAGGATTCATGTCCGGCGGTTCATCCTGTTGCGCTAGACGCTTAGGGACAGTCGCCAGCAAACGCAGCGTGTCGCCGAACGCGTCTCGAAACAGCCCGGAAACTCGCAATAGCAAATCAACCCGAGGCCGTCCCAATAAACTGAGGGGCAATATCCGAAAGTCGACCACTCGCCCGGATGATTCTTCCCAGACCGGCTCACATCCCCAAAGCCAGAGCGCTTGAGCGATATCATCTCCGCCAGTCCGCATGTTAGATGTCCCCCAGATAACCAGCGCGATTTTTCGCGGATACTCTCCCTGATCCTGCCGGTATCGCTCCAGTAATCGGTCAGCCAGCATCTTTCCGCAATTCCAGGAGGTCTGCGTCGGAACCGCCCGTGGATCGATGGTAAAAAAGTTTCTACCGGTAGGAAGTACATCGATCCGGCCTCGAGTTGGAGCTCCAGAAGGTCCCGGCGGAACGAATTGTCCACTAAGGCCGTTCAACACGTTTTTGATTTCGTCATCGCACCGCGTCAACCTCGGGATGAGCTGTTCGCGAAGAAAGCTCGCCAGTTCGGTCAACGTTTGGTCCGGCTTCGCCGGAGCGTTTGGCGTTTGGCGTTCGGCGTTGACGGAGTTCGCCTCTATCCAGCTCCGAGCTTTGGACTCCACCTCATCGCGTTCGGTCGGTGTCAGCATGTCTAACTCGCGATTGCCGGCCAATAGCTGAAGTAGGCCCGGTCGTCCGGCAGAGGGCAATCGTAGCAGACTCAACAAAAAGTCCGTTCTTTGCTCGCCTGCCGGATTAACACCAAGCACGTGCAATCCCGATCGAATCTGACTCTCCTTAATCTCGCAGAGATAATTTGTGACTGTCTGCAATGACTTATCCGCCAGCTCGTCTTTCCAGGAAACTTGAGTTAGCAAATTATCGATCTGTTTCTCCAACTCCGCGGCCCGGCTTGGATAAAGTGTGACGCTGTGTGCATGTTCTTCCAATAGGCGTTCAACCTTTTCGAGATCATCGTAGAGTCCGGCCCGGCTCAGCGGAGGCGTAAGATGATCGACAATGACAGCCGCGGAACGACGCTTAGCCTGAATGCCTTCCCCAGGATTATTAACAATGAAGGGATAAATCAGTGGTATCGGCCCTAGACAAAGGCTCGGATAATCTTCCTTTCCCAGAGCGATGCTTCGGCCGGGTAACCACTCGAGATTGCCATGTTTTCCCACATGGACGATTGCGCCCGCTCGAAACTCCTCCCGGAGCCAAAGATAAAATGCGAGGTACGCCGGCGGCGGTGGAAGCTTTGGGCTATGATAAATGGCTTGCGGATCGAGCGAATAACCGCGTGGCGGCTGAATTCCAATAAAGACGTTCCCTAACTGTATTCCGGGGACAGGGATCGATTCACTGGAGTTAATCGGCCATTGCTCTCTGACTTCGCTCCGACGCAAATCCGAAAGCGATTCTAAGAATCTGTTAAGCTCGGCCAGACCGACGCTTTGATAACAAGGTTTTCCGTAAGAATGTTCCGAATCATTGGTAACCCCGGTTTGAAGCCATTCCATCAATTCCTGACCGTTCGTTGGGCAGGGATCGACTAAATAACCAATCGCGCTCAGTGCGTCTAACAACTGCACCGTGCTAGCGGGAGTATCCAGACCAACTCCATTTCCAATGCGCCCATCGCGGTTAGGATAATTGGAAAGAACAATCGCGATCTTCTTGTCGTGATTTGCAACCGTGCGCAGCCGGGCCCAATTGCACGCCAAGGTCGTGACGTACTCAATCTGCTCAAGATCCGGTACCAGCCTTTTAGCGCGGTATTCAATCTCCGGAATCCAGAGGTCCTGTTCTTTGAAGCCAATGACGGTTGTAAAGACCCGGCCATCGACCTCAGGTAAAGCCGCGTTCATGGCGACTTCCGCTGGAGCCAAACCAGCTTGGTTAGTTACCCAGGTTTCCTTATCAGCCAGTGAGATCGCCGCCTGCAAAACCGGACAACCAAGCTGTTCAAAGAATGAGAGCCGATCCGCGCCACCCGACGCAATCGAGAAGCTCTGCGTCAGAAGGACGACGTCCGGAGGATTCAGTTCCGCCAATCGCAGCAATTCAGCCTGGGCGGCCGCGCTGCGGAGCGAGAACGAGTAAAATGAGTAGACTTGAAACCCTTTGCTTTCGAGAGCCGCCTGCAAAGCATCGATTACTGCTAAATCCCCAGTTTGAAACCACGCTCGATAGAAACAGATCCAAGCTCGCTTGTGAAGCGCTGCCTCGCTCGCGAGGCCGATGCGGTCGGGACCCTGGAACGCTGCCTCGCTCTTGTCCTCCATAGCCTTGGCGAATGAGGACTTGTCCTTCGAAGTCCGGCTCAGCCGGACGAAGGAGGATGCGAAGCCGACGGGTCGCGGCGAACGGGCGAGGTCCCGTAGGGACTGAATGAACGTAGCCAGCCAATTTAATGGCTGGGATAGGCGGCGACAGGATCCGTCCCGTTAGGGTACGGTGTGATGCAGTGATGCTACACGTGTGATTGTTGGCAGCGCGCCATCACCTGAACTGTAGCGGGTTTGATTGAGGAGGCCAAGGGTCCACACCGGAAAACGTCTCGGAGCACCAACCCATCATACAGTGACCCTCCAGGCAATGAATTGCCTGGCTACGTTCATTCAGTCCCTACGGGACATCGCCGTTTCGCCCACTCGCCCATTCGCCGTTTCGCTCCCATCCGTGGGCTCTTCTGCCGGCGGGTTGACCGCGAAAATTCGGTTATAGAGATCTTCACCGTAACTGGTCCGTAAAGGCTCGGCCTGGACAAGCTTAAAGGTACGAGTGCCGTCTTCTTTTCTCTCCGCTCGCAGAAACGTGACGTTATCCCATTCTTTGCCGTGAAACCCTGAGGTAAACGTATATTGGTGGGATACAAAAAAGAGCTTAATTTTTCTCTCCAAAAGCGCGCACACGATTTGGCGGGCTATCTCAGAACCTTCCCGCTCATTGGTGGCAGCAAATGATTCGTTGAATAACAAGAGCGAATTAGGCTCCAAATGATCGACGACCTCGCTCATTCGCTGGAGTTCTTCGTCGAACTTACCGCTCCGCATGGTCTCATCTTCTTCCCGGCGGTAATGGGTTAGTAAGTTTGGACAGATGTTAGCCGTGAAAGACGTCGCTCCGACGAACATCCCGGATTGCATCATGAGTTGGCCCAGACCAATACTGCGTAGAAAAGTGGATTTACCTCCACCGTTCGCTCCCGTGATAATGACCAGTTCTTTATGCTCGGCCTTAAAATCGTTGCCGATTACTTTAGATCGGACGGCGAGCGCGAGACCGACGTCGTATAATTCATTAAACGTATGCTCGCGTTCGTCGGCATTAACCGGTACCGGAAAACAAACCGGTTCTTTCTTTTCGGTCAACGCGTGGTGCAGGTTCAAAGAACCCACATAAAACGCGAGTTCGGTTCGCAGCGTCTTAAAGAAGCTCAGAATATAGTCAGCGGACTGCCCCAGGACCGTGGCCGTCTGGGTAATTCCTTTTTCGTTATATTCGCCCAAGGCTTTAGCGCCGCGCTGATCCCGAGGATGCAACCGGAACGTAAACCCGGGCTGTTTGTCGAGGCCGAATAATCGTTGAAACCGGGTCCGTTTAACAGGCGATTTCTGAAGGATATAATCGGTCCCCCGGTTGCCCTCGCCTAACTTAGCGGTAATCAAGGTGCCGTCGACAAACCTCAGGTCTTTCAGATGGTTCTGTACATCATGAAGATATTCCTCGGTCAGCTCGCGCTTAAGCCGGGCAAACAAATTACGGAAACCATCAGAATCGAAACCGTGGGTCTGTTTTTCAGCCAAATGCCGCAGTTTTCTGAGCACATCCACTAACATGTTGATCAGCTCGAGGGACCGGTTTAGCAGCCCGGTGGGATATTTACCGAAGAACGCCCAATACCCTTTGTTTTCGCATTCCACTCCTTTGACCGCGATGGCGTAAAGCTCTCGCACGATGTCTGGATGTTTTAAACAATCCTTTAGTACGCTTTGCCGGTACAGAATGGTGTCAACATCCGTAGTTAGACTCGCTAACACGACATCCCGGATCGCCGAAAACAAAAATTTGTCCCGG
>Ga0126381_100010676_pt1 | contig 10351 bp, 8 predicted proteins | sample PanSoiMetPlot_28_FD_96465 | JGI IMG/M metagenome (GOLD analysis project Ga0126381, IMG submission 96465) | Tropical forest soil microbial communities from Panama - MetaG Plot_28 | ecosystem: Environmental > Terrestrial > Soil > Tropical forest > Bulk soil | place: Panama | collected 2016-02-17 | reverse complement strand
TCGTTCAGACGATCCGGTCGATCGTACGCCGGCAGGAGGTTCGGATGGTCTGGATACATTTCCCAAAGAATCGGTAACACCGCTTTGTTCGCGACCAGGATTTTCCAGGCAGGCTCGATCCAGACTGTGGGCGAGACCGCGAGGTAGCTACCAAATTCTTCCAAGAATAGATCTTCCCAGGGATACAACTTGAACACCGTATCGAGAGGATCAGTCTCGCCCCAGAAACGCCGGAGTGAACCGTTCCAGCCGACTCGCGAAATATCGATCAACTCTACCCGTTTTCCGGCTTGTGAAGCGGTGTCCGCGAGATAAAGCAAAGTCTGATGATCCTCCGGAACAGCGGTGCATCCAGTAAAATGGACTTTTGCCGAACCGGATCCAATCAATTTCCAGGTGTCGATCAGGCTTTCATGGATTGAGTTGAACTGATCGACCTGCTTGCTGTCCAACTCCGCCTGAAACCGATCTGTTAACCAGAACCATTGGATCACCGCTGCCTCAAGGAGCCCAGTCGGTGTGTCCCCGTTGTACTCGAGGAATTTCGGATGTTCGCTTAACGAAGGGTTGTACGAAGAATCAATTCTTCCGTACAGCGACCTTTCATCTTTTTCCCAAGAAGCCTCGATCAACGGAACAGCGCTTTCAGGTAAAGCCAGTCACGTGGTGATCCAACCTTTCTCAATGATTCGTTCCGCAGCTTTAATGCACATCTCGTGCAGATCATTTGTGACCTGCTCGATCCAATCGATTTCGGCCATCGAGAATTCGTAGTACGCGCTTTCGAACCAGTACGGAACGGCGATTCCTGCCTGAGTGTGCGTGTGATAAGACAGTCCTTGTTCCTCCACCCGGTTCACGCAGTTCGGACGCGGCAGATCGAGTACCCTTTGCATGGCCAGCCTACGAACTTGCACCCCTTCCGCTCGCTCTCGAGCCGAATCCGCCCCTTGTCACGGCCGAACCGCGTCCATCAAAGCTACCGTTGCCTTTGGCAAAGAATCGGCTGCTCGATCCCGAGGTGAACCGTCGCTGATAAGTCTGGAAAGAGGGCGAATAGTAATAGGAGGGACGGAAGCCAGTGTACGTGGTGTACGGCGACATCAGCGAATTAAAAATCATCCAGTACACCCACCAAGGAAGCCGGGAATCATCCTTGTAACCTCGTTCACGGCTCTCTTGTTCCCGAGCCGCTTTTTCTTCTGGTGTCCAGTTGTTGTACTCCCACTCTGCAGCCTCCCTGTCTTGAGGCGTCAAATTGTCGGCAGCTTTCGCTTCCTGTTCCAGCAACCAAGCCTGTTTTTGTTCGAGGCTGGGACGATTGTCGCAGCCGCTTAGAAACAAGGTGCTCAGGCCCAACAGAGTCAGGGAAATCGTGCAGGACCGCCTAATCTTCATTGGTGACCGCGCCCAGTTGTCTCATTTAGACCCAATGCTATACAAGCCGAACTCTTTCTCTCCTCTGTCCCGGTAACTGTGCAGCGGCTGAGCGGTCTGCCCAAATCGTTGAGCAAGCCCTGATTCATTTCTCGCGCCTGCGAGCACATACTTCGCGTTTTGTGGCAGTTGATTCCAATCGGAGATGTAGGACCACGGTTTTCGAAGATAAAAAAACAATGGCTGGGGTCCTGGATCGACGGCGTAGATGGTCTCACCGGGAGGAACGATTTTCGCGATAAGAGCTGCCCGTTGTCGCAGCGTTTCCGGCATTCGCGGGAGAATGGCATCTACATAGAAAAATATTGCCGCGACCGTCAGAATTCCGGTTCCGACAGCTAGAGTCGTAGTTTCCGATTCCGGATTACGATACCGAAGCGGCCCTAAAAAAAGGAGATTGGCGCCGCAGAGGAGCACGGCGAAACCGATAAAAATCCGTTCGTGTGAGAAGAAAAGACCGATGGCCGATGCCAGGAGCAAGACGGCTGTTAGTCCCATCAGAATGTACTTCCACGGCCGATTTAACGATGCCGCTTGTTTGATTCGGTAGGCTGCGAGCAGACAGACGGGCACAAGTAGTGGCATGGTGTACCTGGGCAATGCCCCCGGCGCCAGCATCACGATCAGGAACGTAATTAACGAACCGAGCTCCAGGCCAAAGATGAATGGTTCATTTTCTTGGTCCCTTCGCCCCTGCAAGCTCCTACCAAAAGGCAAAAACAGAATCCACGGCAGAAAATTGCACAACGCCCGCGGATAATTCAGCAGCCAATCTTTCCAATGAAATTCCTGGAGCGCCAGCCGGCCGGTAAACTGGTCCGACCACTCTTTGGTTGCTGTTCGCGCTTCCGGCGTTTGCAAATGAGGGACCGCCCAGGCTGTAAATATCGCGACCATTAGTACAATCGCGCACAAGTGGGCAAACGACCGGAGTTCGCTCAGCCTTCGCTGACACCACAGAATCAGTACGACAATTCCGTAAAAGAATAGAAGGTGAAGCGGGCCCTTCAACAGAAGGCCGAATCCCAATGGCAGCGCGGAAAGAATCCAGCGCAGCCACAACGCTCGTGCGCCAAGCCACATAACCAACCCCAGCCCGAAACTCGCAACATATAACGCTTCAATCTCGATCAGGCGGCCCTTGTCTAACAAACAGACCGTCGAGAGGATAGCTATTGCGGCAAGCAGCGCGTGGTCTTCGCCCAACCAGCGTCGGCTGCACAGGTAAACACCGAGAGTCAACAGCAAAACGGCGATCACTGATGGCAACCGGGCCGACCATTCGTCCTGGTGGCCAGTAGCCTCGAAACTGATTGCCGCCAGCCAATTTACCATTGGCGGCTTTCTCAGGTACGGCTTTCCGCCCACATAGGGAACCAACCAGTTCCCCGTCTCCAACATCGTGACACCGGGTAGAATACGCCGCCCCTCTTCCCCATGCAGCTCCATCCTCCCTAGTCTCGGAAGATAGATCCCAGCCCAAATCAGAAGAATGAGGAGAAGCGAAACCGCCAGACGGAGAGCGGGCGAGGCGGCGACAAAACGTTCGAGCGAAGCACTCAGAGGGATTATTTGGCCCACGGCAACAGAGTCAGCGTTCCAAGACGTTTCGCAACACCTAACAATCCCTCTCGCCGTCTCCTCCTGCGCCAACCTGTCCTCCGTAGTCCGGCCCTGGCCGGACGAAGGAGGAGGCTATGGCGGACAGGTCGCCTGTCGCCGTCCCAATGGATGTTTAGTGCTCCTGCTCCTGCAGAGCGTTCTCAGCCTCGGCATTCCGCTCTCTCATGGCCGCTTTTCTGCTGAGCTTGACGCGGCCTTTGTCATCGATTCCGATGCATTTCACCCAGATCAGATCGCCAATCTTTACAACGTCCTCAACGGCTTTAACCCGAAAATCTGCGAGCTCGGATATGTGCACCAGGCCGTCTTTCCCAGGCAGAACTTCCACAAACGCGCCAAATTCCTTTATCGAAACCACGCGACCATGATAGGTCTCGCCCACTTCGATCTCTTTGGTCATTCCTGTGATGATCTCCTTCGCGCGGTTCAGGCTATCGCGGCTGGCAGAATAGATGTGAACAGATCCGTCGTCATCGATGTTAATCTCTGCACCGGTCTCCGCCACGATCCCTTTAATTGTCTTTCCTCCAGGACCAATCAACAAACCGATCTTGTCCGGATGGATCTTCACGGTCTCAATACGCGGCGCGTATTGGCTCAGTTCTGCGCGGGGAGCTTTGATAGCTTCTGCCATTACATCCAAGACTTTCATGCGCGCATCACGCGCCTGATAAATGGCTTCCGCCATGATTTTATGAGAAATCCCCGGTAACTTCAGATCGAGCTGGAATCCGGTGACGCCATCTTTGGTACCACATAGTTTGAAGTCCATGTCGCCGAAATGGTCTTCCGACCCGATGATGTCTGTCAGCGTCGTGTAACGTTTCAACTGGTCGCCCTCGAACTCGGTAACCAAGCCGACCGAAATACCACCGACCGGTTTTCGGATTGGCACACCGGCATCCATCAATGCCATCACTCCGGAGCAGACGGTAGCCATTGAAGTTGAACCGTTCGATTCCATCACTTCGCTTGTCACCCGAATCGCGTAGGGAAACTGCGATTCCGGTGGAGTCACAGGTTCGATGGAACGCTCAGCCAATGCGCCGTGACCGATCTCGCGACGGCTGGCAGCGCCAAACCGGCCGGTTTCACCGACGCTAAACGGCGGGAAATTATAATGCAGAATGAAGCGCTTCGATTGTTCGCCTCCGGTATAACCATCAATCGCCTGGGCTTCTTCGCCTGAAGCAAGGGTCGCCAACGCAAGCGCTTGAGTTTCACCACGAGCGAACAGTGCCGAGCCATGGGACCGTGGTAGTAAACCAACCTCAGCAGTCAGCGGCCGGATATCGCGTAAACCTCGCCCGTCGCAGCGGGTTTGGCGATCAAGAATACTGATCCGGAACGCCTTCTTTTGCAGATAATCGAACGCCTGTGAAATTTCGAACGGAGTCGCGTCTGAGTATTTGGCCAAAATGGTTGTTTCAACCTCTTTGCGGAGCGCGTCGACTGCTTTGCCGCGAGCCACCTTGCCAGGCGTATATAACGCCGCCTCAATTCGGTCCCCGGCAACCTGGTAGGCAATTTCAAGGAGATCGTCGCGCACATGAAGCAGCTCAACTTCCCGCTTCGGTTTGCCTGCAACTGAAGTCAGTTCGCGCTGCATTTCGATGATCTGGCGCACGAATGGATGCGCAAACTCGAGCGCACGCACAAAATCGTCTTCAGGGATCTCGTCAGCTGCCCCCTCGATCATGATCACTTCGTCCCAACTACCCACATAGACCAGATCCAGATCGCTCGATTGCCGTTGAGTGTGAGTAGGGTTCGATACGAATTCTCCATTGATACGACCAACGCGTACCGCGCCGATCGGGCCAGCAAATGGAATATCCGACACACAAAGTGCAGCCGAAGCACCGTTGATGCTCAGAATATCCGGATCGTTCTCGCCGTCTGCGCTGAGGAGGATGCTTATGATCTGAGTATCATAAAAATAATTCTTTGGAAAAAGAGGACGGAGCGGGCGATCGGTCATTCGCGACGTCAGCGTTTCTTTTTCCGTCGGACGCCCTTCGCGCTTGAAATAGCCACCGGGGAACTTGCCCACTGCGGCAGCTTTCTCCCGGTAATCAACTGTTAACGGAAAAAAGTCCTGGCCTTCCTTTACGGCAGTTGCAGAGACTGCGGTAACCAGGATGATTGAATCGCCAGAGCGAACCGTGACAGATCCATCCGCGAGTTTCGCGAGTTTCCCTGTTTCGATGATCAGATCAGTAGAGCCGATAATTTTCGAGACTCGATGTTGCATAACAGAATGAGCCTCCAAGATAACCGTCGAACTCGGCCTTTGTTCGTAGGTCTGAGCCCCGACAATTTTCGGGGCTCAGACCTAAGACAAGGCCGCTTCCGACATCGCCAGCGCGTCCCCCGTGATTTCGGCGGAGGAAAAGGCTATATCGGACAGGCAGGTTAATCCCGGAGGTCTTGGTTTTCGTTTTGTTTGACAAAAAAGCCGCATTAAATCTGCGGCTCTTCGTTACTTACGTAAATTTAATTTTTCGACGACCACCTTATAGCGATCCTGCGAAGTACGCTTCAGGTAATCGAGAAGGCTTCTTCGAGTGGCTACCAGCTTCAAAAGACCGCGCCGGGACGAGTGATCTTTGCGGTGTCCCTTCAAATGATCGGTTAATTGGTTGATACGACGGGTCAGGATCGCGATCTGGACATCCGCACTCCCTGTGTCCTGCGCATGCAGTCGGAACCCAGTCAGATCAATGTTATCACTCGATGCCATAAATTCTAAAGAGGGGTGAAAATAGGGGCTTTCACCCAAACTTCAAGGGCTTTTTTGGATGGGACATCACGCCAAGGCGCCAAGAGGAAGGATCTCACGCCAAGGCGCCAAGACGCAAAGGTTTAGAGGTTGGGAGGAAGAGAGCCGTGGAGGAGCGAGCGGATAAAACAAACGATGCGCTGGCGCCAGCCCTCAGCAACCTTCGCCCTAAAAGCGCGTGCAATGCTCTATCGTGATTTCGGGCGTTAAACCGTGACAAAGCATGGTTTTAGCAACCAAAAACGTTTCTTCTCTCCAATTTCAAAACCTTTGCGTCTTGGCGCCTTGGCGTGAGATCCTTTTTGTTTTGCGCCTTTGCCTGCTCACCCTCCGTGTGTCATCGCCACTAAATCATCCGCCAGCTCGCCAAAGGTCCTGGTGATCAATTTTTCGCCCAACGTATTGATATTGATCTCCACCCCAAGCCGTTCCTCGAGATGCAGAACGAATTCTACCAGATCCAGGCTCTGTTGAATTACTTCCCCCGCTTTCATGCCCTCAAAGTTATCCCGTGGAATATCCGGAAAATTCTCCGCAAAAAACTCGGACATTGCTTCCAACACTTGTTTCCGATCAGTCATAAAAATTTCTGGCCGAATGCCTGCGCTCTAGACGCAAGTACCACTTGCATAGGCTACATGAAAGCCTGCTCCCATGGAAAGCCATTGAATCGTTTCCCCAGATCTCGCGTTGGCCATCAGCCCGGCCAGGATATGCAAAATGCTAACACTGCTCATGTTTGAGCAAGACCGAAAATGGTCAATGGATGGTTGGAGGGTCGCACGGTCAATTCCCAGCTTTTTCGCCAGGCTGACCAGAAGAAGCACGCCGGCGGGATGAATCGCCCAACGCGCTCCGGGCACTTTCTCTATCTGTAAAGCAGCAATGGCCCGAAGAACTTCGTGCCGGACTTTTGTCTCGAACAATTCAGGCTCGGCGATTCCGAAGCGATAATAGTCGCTACCCCAATGCCATTGGATCAAATCGCCCGCCTCGCCGCGCCAGGCCGCTGTGCGATCAATGGCAATCGCGCGGTAACCCGGTTCTTTGGAAATCCATGCGGCTGCTGTTCCGTCACCAAAGGTACAGATCCCTTGCCAATTTGAGCGCGCGATACTCTTCGGATCGGCCATGGTAGATGTCGGCTCCATCGCAACGACAAGAGCGTTCTCAATTTCGGAGCTCGCAACGAGCTGCATAGCGCGCGTTGTGGCGGTGCAGCCCGCACTGCTAATATCCAATTGCATCGTCCTATTGCCGGCTAGCTTCCCCAGCTTAGAAACGACTCTTTCCGCGATTCCCGGCAAAAGCATGCCTTCGCTTGAAATCCCGAATACCGCGTCAAAAGGCCTGTCCGGCGGAGTCGCTTCAATTTCAGCGCAGATCGCAGAAGCCGATTCCTCAATTGCGGCCTGAAACGAAGTTGCATGATCGGAGAACTTCTCTTGCCACAAAAAGCGTTGGTTCTGCACGAACCGATCGCGATTGCCGAACAAAAGCAGACGAACAAAATCGAGCAGCGCGCTTTTTTCCTTCTCACTCTCTTCCAGCGCTTCGAGGCGCTCGGAGATTGCAGCGAACATCGTCTGGTTGGTCCAGGAAACGCCCACTCTCGGAGCGTAGATCGCACGGATGTAATTCACGATAGGGAAGGATACAGGAGCCAGGAGTCAGGAGCCAGTAGGAACGCCGGGAACGGAATACGCCTTCTGTATTCCGCGACGATGACGACAAAGCGTCGCCCTCCAGGGGCAGGATTTTCCGATCTCGGCGATCCCGGCGTTCTCGGCGTTTCACTCAGTTGACAAATAAATTTAGGTGTGGCTATTAATGTTAGCTGTGATTATAACGATGTATGAACCATTTAGCTGACCCGAGTGAAGTGATTCCCCAAGACGGAGGTTGGCGGCTTCCTCGGACCGCTCCCTCATTACCCGAAGTCTATCGCTCGGTCCGAGTCCCCAGGGTTGGCCGAGGCTGGTGGGGCATCGTTCGCAAACTACTCGCATTCTCCGGACCCGGGTACTTGGTCGCAGTCGGTTATATGGATCCAGGCAACTGGGCCACAGATCTGGCCGGAGGTTCGGCGTTCAATTACACTTTGCTTTCGGTCGTCATCATCTCGAGCTTGATGGCGATCTTTCTGCAACATCTGGCACTCAAACTCGGAGTGGCTACCGGAAGAGACCTGGCTCAAGCATGCCGGGACCATTTCCATCCTGCAGTTGCGTTTCCCCTTTGGATCGGATGCGAGATCGCTATCGCCGCATGTGACCTGGCCGAAGTCATCGGCTCCGCGATCGCTCTCAACTTGCTCTTCGGGTTACCGCTAATCTGGGGAGTATGTCTGACGGCGTGCGATGTCCTTGCGATTCTATATCTGCAAAGCCGCGGATTTCGTTTTATCGAGGCGCTGGTGCTGACCCTGATTGGGGTAATCTCGGTCAGCTTCGGCATCCAGATGTTTCTGTCGAAACCGGACTTCGGCGCGATTGCGCTCTCTTCAATTCCATCGACGGCGATCTTGCATGACCCGAAGATGTTTTATCTGGCGATCAGCATCCTGGGCGCAACAGTGATGCCGCACAATCTTTATCTCCACTCTTCGATTGCGCAGACACGTCATTATGCCTTGACGCCGAAAGGCAAACGGGAAGCGATTTTTTACGGAACAATCGATTCTTCGGTCGCATTGTCTTTGGCCCTTTTCATTAACGCTGCGATTCTCATCGTCGCCGCAGCCACGTTTTATCGCAGTGGCCATCATGAGGTCGCCGAGATCCAGGATGCCTACAAATTGTTGAGCCCTTTGCTGGGTATGGGTGCCGCCAGCACTTTATTCGCGGTTGCCCTGCTTGCTTCGGGTCAAAACTCTACCCTGACCGGTACGCTGGCTGGGCAAGTGGTAATGGAAGGTTTTTTGCGCCTGCGTCTTCCGCCGTTCCTGCGACGGCTCATTACTCGCCTGATTGCGATCATCCCAGCAGTGATCGTGACCGCTCTCATGGGGGAAAGCGGCACTGCTCAGCTGCTTATCTTGAGTCAGGTCATCCTCAGCATGCAGCTCAGTTTCGCCGTTATTCCTCTGGTAATGTTCACTGGGGATAAAACCAAGATGGGCGAGTTCGTGAGCCCGCGATGGGTTAAGATCGTCGGATGGACTCTGGCCGGAGCGATCGCCCTGCTGAACGCCTATCTACTGTGGCAGACATTCACCGGCCGCTAGCGCAGCGCTTTCAGCCCCGAACGCGTTCGGCGCGGTTAAGCGTCGGCCGTCAACCGGTCAACCGTCCACCGTTGCGCTTTGAGACGTGGCCAACGTTATGTCCAGGTCGCGCAGGAGCGCGAACCCTACCGGCGAAAAACTCTGTCTATTTGTCTACGAATCAATTGATCAGCCACAGGCAAGCGACCCGGTCACCTTAACATTCTTTCGGTAATCCATTTCATGCTGTGACGAAGGGCGATTGAGGCTGGTTTGTCCTCTTGACACGTCTATTTCTTTATGTAACACGTATAACTATTGATTGGACTGGCTGCGTGCGTGATGATCGCTACCGTTTGCAGCTTGTTTCTAGGAACGAGCAGCGCCTTGGCCGGTCCACCCTTCACAACAGATGATCCGGAGACACCTCCTCCGGGCAGATGGGAAATCAATATGCCTTTCATCGTCCAGCACACCCCAGCAGGGACCGAATTAGATACGCCACTGCTCGAGCTCGACTACGGATTGCCCAACCTGCAACTGAAGTTCGAAATACCAATCCGAATCGAGCGGACAGATCAAGATCACGCAGTCGGATTCGGAGACCCACTGGTCGGCGTCAAATGGCGGCTTTTGTCGAACGAAAAATCTGGATTTGAGGTCGAATGTCGGCGGAATTTTGAAGTTAAACGAACACACGAACCTTTTGTGGAGCACCGGGCGCAACATAGTCGGCAGCACTCATTTCACAATGTATTTCGGACTGCAGTTCCTGACAAAGTAAGGTGTATGAAAACGCTCGTTTTCGCCGTTCTTAACGGCTTCTTGTTCGCATGCTTCGCGGAGGCCGGCATCCCTCTGCGCCTTGAGAAAGAGATACCTTTAAACGGTGTTGACGGAAGAATCGATCATTTCTCCGTAGATACAGCCGGCCACACACTTTTCGTCTCCGCTCTCGGAGCTGGCTCGGTTCAAGTCATTGATACTGAACTTGGCCAGCGTAGTGGCGAAATCAAAGGACTACAGGAACCACAAGGTGTCTGTTATGATGCGAAGAAGGGCCGCTTATGTGTTGCTACAGCAGGAGACGGCAAGCTCCGCATTTACGATAGCAAATCCCTGAGTCTTCAGAACACATTGTCGTTAGGCAGCGATGCCGACAATGTCCGTTATGATCAGCAGACTGGCGATATCTGGGTCGGTTTTGGTTCCGGCGGGATTGCTGTCATTAATTCGGAAGGTCAACCAACCGGAACAATTTCACTGGGCGCGCATCCGGAATCATTCCTGTTTGAAGATCCAGG
>Ga0126381_100010675_pt1 | contig 10351 bp, 9 predicted proteins | sample PanSoiMetPlot_28_FD_96465 | JGI IMG/M metagenome (GOLD analysis project Ga0126381, IMG submission 96465) | Tropical forest soil microbial communities from Panama - MetaG Plot_28 | ecosystem: Environmental > Terrestrial > Soil > Tropical forest > Bulk soil | place: Panama | collected 2016-02-17 | reverse complement strand
TCACGATGATGAAGTAACCCGAGAGCCATGACCCGATGAATACCGCGACGGCGGCCCCCCAGTGGCCCCATCTGCCGAGCCGTCGCTCGCCGTAGAGAAACAGTCCCAGAAATGCCGATTCGAGGAAGAAGGAAAAGACGCCTTCCATGACAAGCGGTTGACCGATCACGCCGCCGGTGACACGGGAGAACTCCGCCCAGTTCGTGCCGAACTGGAACTCCATGGGAATGCCCGTGACCACGCCCATCACGAAGTTGACGCCGAACACCCTCGCCCAGAAGCGGGCCGAACGGTTGTACAAAGGGTTGTTCGTGCGGAGATATAGAGATTTGAAAATGACAATCAGCGGGGCCAGCCCCATGGTGAGCTGAGGAAAGAGATAGTGGAACGTGATCGTGAAGCCGAAATGGAGGCGGTGCATGAATAGCGCATCGTCCATGGCTTTCATTATCGCGGATAGGTAACGCCGGCGGTCCTGCCGCCGGTGTCTGAGCCGGCGTTATCTAATTAGTGCGGTAATTCGTGAACTGCATGTCGATGCCGAAATCGGTGTCGCGCAGCAGCTTGATCACGGATTGCAGCGTGTCGCGGTCTTTGCCGGCCACGCGTACGAAATCGCCCTGGATCGAGGCCTGCACTTTGAGCTTGCTGTCCTTGACCTTCTTCACGATTTCACGGCATTTCTCTGTCGAAATGCCTTGCTGCAGCGTGATCTCCTGGCGGACCGTGGACCCGGCCGCAGGGATGATCTCACCGAACGAGAGACCTTTGAGCGGAACCTTTCGCTTCACTAGCTTGGACTCCAGGATGTCCACTACAGCTTTCAGCTTGAACTCATCCTGGCTCGCCAGCGTGATCTTGTTGTCTTTCTCGTTCAGCTCAATGGTGGACTTCGAATCCTTAAGGTCGTAGCGCTGAATGATCTCTTTCTGCGCCTGCTGGACGGCGTTGACGACTTCCGGCATCTCGATTTTCGAGACTACGTCGAATGAATTGTCGGGCATATTTCAGTCGGAGTCGGGCAAGGCGGAAGTCGAAGTTGGGTCGTCTGGCGGAACTTCCGGTTTGCCTATCTCCAAACCTAGTATAGAGGACGATCGAAAGCGTAGCGGGCTTACCCGCCGGATCACGTCCCCGTGCGGCGCGCCCGGCGGCGGAATGGCGGGTTTGGGCGGCTCGATGAACGCCGGAATGGAAACCGGCGGCGCGGCGGTCAGGGCGGCAACTGCCTCGGGCCTCTTATTCTGAAGGGCCACAATGACGCGGCGTGTGATCTCCTCGACCATGTTCTCCATCACACCGTCGAGCGCCACGGTCACAGCAGCCTTGACCTGCTCGGCATCCACCACGGCAACGAATGGAGCCGCGGTCGCGGCTTTCGGCGCCGCGGAGCCGGATGCCTCCGTTTGGCCCGCAGCGGCACGCGCCTGGGCGGCGGCTTCGGCGAGCGGCATCACCGCGCCGATCAATGCGCTCGCTTCGAAGGGCTTGTTGAGAGTACTGTCCGCTTCCGAACGCCTCACTTGCTCCTCGTCGAACGACCCCAGCACACCTGCCGTCAGGATCACCCGCACGTGCTTATGCCGCGGGTTCATTTTGATGTACTGGCAAAGCTCGTAGCCGGTGCGGCCCGGCATCACAGTGTCCGCCAGGACAACGTCCGGATCGACGTCGTCCAGGCGGATCAGGGCTGAATCGGCATTGCTGACGGTAACGACTTCGTAGCCCTCCTCGCTCAGGATGCGCTCACCCATTCTCTGGGCATGCGGGCTGTCGTCCACCAGCAGAATACGGCTCATTGCTTGTCGGGCTTCGCGGCGGCGGAATTGTCACCGGTCGCGCCGGCAGTGGGACTGGAGGCGGGCTGCGGCGTGGACTGTTTCTTCTTCTTGTCCTTTTTGGCCTGCTCGTCATCCTGCTTCTTCTTGTTCTTCGCCTGCTGCTCCTGCATCTTCTTCAACTGCGCCTGCTGCTTTTGCGCAGCCTTGAGCTGCTGAGCAGGCGTAAGAGCCTTCGTTTTGCCAGTGTGATTCTGAGGAAGAGCCTGGGGCTTCGGCGTCGTTGTCGTCGTGTCGGTCGTCGTCGAACCTGCAGGCGCAGGCGTGTTGCCGGCGGGAGTTCCGTTCCCAGCGGGAGATGCGTTCCCGGCGGGAGTTGCGTTCCCAGCGGGCGTAGTGCTGCCGCTGGCGGGTGTAGCGGTGGAATTGCCATTAGTGCCGGCGGCGCCCCCACGATTCAAGCGTGCATCCGGCGAATTATCGATAAGCGAGGTGTTGTTCACGACACTGGTCGTCACACCGGATTCCCCGGCCGCACCCACGCTGACGCCGGTCGTTCCGGTTTCACCGGTCGCATTGACGGGCACACTGGCAGGAGTCTGTGGTTTGAAGCCCTCCATATTGGGCGTGCCGGACTGCGCCGCATTAAGCGTGTTCGGATGTCCGCTGAACGGCCCCCATGCCTTGCTAATCACGCTGCGATGACGTTCGTTTTCGAGCTCGTACTTCATCCGCGCATATTGCACGGGATCGGCCTCGGGCACAGGCCGGTTCATGGCTTTGAGACGGTTTGTGGCTTCCGCGACATGAGAGCTTAGCGGATAGTCTTTGACCACCTTGGTATAAGCGCCCGCTTCCTGATTCTCGAAGTTATCGCCCATGCGGTGGTACGAATCCCCCAGCATCATGAGCGCGTCAGGAGCCTTGCTGTACAGCGGATACTGATCGGTCATCGCCTGCAGGCGATTGGCGGCCGCCGGATAGCTGCCTTTGGCATCATGATAGAACGATCCAACCTTGAATTCGGCGTCCGCCAGAACTTCCTGCACATCCAACAGGTACTGCTTGGCCGTCGGCGCGAACTTGCTGTTAGGGAACTGCACCAGAAGCTGCTTGCACTCTTCCTCGGCACGGCGCGCGTGCAGCGGATCGCGGTCCGCCTTGTCCATCTGCTGGTACTGCATCTTGCAGATCTTCTCCTGCGCCTCGGCGGCCTCCTCCATCTGCGGATAGAAGAGAATGAAATCCTTGTACTCGGCTTCGGCCTGTGCGAAACCGTGCGCACCACCCTCGCGATACCAGCTATCGGCGTACGCGAGCTTCGCCTTCGCCAGGTACTCGCTGGTGTCGTAGGTGTTCATCAAAGTTTGCAACGTAAGCCGGCCGCGCTCGTATCGGCCGTGCTCGATGTCGTCGATCGCGCGGTCGAACAACACCTTGTCGGGCTGCTGCGTGTCCTTCGTGATGGGATTGTCGTAAGCCTTGCGGCGGCAGCCGGGCGCAATAGCCAAAGCTGCCAGGGCCGCAACCATAGCGGTGTAACGGACGGAAATTCGAACCATAGAAAACCGAGACCTCAAATTACGATTGCCGTTGCATTCGATGCGATTTCGCGCATCTCGCGCGTGGTGGCTTCCGGATCGGGACTGTGAAAGATAGCCGACCCTGTTACGATCCAGTCACACCCCGCGCGCACCACTTCGGCCAGATTCTGCGGATGCACCCCCCCATCGATCTCGATGGGAAACGCCAACTTCTTCTCGCGCCGCATCCTTTCGAGCTTGCGTACCTTCTCGAGCACGTACGGAATCAACTTCTGGCCGCCAAACCCTGGATTAACGCTCATGAGTAGCACGTAATCCGCCACTTCCAGAACATCTTCGAGCACGCTGACCGGCGTGGCGGGATTCAAGACAACCCCGGCCATCGCCCCAGCCGCACGAATGTTGCCCAGCGTTCCATCGAGGTGGCGCGCCGCCTCGTAATGCACTGAAACGGAATTGGCTCCGGCCTTGACGAATTCCACCGCGTACCGATCGGGATGTTCGATCATCAGGTGGCAGTCCAGGTGAGAGCGCGTGGATTTGCGAATGGATTCTACAACCGGGGGACCAATGGTGATGTTGTCGACGAAATGACCGTCCATCACATCCAGGTGAAGGATGGTCGCACCGCCACGTTCTACGCGGGCGATCTCCTCGGCCAGGCGGGCAAAGTCGGCCGATAGGATTGACGGAACAATTTCAATCATTTGCAGCTTTTTTCGATTTTACCACGGCGGCCCAAAAACCGTCTCCGGAATCACGTCCGGGAATACGCCGCATCGTCTCGACCACCAGCCCCGGCGCCAAGGCGCGCACCACGTCCTCGTTCTCTTCCGGTTCGAGCGAGCAGGTCGAGTAGACCAGCAGTCCGCCAGGCGCAAGCCGATCAAGCGCGTTGGCAAGCAGAGCCTTCTGCCTTCGCTGGAGATCGGCGAGGTCATCGGGCCGAAGCCGCCATTTGATCTCGGGATTCCGCCCGAGCGTTCCCGTGCCGGAGCAGGGGGCGTCGAGGAGGATCCGATCGAGCGTCCGCCCGAACGGCAGAGGCAGTGTGCCGTCGAGCACCACCAGATTCGGCGTGAGCGACTTCATCTGCACGAGACGATGGAAGTGCAAATCGCATGCGACCGCGCGCACGCCCGCCTCCAGAGCCTGCGCCGTCTTGTTCCCCGGAGCGGCGCATATGTCGAGAAATGTCTGACCGCGTTCGAGTTGTAACAGCGGCACGATGGATTGCGAGCCGATATCCTGAATTCGCGTTCCCGCGGGGCTGATGCGCACGTATGTTTCGGGCTGTTCCAGCGCCGTTTGCGCGATCCCGGCGGCGGCATCGCCACCGAAATTGCGTTCCCAGCGCGTCAGCAGCCACTCGGGACATGAGAGCTCCACTTCGCGCGAAGGCCAAGTGACAGGAGCGCGGTCCACCTTGCGCAGAACGGCGTTCACGAACCCGGCGGCCGACCGTTTGCGCGCGAGCTTCACGAGGTCAACGCTGTCCGCGACGGCAGCGTGCGCCGGGATGCGCTCAAGATAGCGGAGCTGGTAGACGCCTATCCGAAGGGCAATGCGGACTTCTGGATCGAGCTTGCGCTGCGCGCCGGAGTAGTGGGCGATCAGATAATCGAGTTGCGCCTGAAAGCGCAGCACGCCGAAGACGATCGTCTCAGCCAACGCTGCATCGCGAGATTCGAGCCCGGCCGTCTCTAGGCGCAAGAGATCAGAAGCGTAGCCGCCGGATTCGACCTTACGCAGGATAGAGAACGCGACGGCGCGGGCGGGAGAAGGCATTCATTGCTCCCACAGTTGACAATTCGGACTTATGCTTTGACCGCTCCGGTCGAACTGTACGCCCCCACCGGAGCCGCGAGCGTAAGCGAGCGGAGCGGTAGAGACGCGTGGCGACATTCTTCCACAGTCCACTAGTTTTTCGGGAACAACACCGGCATCGCTTCCTCCGACGTGAACATGCAGCGCGCATTATGCCCGCACAAATGGACGATTACCGTGCTGTGCTTCGCGCCGTATTTTTCCGTCACGAGTTTGCCAAAGGCTTCGCCACGAGCGCGCCGGGTCGGTCCCTGCGCCATCGCGGGACAGGAACTGTCGAAGCCGCCCAACGGGAGAATGTCGATTTCGCCTAGAAGATACGTCGTGGGCCGCGAGGCGAGCTGGTGCTTCAATTGGTCATCGCTGAGCTTCGACGCGTAGCCGGTCCGCTGCTCCATGCCGTACGGCCACTTGTCGAAAGTCGTGCAGTTGCGGCCATCGCCAAAGTTCCGAAACGTAATGGGAGCGCCCTCCTCCGCATGTGCCGGGCGGGTGGTGTCGAGCCACGCATAGCTCGAGGGGTTCGCCACGACGTAGCTGATCGGGATGCCGAGCGTTTCGTGCACGCGGTTCGACATCTCGTAGCGCGTGACGTACTGGCCCCCGGCGGAATGCCCTGCAATCACGATTGATCGCAGGTTCGGGAACGCCTGCTTGCGCGCGAGCTTGCGCAGAATCTCGTCCATGAAATCGAACGAAGTGAGCTTATCGTTGCTCGTCGCCACGCCTCCGGACCGCCAACTGTCGCTGCCGCCACAGCTATAGCTAACCTCGTTGGGCGCCAGTTTGTCCTGGCAGCCGCGATCGGACGAGGCGATGCGGGGCACGATCACAACGGTGTTCTCCAAGGCATCTCCGAGGAAGGCCGCCGCAACCGCTGAGCGGAAGTAATTGTCGGCATCCCGGTTGGTGCCATGCACGATAATCAGCGCGCGTGTGATGGTGTCGTTGCGCGTATCGAGCGAGTAAGTGCGGTAAACCAGCGACCGCGAAGGACCGCCGGCGAGGGTAACGAACTCGGTGCAATCGGCGGTAGCGTGAATGCATGGAGCGGCTTGCCCGGCGGCTGCGGCCAGAAACAAGAAGGCGAGACGAGGCATCGAGTCGATTGTACGACAGGGCGCGGCCCACCTATATAATCAAGTCAGTGGACCTGGAAAAATCACTTCTGCGCAAGGTAGGGGAGGCCGTACACCGCTTCAAAATGATCCGCGATGGCGACCGCGTCGCGGTGGCGCTCTCCGGCGGAAAAGATTCGGCCACTCTGCTCGAGGCATTGCTACTCTTGCAGAAGCGCGCGCCCATCGAGTTCTCGGTCTGCGCCTTCACGGTCGAACAGGGCAAATTTCTGCGGCCCATCGAGCCTATTGGAGATTACCTGAAACAGCGCGGGGTCGCCTGGACCTATTTTCGCGACACACCATCGTTGAAGCTGTTGGAAGATCAGCCGGACCACGGCTGCGACCTGTGCAGCCGCTACCGCCGCCGCGCCGTTTACGAGATCGCGCACGGCCTGGGCGCGAACGTGATTGCCTTCGGCCACACCGCCGACGACTTCTGCGAAGCGCTCCTGCGCAACACCATGTTCACCGGAAGACTGAGCGCCCTGCCGCCGGTGACACACTCGCGCAACCGCGAATACCGGCTGATCAGGCCGCTGGTATTCGTGACAGAAGACATCACGCGCGCCTATGCGGAACGGTGCGGTATCCCAGTAGTGCCCTGCGGCTGCTCGCAGAGGACCGGCACGGTGCGCCGGTCGCTGCGAGACATTTTCGCGGAACTGGAAGTCGATTACCCGCACCTGAAGGAGAACATCCTTTCGGCCATGGGCAATGTGGACCCCGGCCGCCTGCTGGACACGCGTTACCTGGATCTGGAAGGCGCGGAACACCAAGAGCAGCTGCCGATTATCGGCGAGTAAGCCGCTACTCCCAGCTCTTATAAGTAATCGCTAGCGTGAGGACGTCCGGCCGCTGCGGAGCGCTCGCGTACAGATCATCGAACGTGAATTCGGCGGTTCGGCCCTGGCTGGTCTTGACGCATAGGACGTCGCCCTTCTTTAAGTTTTCCACGTTGATTCTCGTGTCCGAGAGAGCTGCTCCCTGGCATGCCCCCATTCCCAGCAGGACCCCGGGTCGAGGCGCGATGAATCGCGTATGCGAATCTACAGCCTCGAACCATAGATCGCTCGAGTACTCCGACCCCAGCTTGCAGGTATCGAAGCTCCACATCCAGGTCTGCGGAATGTCCAGGCGGCCCTGACAATGGATCGCATGCGAACCCGGCAAGGCCCGTGCCGCGCCAGCCGAGCGGTCCTCGATCCGGCGCACATCGGCGGACTTCTGGCGCTCCGCCGCCGTATTCGCGGGATCTATGTGCAGGATCGATTCGTAATCGGTGACCGCCTTCGCAAACTCCATCCGCTTCTCGAACAGGTGCGCGCGATTGAACAGCGCGGTCGTATACGCGGGATTCATCGCCAGTGCCTTGTTCAGATCCGCGAGAGCTTCGTCCAGCCGTCCCGTTTCGAGATACGCCCAGCCTCGGTTGTTATACCCCGTCGCAGCGGGCTGCAACTCGAGAGCGCGTGTGTAATCGGGAATGGCCTGCTCATGCCGGTGCGAGTTCGAGTACGCAAGTCCGCGCCCGTTGTAGCTGGCAGCCCGCGTCGGGTCGAGTTGAATGGCGCGGTTGTAATCCGCGATGGCCTCTTCGAACTGTCGCGCGTGCGCGTGGGTGTCGGCGCGGGCGACCAGGGCGAGGACCCAATCGGCGCGCAACCCGAGCGCGCGATTCAGTGACTCGATTGCGCCGGCGTAATCCTTCGCGGTGTGCTGGCGTATGGAATCGCGGTAGAAATCCTCAGCGCTGGTGGACGCAGCCGAGGGGCCGGCAGCGGGCGACGATCTCACGGCAGGCGGAGGCGTGGAACCGGCCGCCGGCGGCGATGCACCGGCCCGAGCCGTTTCGATCAGCGACCGCAAGCGACCGGCATTTCCGCCAACCACGACGTCCGCGATCCGACCGTCCTTGTCGATCGCGAACGTGGTCGGATACGCCGAGACGCTGTAACGGCGCATTACATCCGAGTCTTAGGCGAGCAGCACCGGGAAGGTGAACTTTTCCTTCTTTATGTAATCCGCGACAGTGTCGATTGGCTCATCTACGTCCACCGCCAACACGACAACTTCTTTCTCTAAGTCGCGCGCGATGTTCTGGAACTCGGGCATTTCCTGGCGGCAGGGACCGCACCATGTCGCCCAGAAATCCACCAGCACCACTTTGCCTTTAAAATCGGTGAGGGATACCTCCGCGTCTTTGAGGTCCTTGAGCTTGATCTCGGGTGCGGGCCGGCCGACGTACCGGTCTTTCGGGACAGCGCCGGCCGTGATGGTGAAACTCGGCGTTCCGCCGGAACGGATCGTCGAGATCCAACCCGCCAGCCGGCCGTTGTCGTTCTTCCAAATGCCGCGCAGAAGTTCCAGGTAATTGAGGACGGCGTCGCGATCCCCGGCAGCGAGCACGCCTTCGGGAAGGTGCCAGTCGGTGGGTCCCATCCAGTTCGGTTGCGAGACGCCGGGCGAGTGACCTGCGGCGAGCAGACACCGCACGGCTTCCTTCGTGTCGCCCTTCGCAAGCGCAACTCGGCCGAGGAGCAGATTCGCCGTGAGGACATTGTAGCCGCGATTCGGGTTCGACGGGTTGTCATCGGCATGCAGCAGGCGATTGGCGGCTTCTTCCGCCTTCGCCGTCTGGCCGATCGCGAGGTACTGCTCGGCAAGATCAGGCGCCAGCAGGATGCGCGCGTTTGAATTGGCGGACAAAGCTGCTCCTTTCTCCAAAAGCGCGATCTTGTCCGCCGGCACCTGCGCGATATTCGCAAACGTTCTGGAAGCGTTGACGAAACCGATCTTCCACCGCGCTGAATTAGGGTCGAGCGTGTCCACCCGATGGTACAGATGCAGGATGAGGTCCTCCACTTCCTGTATGCGTCCGTTCATGTTGTGACCGTGGAGTGGTTCGATCATAGCCACCAGTGCGTTTGCGGCGCCTTCCACCAGATTGACGTTGTCGCTCGTTTCCAGCTCTTCGCGATCGCGGTCGTCCTCCGGCCTCTTTGCTCTTTGCGTATCGAACCCCGACGGTCGATCGTACTGATCGAACGACTTCACGAGGGCAATCGCATCAGCTACCAATGTTCCTTTTGCAGTAGAGATGCGCGGATTGCCCGGATAGTGCCGGAGGCCCGCCTCGGCAACCTGCCGGGCGCGTGCGGGATCGACGACACGGTAGAACATGACGGCGTTGTAATACGTATCGAACAGCGGCTTGGGTGCAGCCAAGGCTCGTTGCCAAGCCTGGCGGACTTCGGCCAATGTTTGCCCGTCCAGTCCGCCATAGGTATTTAAAAGGGCCCAGTGCTCCGAGTGATATTGAATGAACCACAGAAGCTGCTTCAGACGCAGGGGCTTGGCATCTTCGATGTGATCCCGCGGGGGATACGCATAGAAGCGCAGCAGTTGAGTCCGTGCCTCCATATCGCTTAGATTGCCCGCCACGTGGATTTCCAGCTTTTCAGCCTCGGCCCACGATCGGATGGGAGGTTGAGTCTGCGCCGCGAGGCTGCAGGCAAGAAGAACACACACGAGCAAGGAGCGCATCGGCATAGAGCACCGCCGATACCGATTATAGGATGGAAGAGTCCGCAACTAAAGAGATTCGGGACTATGAAATTTCCCTGACGCGATAGAGTAAACAGAATGCGAACCCCTCTCCTCATCCTGGCGGCTGTGCTCACTATCCGCGCCGCCGATAATCCAGCCGCAGGCGAAGTGTGGCGCTTCGATAATCTCAAGCGGATCGGGGGACACGCCGCCACCGTCCTCGGGCATCCACAACTCATCGACACAGCGGCCGGCAAGGCGGTGCAATTCAACGGAGTGGATGACGCGCTCTTCATCGACGACCACCCTTTGGCCGGCGCTCGGGAGTTCACCTGGGAAGTTATCTTCCGGCCCGACGGCGGCGGTCAGGCCGAACAGCGGTTCTTCCATCTGCAAGAGCGCAATAGCAATGCGCGCATGCTGTTTGAAATCCGAGTGGTCGGCGACCGTTGGTGCCTCGACAGCTTCGTCGGGTCGGACGACAAAGCCCGCTCCGGTACGCTGATCGACCGCACCAAACTGCACTCTCTCGGTG
>Ga0126381_100010674_pt1 | contig 10352 bp, 6 predicted proteins | sample PanSoiMetPlot_28_FD_96465 | JGI IMG/M metagenome (GOLD analysis project Ga0126381, IMG submission 96465) | Tropical forest soil microbial communities from Panama - MetaG Plot_28 | ecosystem: Environmental > Terrestrial > Soil > Tropical forest > Bulk soil | place: Panama | collected 2016-02-17 | reverse complement strand
GCCCTTGTTGAGCTTGGGATCCGGAATGCGAAGGCCGAAGCGGCTGACGATCATGGAGCTTTGCCCGCTGGTATCGGCGACCACTTTCGCCCGTACCTCGCGCGGCGAACCATCGGGTCCGGCGATTTTAACGCCAACAGCCCTGTCGCCGTCGAATAGCACTTCCAAAACGCGCGTTCCTTGATGTACGTTCACGCCATGCTCGGCCGCGTTCTCCAGCAACATTTTGTCAAACTCGGCGCGGAGCACTTGCCAAGTTTGCGAGCATTCGTGCGGCTTGTGCTCCATGAAGTAGAACGGCTCCGAGAGCTTGCCGTGCTGATTGACGAACTGCACGCTGTATTTCTTGACGAAATGGCTGGCCTGCATCTTTGGCAGCATCCCGAGCCGCTTGAGCACCCAATAAGTCTCCGGGATCAACGATTCGCCGATGTGGAAACGCGGAAATTGCTCTCGCTCAAATAGCTGCACGCGGTGGCCGTGCTGAGCGATCAGAGTTGAGACAGTCGAGCCGGCGGGGCCGCCGCCGATGACGACGACGTCGGTGGATTCGGAGTGAGGCATGGTGGGCAATCGAAAGTCAGAGGCGGAAGGCGGGATTTAGGAGGCGGGACAGATTGGCAGGCACGAGCGCGGTGCGGTCCCTTCTACTGTCTGAACTTTTGGCCCGCCTGTCTACCCCCGAATGCCTTGGAGAAGCTCTTCCAGCGTCCTGAAATTGACGGGCTTTGTGAGATAATAGTCGAAGCCAGCCTCGGTCGCTCGAAGACGGTCTTCGTCGCGGCCATAGCCGGTTGTGGCGATGATTTTGACATGGTCGCCCGCTTCGGTTTGCCTGAGCCGCTTAGCAATTTCATAGCCATCCATCCCGGGTAGGCCAATATCGAGCAGGATCACCTGCGGATTGAAGTCGTTGAACGCCGACAGCGCCTCGGGCCCATTGCTGGCCGTGCGCGTCTCATGTCCGCGAACGTCGAGCAACAGCTTCATCGTGGTGACAGCGTCGGGACTGTCATCGACAATGAGGATCCGAAAGCTGCCGTTCACGATGGGAGCCACAGTCCCCGGCCGCTGCGCTGCGGCAGGCTCTTCTTGCTTAGCCAACGGCAGCCGCACAATGAATTCGCTACCCTGCCCCAAACCAGCGCTTCGGGCTTCAATATCGCCCCTGTGAAGAGCGACAAACTGCTTGGCCAGCGCGAGCCCGAGGCCAAGGCCGCCCTCGCTACGCGCCAGCCCTTGATCGACTTGGTAAAAAGGCTCGAAAAGCCGCGGAATCGTTTCGGGCGCGAGGCCGCGGCCCTGATCGCGGATGTGGATTGCTGCCTGCCCGTTGACTTGCTCGCAGAACAACTCGATGCGTCCGCCCGATCCCATGAATTTGGCAGCGTTGTTGAGAAGATTCGACAGCACTTGTTCCAATCGGGTCGAATCCCCGTCAACGTAGAGCGGCTCGTTCGAGAGCGCGACCGAAAGCGTTTGCCCGCGGCCGTGAATGGTCGGCAGCGTGGCGTCGATTGCCCGCTGAATCACCGACGAGATCTCGAGCAACTCGTTGCGAACGGCGATCTTGCCTCGCGTGAACCGTGAAACGTCGAGCAGGTCATCGACCAATCGGGCGAGCGTGTCCACTTGCCGATCGATCACTTCGATCGCGAGCCCCTTGTCGGGAACCGACGAACCGAGCAATCGGAGCAACTGCACCGCGCCGCGGATCGGGGCCAGCGGATTTCGCAGCTCGTGAGCGAGCACGGCAAGGAACTCGTCTTTCTGACGATTGGCGTCGCGAAGCGCTTCCTCAGCTTTCAGATGAGCCGTGATGTCAACGCAGATTCCCACGGCTCCTTGAATCGTTTCCGCGTCGTCTCGGACCGGCTTGGCGTGAAGCATGACGTCGATCGCCGATCCATCGCGGCGCTCGATCCTCAAAACCTCTCCCTCGATCACTTCGCCGCGCGCGGCTCGCTGCATGGGAAGCTCATCGATGGGCACTTCTCGATCGTTCTTGAAGACGCGATAAGTAAGCTTCTCGGCATCAGGCCGCGACTTAGAGACATTCTCGCCATAAGGCATTCCGAGCATCTCCGCCAACGCCCGGTTGGACCTAATCGTCTTGCAGTCGGGATCCTCTGCGACGTTAATCCCGACCGGCGCAGTGTCGAGGATGGTTTGCAACTCGTGTAGCCGCCGGTTCAATTCCGAGTTGAGGCGAACTATCGCTTCACCCGGCTCATCGCACTGGAGGACATCGATCTCTGCACCGGAGAGTCCGATGACTCGGCCGCTTGCATCGCAGATCGGTGAAACTGAAAGATTAACAACGCGTCGGCTGCCACCCCGATTGACGGCGAACTCCTGGCGGGCCGGCGCGCCGGAGGCCAGCGCCTCGCGCTTGAATTGTGCCACCTGCTCGGCGAGCGCTGTGGAACCGAAATCGCTTCGTTCCAGATCAGTCTTGCCAATGAGTGCTGATGCCGGTCGCTCTCCCGTGGGATCGTACGTCCACGTATAGCGCAGGTCAGCGTCTTGGGCAAAGAGAAAGACCGGTGCGCCGCATAGAGCACGCTGAAAACTCTGATCGACGGGGGTTGGATCCGACGCGCCCTCCGTCACAACTGGCTTTCGAGAGCCGCTGGCCCGACGCGGAGCGCGATCTCGGGTAGACATTTTGACTTCGCCTAGTGCGCCGCGAGAGATGTGCGGCGCGGTTAATAAAACGGGCTGATGAAGTTCCGATTCTAGGAAATCGACCCCGGCAAAATCAACATCAGAACACTGGCATTCGCGAAACGCATCGGATGAACTGCGCGATTTCGCATATCGCTGGTATAAAGTCGATCTGGTTACCTCGCACCGGCCGAGACCCGTCTCTTCCGACGCATCATGGCGATGAGTCCCATACTTCCGATGGCCGCAAGTGCTGCGGTCGCCGGTTCCGGGACCACCGCAAACAACACGGCATTGTTGATTGCGAAAACCTCTCCATTGGCGCCGATTAGCGTCGGCGTGTAGGCCTCGCCGACGCCGGACGTGAGCGTAATCTGCTGGGTGAATGAGTTCGTCGCTAGGTTCCAGCGATAGAGATGCCCGTCTTCGCTGTTGACAAGGATGGAGTCAGTGGCCGGATCGACCATCGCGTTGTTGATGCACCACTCATAAACGCCGCCGTTAGCGTTCGGCGTTGGGCCGAGCTTGGTCAGCACCGTTTGCATGATCGTCGCGCCGGTCGGATTATTGCGGGCGTTGTCGATCACCGCGGAATTTGGATCGAGCAGCGCGATCATGTTCTGACCGCCGCCCCCGGTCTCGACATAGTTGTTGTATTTGGTCATCAACAGATAGGACGACGTGCCGTGATACGAGGGGACCATCGAGGCCGGCACAATCGACACCGTATCGTCCCAACCAAAGCCGCCCGGCGTCCCCGGTGTCAAAGCGAATGTGTTTCCTGCCCCGGGAGTGAGCGTGTATTGCTGCATCCAGCCGCGGCTCGTACCCGCCGCGTCGAACACGCCGAAGTAAACGCGGCCGTCCGGGCCGACCGTCGGCGAGGCTGTGCCGTCGTCCGGGAGCTGCGAAGCGCCGTGGAACACAGGATCCGTCGGGACGACCTTTGCTTTTGTTGCCAGCGTCGTGCTGTTGAGAGCAAGCAGATAGCCGTTGCTGAAATTGCCGTTGTTCACGGCGACGTAAATAGTGCTTCCATCAGGGCTGACGGCCGGCGCCGAGTTCATTACCACTTTGTTCATCGTCGAATCGCCGGAAGCCGCTGCCGCCGAGACATACGTTGCCGTGCCATTGGCTGCGATCCGGGCGACTCCACCCTGGCCAACGGCTAGACCCGGAAGCGCCGTCGAACCGGTCACTTGAAAGCCGAAATAGATATCGCCGGCGGCGTCGCTCGTAATCGGGGTGTCGATGAACACACTATTGGCGAACGCCGCCGGATTCTGCCCGTAGAAAGTGATCTGCCCAGGCGAGACGGAGCCCGCGCTATTCACATTGTCGCGGAAGTAGACGCTGCCTCCGACGCCGGGAAAGTAAAGCCGGTTCGACGGCGTCAGCACGGGGGAATAGCTCGGCGTCCAATTGTGCGGCGGAAGCACGTAGTCGGTCGGCTGGGTCCAGAGCACACTGCCGTTGTTTCCGTTGATCCCTTCGACCTCGAAGCCGTCAGTCGCTCCAGTCTTAACGGGCACGATCACGGTGTTCGCTGCCGTGACCGCAGGCGAACCATAGTGAATGAGCAGTTCATCGCCACTGTATTGAGGATTCAGATCGACCGGCGTCTGCCAGAGAATCTGATCGAGCGGCTTAGAGGGAACCGTCGAAAGCGCCGAATGCTGCGGATCGCGGGCGTAGCCTTCCCAAACGGGCGCTTGTGCGGACGCAATTCGTCCGGCGGCGGGAAAGAGGGCCGCTACGAGAAGCAGCCGTGCGAATGGCTTGCGATGTTGACGGAGGTAGCAACCGCCGGACTCGATCAGGTCGGAGGTAAAAAGGCTCATTAGCGAACCGATCGTAGAGGTAAATCTCGACTGCAAAATGGCGCATTGTTCCGCCAGCCGATGACGGCGAACTTCGTTCCATAGTAATTCGAGCAATGGTTGATGAAAATGCCCTCAGAATGGTGTCAGAATGGCGTCGCAAAGCGGCTGAGTGCCTCCCGGACCACAGACCAGGGCTGCTGGCAATCTAAGAGCCGGCGCATACGCTCGACTCCGTTCAGAGCACTGAGTACTGGGTACGACGTACGCGGTCCAGCGCTGGCACGAAAGCAGGTACGCCGTTACCGAACGCTCGAGAATCACTCTCTGTGCCGTCCGCTTGCGAGAGATCAGTAATTGAACCGCATCCCCCGCCGGCGCAGATCGGCGACGAGCGACGGCGTCGTCGTGTATTGCACGGCATCGAAGCCGGCTTCGCGGGCACCTATGACGTGCGCCATCACATCGTCGCAGAAAAAGACATCGCTCAGTTTAACGTCGGCCAATTCCGCCGCAACGTGATAGATCTTGGAGTCCGGCTTCATCGCCTTAATCTCATAGCTCAGTGCGATGGCCGAAAACACGCTGAAGATGCCGTATTCCGATTGCCTGATCCGATGCCAATGGCACTCGCATGTGTTTGAGAGCAACCCCAGCCGATAGCCGGCGTCCTCGAGTGCGGTGAGCACGGGGATCAGCGTGCTATTCAGCTCGAAGATATCACCGGCCGCCTCGTAAAAAGCATCGAAATCGGGATGCGTGCCCGTCGCGCGGCAGAATTCGTCGAAAAACTCGCGGCTCGTAACTTCGCCGAGTTCGTAACGGCGGTTCAATTCGCTGTCGAAAACCGCCGCAAAAACTTGCTCAGGCGAAATCCCAGCCACCTCCGCCATCTGCCGGCAGCCCTTGAGATGGTCGAATCGAGCGACCACGTTACCGAGATCGAAGTAGAGAAACATTGGCAGGTGGTTGGAGATCGGAGATCGGAGGTCGGAACGCCGCAAATCTGCAGCGCACGACAAAAACATATCTAACTGATCGCGTCTCTGCAAACCGTCCGAGGACTGTAAGCACTTCTGATCGCCTCATATCGGGGATTGAAACCTGACGACTTGAAATGCTCGGCAAGATTGGAGATAGTCTTGGCTTGCGGCGCAAGCACAGTGTATGACGCCTCGCCGTCCGACCTCCGACGTCTGACTCCCGATCTCCGACTTCCAACCACCGATCCATGAGCATTCTCGTCAACAAGCAAACTCGCGTTCTTTGCCAGGGCATCACCGGCAAGGTTGGACAGTTTCACACCAAGGGCTGCCTCGAATATGGCACCAAGATGGTGGGAGGCGTCACGCCGGGCAAACGGGGCGAGAAGGTCGAGGGATTGCCGGTCTTCGATACCGTGTTTGAAGCTGTCGAAGCAACCGGCGCTGACGCAACGATGATCTTCGTCCCGCCCGCGTTCACTGCCGACGCGATCCTGGAAGCGGTCGATGCGGGAATCAAGACCGTCGTGGCGATTACCGAAGGGGTGCCGGTGATCGACATGGTCCGGGTCTACGATGTGGTGCGGCATAGCGCGAGCCGGCTCGTCGGGCCGAACTGCCCCGGCGTGATTACGCCCGAAGAGTGCAAGATCGGCATCATGCCCGGCTACATTCACAAAAAAGGCCCGGTCGGCCTGATGAGCCGCAGCGGCACGCTCACTTACGAGGCCGTCTGGCAATTGAGCAATCTGGGTCTCGGCCAATCGACCTGCGTCGGTCTTGGCGGCGACCCGATCGTGGGCACGTCGTTCATCGATCTCCTGGCACTGTTCGAGGCCGATCCGGCGACCGAGGCGATCCTGATGATCGGCGAGATCGGCGGCACGGCGGAAGAAGAGGCGGCCGCCTTTGTAAAGGCCCACGTCACCAAGCCGGTCGCCGCCTTCATCGCCGGCCGCACCGCCCCGCCGGGCAAACGCATGGGCCACGCCGGGGCGATTATCACGGGCGGCAAGGGAACGGCCGCCGACAAGCTCGCGGCATTGCAAGCCGCCGGCATCACAATCGCAGAAAGCCCCGCCGACATGGGCACCGCCGTGAAACGAGCGATCGCCGCCAAACGCAGCGCGGCGTGACCGTGGGCCACAGCCTCGACGACCAACAAGGCTGTTCTGACATTTGCGTGCCATGCCCACGGCTCTGCGTGGGCATGAGCTGCGCGGAAGCATGGCCACTCAGGGCAGTGGCCATGGCACCCGTTAGTTGAGCATTGAAAGACGAACACGCCGGATTCAAACTTTATTTGCAAGCGCTCGCCGGGGCCGGGCAGCAATCGTCAAATCGCCAGGTGAAGCCCAGGCCGGCGTACCAAATGGCGACGTGCAATTGCGTATCGCCGAACGTGTCGTGGGCGTTGAACATCCCGCCCACGAACGTGTCGAGATCGACGTTCGGGAAGATGAAGCCGTCGATGCCCAGGCCCGCCGTCAGCCGGTGCTGATTGATTGTGCCCGCGCTCGCCGCTTGAAAGAGCTGAACGGCCGCTTGTCCGATCGGGATGCCGTCGAGGTTGCTGCCAACGCTGTGATTCAGCGGGTTGTCATTGTACGAATAGCCGAGGCGATATTTGTAGCGACCGTTGGTGAGCTGCGAGCCGATCGCGAAGGCCCATTGATTCTCAAAAATGTCGCGATAGAGATCGGCGTCTTCCCAGAGCTTGTAATACACGTCGGCGGCCACCAGCAACCGGCCATCCATGAAGCCGTGATTGGCGATGCCCCAGCCGAACGTGGTCGGCTGCTCGATTCGGATGTCGTGATAGGTGGTGCCGATCCGCAGCGCGTTGGGAAATTGAAAGTCGAGCGGCGACATGTAATAGAAGCCGATGTCGGTGCAGTCGTTCCAAGCATAATCGAGGCCGAGCGTGCCGCGAATTCCCCATGAGTTGACCATCGCGGTGCTCACCAGCGGCCCGACGAAGCCGAGTTGCTCGAACGCCGGCGAGATCGTGAATGCGGCGCCCGCGGACAAGTTGTCGGTGAGCTGCACGCCGGCGTCGAGATTGATGCCGAGGATCAACAATTCGGTGGTGATGTCATTCACAAAGCTTCCCGCCGGCGCGCGGCCCCGATATTCGGCCCCCAAGCCGCTCAGCCCGGCGACGCCCAAGCCCAACGTGCCCGGAATGTTGAAGCATTCAAAATCTTGGGTCACTCCGATCTCAACCGCCGGGAAACCTTGCGAGCGCGAGGTGACGCTGAATGGCACTCCCGGTGCGGCCGTGTTGAGGCTGCCGTTGTTGGTGATCGTGGGATAGCCTTCGAGCCAGCCGCCGCCAAAGGTGAACTGCGTGCCCTTGAATTGCGTGAGTGTGGCCGGATTGCCAAAGATGGCCGACGGCACATCCTGCGGCATCGCCACGCTCACTCCCGCCATACCGCCGGAGGCCGGCGCCATGACGTTCTGCAGATCGGTGCCATAACCTTGGCCGCGGGCCGATTGCGATCCGACGGCCACGGCGAGCACGACAAACGACGCCAGAGCGAATCGTTTATGAAGTGAATCCATTCCAATCGGCCTCCTGCCGAAAACGTGGGCGCGTCCATGACCCTGCGGCAAACTTTGCCGCATATCAGGATGATCGGAACGGATAATCAACAGCAGCATTCGATTTTCCAGCAAGAAATCCGATTTAGCGAAAGCAGCTTCGATGCGACCGGCATCCGCGGCATAGTTTGACAACGGGCCGCCGCCGTTTACTGCGCCGCTAACGGTTAACTTTCACCGTTTCCACCGTTTGCTAACGGCGCCGTTTGACCGCTTACACCGGATGCAGACGTTACGTTTTGACCGCCGGGGATGTCCGTTCCCGAAACGCGGGCGACCAAGGACTCGCCCGCGTCGGGTTAACGCTTCTCTTATCCGCTCCCGACGATTTGATGTCGGACCTGCCACTCAGGCCAAGTCCGACTGAGGGGCATTTTACCATATGTGAACAGATGAACAAAGAAGCGAATTGGCCAGGCGGCGGAAGTCGGAGGTCGGAGGTCGGCCGAATGGCCCCCATCCGCCTCGTGCGGATGGAGCCGACAATGGTCAGCTAAGCCGCGGCTCCGCACAACAAAAAAACTCTTCTCTCACCCGCGGGGCGAAAGGATACCGGATCGCACATCGAAGATGCGCTCACTCAGCCGCCCGATCTTTCGTTCCATCCGCACAAGGCGGATGGGGACGCATCGGCGCGCGGGTGGCTTGCGCCACATCAACCCGCTCGTTCAATCATGAAACCTTCATTCGTACGCCGGGAGCGATTCCACGATCTTCACCGTCTCGATGCTCACGCGGACGACTTGGCCGACGAGGCGGACGATGTATTGCGGGTCGTCGGCGCGGTTCGGGTCGGAGCGGATGCCGCTCCGCTTGTCTTCGCTCACTTGATACTGATCGAACACCCATTCCAGCGCGCTGCGGTTGCCGAGGCGGTAGCGGAATGTCTCCGAAGGGAAGCCGGCGAGCGTGAGCGACGGATTGACCCCCTTCGCAGTGCGGGTGCGAAGATGGACGGCGAAAACTATTGGACGCGATTGTCGCGTTTGACGGTCCATTTGTCCACTACGACTTATCGCGGTTTCGCGAGGCATGCGATGCACCAAGTCGCGAGGACGGAATGGAGCGCGACAGCAGGCCACAGAGCGGCCCCTGTCATTCGCAACGCAATGCCGGCGTAGGCGAGCAACGCCGCTGCCGACACGTCGTAGATCAGGATGGCGGCTAGCAAACCGCGCTGCGCACTGCTCGATTGGTCTTTCCGCGCCAACCAACTTGCGATGCGGATCGACAATAGGGCCGCGCCGGCGATTCGGGCGACAAGAATCGCTTCCGGCGCCGGCTTGTCAACAGCAAGCAAGATCCAGAATGCCGCCCGCGGGACGATTAGCAAGACAATGCCGGTCGCCAGCTCAACGACGGCCGTCAAGATCAGGAAAAGCGTGCGGTACACCGATTCGCCTGCTCCGCGATTGCTGCCCCGCGGCCGTTTCACTTCCCAAGTCAACGTCGCAAGCCCCTCATCCGGCTCTTGCGTTTTGAAGCTGTCATGAGGACGCTTAGGGTTGTTGACGGCCTCGGGTTGCGATGCTTGCCGGTTCGAATGACGCGACTTTATTCAGATTCCCGCAGTTGATCATCCCCACCGAAGATTGATGCACACATTCCTGAGCACTTTCGCCGCCACGCTGTTCGCGCTGTTGAACTCTTTGGGCGTGATGCCGATGTTTGTGAGTTACGCCGGCAGAGAGCGTGTCGGCGTGCAGCGGTTCGTGGCACTATTGATCTCGCTGACTGTGTTTGGCTTGCTCGTCCTGTTTCTTTTTTCAGGCACGGCTTTGCTGAGGTTCTTTGGGATCAGTCTGGACTCATTCAGGATCGCCGGTGGGGTGTTGCTGCTCTTGATCGGCATCAACCTGGTCATGGCCGACGCGGCGACCGCCGCAAAGAATACGGAGGCCGAGACGACACTTACCGACTGGCAGCAAGCAACGTCGGTTTACCGCGCCATTGTCATACCGCTCGCCATGCCGTTGTTAGTCGGACCTGGCGTAATCGCTAACGTCATTCTCTACGCATCGGAGGCAGAAAGGCGGGATGACAACAGGCTGTTCATCGGATTGATAATCGTCTGTGCGGGCATTTCATTCTTGAACTTCATCATTTTCGCGTCCGGCCGGTGGCTCAAGCGGATCTTGGGCGACATCGGCTTGAGCATCGCAACTCGCATCCTCGGCCTCTTGGTTGCAGCGATGGGTGTTCAGTTCATGGTGACGGGCGTCACGGACGTGGTCGTCCACTCAGTCGCCCCGCAACTGTCGCCGAGCAAAGCAGG
>Ga0126381_100010673_pt1 | contig 10353 bp, 10 predicted proteins | sample PanSoiMetPlot_28_FD_96465 | JGI IMG/M metagenome (GOLD analysis project Ga0126381, IMG submission 96465) | Tropical forest soil microbial communities from Panama - MetaG Plot_28 | ecosystem: Environmental > Terrestrial > Soil > Tropical forest > Bulk soil | place: Panama | collected 2016-02-17 | reverse complement strand
GTCGCCGATGGTAACAAGTGAACGTCACGCAGTGAGACTGCCCGGATTGCTGAAAACGTTTCAGGCCATGCGGCATGCAGAAACGTTACGAGGACTCTTGCCTGTCGGCAGTGATGGATGACCCAGGTTAGCGCCCAAAACCACGGCGCGAACCTGGGCCACCGCGTCTGTCCCCAGTTTTGTCTATCCCCGTTTACTTCGAGATAACTTTACGCGGCTGTCCTGGCTTCTTGAACGGATTTTGCCGCGGTGCGGATTACGTCGAGCACGCGTTCCGGTTGGGAGAGCATCGGCACGTGGCTGCTGTCGAGCTCGTAGGTGGTTGCGCTCATGCGCTTGGCGAAAAAGCGCTCCAGGTCGGGATGAACTGTGCGGTCTTGTTTGCCGACAATGTACCAGCTGGGCTTTGATTTCCAGGCGGTTCCTCCGGTTTTTGCCTCGAACAGGTCGGGCTTCGGAGCACCCTGCGTCGCCAGAACGAGCTTCTTTTCCTGCTCCGACAGATCGCCGGCGAAATCGTCGATGCCGTCCGGAAGCAGCCAGATGCGTCCGTCCTTGACGTTGATGTGGGAGAAGACCGCTGTCCTCGGGTAATTGGACTGCTGCATCTGCGAACTCTCGTCCGCGTCTGGTGCGAGCGCACAGATGTAAACCAGGCCGACAACGCGATCGTCGGTTCCCGCGCCGGTGATGACGCTTCCGCCGTAAGAGTGGCCGACAAGGATGACCGGGCTGCTGACCTGGCCGATTGTTTCTTTTGTTGCGGCGACGTCCTCTACCGTTGAGTTGAGGCCATACTGCGCTGCAATGCACTGGTATCCCTCGGCCTGCAGGGGAACGATTAACTTGCTGAAGCAGGAACCGTCTGCCCAAAGGCCGTGGCAGAACACGATGCCAGGTTTGGCGTGCGTAGCTGTCATTTCAAATCTCCTCTCGTGAAAATATTTCGAGTGGCGAAGGGAACGGAACATCGGATGGTTTGCGGGCACAGCTGGACAACCCCGAGATGATACTCCTTTCGGAACACTGCGCGGGAAACCTGGGGACAGACGGAAGATTCCCAGTTTTTCGAACGAATGGAGATTGGTGAACCGTCCTGTTGTTTTATTATTTTTGCGGTGTACTGATAGGCTCCGAACCGTTTTCTCCATTCGAATCGAAAGTTGTACAATCCCCGGCATGCAAGGAACTCCCTGGCTCACCATTGCGCTCGGCTCGGTATTGATCATCTCTGCGCTGTCAAGAGGAGGACAGGAAGTGCAATCTCCGCAACCTGAAAAGTCGAAGCCGCCCGTCAACGTGGAGCAGCGCGGGCGCATCCTTGGGATCGGCGGGATCTTCTTCAAGTCCGCGAATCGTGATCAGACGCGCGAATGGTACGCGAAGCATCTTGGACTCGCCGACAAAGGCCAAGGCGCGATGCTTCCGTGGCGCGAGCACGACGATCCGCAGAAGGAACACGTTACCGTTTGGACTGTTTTTTCCGCCTCCTCGAGCTATTTCGGCACCAGCCAACCGTTCATGATCAATTACATCGTCGACGATATGGATGCTTTGCTCGACCGCCTGAAACAGGAGGGAGTAAAGATCGATCCCAAGCGAATGGATGAATCTTACGGTCGGTTTGCGTGGATCTACGATTCGGACGGGAACAAGATTGAGCTCTGGCAGCCGGTTGCAAAGCCCTAAGAGGCTGCGGAAAAGCTCAGCGCCGTATCAGGGCGCCGCTTTAGCGGCGCTGTTACGCAATATCAGCGGCCCTCTTGCGGCTGAGGTCCGCTGTTTCATTTTTTCCGCAACCCGCTTAGGGCGTTCCACTGTTCTTACTCACCTGAGCCGGTCCGTTTCTTCCGGCCAGTCTGAAACAAAAATATTTCGCACTGGCTGTCGATTTTTCTCTCTACCCGACGACTATAGGATGAACGATCGAGAGCATCACGATCCAGCTTGCAAGGCTGGAACTCTCACGTGCGCTGGTCTTTCAAAGGAGTCAGGACATCCAAATGAGAAAGCTAATCTTCGCAATCAACACTACCCTGGATGGCTGCGTCGATCACACGAAACAGAGTGTTGATGACGAAGTGCTTGAATATTTTACGCACCTCACGCGAGAGGCTGGCCTGCAGGTCTTCGGGCGTAAGACCTATCAATTGATGGTTCCTTATTGGCCTGACGTCGCCAAAGACCCGTCCGCGACGAACGCAGACAAGGAATTTGCTCGGGCATTTGACTCCATCAACAAAATTGTTTTCTCACGATCGCTAGACCGCGTTGAAGACAAAAATACGAGAGTTGTTCGCGCGAACCTTCGCGACGAAATGCTCAAATTGAAAGAAGAACAAGGCAAAAATATTTTGGTCGGTGGCGTGGACATTCCTTCACAACTTATGCAGCTTGGCTTGGTTGATGAATTTCGTTTCGTCGTCTGGCCAGCCATTGTGGGAGAAGGAAGACGCTTCTTGGAAGGTGTCAGCCTGCCGGAGAAATTACAACTAAAACTTGTTGAGTCAAAGGCTTTTAAATCAGGATCTATTGCGCTTCGCTACTTGAAACAATGACAGAGAAATCTGCGGCACCTCGCCGCTGGCTCGTACCCATAGAAGAAGAACGAGGAGAAGACCCATGAAATACATCTGTTTCGGATACTACGATAAAGCCAAATTCGACGCCATGCCCGAGGGCGAGCGAAACGCGTTGTTCGACACATGCTTTGAATACGACGACCATCTTCGCGCCAACGGGCATTGGGCGGGTGGAGAAGCACTTCAGCCTGCGGAAACCGCCTTGACCCTGTATTGGAAGAACGGCAAAGTCGCAACCACGGACGGCCCCTATGCGGAAACCAAGGAACAACTTGGCGGCATTCTCGTCCTTGAGGCGCGGGATATGAATCACGCCGTACAACTGATGTCGCAGCATCCGGCCCTGAAGTATGGAAACACTTTCGAGATTCGGCCGGTGGGGGACATGAGCGAAATCATCAAGGCAAGTGAGCAGCGCCGGCAACAGACTACTGCACGCTGAGGACGGCCTGACAGAAAAAGGACGGTTGGTAGCCACGTTCGCTTGGCGGATGCGACCACAGCAAACAGATTGCCTTGTCGAGCCGTGCGGTTGGATAATCGGCAATCTGTCCCGTATCAGGGAGGACACGTGGTTCAACCGTTGGTGCCCTCGACTGCCTTCGCCGACGCATGGATTCAGGTCGATCGGACCGAAGATCCGCGCTTCTTTGTAAATCTTCTGGATGCTACCCGCACCCGCCTTCTGGAACGCGCTCGCAAATCTCCAGTCCAATTCTTTGCACCGCTAGCTCTTCGTACTGGACTCAATGTGCTCGATGTGGGCTGCGGAACCGGCGACTTCCTTCGACTATTGGCGCCGATTGTCTCACCCGGCAAGGCCGTCGGCTTGGACCTGAGTGAAACCATGATTGCCGAAGCGGGGCGGCGTTCTGTCGAGAATCTCGAGAATCTCTCTTTCCGCGTGGGAAGTGCATTGGAACTTCCATTCCAGGCTGGAAGCTTTGATCGCGTCCTTGCAACGCAGGTGCTGCTCCACGTTCCCGATCCGTGGAAAGCCTTGTCGGAAATGAAGCGAGTGCTCGCGCCGTCGGGAATGATGTGTATCGCCGAGATCGATTGGGGAACGCTGGTCGTGCAATCGTCGGACATTGAACTAGGACGCCGATTCAGCGACCTCGCGTGCCAGGAGTTGCGAAATGGGCTCATCGTACGAGAGCTTCCAGGTCAACTTCGCGAGCTTGGATTCAATCCCGTTGTCATCCTGCCCGAAGTTGAGGTCGCACAGGATCTGGATGCGTTTTACACATGGTTTGTGGAGCCGTCGCTGAAGCACTTCACGCGAATAGGAGCATTCTCTGAAGCTGAAGCGGACGCGTTTCTCACTGATCTGAAGGAACGGGCACGTCGCGGCCACTATTTCTCTTCTCGTACTTACTACACAATTCTTGCAACGCCACCGAGCGAATGCACTCACAAACCGACCAACTAACGCTTGGCGCAATTTCCGGTCGTCTCGATCGTCTCCCTACCTCACGGTTTCACGCGAAGATACTGATCGTTGCCGCGCTTTCACTGTTGTTCGACACATTGGACACAGCGGTGACTGGCTTTGTCCTCGCGTCACTTCGCACCACGTGGCATTTCGATGCCAGGACGATTGGGGTTGTCTCGGCCATCGGGCTCTCGGGCTATCTTGCGGGTTCCGCCATTTGTGGCTTTGTCGCCGATTGCATTGGCCGAAAGAAAACGATCCTGTTCACCCTCATTCTGTACTCCATTTTTTCGGCATCCCGGGGACTTTCCAGGACGATCAGTCTGTTTGCCCTGCTGAATTTTCTTACCTGGTTCTTCGTCGGCGCCGAGAGTTCGACTGTTCCTCCGTACCTGGCGGAATTGTGGCCGGCACAAACACGAGGAAAATTAGTTGGCTGGATGATGTCTTTCTTCGGAGCCGGCATTGCACTCTCCCCAATCTGGGCTCTGCTCATCATCCCGACCCTGGGTTGGCGCTGGGCCCTGTTTCTGACGGCACCATTCGCACTTGTCGGAGGCATTATGCGGTCGGTGCTGCCCGAATCGCCCCGATGGTTGATTCGCGCCGGCCGTGCATCTGATGCCGAGCGCGGCATGGTGCAAATTGAGGAGGAGGTCTCGCACTCCAGCGGTCAACTGCTGGCGCCAGTCATTCCCGGCCCAGGCGGACAAGAACTGCCTACGCGACGGGCGGACCCAAGCGAACTACTGGGACCGGCGTACCGAAGCGTTACGCTCATGCTCTGGGCCGCATGGTTCGCGGAGTACGGGGTGCTTTATACGTATCAGATTTTTCTCCCAACGATACTGTCTGCGGAAGGGCATTCCATTGCGAACTCTTTCCGTTACTCCGTGGTTATCTATTCCTCTGTGATCCCCGGCTACGTATTGGGAGGTTATGTGGTGGAATGGATCGATCGCAAATATGCAATCTTGCTGTCATTTGTTTCAATCACTGTGTTCGGAACATTGTTTGCCCATTCGCGATCACCCGCCCAGATCATGACGTTCGCCGGATTGACAGTCTTCTTTCTCTCCGTTGGATCTACTGCGATCTACACCTACACTCCCGAACTGTATCCCACTGAGATTCGCGCGACCGCGATGGGGATCGCGTCTGCGTGGGGACGAGTGGGCGCCGTCACCATGCTTTTAGTTTTTGGACATTTCTTTGCCAGCCTGGGCAAGTCACTATTATTTCTGATCATCGATCCTGTTCTCATCATTGCCGTAGTCGTGGTCCTCTGCTTTGGTCCATCAACTCGTGGAAAGCCGCTTCAAGAAACATAGCCCGGTTGCTGGATACAGAGCCACCGAGCGGATCAGGAACGTGAGGCGTCAACAAATTTATGTTCACACCGGGGCATCGTCTCCGAATAAGGTAACAACTGTATTGCGCTGGAAAGCTACGAAGCGTATCCGGATTCATTAGGTTCATTGGGCTTCAGGGCTAATCTCCATCACTCGTTTGCTACCGAATTAAGGCGCTTTTAGGAATCTGCAATTTAGAGAATCGTCGCCATTTCAAGTCTCATCTTCATGACCTGTATTCGATTTCCTGAATTCAGTTGATATTTCATGTTGCCTCGCGTGGTCATTGTCGGCGGCGGCTTCGGAGGACTCTCCGCAACCCGGGCACTGCGCAATGCTCCAGTCCATGTGACGCTCGTCGATAAGCGGAATTCCCACCTCTTTCGACCGATGCTGTACCAGGCCGCAACGGGGCTGCTTTCTGCCGATGAAATCTCCGGCGCTTTGCGCTCAATTTTCAGCCGCCAGAAAAATGTTGATGTCCTTTTGGATGAAGTCACCGGCATCAACTCAGACCAACACACAGTCCATCTGACCCGGGGCGAGTTGCAGTACGACTTCCTCATTCTCGCGACCGGCATCCGGTACAACTATTTTGGGCACGATGAATGGCGGCGCTTCGCACCGGGCCTCGAATCGCTCGATGATGCCGACATCATCCGCGACAAAATACTGCGCGCCTTCGAGCGAGCCGAAGAGATGGCTTCCATCGAAAAAGCCACAACCGAGGAGATTCGCCGCGAGCTGACCTTCGCACTCGTCGGTGCGGGAACCGTTGGGGTCGAGATGGCCGGCACGCTCGCCGAAATGTCCCGCATGGCTTTGGCGCATGATTTTCGCCACATCGATCCGACCTCCGCGCGGATCCTTTTATATGAGGCCGGTCCTCGCATTCTGCCGACGTATCCTGAACATCTTTCAATCAAAGCGCAGCAACACCTGGAGAAGTTAGGCGTTGAGGTCCATACCAACGCTCGTGTTACTCGCGTGGATTCGGAAGGAATTGTCGTTGGCGGGCAGAGAATTCAGGCGGGCACTGTGCTGTGGAGCGCGGGAGTGGTCGCGTCTCCGGCCGGGCGCTGGCTCAAAGCAGAAACGGACAACTCCGGAAAGATCATCGTCGGCTCAGATCTTTCGGTGCCCGGACACCCGGAGGTCTTTGCTATTGGCGACACCGCTCATGTCGTCGCTCCAGTTCGAAATTTGCTGGGCATCAAATCTAAAACTCCGATGATCATGCCGGGCGTGGCTCAACCTGCGATCCAGCAGGGCAAGTACGTCGCCGATGTCATCCGCCGCCGATTGACGGGACGCGCCAAACCCGCGCCCTTCTGGTACTGGGATAAGGGCGATCTCGCAATCGTAGGCCGGACATACGCTGTCGCCGACTTGCGCTTTGTAAGGTTCGCAGGCATCCCGGCATGGTTCCTCTGGGCCACCGTGCATATTTACTTTCTCATTGGGTTTGCCAATCGGCTCTTCGTATTGCTGCAATGGGGATTCGATTTCGTCATGAGACGTCGTCAAGTGCGAGTCTTGCCCGTGAACCCGCCCTCGGCGCAGAAATTCATCGATCCCGCGGCTTGATGCTCAAACAGCAGTCGTGTGCCTACGTAGCGCGCCGTTGACGCACGTACATCAAGCAACCGCATAGCGCGATAAACCAGTAACGCTGCTACTACCTCATGGATAAGAATGAGAATGGCACGAATCGATCGCTCGGGAAACCACAAATCATCGTCATTGGAGATGTGGCTGATCTGCAACGTACCGACGGCTCGGAGATGCCTCGGTAACAAGGAAAGGAGACAACTATGAAAATCGTAGTGATCGGCGGTACCGGACTCATCGGATCAAAGCTGGTCAACAAACTTCGTGAGCAAGGACACGAGGCAGTAGCCGCCGCACCCAACACAGGCGTCAACACCCTTACTGGCGAAGGATTGGCCGAAGTGCTGAAAGGTACCTCCGTGGTCGTCGACGTGTCAAACTCTCCCGACTGGGAGGACGCAGCCGTGCTGAAGTTCTTTGAAACATCCACCCGCAATCTCCTCAGCCAGGAAGCGGCCGCAGGAGTCGGACATCACGTTGCGCTGTCCGTCGTTGGAACGGAGCGCATGCTCGAAAGCGGCTACTTCCGTGCAAAAATCGCCCAGGAGAATCTGATCAAGGCTTCCTCAATTCCATACTCCATCGTCCGCGCCACGCAGTTCTACGAATTCTTCAAGGGCATCGCTGATTTTTCAACCGACGGCAACAAGGTGCGTTTGCCACATGTACTTTTCCAGCCCATGGCTGCCGACGATGTCGCCAGTGGCGTGGCCAGGGTTGCCGTGGACCCGCCGGTAAACGGCATCGTCGAAATTGGTGGTCCGGAAAAATCTTACCTCGATGATTTCATCCGGCGGGGTCTCGCCGCACGCAAGGATCCACGCGAGGTGGTCGCTGACCCGCAAGCGGGCTACTACGGCATCAAGATGCAGGAGCGAACTCTGATCCCCGGAGACGACGCGAAGCTCGGCAAGATCCGGCTGGAACAATGGCTGGCCCAGACCGCGGCATAAGGTCCGAGCGCTTCCCCTCAGCCCACAGCCGTTGCCGAGACCAAGCAAAAAGAGAGTCAGAAGAAAGCGAGCTGATCTCACGGCAAGTGCCGGCCAAAAACACACGACCCACTGAAATGGCGTCGCTTGAGCGAAAGGCTAATTTATGACATTTACAAAAGTAGTTTTGGCGTTGGCGTTTTTCATGTCCAGCACGCTGGTAGCACAAGAGGCTAAGGTAACGGACCTCTTTTCGAAAGACCTGACAAACTTCCCTGGCAAAGAAGGCCTGATGATCACCGTGGAGTATCCGCCGGGCAGTTCAGACCCGATCCATCGCCACAACGCACACGCATTTGTTTATGTGCTCGAGGGCACAATCATCATGCAGGTGAGAGGCGGACAGGAAGTGACCCTGACGCCCGGTCAGACCTTCTACGAGGGCCCGGATGATATCCACGTTGTTGGCCGGAACGCAAGCAAGACCAAGCCGGCAAAATTTGTCGTGTTTCTCGTCAAGGATAAGGGCGCGCCGGTGTTCGTACCGGCCAAGTGACACCGCGAACGTTATGTGGCGCGCACACTGTGCGCGAAATAGTTAGCTGCTCAGGAACTGCATCGCGGGAACCAGTTCTGAACTCGGGTCTCCATTCTTGAAGACGCTGAACTGGCGTGTTTGGCCGAGCTCTCTTCGATCTTTCAAATCGGCATTGACTTCACAAACGCGTGATGCTAATTTTTTAGCAGTTATGGGTAAGAATTTAGCACCTGCAAATTTAAGTCGAAGAGAACGACAGGTTATGGACGTCCTCTACCGCGCTGGACGGGCGACGTGTGCCGAAGTGCAGAGGGCGATACCGGATCCGCCCAGTTACTCAGCGGTTCGGACTTTTCTGCGCATCCTCGAAGAGAAAACACTGGTTCGCCATGAGCAAGACGGGGCGCGATATGTTTACACTCCGACCGTTGAGAAAGAGCGGGCGAGCCGATCGGCACTGCGTCATGTGTTGCACACCTTCTTTGAAGGTTCGGTCACCCAGGCAATTTCCGCATTGCTCGATGAAGACTCGAAGCATTTATCCGAAGAGGAATGGCGGCGGCTCAGCCGAATGATCGAAAAGGCTCGGAAGGAGGGATAACTGATGTCTGAACTGCACCTGATTCCACTTCTGATTCAGTGCGGTTTCCGGGCCAGTCTTCCAGTTGCCGTGGCTTGGGCTGCGGCTCGCCTCGCACCTCGCTCTTCAGCGGCAACTCGTCATTTCATGTGGGCATGTGCAATCGTCACCGCACTCTTCTTACCCATCCTCACGATTGCGACGCCTCGCTGGGGTGTTGCCGCTCCCGCCCCGCTCACGCGGCTAGCGGCGATCGCACACACAGAAACCGACCCATCGTCTATTCCGCATATTGCTATTGCGGAACAAATTCAGGTGGATGCCACATATAAACCCAACGTTCATTGGTCGGGTAAACTGACGTCTTTCATGATCGCGACCTGGGTCTGGATGACTGGAGCGACTTTAGTTTCCTGTTACGTGCTGATCGGTCACCTCGTAGCCTGGCGGATCTATGGAACCACGCGACCTGTCGAGAGCAACTGGGTTCATGAAGGTCAGCAGTTGGCAAAAGAGTTGGGTCTCCGTAGGGCTTTGCGAATCGTGGAATCCAAACAGGTATCCGTTCCCATCGTCCTTCAACGATGGCATCCGACAATTGTCATGCCTGTTGCCGCAACCCAGTGGCCATGGATCCGCGTTCGTGCCGTTCTGCTGCACGAACTCGCTCACGTAAAACGCAACGACCTGTACATGCAACTCCTCGCTCAGCTTGCCTGCGCCGTGTACTGGTTTAGTCCTCTGATTTGGTTGGCCGCTCATCAACTGCGTCTGGAGCGTGAGCGGGCGTGCGATGACTTTGTTTTGCTGAGTGGTACACCGCGAGCCGACTATGCGACGGATTTGTTCGAAATCGCGCGCGCAGGCTCAAGATCTCCGGCCACATCTTTCGCAATCGGCCTGGCCCTTCGTCGATCTCAATTGGAACAGAGGCTCGCGGCCATCGTAAATCCGAGCACGCCGCGCTGCGCGACAGTTCTCGGCAGGTTTGTGGTCGCACTTCCCATGCTGTGTGTGGCGTTGGCCGCGGGTGCATTACAGATTACGGTCGGAGCAATGCCGGTTCCGGTTGGCGCGATCAAGATGCCCGCTTCAGCGTTACGGGTTCACGCTGGCGCTGCAGAGCTTGTGGCCCGCGGAATACAGCCGAAAACACATTCGGTGCAAGCGGACTCGAACCCCGAAAGAAATTCGTCGCCGCCGGAAGAGTTTCATTGGGCTGCGACGATGCATGAAAATCCGACGGTTGAAGTGCACCTGGGGCGAGGAACGATCCACGTTCTACCGAGCAGGGACGATACGGTTCGTGTGCAAGCACGCACG
>Ga0126381_100010670_pt1 | contig 10356 bp, 5 predicted proteins | sample PanSoiMetPlot_28_FD_96465 | JGI IMG/M metagenome (GOLD analysis project Ga0126381, IMG submission 96465) | Tropical forest soil microbial communities from Panama - MetaG Plot_28 | ecosystem: Environmental > Terrestrial > Soil > Tropical forest > Bulk soil | place: Panama | collected 2016-02-17 | reverse complement strand
TGATGCATCACCAGCTTGAAGCGATCGGCGAGCAGCGGACGCACCATGAGCCGCGACAGGTCGCGGAACGCCATCACGTCCTTGTAGCCCTCGGCCTTCGCGTTGATGTCCCAGCGATCGGAATCGATCCACGAGGGGCCGCTGATGATCTGGTTGTCGTGCACGCCGTACCCCGTCTTGATCAGCAGACGCAGGGACATGTTCTGGCCGATGTAGCGTCCGCCCGGCTCCACGTGACTGTACGAGAACGCCGTGGTGTCGGCCGCGGGCTTGATCGCCGCTACGTCAAACGCGGGATCGGTCGGGACCTGTGCATGTGGTGTGGCGGTCAGAGCTGCTAGCACGAGCACGAGAATCAGGGGGCCGAACCGACCCATGTGGCACCTCCGCAGGCACGATGCTACACCTGCCGCGTGATCGTCGTTTTCGGACCCAAGCGCGTTACAGTCCCCTTCGTTTACCGGTGGTCTTCGTCGGACAAATGAGTGCCATCGTCACCAGTTGCGCGGCATCACGGAGAATTACTCTGTGCCTCCTCGACTTGCTGGACGATGCTGCTTCAGTTTGCGCTCCTCGGTCATTTCCCAGTTAAAGTCGTAGAAGACACGCAGCTGATTGCCGTCCAGATCCGAGACCCTGAACTCACGCAGGTTCCACGGTTTGTCCTCCACGGCCTCGACGATCTTCGCCCCAGTACCTTTCCAGCGCTCGAACAGTTCGTCGACTTCCTGTTTGCTATTGAGATTCAGCCAGACGATTACCGGACTCTTCGGCCCGTGGACGGTGCGGAACGGCGCGTTCGTAAGGAACATTCGGCAATCTCCCTGCGAGATGCCTCCAATCCCGCCTTCATCATTCCCCCAGTCATGACTGAACCCGAGCACACTCATGTAGTACTCCGCGGCTTCGTCAATGTTGCTCACAGGAATCTCGGGAACGGCTTGTGGAAAGTGGGTCAACATTGGGCCTCACGTATCTGGTGCAAGAACGAACGGTCCGAACGCCGACATCCTACTTTGAATAACCGACCGTAGACCTTCGCGGCGAGCGATACGAGGGTGCATGAGTTCCATCTCCCGGTGGGTCGCTCATCGACGCGCTCAATACGCTTGTCGAATTCAATCCGCCTGCCTTCTGGCCCGCCACCTTGTGGTGCCGAACGCCGGGAAATAGGCGACGTCAGCGAAGAGCGGTTCTGCGTATCATCTTCTCGTTGAGGTCGACATCGTGCGCCTGACGATCGCAGGGACATTCTTGGCTGTCTGTATCACCGTCTGCGTGACTGGATGTAGCCTCGTCGTCCGGGACCCCGGCGCGATGCTTGACAGGGGAAGCGCCTCCACGTCAGGTACGATTTCACGCGCGGAGGCGCTCGACGATCTCGACGCGCTGATGCGGACCTTGCAGCACGTTCATCCTGACCCATATCGGTTTCGATCGCGCGAGGTCGTGCAGGATGTTCGCAGACGCTTGGTCGACAACATGCCGGCATCGCTCGGACGTAACGACCTGTGCCTGCGGCTCAGTGAACTCCTCGCGAGCCTCGATGACGGTCACACCTCGATGGCGTGCGACAGGCTGGTCCTTGATGATTGGCAGCGTGCCGCCAAAGCCTCTCCTCCCCGCACGCAGCGGCTGCGCATGTTTCCGCCGTACATGCGCCTCGACGACCAGCAACACTTGATTGTCGGCTGGCCCAACGACGCGCCGGGCGTCGAGCGCGGAGATCGGCTACTTCGCGTGAACGGCCACGAGGTCGACGAACTGCTGGCGGCATGGACGCGCGAGTGGAGTCACGACACCGCCGCTGGTCGCCTGGCCGCGCTCGCGAGTGGGTTCAGGGTGAAGTTGGCGCTGCACGGCATCGATGCACCCTATCACGTGATCGTCGCGGCACCGGGCGGGCTGAGTCGGGACGTGACGATCCAGGGCGAGCCGGTCAACTATCTGTGGCAGGAACGGCCCAAGCCACCGCCCACACCCGTACGCTCGTCGGCCGTTGGCGGCAGACCGATGGCTGACGGCGCGTCGGTCGTCGCGAAGTCGGTCGAGCTGAAGACCAGTTTCTTCAACTACCGACTTCTGGAACCAGGCATCGCCTACATGGACTTCTTCACGCTTCTTGGCGGTGCCTTTCCAGGCCGGTCATTCCGGAAAGCTGTTGACGAGATGTTCCGTCGGATCGCCTCTGATCGGCCCAGGACGCTGATCATCGACATTCGAGAAAATGGAGGCGGCGACGATTGGATCGCCACGGAGTTGTTCCGCCACATCACGGAGAAGCCATTCCGTCTTCTGGCTTCGACTCAAGTGAAGAGGAGCGAGGAAGCGCGAGCGGTCGGTACTTCCATGATCAGGATTCCGTTCCGTTGGTTCCAACTGCAGTACCTCTTCGCTGAAGGACGCCAATACTACCGCGGTGAGGTTGGCTCGCTCGCGCCGCCGCTCGAACGCCCCGTGCAGAGACACGAACGCGCCGAGCCATTTTTTGCCGGCCCAGTGTGTATGCTGACTGGTCCTTACACGTTCTCCGCGGCCGTCGAGTTCGCCGAGGCAGCGAAAACCTATGGCCTCGCGACCATCGTTGGGGAAGCGACCGGAGGACAGCCGAACTCGTTTGGAAACCCGATGGTGTTTCCCTTACCGCATGGGGGGCTGGCCGCAACGATCGCGACGGCGCGGTCCGTGCGTGCGAATGGCAACACGACCGACTTCAACAGCGTGATTCCCGACGTCAATGTGCGCACCAGCGCCGAGGACATTCAGAGGGGACGCGACCCAGGGCTCGAGCGCGCGAAAAATTGCCCTCCGCGATCGCAACCATGAAGTGCGTTCACCAAAACGGAGCCTAACGTTGGGGCGATCGCAATGACGACAGCTTGAGGACGGTTGCGTGCTCGGGCAGTAACATCCGCAATGCGGCTAGCCGGTTGGCAGATTCCGTCGAAGCAGTGGACACAGAGACGCCGCCACCAAGAACGCGATCCCCGCGTAGACGCTCACCAAATCGAGATAGTGCCCAGGACTGTGCCGCTGACCCCATCCCATGAACTGGAACAGATGCAGCCCTTCAGCAACATGCGTCAGCACCATTACCAAGAGACTCGCTGAGCCGATCATGAGAAACACGCCGGACAACGTTGGCGTGCGGGCAAATCGTCGGGTAGCGAGGACAAACAGAAGCGAAATCGGCACACCAATTAGGATTGCGACGACGAGCGTCATGTTCACCGTTGGCCCATCTTACACTTGCGAAGCCCGCAACACAGCAAAGGTGTAGCATCGAGCCTGCGAGGTGCGACATGAGCCAGCTCTTGGTCGCGTTCGTCTTGATTGCGCTGGCAGGTCAGAACGACGCTCCCAGAAACACGCAGGATCTCGTCACGGTCTCCGGGTGCGTGAGGGGCAATCACCTGAAGCTGCCCAGCGGGGGGAAAGCGCCCGTCGAGAGTCTGGCGCGAGCATCCGAGTACGTGCTGGTCGCCGCGAAGGAGACGCTCAGTGCGATTCGCAAACATCACGACGGGCACTATCTCGAAGTAACCGGAACGTTGGATCTCCCTCCAGACCCCACGAAGGGTGTTCAGATTCAGGAGAAGCAACTGGGTTCCAAGACCCGCGTTACGTTCGGCACGCGGGTGACCGCGGGGGAAGCGTCACCGCTTCCAGTTCGTTTGGTCGTGAGTTCGTATCGGGATCTGGCGGACCAGTGCCACGAGCGCGATCGGTAGGGCCGTCGCGCAACAACAGCGAGCTGCCCCCAACTTCACCGACTGATCTATGCTCGTCGCAATCTGTGGACACTGAACTTGTCTATTGCAACGGCATCGCCGGAGACAGCGGCGATTACCTCGTTTCTCCTCTAAGCGTCGAGCAAATCTCCCAGATCGCGCAAAGTGTGCACGTCGACGCTGCCCATCTGAGTGAAATCCAGTGGGTGGTGCAGCGACGCCATGAAAAGCAGCTGACGGCGCTGCCCCGGGGGATCGACTCGAACAACCTCGGACAGGCGGGCTGGGGAGTGATCTTTCCGCAGGACAACGACTCGCCGCAGCGAGAGGGTCTTGCCGAACTGCTGGCCCACCGTCGACTGCAGTGCGGCGGTCGATACCGCGAGTTCGTCGGCAGCGACGGGTATCGGCCCGGTGAGTCGAAAATCGATTTTCTGACGCGACATGGAATGGGCCCGGGGGTTCTCGACCCTGAACGCATCCCGTTCTACTTGCTGATCGCCGCGAGCCCCGAAGTGATCCCCTTTGATTTTCAGTTTCAACTCGACGTGAAATACGGCGTCGGTCGGGTCCATTTCGACGATGTCGACGGGTATCGCGCGTACGCACGTAGCGTCGTGCGTGCGGAGCTTCCGGAGTCGAGCGTGCCACACCGAAGCATCTTTTTCGGTCCGCGTCACGGAGGCGACTTCGCGACGCAGCGCAGCGCCGATCACCTGATAATCCCGCTGGCTGAACGGCTCGCGGCCGAGGAGTCCAACTGGTCCGTTCGGGCTCTGGTTCGAGAGCAGGCGACGAAGTCCTCGCTCCTGACGATTCTCCACAAGGACGCTGCTCCGGCGTTGTTGTTGACGGCCTCGCATGGCCTGGCGTTTCCGAACGGCGATTCGCGTCAGCGGCAGACAAACGGTGCACTGGTGTGCCAGGACTGGCCCGGACCGCTGCAATGGGAAATCGGTAAACCGATCCCACCGAATATGTACGTTTCGGCCGACGACGTGGCGGGCGATGCCGTGCTCCTCGGACGGATCGCCGTCGTGTTCGCGTGTTTCGGCGCCGGCACGCCGAAAACCGATTCTTTCATGCGATCCGCCACTGGGACGGCGATGGACATCGCCCCCTGTTCGTTCCTCTCGGAGCTAGCCAAGCGAATGCTCGCCCATCCGCCAGGTGGTGCGCTCGCGTTTGTCGGACACGTGGAACGAGCATGGCCATCGTCCTTCCTCTGGAAACGGGCCGGCGAACAACTCCACACGTTCAAAGACCTGCTGAGTCGTTTGATGAATGGCGAGCGTGTGGGCGCCGCGTTGGACGGATTCAATAGTCGCTACTCCGAGCTGTCGAACGACCTCACCGAGGAGCTGCGCAATATAAAGGAGGGCGGCAAATCGGTGAAGGCGGCGCAGTTGGCAGATTTGTGGCTCGCGCACGAGGACGCCCGCGGGTACGTGATCGTCGGAGATCCCGCCGTTCGCCTGAACCTGGCGTCTTGATTAATGCCTGAAAACGAAATTCTTCGATCGCTTGAACTCAGCGTGTCGGCACTGCAGCCTGAAGAACACCGTTTTCGGCTGGAATTGCACGTCGATGGAAAGTACGTCGAATCAAGCGTCGTTCATCTGAACGCGAGCGAGCTGCGGCATCTGGAAACAGACCTGCAGGCGTACGGTTTGTCATTGGGACGGATGATGTTCGCCGACGCGGCATTCGCGGCGGCGTATCGTGAAACGATAGTGTCAATACAGGCGTCGCATGCGACGCCTCGAATCCAGCTGCGTATTGCGCCAGACATCGTGGATCCTATCCACTGGGAACGAGTATTCCATCCACAGGGGCGGGGCTGGTTTCCGCTGGCCACGTCAGCGCGTACTCCGCTGTCGCGCTTTATTCCAAATCGATCAGGCAAGTCTCTCGACACGATTTACGAACGTCCACTCAGAGTTCTCGCGGTGATCGCCTCGCCTGAGGACTCTGAGCGCGACTACGGGCTCGAGCCCATCGAAGATGCGGACCGCCGAATCGTGCACGACAGTTTCACCGCACGCGACATCGAGGTGACCTACCTCGAAACGGGCACGCCGCGTAGCCCCACGCTGAACGAGTTTCGCCGTCAGTTGCTCCACGGTTTTCACATTGTTCATTTCCTCTGTCACGGTCGGGCGACCGAGGGTGGAACCGTGTTGTATTTGGAAGACGCACATGGGCGAGTCGCGTGGGCGAAGACGCAGGATCTGGTTGAGGCGTTTCAGGCGTGCGACGATCCGCCGCGACTCTGCTTTCTGGCCGCGTGCGAGACGGGCGCACGGCTCGAGGCTGGCGCACTGCTTCCTCTCGCACCCGCGCTCGCGCAACGTGGTGTCGCTGCCGTTGTCGCAATGACCGATCGCGTTGGGATGAACGCGGCCCGTCAGTTCACGCAGGTCTTCTATTCCCGGTTCCTGGCGCATGGCCTGGCCGACCGTGCCGCGAACGAAGCGCGAGAAGCCATTCGCGATACCTGGGACTGGTCGGTCCCCGTGGTGTTCCTCAGCGAACCGAATTCCGCTCTCCTCGATGTCGGCGGTCATGATGCGCCACAACGGGCGTTGCTCGACGAACTGCGCCGCAACTTCGTCGGCAGACGGGATGAACTGAACACCATCGAAACACTCGCCGAGACTCCCGGGGGCCCTCGTCACATCGTGGTCGAAGCGCCGGCCGGCTATGGCAAGAGCGCGCTGATGGCCACTCTGGTCGAACGCAATCCAGATTGGCTGTACCACTTCGTGCGCGCAGAAGAGCGGCACCACACCGCAACCGCTCTGCTCGAGAGTCTATGTACGCAGTTGTCGCGTCGCGTCGGTACGCCGCGATCGTTCGGCGGCCTGGCTCAGAGCGTTCTCGAAACCGAGTTTGTGCGTCTGCGGAAGGCGGCACTCGCGCGATTACATCAGCCGAAGCGACTCGTCTTCGTCATCGACGGTCTCGACGAATCCGCAAGCAGCCCGGACGAAAGTGTGATTCGGCCAGATTTCTATCGCGACGACAGCGGCTCGATCTGCTACGTGCTGGCCACCAGAACGGGAACGGTGAATATCGAACGCGATTTGGCTGTCCCACGCTACGAGCCAATCGTCGTGGGCGGCCTGGGAGCCGACGACGTCAAGGAGTTGTTCCGGCTGCTCGAACGGCCGGATCTCGCGGCACACGACGCCCTGGCTCAGGATGTCGTTCAACAGACCGCCGGCGAACCCTTCTACCTGCGGTTCCTCGCTGAAGATCTCGCCAAGCGTCAGGGCCCGATACAGATTCCCAAGGGTCTCCCGCGCGATTCGAGAATCTACATTTCGCGACAGGTGCAAGGCCTCGACGGCGAGAAATTGCTGGAGCTCGTCCCGCCGGCACTCAGAGGCGATCCATTGCGCGCCGCGGCCGCGGCCTCGGCAATCCTACGTGTGTTGGCCGTCGCACAAGACTGGATGACTCGGACGGAACTGGCGGCTGTCCTCGCCGGTGGCGTACACGTCGATCCGCTGCTCACGCATGCGCTGATTCCCAGTGTTCGCCGGTATTTTGTGACACACCGGGATCCTGGCGGCAGCGAGCGCAGCGAACGCTACATCATCATGCCGTTGCGTCTTCGCGAAGGCATTTGTGGCGCCTTCGACGAAGTTCAGCTGCGCGAGGCCGAAATGTGGCTGCTCGAGTACTGCCGGCAATGGAAGACGAATTCATCGCGCTACGCGTTGCATTGGCTGACCTATCACCTCGATTCGTTGGGACAGTATGAAGAGTTGCTGCGCCTGCTTGATTGGCCGTTCCTAAAAACAAAGGCGAGCATCCTCACAGGACTTCACGACACCATTCCTGACATTCGCAGAGCGCTGCATGCGGCGATTCGCAAGGGGGAGAGCGGCACGATCATTTGGCTGCTCCTGCTCATGGCTCGCGTAAGGAGGTCGGTGGAGATACGGGCGAACGTCGGCGGCATCGCGCTGGATGCCGCGAAGGGACTCTTTGATTCGGCGATGAGTTCGGCACGAGCCATCGGGAATTCGGAAACCCGCTTCGGGCAACTGTTGATCGTTGGCGAAGCGGCGTTACAGCAGAACGATCTCGAAAAGGCGCATGAAGCGCTCGACGAAGCGCTTACACTTGACATCAGGGCGTCTCATTTTCCCGAGGAGCAAGCGAACGACCTGCTCCAGTTGCTCGTGTTGCGTCATAGAGACCTTCGGCGCGCCTTGCGCCTGGCGAGAAAAATAGATGTCGATACCGATCGCTTCCTCTCGACGGCCTGCCTTCGTGCCATGGAAGACGACCAGGAATATGCGCTCACCCTTGCCGACCAGATTACTGGCTATTACGCATGGAGCACGCGACAGCAAGGTGCGGCTACGTATGCGAAGCGAGACCTAACGTTCGCGCGACGTCTGATTCTTCCGACGTTCCAGCAAGCGCTTGCCTCAGGTGCCCTTGAAACCGTGCTGGAACTCCTGCCTGTGACCCGCCAGGTGGATTCGACTGCGGCCACCGACGCACTCGAGGAGGTGCTGACACGGGCCCACGAGCAGTTGCTGCTCGACCCGGACCGGCGCGAGTCTGCCGAAGTGATCAACCGCGCGACCGTCGAGTTGTCAGTCACCGACGTGCAGCGCGCCTGGCAGCTTGCGCTGACGGTGTGTCCCGACATCGTCGATAGCCGATATACGAGGGCGACCACCATCAGTGCGATCTTGCAGCAAGCGATTGAACAGGGTGACACGATCGATCTGCCGCCGCTGCTCGCTCAATTACCGACGCCGTTTCACGAACGATATCAAGGGTTCTTGGATGTCGATCAGTATTGGGGGCGCGCCGCCGTCCAACTGGCGATGGCGAACCGCTGGGATGAGTCGAACCAGTGCCTGCAATTGGCCAGCGCTCCGCTAGCGCGCGCCACCGCCCTCGTGTGGTTGGCAATCCTCGACGAGCAGCGCGACGTCGGTGAAGTCGCCACGGCTCTGTCTGCTGCGCAACCAACTGACCATGGGTTTGATGTAACGCAACGCGCCGTGCTTCGCTGGTACACGTCCCACCCACAGCGGGCACAGACAGCGATCGCACTCGTTGGCAACGCCGACATGCAGTTCGCGTTGCGCGGCGTGTTGTGGCAAGCCAATCGAACCTCGGCCGAACTGACATCTGAATATATCGACGCCGCCAAGCGGCTCGATCAGACCACCACCGCGGCCGCTGGCTTCTTGGCCGTCGCCGAATCGTTGGCGGCCGACGAGACGACGCGCGCCGGCGAGCTTGTGGACGAGGCACTGACGGCCGCCCGCAGCATGTCCGATTCGTTCGAGCGTCGTGAAGCACTCCAACACGTCGGGACACTTTCCATGAGGTTGCGGAAACCAGAAGTCGCTGTCGAAGCCGTGACAGCCCTGGCTGCCTCGATCGAGAACCGCGACAACGCCCACGGGAGACGTGAGGGGCTGACGGATCTCGCCGTCTTCGTGCTGCAACACCGAATTCCAATCGACCGCACCCTCCTCGATGCAATGGTGTACGCAATTTCGAGTCACTACACACGGTCCCGTGTCGCTGCGACCTGCGGCGGTGAGGCTTACGTCAACGAGCAGGCGCTCCGGCAGAGGCTGGCCACCAGCGATGTGTACACCGCGCTGTTGATGCAGGCGGAAGACAAGGGTTCACTCGACGGCGTTCGGCGGATTAGCGATCGCGTGATCGAGCCCGCCAGTCGCGCGCTCGCACTCGCGGCCGTCGCCGGTCTCGAGCCCGACCGGTCAACCAAGCTGTCGCTGTTGGAAGACGCGTGGGGGCTCGTCGTGACCGGTGATTCCGACGATGAGGGGCTGGAGAAGCAGCGGTATCTGTTGACGCTCCAACTGTCGGAGATCGACGCCGAGGAGGCGCTGGCGCGTTCCGACGCCCTGACGCCGTGGTGGCGCCACCTGTTGTGCATGACGATCGCGGCGAAGTCGAGCGATGTGCAACGAGCGTTAGAGATACTTGAACGCGGAAGAGCCGCTGCCGAAATGATCACGCGCGCCTCGAGCCGCTTCCGCGCGCTCGCGAATGTCGCGCATGGTGCCGCTCGCTTTCGACCGGATTTTGCCGACTCGTGCCGCCGCACGGCGCTTGGAGCACTCGACGAGATGGAGCCAGAGGATCGCGTCGTGTGCCATTTGTCTATCCTGGCTTCTGGTGACAAGTGGCCGGCGCCATATGGGGATTCGGTGTGGAAACGGCTGCAAGCAGATCTCGACGAGGTTCCGTGGACGGAGCCGGACAAAGAAAAGGTCCTCGCAGCGGCTGCCGAAATCGAAGACCGGCATATCGCCGTGACGGCGTGGATGCACATCGGTCTCGCCTTGGCCCACCCGAAAGTGAACTCGTATTGGCGGCACGACGGGGAGATTGCGCAAGCGGCATTGGCGCTGGCGCGATTGAATGTCGAACCATTGGCGCGCCAGCTACTGCGGCTGGTAACGGATAGCTTGCGAACGAAGAACTACTATGACTTCGACGCGGAAGCTTACGTCGCTGCCGCCGAAAGAGCGCTGCACGATTCAGCGGCCGAGACGCGTCTGCGCGTGCTGTTCGAGAAGATGAAGGAAGAACTCGTGGCTCCAGAGCGGTC
>Ga0126381_100010667_pt1 | contig 10356 bp, 7 predicted proteins | sample PanSoiMetPlot_28_FD_96465 | JGI IMG/M metagenome (GOLD analysis project Ga0126381, IMG submission 96465) | Tropical forest soil microbial communities from Panama - MetaG Plot_28 | ecosystem: Environmental > Terrestrial > Soil > Tropical forest > Bulk soil | place: Panama | collected 2016-02-17 | reverse complement strand
GACGGCTTGCAGATCAAACATTTGAACGAGGTCATCACCGTTTTCTGTTATGGGGGAGCGATCATTGGGACGGCGCTAGCGGGCTACGTGTTGTGGAGCATTCCATAGCACCGCCACTTCCCCTCCGCAAAGGCCAGGTAATTCGACTTGCCGGCTTAGGCCTGGAACCTCCAGTAGCGCACGAGGGAATCCGGCGGAAGCCACGCCTAGGTTGCTCCAGGAAATCGCCTCGCAAGCGCCTTCCAAAAGGTCGCGTGGGTCTCGCACATCGAGTTCCCGTACTTTACCAGCGGCCGCTGGCCGTTAGCCGATACCCTTCTCTCCGGCCAACGCATTCTTGCCAAAGTACTTAGCCTAGTTCGTTTTGTGATTTTTCATTCCATGCATCGGCTCGTAGCCCTCTGCCTGTCCTCAGGCCAAAGAATGTTGTGCTCCGAATTTGGGTACGACGGGCTGGCAGAGGCGCATGCGCTGAAGGCGTTCGAGCTGGGTCGGGGTGCGATCGAAGTTCCGTTCGAGGCTCGCTTCTTAGCGAAGCGGTGATCGAACTGAGGGGTGAGAGGAACGGGCTGCCGCCCTTCCAACTTCGGAATTTGCCCAAGTTGCTGATTTCGCAGCGCTAAAATTCCTGCTCCGTTAAGGTGCCACAGCGCTGGCAGAGGAACGAGCGTTCCCACTGCGAATACCGACGCTTGTAGGTGGACTGATTGTGCCTCCAGAACAGAACCAGCAACAGTAGCAACGTGGCGCCAGACAACAACGCGAAAAGGGTCAACGGAGGCGACAAAACAGCAGAAGAATTTTTGGTAATGGTGTTGATGTAGAAGCCAGCCGATCGAGAGAAACACCAGCGCCCACCAGAGAATCAGCTTTCGGTACGACCACTTCGCTGGAGGCTTTAGCTGCTTCGACACAACGGACTGATGAAAACCAAGAGTGGTTGCCTTTCCGACTACGAAAGCCGGGCCATCGCCTCCAGGCGCGACAGCGCGGGATCGAGTTTGGGCAATTGTACAAAAGAATCCTTCTCGCTAGGCGAGGGAAACCTTCTTGAGGTCTGCGCTGGTGCAGTTCGCACAGCGCAAGTCTGCGCTGGAAACGAAACAGAGTTGTGAGTTGCTAGGTCTATGAAGCCCGCTGTGTTCGGCGTATTACGTGGTCGGTGCCGGCGCTGAGGGGCGCGAAAGGGGCGAAAAGCAGCGACATTTTGTGCGTGACGTTAGGAGTCGCACTTTGTCGCTTGCGGTGCTGGGGAATGCTACGTAGCGTCGGGTACGGGTCCAAGTGCAATTTTTGCGGAGTACCCGGCATGGATTTCTTCACGTTTGACAAGGCTTATGTAGACCGGCTGCGAAACGGCGATCCGGCAACGGAGCACCACTTCTTTGTGTATTTCCAGAAGCTGCTGCAGATCAAGCTGCGAGCCCGGGCATTTGGATCCGACAAGGTGGAGGACCTAAAGCAAGACACGTTCGTCCGAGTGATTGCGGCGGTGCGGAAGGAGGGCGGGGTGCGACAGCCAGAGCGCTTTGGGGCATTCGTTAACTCCATCTGTAACAATGTCTTATTCGAGTACTACCGGTGGCTGGGGAAGAACCAGCAGTTGGATGGAACGCAGGAAGAGATTTCCGGCAAGGCGCTGGACTTGGAGGCGATGATGGTGTCCAAGCAGTGCTCGGAACGGGTGCGGAAGATCCTGTCGGGGCTGCCGGCGCGGGACAGCGAGCTGCTTCGGGCGGTTTTTTTGGAGGAAAAGGACAAAGATACGGTGTGCCGGGACATCGGAGTGGACCGCAATTACCTGCGGGTACTTCTGCACCGGGCGAAGGATAAGTTCAAGGCGGTAGCGCCCTTCCAGCTCTACGCCGGCTCATAACTCACGCATATTCGGCATAAGGCCAGTGCCAGTCTGGTTTGGCATGGCCAAAAAGCCTGGGCCGCGACTTGCCTGTAACTGAGAAAGCCTGTTGATGTTGGTCGAGTGGCACAACGACGAGCCAAGGGAAAGAGATGAGCGGAAGCGCCTCCACATGTGGTTGTGCGAACAGCACGCCGTCGCCTATGGCTTTCTTTGCAAACACCGAGGAGTCCGGCGCATCTGCCAGTTCCGCCACTCCCGCGCCGATTTCGAGCGTATCATAAAGCCAATGGCCGGGTGCACCGGAGGCATATCGTCTGACCGGGCCACCCGAGTCCTGTGTGCAATCTTCGAGTTGTTCACGCGAGATTTCAGGACATGTCCGACCAGGAACTTGCCTACTTGAAGCCGCTGTGCCCGACCCAAGCCGCTGCTGATGCGTATTTTCTAGAGGGAAGTAATCAGTTGATCGGCCACGGATGGCCGTATTCTCCTGAATCTGCCGGCGAGCCGGGTTGGCGATTCTACGCCGCCGCCGTTCGTAATCAGCACAATCCATGGTGGCTGGTCATGCCGGACTGATTGTGTCTCCAGATGAGGACCAGCAACAGTGGGACCGTGGCGGCAGACAACAACGCGAAAAGAATCAACGGAGGCGACAAACTCCCGACGCATTCAAATTTGGTGACACTATAGGCTGCGCTTCGACAGCCCGCCATTAGCATCTCCGTCGCCCCATCCGGGCACCGCAAGGCAGCCTAAGCCGGCTACCGCCCTCTTTTTGTGTGGGCGAATCTGCTCCGGTCAACGTTTGGATGATGAAGGAGTGCAACGAAGTTGCGAGAGGTAGCCGCGGCGGAATAGGGGCACCCCGCCTTCGGCCTTCAGTTCGAGAGTGTCTTTGAAGGTTGCGCCCTGCGGGCTCTTCAGCGGGGGGCTCTCTAAGTGAGAACCCCCTCTGCCCGCCGACCAGTTGTAGTTGCCAAATAGGCGAAAAACCGCCCACGGTCCATCAAACGGCCCGTAGTACTTTGAATCGCCAAACCTGAGTTCCGCTTCATGGGCTTTGCCCGGCCACGTAAAGCCTTGTGTCTTTGGAGCGCCCTCTTCGCCCTTGAGCATGATGCCATCCAGGTTTAATTGGGCACTTTTCATGCCGGCAGGAACGGTCTTGGTCACAGTAAACTGAAATTGGAGTACCGAAGAGGCTTTCGGATAGAGCACCCTTTGAATACTCTGGGCCAGCCTCAGCAAATTAGCGCGTGAGCTTCCCTGACTCCCACCATTTGCAATCTCCTGAGAAAGCACGCCAGTCCCTGGTCGAAAGAAACGGTCGAACTCTTCCAGAGTAGCTTCTTGCGTGGAATCGGTCTTGAAAGGATACTTTGAGGAAAGGCTATTCAGCGCCAAGCAAAACCTATCCGGAGGGGGTGGGAGGGGAGTTTTCCCCGGGCACGCTCCAAGCTTTAAGAGGCTTACTACGCATTTGTCGAGATCCGCTTCGTGATCGACTGTTGGGACAGCCTTGGCGGCCTCAGCAAAAACTACTGGTAACTGCTGGGTCTTGCAAGAATTATAGGCAACTGCACGCTGCGTGGCGGGGTCGGAAGGATTTTCCTGGTATCGGTCAATGCACAGCTTCAAATCACTAAGCGTGTTTATGTAAGCCTTGGTGGAAGCCTGCGCAACGAGACTATAGCAGGGGGCCTTCACAACGTCGTTGACTGGTAGGAAAGCCTTAGCAATGTCGAGAGAAGTCTCGGCAGTATTCTCGGAGACTTCGCAGAGTAACTCAAGCAAGGGAGAGCGATTTCCAGCGAGCTTTCCCAGTTTTCTAGAAGCATCGGTGGGGCCGCCGAGACCGACGACACTTGCTGATTTCACATACTCGCGCCATGCGCGAACAAAGTCGGACTGATAGGCGTTCTTGACCTCCCCAGCGTTCACGCCACGGGTCAAAGCCTCTTTCGCGCCCGGCCCCAGGACCCAATCGTCATCCGTGTTCCAGTCATTGCGGGAGATGAGGCTCTGCATAGCCTTCCAGCCTTCCTTCGTAAAAGCAGCATCAATTATTTTGGGCTCTCGAACCACCCCCTCCGCTTCTGAATATCTCTTGGAAAAGTCCAGGGGCTCACACTTGCAAGTTTGTCGTACCTTGGAAAGGTATCCTCGGTAAACGAAGTCCGCACCCATAAAACTCACTAGGTAGCGCCGGCTTTGCTCGACACTTTGTTGCACGAGGGCGTCGTCTTGGCCGGGAAACGGATTGTCGATCCGCAACTCGTCGGCGTAAAACTTGAATTGCTCGAGCGCGAGGCGATTTTGTTCCGCGGAGTCCAATGGTCCGGACCATTTGCTCAAGAGGAATTGTGACAGAAAGGAGGTGTCGGCCTTATTCGGATTCAGGGTAGTCATCAAGTAGGCTTTTAGCGTGTTATACGCGGTGCTGTAGTCGTCGTCTGAAATATTCGTCACACTTGTAGGTCGATTACGCAGAAACGATGCCATCTGACCTTGGGTGTCCCCGAAAAGCAGTTTCCTGAAGCGATCGAAATACCGTGGCCGAAAATCCTCATAGAGCGCGTCACCAGAGTAGAGTCCCCAACGCAGCCGCAAGGGCGCTCCAGCACGCCGATATTTGGTAAGCTTGGCGAGCTCGACGCGTGCAGCATCGAGGTGCTGCAAATCTTCAAGCGAAGCCATCGAAACGGCGGTTGATCTAATGGGGGAAATGGCTTCTGCTGCGCGGCGCGCGTCTTCTTCCAGCGCGCGATTTCCAAAAAATGAAATGACCATGCCAAGGAACCAAATCGCCGCGAGCCCGCCGGCGGTGGCCAGGAGTACACGCTTCCAGACATTGGTCCTTGAACTAGCCCCGCTGGCTCCCAGGGCAGTATGGTCCTGCAAAATCACGTGGCTAAAGATGTGACTCAGAAACAACCACTGTGTGGTCTTACCCGACTCCACAGCAAGCCCAGCTTGTGTCGCGGATTGCCAGCCCTGCGATTGCGTCTTTGTGAGGTCGTCGACGCGCATGATCGAGGTAGCGTTTGCCGCGAAAGGGCGCGCAGACGTTAGGGAAGTCTTCGAGGCGAACACTGTCCCACCGAGAGGAGCAGCTATTTCGGTCTGGCGGATACCAGTAAAGTAAAATCCGCGGAGGAAGGGACCCGAACGCAGGTGGCTCGGGCGGCAAAGATCCACCAGGAATTGCACGGCGAGGGGAATGCGTTTTTGCAGCTCGCGCGGAAATTCGTAGATGCCTGGAAGTTTTCCTGCGCCGCGCTCGCGATAAAGCAAGCCAGGCCGGCATTCCGCGAGCGAATAAAAGATGGAGTTAAAGGTGGCAGTGAGCCTCTTAGTCTCCTGTTCCGCATAGACGCCGCTCGAGGTGGCCGGGAAAGGAGGAAGCGTGGCGCCCAGGATTTGCGTAATTTCCTGGTCGCCCAGGTTGCGAAAGAAATCATCGAAATAGAGCAAGCGGTCGGCGTGGGTGAAGAAAACATATACAGGAAAGCTGATACCCAAGGTCTGGGAGATTTGCTGGAGGCGAGCGCGAATGGCCCTGGATTGCGCGGTGATTTCTTCCTGGCCGGCCGCTTGCGCAAGTTTTGCGCTGTCGTAGCAGACGACAGCAGCACGAGGCGCGGCGGGCTTGCCGCTGAAAATCGTACGGAGTTTGCTTGGCGCCAGCTGATGCAAAAGGCGGTTCCAGAGGTTCGCGTCTCCAATCGTTTTTCCAGCCATTTCGACAAAAACAGCCTTACGGGCAAACCACAGGTTAGCCAGGCGAGTTGGCACGACACTTCCTTCCTGATAGACCTGCCCGGAGATCAATTCAGGATCGAGGCCGGACTGTGTTGCCACGCAAGTCTTGCCGGCAGCGGCATCACCCACAAGAAAAATGACGGGGAGAGAAGAAAGCCGCGTGCCACGCGGAAGTTGCGTAGAAGAGGCCACGCGGGCTTCCGCCTCGCGCAAAATCAACAAGATATCATCGGTCGCGCCAGCGCTCGGAGCGCTTTCCGAACCGGCCGAAGCCTCTCTAGCCAGTTTGTTTTTTTGCCGAGTGTGGAGCCACGCCAGGATGGCTGCTACGCCAAGTGCAAGCAGCAGGAAAATGCAAAGCCGCACGAACCAAAGATTCATTCCCTGCAAATTCAGCCAGAGAGCGCCGAACCATGCGAGCATGGCCGCAACGACCAGCCCCAAGCCGCCCACGATATGTTGCCAGGAGAGTTTCATCAGTTGCCTACCATCTCACCAATGCAGCGAGCTCATGCACACGGGAAGCTCCGCTACTCAACACGATTCTGAAGAGGATGAAAAACAACAGTGCAAGGAAAACGCTAACAACGGCGCCGATTGCCAGCCGTCGGATCCACGGATCCGCTGCCACGGCGGGAATCTTCCCTTCGGGGATGGCCCAAGCTGGGGAAAGCCCCGAGAGGGGCCCACGAATTCGCCGAATCTTTTCAGCAATGGCATCGAGCACCGGGCGCACCGAATCTTGATCGCCCAACCCGTACTTGCCCTTGTAACCGAGAAGGATGCAAAGGGAATAGACCTCGAGCAGATCGGCGGCGGCATGAGAATCGCCCCGGTTCAGCAGCCGCTCGACATTTTCGAAGAAAAGTTCCCCGGCGCGGTGATGACCAAACATTTCGTCCTGAAGCGGCCTGCCCGACCACTCTGCAAAAGCTGGATTGTTGGAAGTAAGTATGGACTCGTCTAGGAAGGCCACAAGCGCGAAAGTTGCCAGCCGCACATCCTCGGGAGGATACAACTTTTTGATGCCTTCTTTTTCGGCGGCGCGCAGAGCGTTTTGCATTTGTGCGCGAAAAGCTTGCGCGTCGCTAATGACCTGACGGTTTGCGCGAAGTCGGACAACTACGGTAAATAGATTTTGAAACACGATGGCGAGATTGTCGCACCGCCGGCTCGACGGTTGCGACGCGGGCTGCACGCTATGCGCGCCAAAATCGGTAGCGCCAAAAAGGGTCGCACCCATGGAAATCCTCTTAGGAGTCTAGTATCACAAGAAGCTCAATCTCCGGGAGCGGAATTTCGCCAGGAACGTAGATGCCGACGCCCCGCGTTTGCACGATGTGCTCCCAAGCTGAACCGTTGCGGCTGATCCCGAAATACTGGCTCTCCACTTTGGGCGCTACGGCCGAAGGGGGCACCGGCAAGTGCGAGAGCGCAAGACCGGGGAGCGCTGCTTTTACCACTTCAGGGAGAAGATGCCGAGAGCAAATCTTCACCAGGCGCTGCGTACGAGAGATTAGTTCCAGCTCACCGATCTCCGAGCGAACCGCGAGGATCCAGCGCGCACGGTCTAAGCAGCGCTGGTCGGTAATTTCCGCTTCGTACATGTAACGCCCCGTTTGCTTGAGGGGCACGGGAATGCAGTTCGAAGGGACCACGAGTTCGAGGTGCGCCCGGATGTGCTCGTCCAAGTCTTGAAAACACTGTCCGAGGTTTAGGTGGTCATAGGCAGTCAGCGTTTGGGGATGCGAGTCGAGGCCGAAGGTGCAAAGTCCGCCGGCAAGCCGCGCCATCTCCAAATAAAGCTGTTCCGGGTGGCCCCGCTCCGTCACGCAAAGATGACGCAGCACAGCGATGCTGGTATTGATCGTGTGCACGAACCAAAAACCGGCGATTTCCTGAGACGAAAATCCGGCCATGCCTCGGCCGCCGCCGCGGGTGCGGGAGAGTGCGGCGCTCTTTTCATCCAGGATGCCAACGAGGCGCCCGACGATCATCATCAATCGTTCACTTGCACTGATTCGCAAGCAAGGAGGGATGAATCGCGGATCATACAGAGGGTGCCCCGAACCGTCGCGGATGATGCGCGCAATGGGCAGACAAACAAGGCCTTCGCGGTCTTCTGTGTCGAGGACGAAATGCATGTTCTTGCGAGCTAGATGCACCGGGCGGTCGTCACGTCCTGTGTTGTCGTCCTGCAAGCTGCGAACCTCAGCGCTAAATCGGAGATGATTCTCACCGCTCTGCAACTCCGACGCACAATTTGGTCCGCCAGGCCGTCGAGACGGCAACGCCAGATATACAACCGTTGATTCGAGAGTGGGTGGAAAGAGATCTGCGATAGAGCGGAAGGGAGGCGGAGGGTCGGAGTCTGGCATGTGGAAAACCAGCCCATCGGGGAAGATTCCCCGCGCGTGAACAAGGGCGACGCTACCGTTCCGCAGGGCTTCACTGTCCAGCTCGAAACCGGCCAAGCCATACGGTTCAAACCATAGGTTGACAGTGCAGAATTGGATCAGATCTTCAAACGACTGAGTCTGCGCCTGGAAATGATGCGGCGCAAGATACATCCCCTCGTACCAAACAACCTTGGAGAGATGTTTCATAGACGAGTAACGGGGCCGAGGCTGTATCTTGCCCGCCCTCGACGCGCCCCGCGGTTACCGGACAAACGCGAGACAACCTCTTCTTGCTTTTCTGAAGCGATAAGCATCCCGGAACGGCAGCCGATAACGAAAGACTCGATTTGTGGCATAACTATGGCGTTTGCCCTGCGGGTTGTCAAGCGCGGTAATTGCGCCGCGCGGCAAGATGCCGCAGCGGGCAACCATCCGCCCCGAACAATCGTAAGTCTCTACTGTTTTTTTGGAGTCTCGGCCTCGGGCTTGGATGGTCTCGCGATTTCACACTGGGAATTGGCTGGCACTCGACCAAGACAAAAGAACGCAAGCGTGAACTGCCAGTATTTTGGCTAAATTGCTTGTGGCAAAAGAATGATGAGCTCCAATTGAGGAGCCGGGATGTCGCTGGGTACGTAAGCAGCCAGGTTTCGCGCTTTACCAATCGCCTCCCAAGCTGGGCCGAACTGATTCAGGCTGAAGTACTGATAGTTTAGTTTCACTGGGACGGAACCGGGTGGCTTGGCCATATGAGTCAGAGATACGCCGGGCAACGCGCGCCGCACCAATTGCTCCACTTGTGTACCGGAAGAAATCTTAACCAATTGAGGGACCTTCTTAGCTAGGTCGGTTTCACTCAACGTGGAATTCACGGCGAGATACATCTTAGTGCCCACTAGGTATTTGTCTTCTTCAATGCTCGTGGCGTAGACGGAGGGCTGAACCAGCTTCAACGGAAGCGTAACAAAATTGCTGGGCACCACAGTTTCGAGGAGTTCGCGAACTTTTGCGTCGAGGTCCGCAAAACAGGGGCCCAGCTCATCATGATTGTACGCAGGCAGATCACGAGGCTGAATCTTCAGCGAGAAGGTCGTTAGCGCACCGCCAAGAGCAGAGAGAACGCGGTAGAGTTTCTCCGGGTGAGCTCGGCCTGTTTCGTAGTAGTGGCGCAAAACTGGCAGATGCGCGTTGACCGTGTAAAGCAGCCAAAACGCCGGAATATCACCTGAAGTGAAATCGGCTAGACCGGCGCTGCGCTGTCTTCGGCTACCGGCGAGAATACTGCTTTTCGCCGAGAGGATCTCAACGAGCCGACGCGTGATGCCCACCAGGCCATCGCTGGCAGAGATGCTTAGAAGCGGCGGGATGAATTGAAGATCAAGCTGCAAGCTTCCAGCGGCTGTGCGTTTGATTCGTGCCGCTCGCAGGTAAGCGCAGCCTTCGCGCGATTCTTCCTCAACGAGAAACCGAAGATTCTTTCGGGCAATTTGAACCGGTTTCACGGAACTGCCGGTGTTCTCGTCGCGCAGGTCGACGACAGCTGAGACATAGCGGGTGTCGGCGTTGCGCTCGGCGATGGACACGTTGAGTCCACGTTCGCGATGTTCCGGAAGCGCCAAATAAATATCCGCGGTAGTTTGCTCGGCGTCAAAATAGGGTGCTAGCGGCTTTGGAGCAGGGGCGGGGTCGGAGTCCGGGATATCAAAGGGCAGACCATCGGGAAACATGCCCACACACCGTGAGAGCACGAAGTTGCCGCTGGCCAGTGCCTCTTGGTCGATGCGCAATTCCTGAAAGCCCCAAGGACAGAAATTCAGGGCTTCCAGCTCGAATTGCAGCACGCTTTCCAGAAAACGGTCGCGCGTCTGCAAATGCTGCGGAGTGAGAAACGTGCCCTTCGACCAGATGACCGGCTGTAGTTGGCGCATGACTATTGCTGTAAACCTAGCAGTTCAAAAGAACGCTTGTCAAAAGGACTCTGATTGCCGCACCGGCTCCTCCCGATGCGCCCAATCTGCTCCCTCAAAACCTGACGATAAGGCTACGATCACCAGAAGCACCGATTCTGTGGCGAGTGTCAAGCCCCAGGATTAATGCGTCCATCCGATGCGGTGTGGTTGTGCCTGCTGTTGTCACCGTGCATCAGGAAATGGTCCCTGCCATATGGTGTGGGGCCATGATCATAGGTTAGGCGCAACGCGTCCCTTAAATGTTTGCGCTGCCCTTCCGCAGTCGTGATTGGAATTGAGCGTTGCATGAACCCAATTGTCCAAAGTCCGGTAGGAATTGGGCCATGGTTCCTCTTGTGCTCAGGCCCGCCAATTGCCGTTT
>Ga0126381_100010666_pt1 | contig 10357 bp, 6 predicted proteins | sample PanSoiMetPlot_28_FD_96465 | JGI IMG/M metagenome (GOLD analysis project Ga0126381, IMG submission 96465) | Tropical forest soil microbial communities from Panama - MetaG Plot_28 | ecosystem: Environmental > Terrestrial > Soil > Tropical forest > Bulk soil | place: Panama | collected 2016-02-17 | reverse complement strand
TGTCGGAGCAGAAGGCGATCGTGCGGGTTGGCGGGAAATACTCGGTGGACTACTCGAAAATTCCCGCTGCGGTCGCACGGCTCGCCAAGGAGCTGCTCGAAATCGAAGCCACCGGCGATCGCGCCAGGGCGGAAGCGTGGTTCAACCGCTACGACAAGATGCCACCGGAACTGGCTAAGGCACTCAAGTCTGCCCAGGACGTTCCCGTGGACATCGAGCCGGTATTTTCGCTGCCGGTAATGTAGTAGCAGTCGAGATTATTGGTAGACCACCGCTCCACCCTGACCGAATCCAGCGGTAAACGTGGAATTGATGTTGGAACCGTCGGCGACACGCGTCGCGGTGAAGGGCACGGCGGCCGGTCCCCAGCCGATGTTCAGTGCTCCGCTTGCGGTACTAGCGCTCTCCTGCGCGGCAGTGACCGCCGCGAGCTGCGTCAGAATCGAGGATGGCACGGTGAATCCGCCCTGTCCGGCTGTCGTAATGCAGATAAAGCCCACGCCGGTGGCCGCACCATTGGAGATCTGGGTTGAGGATCCGGAGATGGTCACGGTATCCGATGGATTGCCGCCAGTCCAAGCCAGAGGCAAGCCATTCGCACGCACGATCGTCGTGGGCAGGCCGCCGGTGATCACTAGCGGCGAGCCAATCGTGACGGAAACGTTGAAGGCATTCACGTCCGTACCGCCGGCTCCGGCGAGCGCATACGACCCCGCTACCAGGACACCGTTCCCGTACCCAGGAAGTGCTGGCCCGCCTTCGATGCCGATGCCCAGCGAGTAAACGTTGTTGGTCTCAGTGAAGGCGGTCGCATTTAGGTTCGATCCGCCCGGTCCGGTCAAGGTCACCTTGCCCACATCGAGCGCAATACCGCCCGCAGGGATTAGACCGCTTGCGTCTGGAGTAATTTGTGCAACCACGCAATTTCCATTCGCTACCACATTGCCGGCGGCAACGAGTGGAATCGAGGGGAGCTCGAATCCCGTGTACAGATAGAAACTGCCACCCGCCTGATCAATTTTTCCTTGCGGCGTCACCAACTGGGCCAATCCCCAGGCTCCGTTCAGCACGGTGGCGCCATTGTCGAACTGCTGGAGCTGCGATGTAGAGTACCCTTGCTGCACGCATGCGTTGGCAGAGGCACCGGTGGCGATCGCTAGGAACGTGGTCGCTTGGCTCTTGGCGCCATTCACCGAGATCTGAATCTGAACTGTGCATCCGGTGGGGACGTTGTTCGGCAGCGTGAAATTAATTTGGTCCGCGCCCGCGAGTCCGGGAGCGCGTCCGGCGTAGGCAGGCGTCACCGTGACGGTTCCTCCGATGATTACTTGTACCGTCACGCCGTGCTGCGTAAAGTCGTACCCGGGCGATGCCGTATTATCGGTGCCGCCGGGTACCGCGCCCATGCCAATCACCCACAGAATCACCGTCTGTCCGGGATATGCAGGAGCAACGGCAGTTCCCGCGACAGTTCCGACGGTGAATCGATTCACTGGCAGGCTGGTAGAGGAGACATAGTTCTGAGCCACCGCCAAGCCATTGCCGGTAGAGTCAGCGGTAATCAACTGGGCCTTCCGCTGGACGATAGTCACTGAAAAGGCCAGGCTCGTGAGGCCGTTGTTGTTGGTTACCGTGAGATTGTAGCTGCCGGGATTCAAAGACGAGGGCGCGATAGCCGCAAGCTGATTGACTCCGCCCTGGTTGTACAGGTAAATGAGGAATGCGCTCACTCCCGCGCCGCCCGAAGCGGCCGTGAATGTGATGCTCACGCCGCTTGAGCTGGTGGGCAGCGGGAAACTGGTCTGAACAAATCCGCTGGCGCTTAGGTTCTTGCCTTTCACGACGAAGATGCTGCCCTGAGCGATGCCCGGTGTATAGCTGGCGGCATCCAAGACCGCCGTGACAGTCGGGGCTCCCGGACCGCCGGTGACGACTGTCCCGGACCCGCTGATAGTCAGTTTTACGCTGGTGCCCGAACCGCTCGCACTAATATTCAAGCTGCTGAAGCTGCCTGTCGCGTTCGTGTATGCTCCAGTACCGCCGGTCACTTGGGCTGAGCCGGTACCCGATTGGCCAGTGATGGCCGAGGTCGGCACGTTAATGGCGCCGGTGATGGAATCGGGACCACTTAAGGTGATCGTGAACTGCGCGTTGATGCTCGCTCCGGAAAGACCGGACAGCGACGCGGTCGCAGTGAATGTTCCACTGCCAATGTTGGTCAGCGTTGCCGGGCCGGTGACAGTGATCCCGCTGGCGCCGATGGCGGCGGCGGCGTTGGTTACGGTAAGAGTCGTGTTGATTGTGCCAGCCATGGCGCAGAAAGGCAGAGCGATGCAAGCCGCGATGCAAGCTACAGGGATTCGCATGAGTGCTCCTCGTTTGTATACGCGTGTAAAGGGGGCGGGAAGGATCACGCCCTGTCTGGCCCGAGTATACTAAGACCAATCCGCCAGACATGTTGTGTGAGTGATCCTCGATCCCATAACGTTACTCAACTCCTCCTGAAATGGAACAAGGGCGACCCGGCTGCTCTGGACGCGCTGATCCCCTTGGTTTACGGCGAGTTGCAGCGCCTGGCGCGGCATTACTTGCAGCGCGAGGAGCAGGGGCACACGCTGTCCTCAACTGCGCTTGTTCATGAGGCTTATCTGCGGCTGGTGGACCAGCGGGACGTGACTTGGCAAAACCGGGCGCACTTCTTCGGGGTCGCATCGCAGATGATGCGCCGGATTCTGGTGGACCACGCGCGCAAGCGGTCGGCTGCCAAGCGAGGCGGCGATGCGTTGACGCTGGCGCTGGATGAGGCGGTGGCCGCATCGGAACCGCGCGAGTTTGATCTGGTGGCGCTCGATGAAGCGCTGCTAGGTCTGGCTAAGCTGGACGAGCGGCAAAGCCGATTGGTCGAGTTGCGGTTTTTTGGCGGACTGTCGATCGAAGAGACTTCCCAAGTGCTGGGCGTCTCCACGCCCACGGTGAAGCGCGACTGGGCCTCCGCGCGCGCCTGGTTGTATCGCGAGCTGAACCGAGGTTCGCTTGACGCCTGAAGCCTGGCAACGCGTGCGGCTGGTGCTCGACCGCGCCATCGAGCTGGACCCTGCTGAGCGTGCGGGCTACCTGGACCAGGCTTGCGCGGGCGACCTGGAATTGCGCTCGGAAGTGGAATCGCTCATGGGGTCCTTCGAGCGCGCCGGCGACACTTTTCTCGGAGGCCGTGCCATTGATGCCGCGGGCGTGGACGTGGAGCCGGCGCCGGAGGCTGTAGCCGGACAACGGATCGGTCCTTATCAAGTGGTCGAAGAGATCGGTCATGGCGGGATGGGGGTGGTCTACCGCGCTGTTCGCGCTGACGACCAGTTTCGCAAGGAAGTCGCGATCAAAGTGATGCGCAACGGTCTGAGCGACGAGATTAGCGTCCAACGATTCCGGTCCGAACGTCAGATTCTGGCAAACCTCGATCATCCCAATATTGCGCGCCTGCTGGACGGCGGCGCTGTCGACGGCCGCCCATATGTGCTGATGGAATATGTGCAAGGCGTGCCCATCGACGAATACTGCGATTCGCGAAAGCTGCCGGTACGCACGCGGTTGGAGCTTTTTCGCACGGTGTGTTCCGCGGTGGCGTACGCGCACCAGCGCCTGGTGATTCATCGTGACATCAAGCCGGCAAACATTCTTGTCTCAGGGGACGGTCAACCGAAACTGGTGGACTTCGGCATCGCGAAAATCGTGGACGCTGATCAACCCGGGACGGACGCTCAAACTATGACGATGGTGCGCTTGATGACGCCCGAATTCGCCAGCCCCGAGCAAGTACGCGGCGAGCCGATCACCACCGCGACCGATGTGTACTCGCTCGGCGTCGTCCTCTATGAATTGCTCAGTGGGGAGCGTCCTTATAGGACCACGGGGCGAACTGCGGGGGAAATGGCGCGCGCGGTTCTGGATCAGGAGCCCGAGAGGCCAAGCACGGCCGTGAACCGCGCGGCATCGAGCGCTGAGGCCGGCATGGCTCGCGCTGCGCATTCGGAAAAGCTCCGCCGGCGGCTGCGCGGAGACTTGGACAATATCGTCCTGAAGGCGATCCGAAAGGAACCGGAGCGGCGCTACGTGTCGGTGGAGCAATTTTCCGAAGATATCCGCCGGCACTTGGCTGGGCTGCCCGTGATCGCCCGCCCGGATACGTTCTCTTATCGCAGTGGCAAATTCGTACGGCGCAATAAGGCGGCGGTGATTGGAGCGGTGTTGGTTCTGCTGGCGCTGGTGGGCGGAATTGCCGCGACGATGCGTCAAGCGGCGATCGCGCGAGCCGAGCGGGCGCGCGCTGAGCAGCGTTTTTACGACGTGCGGCAGTTGGCGAATTCCCTGCTATTCGAGGTGCACGATGCGATTGAGAACTTGCCAGGATCTACGCCCGCGCGCAAGATTCTGGTTGACCGCGCGCTCCAATATCTAGACAAACTCGCTAAAGAAGCTAAGGGCGACCAATCGCTGCAGCGCGAACTGGCTGCGGCGTACGAAAAAGTCGGCGACGTGCAAGGCGGCTTTCGATCGTCGAATCTGGGCGACACGGCCGGATTCATTTCTAGTTATAGAAAGGCGCTGGCGATTCGCGAAGCAGTGTCGCAGGCGGATCCTGGGAATGCCGAAGCGCTGCGAGAACTATTCCGAACGCACGGGCGCTTGAGCGACGGATTGATGGGCGCAGGCGACATGCCGGGAGCCTTGAAGCAGTTGCAAGCCCTATTGCGGATCGCCGAGCGGCTGGCGGCGGCGAATCCGAAGAATCTGGGCGACCGCCGCAATCTCGCCGTGGCGCACCTCGACTATGGTTGGAAGAGCTCAGGCAGCGCCAACTGGCAGGCAAGTCTGGAGGAGTGCCGCAGAGGTGTTTCGATGCTGGAAGACTTAGCCGCCTCGGATGCCCAAGACAAACGTGGGCGCCGCGTGCTGGCGCTTGGGTACGAACGCATTGGTGACTTGCTGTCGACCTATGCGGGGCAGCACTCCGAGTCGCTGGCGATGCATCAGAAGGCGCTGGCAACTGAGCGAGCGCTGCGGGCCCAGGATGCGCGCAACACGGACCTGAGAAGACTGGAAGCCTGGGAGATCATGCGGATTGGTGAGGAGACAAGCGCGTTGGGGGATGCGAATGGCGCATTTCGTCTGTATAACGATGCGCTAGGCCGCTTTCGCGCATTATCGCAGGCCGATCCGAAAAATGTGCAGTTCCATTTCGATGTTGCTTCGGGCCTGGCTCGATTCGGAGCTGCGCATCTAAGTGCCGGTGACACCGGGAGAGCGTTGCAGGAGCTGCAGGATTCGCTGGAGGAGATCGCAGCCTACGTAGGAAAAGGTGCGCCGAATACCGATCAACTCGAGCTGATGGCCATGAATCAGTACCGTATGGCGCTGGCTTACGAACGCGCCGGTGACCGCGCGCACGCCGCTCTCTGGTACAAGAAAAGCATTCCAACTCTGGAGGACGCCGGCAAACGCGGCGCTCTCGACGGCGATGAGGCGAACGCGCTCGAAAATGCGCGCAAAGGCCTGGCACGGTCGCGCGGCGAGTCCGGCGATTTCAGTCGCCGGTGACCGTTTCCGGAGCAACGGCCAACTCCTGGTCCTTGTATTGAAGTTGATAGAGCGTCCAGTAAACGCCGCGCAGCGCGAGCAGCTCCTGGTGTGTCCCCATCTCGCGCAGCTTGCCCTTGTGCATCACGATAATCCGGTCCGCACGCTGTATGGTCGACAGCCGGTGCGCAATAATGATCGACGTACGTCCTTCCACCAGTCGCGCCAGCGCGTCACGGATGCGAAATTCCGTTTCGGTGTCGACGCTCGACGTAGCCTCGTCCAGGATCAGGTAGCGCGGGTTGTGCGCCAGCGCGCGCGCGAAACTGATGAGCTGCTTCTGTCCAGTAGAGAATCCCGCGCCGCGCTCCCGCACTACTTGGTCGAATCCGTCGGGCAGTTTGCGGACATAATCCAGCAGGTTCACATTCTCGGCAGCGTCCGCGAGTTGCTCGTCTGAGATAACGGTGGTTCCAAGGCGGATATTGCTCGCCACGGTTCCGGTGAACAGGTGCGGGTCCTGGAGCACGACTCCGAAATTGCTGCGGAGCTGTTCGAGATCGAAGTCACGAATGTCAGTGCCACCGATTCGAATGCTGCCGCGCTGGATTTCGTAGAAGCGCAGGAGGAGGCTGGTTAGAGTCGTCTTGCCTGCGCCAGTGTGCCCGACTACCGCGATGGTTTCTCCCGGCTCGATGCGAAAGCTCACATCGTTGAGCACCCAGTCCTCATCTTTGTAGGCGAACCAGACGTGATCGAACTCAATGGCGGCCGCGGTGCGCGGAACAGGCTGCGGCTGGGCCGGCGAGGCGATCCGGGGCGAGGTGTCGAGCAACTTGAAAATTCGCTCCGAAGCTGCCATGGCTGCCTGGAGGATGTTGTACTTGTCGCTCAAATCCTGAATCGGGCGGAAGAAGCGGAGGCCATATTGGAAAAATGCCACGAGCACGCCCAACGTAATCGCACCGCCGCGGATGCGAAATCCGCCGTAAGCCAGTAACAGCGCCAGCGCCAGCATGCCGAGAAATTCGACCCAAGGATAAAACCACCCGTATGCCGTGATCGCGTCCTTGTATGCGTCCATGTGATCGCGATTGATGCGGTCGAACTCAGCGCGGCTCTTCGTCTCGCGGTTGAAGAGCTGGAGCACGGTGATGCCGTTGACATGCTCCTGCAGATAGGAATTAATTCGTGCGATCGCCACGCGAATGCGGCGGTAGCTTTGCTGCACAGACCGGCGGAAGCGAACGGTGACCAGCACTACGAGCGGCATGACCGCCAGAATCACCACTGTCATGCCTGGGCTGAGCCTCAGCATCACCGCGACCACTACGCTGAGCATCAGAAAATCGCCCAGGATCATGAGCAATCCCGAGGAGAACAACTCGTTGAGGGCATCCACGTCGGTGGTGAGACGGGTGACCAGACGTCCGACAGGATTGTGATCGTAGTAAGCGACATCCAGCCGTTGGAGATGCGCCATCAGCTGGCGGCGCAGGTCGAACATGGCCCTTTGGCCGATCCATTGCATCAGATACTGCTCGCCGAAATCGCACGCTAGAGCGGCGATTAAAGCGGCGAGATAGAGCAAAGATACTTGGGCGAGTCCGCTCCACGGGCTGCCGGACAGATAATGATCGAACCAGGTCGGAATGCGATGCTCGGGCGGAGCAAGATACCGGTCCACCGCGAACTGGGTGAGAAGCGGTCCGACTGCTTGCAGAACTGCGTTTATCGTGAGCAGCGCCAGCGCGATGGCCAGCTCAGTTTTGTACGGCCGAATATAGGTGAGCAGGCGCCGCATCAGGCGCCCATCGTAGGCTTTGCCTAAGACCTCTTCTTCCACTTCATTTCAGTGTAGCGTCTGGAACGAAAGCGCCGGCAGCTTGTGCTCTGTCAGTGGCGCGCCTGGAACTCAGGAACTAGAGACAGCGAGTCCGGCCTGGCGCCGAACAACATGGCCAATTGTGCGAGTCCGGAGCGTCCAGTCAGCGACTTTCGGACCACCGTACCGTTTTCCGATCACGACTCCGTCCTTTACGTGCACCAAGCTTACTAACTCTGCGCCTTCGTGGATCGTCAGCGCGCGAGGGTTCATGACTTCGAGATAGGCGACGAGGATGTGATCGCTCGTTCCTCTCGAGATCGAGACGGAAGATCCCAAGCGTTGCACTGGAACGGGGGCATGAGCGACGATTTTCGCTGGGCCGGTGCGCTCACCAGTGGCCATTTGATACAGGATGCCGCGGCTTCCGTCGCCAACGGAAATGGCGTTTTCACCGTCAACTCTCGCCTTGATCCCGACGATCCAATCCACCCCGTTCGCGGGATTTAAGACGATATCCAGCACTTCACTGTTGTCTTGGATCGGCATTTTTGTGTCCATCGGCGCGAAGCCGGACCGCCGTGGGCAGGTCGCGTCTGGCCATACCAGGCAAACGCGAGCAGGACAGGGACAGCAAACGAACGGATGAACGGCTTCTCCTGGTACTGCCCCCCTTTGACTGAGACTGTACCAGCTTCCGGGCGCTAAAGTCGGTGACAGCCGATGCGGCCCTTGCGAATCGCAGCGAGAAATTGTCGCTGGGATTTTTCATGCCCCTGCAGTTTATCAGCACGATGTGCTAGCGACGCTGTTCGTTCGGCCCGCGCCTCGAGGTACGATGGACGCTAGGCCAAAAGGCATAATGTAGAGATGACAAACCTGACTCGCCATGTTGCTTTTGTCAGCCTGCTTGCGCTCGCATCCATCGCGCTCCAGGCCGCGCCCGCTAGCTGCGATTCTCTAGCGAAACTCAACCTTCCCAACTTCACCGTGAAGACCGCCGAAACGGTTCCGGCGGGATCCTTCACGCCTCCAGGCAATTCCGCTCTCAACGGACTGCCGGCGTTTTGCCGAGTGGCGGGTATGATCAAACCTTCCGCGGATTCCGACATCGAGATCGAAGTGTGGATGCCGAGCGCCGATTGGAACGGCAAATTCGAAGGTATCGGTAACGGCGGCTACGCGGGGTCGATCGGCTACGGGGCGATGGCGGCGGCAGTGATCCACGGCTACGCGACTGCGGCGACCGATACCGGCCATCACGCCGGGGCCACTGACGCGACTTGGGCGCTGGGGCATCCTGAGAAGGTCACGGACTTCGGCTATCGGGCAATCCACGAAACGGCTGAAAAGGCGAAAGCGATCATTCACGGCTTCTATGGCGAGGCGCCGAAGCGATCTTATTTCAGCTCGTGCTCGAACGGCGGCCGGCAGGCTCTGATGGAAGCGCAACGCTTTCCAGCCGATTACGACGGCATCGTGGCCGGAGCGCCCGCTTACAACTGGACGCATCTGCTTACGACGGCTGCATATAATCTCACCGCGCTTCTCAACGATCCAGCCAGCTACATCCCGGCCACGAAGCTTCCGGCCATCGAAGCGGCGAACCTCGAAGCTTGCGATGCACTCGACGGCGTGAAGGATGGCGTTATCGACGATCCTACGGTGTGTCACCCGAACCTGTCGAAACTGCTCTGTTCCGGTGCGGAGACGAATAGCTGCCTTACCGCACCGCAGATCGCCGCACTTGAAAAACTCTACGGCGGCCTCAAGGGCGTCAAGGGCGAACAGATTTTTCCGGGATACTCGCCGGGTGGCGAGAACGGCATGGGCGGTTGGGGCGGTTGGATCACTGGCGGTGCTCGTGAGAAGAGCTTGCAGTACGCGTTCGGGACCAACTTCTTCCAGAACATGGTTTACTCGGACGCGAAGTGGGACTATCACACGTTCAGCGCGGATCGTGACATGAAAGTCGCCGACGACACTTCAGCGGGCAAGTTGAACGCCACCAACCCCGATCTCAAGAAGTTCAAAGACCGCGGCGGCAAGCTCATCATCTATCACGGTTGGAGTGACGCTGCGATTCCGCCGATGAGCACGGTCATCTACTACCAGAACGTTGTAACGAAAATGGGCGCCAAGGACTCCGCCGTATTTGTGCGCCTCTTCATGGTGCCGGGTATGCAGCATTGCGGTGGTGGTCCGGGGCCGAATAGCTTCGGGCAGGGAGCGGTGACGGGCGGTGATCCGATGCATGATGTGGACGCGGCCATCCAGCGCTGGGTTGAAAAGGGAACTGCACCTGAGCAGATCATCGCGACCAAGTACAAAGGCTTGAATCCGGCGAGCGGCGTAGAGCGGACTCGGCCGCTATGCAAGTACCCCCAAGTTGCGAAATACAACGGCAGCGGCAACACAGATGACGCCGCGAATTTTTCGTGCGCTGATAAAGGCGTAGCGGCGAAATAACGCGGGAAGGTGGTCGTGCTAGGGCGTAAGCACGACCCGTCCGACCACCTTGCCCTGCCTGAGCGCGTCCAGCATGTCCCCGGCTTGGTCGAGCGAGGCACGCGTAATAGGAATCGGCGGGACGTGTTTAGTTCGGACGAGATCCACCAGTTCGCACAACTCAGCGAGGTTGCCGACGTAACTGCCCTGGATAGTTACTGCCTTGAGCGGGATCATCGGTAGCGACCAGGGAGCCGCGCCGCCGAATAATCCGACAATCACAATCTTGCCGCCCTTCGCGACGGCGTTAAATGCGAGCGCGGTGCTTTGTTCGTTGCCGACGAAATCGACGACGAACCGGGGACGAGTCCCAGCTGCGCCGCTGATCTGACTGGCCGCGTCGGCCGCGGTACCATCGATTACCGCCTTCGCGCCCGCGGCGAGCGCTGCCTCCCGCTTCTTCGGATCGATGTCTACTACCACTGTGCCCACTCCCCCGAGCGCCTTCAGCAG
>Ga0126381_100010665_pt1 | contig 10357 bp, 6 predicted proteins | sample PanSoiMetPlot_28_FD_96465 | JGI IMG/M metagenome (GOLD analysis project Ga0126381, IMG submission 96465) | Tropical forest soil microbial communities from Panama - MetaG Plot_28 | ecosystem: Environmental > Terrestrial > Soil > Tropical forest > Bulk soil | place: Panama | collected 2016-02-17 | reverse complement strand
TACGAAACCGTGACAAATGGCGCGGGCGAATACACGCTGGCGAATCTCCCGCCGGGAACCTACCAAATCGAGGTGGAAAAGTCCGGATTCAAGAAGCTGGTTCGGCCGGAGGTAATCCTGCACGTGCAGGATTCGCTGCTGATCGATTTCGAGATGGCGGTTGGTTCCGTCTCCGACACTGTTCGGGTAGAAGCGGGCGCACCGCTGGTGAATACCACCTCGGCAACGGTCAGCACGATGGTGGACCAAACCTTCATAGAGAATATGCCGCTGAATGGACGGAGCGCCCAGACGCTCATCATGCTTACGCCCGGCGTGGTGGTGACGCAGACGAACGCCGCCGACCAGGGGCAGTTCAGCGTGAATGGTCAACGTGCTGATGCAAATTACTTTACGGTAGACGGTGTTAGCGCGAATTTCGGCGTGACGGGCTACTCCCTGCTGGTGCAGGCTGCGGGAGGAGCGCTACCTGCGTTAAGTGCACTAGGCGGGACCAACAGCCTTGTTTCCGTGGACGCAATGCAGGAATTCCGTATTCAGACGTCTTCCTTTGCGCCGGAGTTCGGTCGCACCCCGGGCGGTCAGATCTCCATCTTGACGCGCTCGGGAAGCAATCAGTTTCACGGCACAGCCTTTGAATACTTTCGTAACAGCGTGTTGGATGCGAACGATTGGTTTTCGAATCGCGACCACCTGCCCAAGCCTGAGGAGCGGCAGAACGATTTTGGTGGCGTCTTTGGCGGCCCGATTCTGAAAGACAAGACCTTCTTCTTTTTCTCCTATGAAGGCCTGCGCCTGCGCCAGCCCGCTACTCAGGAGACTGTGGTTCCGGACTCGACATCGCGGCAGGAGGCTCCGACCACAATCCAGCCTTACCTAAACGCTTATCCGGTTCCGAATGGAGCGAAACTCGGAAGCGGCACGGCGCAATTCAACGGCAGCTATTCGAACCCCTCTTCGCTAGATGCATACAGCATTCGCGTCGATCACGCGATAAATGCCAAGCTGAACGTGTTCGGGCGCTACAATTATTCGCCGTCCGACAGCAACGCTCGAGGTCCCTATGGAGCCCTAAGCACGACCGAATTGCTGTCGATATCAATGCAGACCTTTACTGTCGGGCTGACCGAATCGATCACACCGCACATGAGCAATGAGGTGCGCGCGAATTACAGCAATGACCGAGTGCGTAGTCGATTCACATTGGATAATTTCGGAGGAGCCGTCCCTGTTCCTGATTCCGTGCTTTTTCCGTCGGGATTCTCCTCCGTGAATGGCCTTTTTGAATACTTAATCGTTGGAGTCGGCGAATGGGCAACAGGAAGGTTTGCGACAAACGAACAGAGGCAGGTCAACCTGATCGACAATCTCTCCTGGAGTAAGGGTGGTCACGAATTGAAGTTCGGTGTGGATTATCGGTGGCTTTCTCCTTTCAGTAGCCCATTTTCTTACATTCAGTTTGCCGAATTCGGCGGCGTGACCAGCAGTCCTGGAGGAGCGCTTTCCGGAACGGCGCTTTTTGCGGACGTTGCGGCACTTCAAGCGGTGGCCCTACTGACTCAAAACTTTTCGTTTTATGGCCAGGACACCTGGAAACTGACGCCCCGTTTCACGCTGACATATGGCTTGCGGTGGGACATCAATACACCCCTCAAGGGCAAGGATGCAGCGAATCAACCTTTCACCGTAACTGGATTGAGCGATCCGGCGACCATCGCCTTGGCACCGCGTGGCACCCCCCTGTACGAGACAACTTACGGAAACGTGGCACCTCGCGTGGGAGTCGCGTATCAGCTGAGACAAGGCGGAAATCGGGATACCGTGGTTCGCGGAGGCTTTGGCACTTTCTACGATCAAGGCTATGGCTCTCTTGGGGGACTCTCTGCCTTTTTTCCATTCAATTCCGCCAAAATTATAGCGCCGTCATCGTGCCCCGCTGGTTCGACAGGGGTGTGCTTCCCATTGAGTTCACAGGAAGCTGCTCCTCCGGCATTTCGCACAACTCCGCCAGTGATTAATATCTTCGTAGCGGAACCCCATCTGAAGCTTCCCCGGACGTATGAATGGAACGTGGCGGTGGAGCAGTCACTCGGAAGCAGCCAAAGCATATCCTTGACTTATGTAGGCGCTATTGGGCGCGATCTGCTTCGCACAACCATTTTGAGCAATCCGAATCCGGATTTTACGACCGTTCAGTTCACCGACAACACGGCCACGTCAGACTATCAGGCGCTCCAAGTGAAGTTCCAACGGCGGTTGTCGCAAGGTTTGCAAGCGTTGGCCTCGTACACCTTTTCGCACTCGGTCGACATCGCATCGACTGACGCATTTACCTACCTTAATACGCCCAACGCGATTGCCAATCCGAATATCGATCGCGGCAACTCGGACTTTGACATCCGCCATTCGTTCACGGCGGGCGTGACTTACGCTCTGCCCGCTCCGGAATGGAACAGGTTTGCAAATGTCACGTTGGGCAGATGGTCAGTCGACGCGTTCGTTTTGGCTCGCTCTGCTCCGCCTGTCAACGTGGTTGGCTCGCTCGTAGTTGCAGGGAGCGCATATTTGTATCCACGCCCGAACGTTGTGCCGGGACAGCCATTTGAACTTTTTGGCTCGCAATATCCCGGGGGGAAGATTTTCAACAAAGAGGCGTTTACTCAAGCACTAGCAGGACAGCAGGGCGATTTCGGGCGCAACGTGCTGCGAGGGTTCGGCGCGACGCAGGCAGATGTCGCGTTTCAACGGCAGTTTCCGCTCACCGAGCGGTTGACCCTGCGGTTTCGGGCAGAGTTTTTCAATATTTTCAATCACGCCAATTTCGGTCCTCCCAACAACAGCCTGCCAAGCCCCTTGTTCGGTCATTCGACGCAAACGTTGGCAAGCAGTCTCGGGTCCGGTGGTGCCAATGGCGGGTTTAATCCGCTGTATCAAATCGGTGGTCCGAGGTCGATTCAGTTGGCGTTGAAGCTGGCATTCTGAAAGACTCGCACCTGTATCTCGAGTACTTCCTTTGTTTCCTTCGCCTCGTCTTGCTGGTTGATGCGCTAAGATGTGTGGACTATGCGGGGGATGCGCGGCCGAACTGCTTTTTTGCCTTGCATGACATTGGTGTGCGTCGCGCTGCTCTGCGCCCAGAGTGCGTGGGCGTTGGACCCGACGCTGGACATGAGCCAGTACGCGCACACTGCGTGGCGACTCCGAGACGGTTTCGTCAAGGGCACGATCTTCTCAATCGCGCAGACGCCCGATGGCTATCTCTGGCTGGCCACGGACTTCGGACTGTATCGGTTCGATGGGGTTCGCGCCGTTCCGTGGCAACCGCCCGCTGGCCAGCAACTCCCAACCACCTACATCATTAGTTTGATGGTTTCACGCGATGGCACGCTGTGGATTGGCACAGAGAAGGGGCTTGCCAGTTGGAAAGGAGGGAAATTAACCAACTATCAGCAACTGGCTGGGCGCTTGATTAATTCTCTTCTCGAGGACCACAAGGGAACCATTTGGGTTGGCGACTGGGAATCGCAGACGAGCGGGAACGGGAAAGGGAACGGGAGACTCTGTGCGATTCGCAACGGCTCAGTTGAATGTTATGGAACAGACGGAAGTCTGGGGGAGGGCGTTCTCAGCTTGTATGAAGATGGCAAAGGCAACGTTTGGGCGGGGGGCGGGCGTGGCTTTTGGCGTTGGGGGCCTGGCATCCCAGAGTTCCATGCGCTCGGAAAACAAATTTGCAGCGTTCAGTCATTTGCCGAAGACGAAGATGGCGCACTCCTGATTGCCGTTGCGAATATGGGTCTACTGCGTCTTGCCGAGGGACGGGTCGAGCAGCATCGATATCATTTGCCACAGTCTGCGTCGCCTCGTCCGATTTATCGAATGCAAAGGGACCAGGATGGCGCTCTCTGGATAGGTTTGTACGGCGGTGGCCTCCTCCATGTGAACCAGGACCGAACCGATGCATTCACGCAAGCGGACGGTCTCTCTGGCGACGCCATCAACGCACTTTTCGAGGATCACGAAGGGAACATCTGGGTGGCGACCACCGATGGTCTGGACCGGTTCCGGAATTTCACAATCCCTACGTGGTCGGTACGGCAAGGTTTGCCGTTCAGGCCGGGCGGCGCAGTCCTCGCAGCGGGTGACGGGAGTATCTGGACAGGCAGTGCGAGGGGCTTGGGTCGGCTAGACCAGGGACAGGTGACCATTTACAGCCAGCGCCACGTGCGAGAGGCATCTCTGGCCGGTCGAGACGTCCGTGAAACCGTTCATCATGAGCTACCTGATAGCTTTTTGGCCTTTCTCCAAGACCATGACGGGCGAATTTGGGTTTCGTCAATGCAGGGACGCCTTGGATTTGTGGAGGGTCAGCAGTATCACACGATAGGCCCAGTAGGTACGAATACCTTGGACTCTATTGCGGAGGATTCCAATAGGGATCTGTGGGTCGGGGGACGAGAGGAAGGCCTGTTCCGATTACATGAAGGAGAAATAGCCGAAAAGGTTCCTTGGGCCGCCTTGGGACGAAAAGAAATTTGCGACCGGCTTGCGGTGGATCCCTCGAGGGGCGGACTGTGGATTGCCTGTCGCAGCGGCGGCATCAGCTATTTCGAAGATGGTCAGGTCCGCGCCTCGTACTCAGCCTCCAGTGGTTTGGGGCAAGGCGTTGTCAACGACCTTCGATTCGGCCCGGGCGGGGCACTATGGGCGGCGACCGAAAGTGGGCTCAGCCGCATTAAGGACGCCCAAGTTACGACGCTCACGAGCAAAAACGGTCTGCCCTGCGACACAGTTCACTGGACGATAGAAGATGATGACCATTTCGTCTGGCTTTATATGGCTTGCGGCCTCGTGCGTATCGCGCGGTCAGACCTTGATGGTTGGGTGAGCGATCCGAGGCACCACGTGCAAGCTACGGTCCTAGACGCCAGCGACGGAGTTAGAAGTGCGGCTAGCCCAACCGGATACAGCCCTCAGGTTAGCAAGGCGCCGGACGGTAAAATTTGGTTTGTTGAATTGGACGGCCTCAGCGTCATCGATCCGCGTCACCTGCCCTTCAACAAGCTTCCGCCGCCGGTGCACGTCGAGCAAATCACGGCTGACCGCAAGAGCTACGACCCTGCAACCTACGCGAATGGGCACGTACCGCTGCCCGCGCGGACTCGCGATCTGCAGATCGACTTCACCGCACTGAGCCTTGTTGTGCCGGAGAAAGTGCGTTTTCGCTACAAGCTGGAAGGGCGGGATGGCGATTGGCAAGACGCCGGCAATCGCCGGCAAGCGTTCTATAGCGACCTTCCTCCGCGCAAATACCGCTTTCGCGTGATGGCCTGCAACAACAGCGGGGTGTGGAACGAAGAAGGCGCTTCCTTGGATTTTTCTATTGCCCCGGCGTATTACCAAACGTGGTGGTTCCGTTTGTCCTGCGTGGCTGCCTTTCTTGTATTGCTCTGGGCGCTCTATCAACTGCGGCTGCGGCAAGTAGCGCGGGAATTCAACATGCAGCTGGAAGGGCGCGTCAGCGAACGAACACGGATCGCTCGGGAACTACACGATACCCTGTTGCAAAGTTTACACGGGCTGCTGCTTCAATTTCAGGCAGCTCGCAACATGCTGCCCCGGCGGCCTGAGGAAGCAATACATGCCTTGGACGGCGCGCTCGATGCCACGGAGCAGGCAATCACTGAGAGCCGAGATGCGATTCAGGACATCCGTGGGGAGCCGGGCTGTCAGGGCGACTTAGCAGAATTGTTGATGGCTGCGGGTCAGGAACTAGCGAACTCGCAGGATGCGAACCACCGCCCTCCGGTCTTCCGGTTGATTGTGGAGGGTGAACGCCAAGCATTGCCAGCGGTTCTGCAAGGCGAAGTCTATCGCGTTGCCCGCGAGATCTTACGAAATGCTTTTCAGCACGCCCAGGCCGATCGGATCGAAGCCGAGATTCGATACGACGATCACGCGCTTCGCTTACGTATCCGCGACGATGGAAGAGGAATAGATCCGCAATTTTTGAAGGACGGCGGGCGCTCCGGTCATTGGGGTTTACGCGGCGTTCGCGAACGTGTGCAGCAAATCGGAGCACAATTGGATTTTTGGAGTGAAGCGGGCGCTGGAACGGAAGTTCAGTTGACGGTTCCCGCCGCGGTCGCCTACGAACAATCGCGTCATGGCTCTAGTCGTGATCGCTCGGGAATGAGAGCATCCGCGCCAGGCAAGAAATCATGAGCACCAGCCCCGGCCTGATTCGGATCCTGACGGTGGACGACCATGTGCTCCTCCGCAAGGGGGTCGCAGCATTAGTTAACGCAGAACCTGACATGAAGTTAGTCGCGGAAGCAGCCAATGGACAGGAAGCGATCGAACAGTTTCGCTTGCACCGTCCAGATGTAACGTTGATGGATCTCCAGATGCCTGGCTTGAATGGTACCGAAGTAATAGAACGCATCCGGTGCGAATTCCCTGATGCCCGGATAATTGTTCTAACGACGTACACCGGCGACGTTCAAGTGTTGCGGGCCCTGAAGGCGGGTGCGCAAGGCTACATCTTGAAGGGACACCTGCACAGAGAGTTGCTGGAAACTATTCGTGCGGTTCATGTCGGACAAAAGCGAATACCTTCGGACATCGCCGCGGAGCTGGGTCGCCACGCCACCGATGACGAGTTGACCGCGCGCGAAATCGAAGTTCTGCAGCTAATCGCAACTGGAAACTCGAATAAGCTGATTGCCGATGCGCTTTCGATAGGCGAAGCTACCGTCAAGAGCCATGTGACGAACATACTCTCCAAACTTGGTGCGAACGACCGAGCCCACGCCGTTACCATTGGTCTAAAGCGCGGCATTATCGAGCTGCAAACCCCCTAAAAGTAGGACAAAGAGGGCCTACCTTTGTCTGTTTCGATCCTGTTTGGCAAAGGCTTACCCTGCAGCCGGTGGCCATGCAACGCCTATTCTCGACCTTTGCCGACGGTTGGCCCGGCTTGGGCCTTCTACTCCTGCGGGCTCTAGTCGCCGTGATTCTCGTATACTCTGGGATCGCGCATCTTGGGAATCCATCTCATTTTTCAGTAGTTCTTCCGCACCTTATTGGAGCCGTCGCCGGGCTACTTCTCCTCGTCGGCCTGTGGACTCCAGTAGTGGGAGCGTTGGTTGCGATTGTCGAATTCTGGATCGTCTTCTCGCACGCTGGCGACCCCTGGATTTCCTCTATTTTGGCAGTTCTTAGTGCCATTTTGGCGATGATCGGGCCGGGTGCCTGGTCGGTCGATGCCCACCTCTTCGGCAGGAAGCACATCGAGACTTCCGACTAGTACCGTCCTAATCCTCCTAAAGTAGGAGCATCACCTCAGGCCATAGATTGAGCTCCTACACCAACGATTTGGGGTTGAGCGAAAGGCAAACATCGTCCCACACTCACATCACTGTAAGGATAATACGGTGCTCGGCAGCACCCTGGGACGGGGAGTTGGGGGGGCGAAGAGCCATGAACTACGATCTTGAACCGGCTAAGGTCCACTTCACCGTTGGGCTAATTCAAGGACCGTTTCCCCCTCGCACTCGGCACGACACTTTGTTTCAAGGCTTTTTCGGTGCCTCCCTGGTGCGGCAGAACGCACTAAAAAAGATACCTGCGAATTCACCCAGTAAGGCCTCGCTTATCGGCGCGCTGCAACTGATGCGTCGAGCCATTGAGGAAGGCCGCTTGGCCCTGCAGGGACTCAGCTCGCCTGAAACGGCCGCTACAAGTCTCGAAAAGGCGCTCGCCGACTTCGGAAACGAGTTCACGCCTGACGACGCACGGTTTCAAATCTTCGTTGTGGGTCGTCCCAAGGCATTGCCTCCTACAATCCAAGAGCAACTTTACCTGATCGGGCGGGAAGCAATCGCCAATGCATTCCACCACTCCAAGGCGACAAGTATCGAGGTCGAGGTTGTGTATTTGCATAGCACGTTGGGTGTGATCATCCGTGACAATGGCTGCGGCATTGATCCGCAAGCAGTACGGTTGCAGCAGAATTTGCACCGGGGTTTTTTGGGAATGTCCGAACGCGCCAGAAACATTGGAGCACACCTCGATATATGGAGCAGGCGTGGGTCAGGAACTGAAGTGGACATCTTTATTTCGAGAATGGTGGATGAGTGCAATTAGGGAGGAGGATATGAGTTCGGCTGCAATTTCTCTTGGATACGTCGCCAGTTCGGCGCAGGCATTCCGCCGTGAATTTACATCATCATTTGTGCCGGACCCCGCGCCAATTGTTTTTGTTCTCGATGAAGACGTTTCTGTACGCGAATCACTGGAACGGTTAATCCGGTGCGAGGGCTGGCGATGCGAGACATTCGCGTCCGCGCAAGAATTCCTCGCGCGCCCACGAGCTGTCGTTCCGAACTGTCTCGTGCTCAACGTTTCTGTCTCAGGACTCAATAGTCTTGATCTGCAGGAGCGCCTCGCAATCGAACGCCCGGACATGCCAATAATGTTCGTTGCTGACCACGCCGATATACCCACTGCGGTCAAAGCGATGATGGCTGGAGCAGTAGACTTTTTCAGGAAGCCATTCCAGGACGACCTGCTGCTGAATTCGGTCCAGGAAGCGCTCGAACGCAGCCGTCTTACGATCGCTCACGAGGCGAAGATGCAGGTACTGCGGGATTGTTATGCGTCACTCTCGCCTCGCGAACGGCAGGTGATGACATTCGTGGTCTCAGGGATGTTGAATAAGCAGGTCGGGGGCGAGCTCGGCATCAGCGAGAAAACGGTGAAGGCACACCGAGGTCAAGTGATGCAGAAAATGAAGGCCAGCTCGCTCGCAGATCTGGTGAAGATGGCCGAGAGGCTACGGCTAGCTGCCTTAGCCAAACTAAGCTTCGCCCGCTAATTAGATCGTCTTTTTTTTCACGAGCACCCCGCAGGTGTAGCCGAATTTTTCCCGAAGGATACTACCCCCTCAATCGAAGCAGGGGATAGGGGATAGGAGCCAGCAAAAGTGCCCTCTTTGCACAATTTCGGTGCATTTGCGAACAATCGCGCGCGAATCATCCCGTGAGCTGATCGGGTGTCTTTCGCCTAAAGTTCCAATGCTTGTTCGTTACTGCAACGAATCCACTTCTCCTGGGGTAAACGGAACATGGTTGTGTCCTTTGACTTCGATAGTACAGCCTTCGCTGGCAACTGCCGGTTCGAAGCGCCGACCGTCTTTCAATGTGACCGAAACGAATTGGTAGCCCCACTCTTTCTTTTTCTCTTCACGGAGCCGTTTGGCGCTTTCCGCGGGAGGAAAACGACAACAGGCAAGGCGAAAGTAGTAGAGTCGAAACCCGGGGGCTGAGGATGAGATGAGTACCATTGTGGAGGCAGGGAGTTAGACAGTCTACCCGTCGGAACTCAAGCGGACGTAACAAGGCTTTGCCGCTCAGCAAGCGGTAGATCCACCTGGAAAGACGTGCCAGGCCCGGATCGATCAAGCAGAGTGATACGACCTCCGAAGGACTTGATCAGGGACCGGCAGATAGATAGGCCCATTCCGAGCCCATGGGGTTTGGTTGTGAAAAACGGAGTAAAGAGCTTCTGCCTGTTTAGCGCACCGATGCCGCAACCATTATCTTCCACCAGTAGCGTTCCGTAATTCGAACCCTTTTGGACCTCCGTAGTCAGAGTAAGAATCCTGGACTCAGAAGGTAATTGCTGCATCGCGTCCATTCCGTTGTTGACCAGGTTTAGAATGACCTGCTGAAGTGCGGTCGTGTCCCCGACGACCACAATAGCCTCTCGAAACGGAACGATTCGAATTTGAACGCCTCTCCGCACTGCTTCGTTCCTGACCAAACGACTCACGTCATCCACGATCGTGTTTAGGTTCACTTGGGTGTGAGCAATCGCCTGCTTTTGAAACATGGTACGCATATTTTGCAGAAACGCACGCGCTCTCTGGTGATCTTCAGCGATATCCGCAAGCGCTCCTCGGATCTCCTGAAGATCAGGTTCAGGCTGACTAGCAAAGCGCGCTGCGGCTTGTGCGTTGCTCAGAATTGCAGCCAAAGGCTGTCCCAGTTCGTGGGCTAGGGAGGCAGCCATCTGCCCCATCGAAGCGACCCGATTAAGGTGAGCGATTTCCTCGAGCCTCTTGATTCGGTCTGCTTCAGCCTGCTTACGCTGTTGATACACCGCCCAGAGCAGCGCAAGAAATGCGGCCACACACGACAAACGGAACCACCACGTCTGGTAGTACGCTGGCGCAACTTCAAAGGCGATGGTCGTTTCCTGACCGCTCCAGACTCCATCCGGATTTCGAGCCATCACGTGAAATTGAAATCGGCCCGGCGGCGTATTGGTATAGTCGATTTCACGCAGGGTCGTC
>Ga0126381_100010664_pt1 | contig 10357 bp, 9 predicted proteins | sample PanSoiMetPlot_28_FD_96465 | JGI IMG/M metagenome (GOLD analysis project Ga0126381, IMG submission 96465) | Tropical forest soil microbial communities from Panama - MetaG Plot_28 | ecosystem: Environmental > Terrestrial > Soil > Tropical forest > Bulk soil | place: Panama | collected 2016-02-17 | reverse complement strand
CCGGTCAGCATCTTGATCGTCGTCGACTTGCCGGCGCCGTTGGCGCCGATGTAGCCGACCATCTCGCCCGGGGCGATCGCGAACGTCACGTCCGCCACCGCCGCCGTCTCCGTGGCCGTCCGGCGCACGAGGGACTTCAGCGCCGCGCCGAGGCCCTCCTCGCGGCGGTACGTCCGGAATATCTTCGTCAGCCGGTCGACGCGGACGACGGGCTCGGTCATCGCCGCGCGAGCTCGAGGGCCCGGGCGTAGACGGCCCGGGCCGGCCGGCCCGCGGAGCGGCCGATCGTCTTCGAGAGCTCCTTCAGAGAGGCGCCCGCGGCCAGCGCCTCGCGGATGCGGCCGTCCACGTCGGCATCGGTGACCGCTTCGCCGCGGGCCCCGTGGCCGCCTCCCTCCACGACGACGGTGATCTCTCCTTTCGTCGGCGAGCCGCTGGCGAACCGGGCGGCCAGCTCGGGCAGGGTCCCCCGCGCGATTTCCTCGTGAAGCTTCGTGAGCTCGCGCGCGACGCAGGCCCTTCGGGGCCCGAGCACGTCCGCGGCCGCGGCGAGGGAGTCGCGGAGCCGGTGCGGCGCCTCGAACCAGACGAGGGTCTCGGCGCGGCCGCGCATGCCCTCGAGCGCCTGGCGCCGCTCGCCCTCGCGGGCGGGCAGAAAGCCCGCGAAGAAGTGCGGCGCTGCGGAAAGGCCCGACACCGCGAGCGCCGCGGCCGGCGCCGACGGTCCGGGAACCACGCTCACCGGGTAACCCGCCTCGGCGGCGGCTTCGACGAGGCGCGCCCCGGGATCCGAGAGGCCGGGCATTCCCGCGTCGGAGACGAGCGCGACCGTCTCGCCGCGTCCGAGGCGCTCGAGGAGCTCGGCGACGCGCGATTCCTCGCGCGGGCCGGGGCAGGCGATGCGCCGCGCCTTGAGGCCGAAGCGTGCCGCCAGCTTCGCGGTCACGCGCGTGTCCTCGCAGAAGAGGGCGTCGGCTTCGGCGAGCGCGCGCCGTCCGCGGGGCGCGAGATCTTCGAGGTTGCCGATGGGCGTTCCCACGACGAGGAGGCGCCCGTGTTTGTTGGGCTGCGTCACCGGGTACGGAAAAATAGCACGGAGGGGTTGGGTATCATGCTCGCGGATGCGCGTGACGCGGCTGCTGATCGGACTCGGATGCCTCCTGGGTCTCTCGGCGGCACCCGAGGTCATCGATCGCATCGCGGCCACCGTCAACGACACCGCGATCCCGGAGAGCGAGGTGCGCCGGGCGATGGTCGTTTCCGACCTCTCGCCTCGTCCGGGCGAGGACGCGGAGGCGTTCCGTAGCCGCGTCCTCGACGCCCTCATCGAGGAGCACCTCCAGTACGAGGATGCGGTTCGCTTCGGGCCGGCGTCGCCGAACGCGTTCGAGATCGATCAGGCGATGGCGAACCTGCGGGAGCGGCTGCGCTCCGAAGGCAAGGATCCCGAGGCGGAGTTCGCGCGGGCCGGCATGACGGTGGAGCAGGTCCGGGCGTCGATCGAGCGACAGCTCGTCATCGCGAACTACCTGAGGGAGCGCTTCTCGCCCATCGCGTTCGCGGACGAGCAGGACGCCCGCGACGAGTACGAAAAGCGCTACGTTCCCGAGGAGAAGGCCGCCGGACGGACCCCGGCTCCTTTCGCCCAGGTGGCCGACGAGATGCGCCGCCGATTCTCCGAGCGCACGTTCGACGAGGAGGTTTCGAAGTGGCTGAAGGAGCTCCGCCAGAAGTCTCGGGTGTCGATCTTCCGGATCCCGGCGGCCGTTCCGGAGGACCGCACGCCCGTCGTCCTCGAACGCGCTGCGCCCGCGAAGACGCCCGCACCGTGAGACGGGCGGCGGCGATTCTCGCGGTCCTGGCGCTGACGCTGGGCGGGGCGGCCACGATGGCTCTCGCGGCCGAGCCGGTCTCGGACCGCGACGTTTCGATTCCGATGCGCGACGGCGTGGTTCTGAAGGCCGACCTGTTCCGGCCGGCGGCCGATGGCCGATTCCCGACCCTCGTCTACCGCACGCCGTACGGACGCAAGCACGCCGAGGGCAACGGCGTCGTCCGGGCGGCCCTCGAGCGGGGGTACGCGGTGCTGCTCTGCGACGTGCGCGGGCGCTACGGCTCGGGCGGCGACTATGTCCCCTATGTCCACGAGGGCCGCGACGGCTACGACACGATCGAGTGGGCGGCCGCACAGCCGTGGTCGACGGGCGACGTGGGGACCTTCGGCCTCTCGTATCCGGGAGCGGTCCAGTGGCTCGCCGCGGTCGAGTCGCCGCCGCACCTGAAGGCGATGGTGCCGGCGATGACGTTCTCGACGCCGCGCAACTTCTTCTACGCCGGCGGCACCTGGGACCTGTCCTGGCTCGAGTGGATCTGGAACAACATCGCGCCGGACGCCCGGGTCCGCGCGAACCTGCCCGGCCCGAAGACCGGGCGCGAGGCGTCGCAGGCCTGGAAAGGCCTGGAGGGCGTTTTGCCGTTTCGCCTCCCGCTCACCGACGTTCCCGAGCTCGGGGGCGGCGTGGCGCCGTACTACTTCGACTGGCTCGCTCACCGGCCGGGCGACCCGTACTGGGACTGGGCCGAGATCCGCGGACGATACGCCAAGACGAGCGCCGCGGTGCTCAACTTCTCCGGCTGGCACGACGAGACGTACGGGCCGGAGGGCGCGATCACCAACTTCCAGGGCCTGCTCGGGGCGCGTGCCGGGGAGAAGGACGCGCGGACGCGGCTCGTGATCGGCCCGTGGACGCACGGCGGCGAGGACGAGGACCACGCCGGGGACCGGAAGTTCGGCCCGTCCGCTCCGATCGACTACTCCGCGATGATCCTGCGCTTCCTGGACCGCTACGTCCGCGGCATCGACAACGGGCTCGAGCGCGAGCCGCGCGTGCGCGCGTTCGTCATGGGCGAGAATGTGTGGCGCACGGGCGACACGATGCCCCTGCCGAGGACGCAGTCCGTGGGGTTTTATCTCGCCGGCGGCGGCAAGCTCGATCGCAACGCCCCGGCATCCGGCGGGCGCGCATCGTCGAGCGCCTTCCACTCGGACCCGGCGAACCCCGTCGTCGATCCCTACGGGACGAGTCCCGGTGCGCACGACTACCGGCAGCTCGCGAAGCGCTCGGACCTGCTCGTCTTCGAGACCGAGCCGCTGGCGGCGGCCCTGCGCGTGATCGGGCTCATCGGCGTCGAGATGTACCTCTCGGCCGACGCGCCCGACGCCGACCTGTGGGTCCTCCTCCAGGACGTCGAGCCGGACGGCACGGCGTGGAACCTGTCGAGCCCCGGCACGGACGTGCTCCGCGCGAGCGACCGGGACGGGGGCGCCGTGCCGAAGCTCCTTTCGTCGGGCGAGATCGTTCTCCTGAAGCTGCCGAACCTCCGGACGGGCAACCTCTTCGGGAAGGGGCATCGCGTGAGGATCGTCCTGTGCGGCAGCTTCATGCCGCACTTCTCCCGCAATCTGCAGACCGGCGACTGGGAAGCGCGCTCGGCGAAGTCGCGGCCGGCGACGATCCGCATTCACCACGACGGGGCGCATCCGTCCCGCATCGTGCTGCCCGTCATGCCCGACGAGGAGGCGCGGTGAAACGGATCGCCGTCGGCGTCGCGGGCGCACTGCTGTCCGCGACCGCTCTTTTCGCCGTTCAGATCCAGGAGGTCCGGATCCCGATGAAGGACGGCGTGAAGCTGGCGGCCGATCTCTGGCGCCCCGACGAAGGCGCAGGCCCCTTCCCGGTGCTGCTCGAGTACCTGCCCTACCGCAAGACGGAAGCCCGCGGCGGAAGCGCCGGCCTCTACGACTATTTCGTCCGCCACGGTTTCATCGTCGCGCGGGTGGACATCCGGGGGACGGGCAACAGCGAGGGCACGCTGATTCCCTACGAGTACAGCGAGATCGAGCAGCGCGACGGCGAAGAGGTCATCGCGTGGCTCGCCGCCCAACCCTTCTCGAACGGAAACGTGGGGATGTTCGGCATCTCGTGGGGAGGGTTCAACTCGATCCACATGGCGATGCGCAATCCCCCGGCCCTCAAGGCGATCATCGCCGTCGACGCCACCGACGACCTCTACCACGACGACGTGCACTACATGGACGGGATCATGCACGTGGACACTTGGGAGATGAGCCAGGACCTCGCCAACGCGATGCCCGGCGCCCCCGGATACGTCCTCGACGAAGCCTATTTCCGGGAGCGCTTCGATCAGCCGCCGTGGATGCTCACGTACAAGGCGCAGCAGCGCGAGGGTCCGTTCTGGGATCGCACCGCGCTCAAGAGGCGGTACGAGTCGATCAAGATTCCGTCGTTCCTGATCGGCGGCTGGTACGACGGTTATCGCGACAGCATCCCGCGGATGCTCGAGCACGTGAAGGCGCCCGTCAAGGCGATCGTCGGAGCGTGGGACCACACGTGGCCCGACGAGCCGTACCCGAAGCCCGGGTTCGACTGGCGGAACGAAGCGGTCCGCTGGTTCGACCAGTGGCTCAAGGGAAAAGACACGGGGATCATGAAGGAGCCTCGGCTGGCCGTGTACGTCCGCGACTGGCATCCTCCGGGGCCGTATCTCGAGTTCGCGCCGGGCCGCTGGAGGTACGAAGACGGCTGGCCGATTGCTCGGATCCGGGATCGGGTCCTCCATCCCAGAGACGACCGCTCACTCGCCGAGGCACCGGGTGCCGCGGCGGTGGACCGGCTCCGCTACGTGCCGACGACCGGCGTCGAGGCCGGAGGCCCCGTGCTGTGGTGGGGGGACGTCGCGGCGGACCAACGGCCGACCGACGCCTTCAGCCTCGTCTACGACACGCCCCCGCTCGAGGAGAACGTCGAGATCCTGGGCATGCCGAAGGCGCTGCTCCGGGTCTCGGCCGACGCGCCGCTCATCGACTGGTACGCGCGTCTGAACGACGTCGCGCCCGACGGGAGCGTGACGCAGGTGACCGGCGCGGGCCGGAACGGCGCGCAGCGGGTTTCGGCCCGCGATCCCTCGGCGCTCGAGCCGGGTCAGACGTTCCCGCTCGAGATCGAGATGCACTTCACCTCGTGGGTTTTTCCGAAGGGACACCGCATCCGGCTCTCGGTCTCCAACGCCCAGTGGCCGATGCTGTGGCCGACTCCCTATCCGGCGACGACGTCGTTCCAGCTCGGCCCCGAGGGCTCGAAGCTGGTGCTCCCGGTCGTTCCGCGCGGCGACGCGGATCGGCCGGCGCCGAGCTATCTGCCGATCCCGGAGAAGGCAGGGCGCCTTCCGGGCTACGAGTCGCTCACGATGGAGACTCCCTCGGCCTACGGGGAGGTCTCCTCGATCGACCGCAACCCGCGCACCGGCAAGGCGACGGTCGTCGCGACGAACCAGAGCGCCCACCGTTTCCCGTGGGGCGAGCAGCGGTACACCGAGAAGTTCACTCACGAAGGCGAGGACGGGCATCCCGAGAAAGCCTCGGTGCGGGGCGAATACGCGACCGAAGTGAAGCTCCCGGGCCGGACGCTGCGCTGGGAGAGCGTGGTGGTTTTCTCGAGCGATCGCCAGAATTTCCGCTACCAGGGCACGCGGAAGCTATGGGAGAACGGGAAGCTCCTGCGCGAAAAGTCCTGGGACCAGTCGATCCCCCGGGACTTCCAGTGAGGACGAGGACTCCGACCGACCCCCGGCGAGGCGATTCCGCGGGATAATCCGCCGGGGAGACCTCTCGGGAACGCCGATGCCGGTCACCTACCTGATCGACAAGAACCGCGGCCGGATCATCACAACTTGCTCCGGCCATACCACCCTCCGGGAAGTCATGGCGCACTTCGACGAGCTCCAGCGCGACCCCGAACGCCCGGCGCGTCTGGACGTCCTCCTGGACCTTTCCGGCCAGCTCTCCCTGCCCGACGCGCCGCAGATCCGGGCCGCGGCGGACCGGATCGGATTCGTCACCGACCTCGTTTTCGGCGCGTGCGCCGTGGTGGCGACCCGCGAGTCGCTCTACGGGATGGCTCGGATGTTCGAGGTCCTGGTCCGCGGCCACTTCGCCGCGATCCAAACGTTTCGGGATCGCAGCGAAGCCGAGCGCTGGCTCGATAGCTTCTAGTCGCCTTCTAACCGTCGCCTACACTTGCGAGCGGTGCCTGCCGTTCGGCACCGGGCCGCGGCTCGTCCGGACGCGGACTCGACCGCGTCCCTGGCCCGCTCGCTGCGCTCCGGCTCCCGCCGCGCGAGTCATTTCGCTCGCCCTGACTCGCGAAACTTGGTCGCGCGGCGAACTCCAGGGATTGTGCCGCTCGCCGAGAGGCGCTGACCCAATTGTTCGAGGCGCGCGAAGTCTCCCGAAGTAACCGAGGGAGGAGGCGCGCGCCGCGGGAGCCGGAGCGAACGCAGGGATCAGGCAGGCGGTCGAGCGCTGTCCGCGAGCCGCCGGCCGGTGCGGACGGATACCACCAATTGCTCGGGATCGGTTTGGTGGAGGACGCAGATCCCGAGCGAGCGACGGCGACGTTTAGCCGGGCGGCCAGGTCATGGTTCGACCGCCCATCAAGTGGAAATGCAGGTGGAAGACCGTCTGGCCCGCGCCCTCTCCGTTGTTGGCGACGAGGCGGTAGTGCTCGAGGCCGAGGTCGCGGGCGATCGCGGCGGCGCGGGCGACGACCTCGCCGATGAGGTCGCGGTCGGCCTCGCCCGCATCGGCGAGCCGCGCGATGTGGCGGCGCGGGATGACGAGGATGTGCGTCGGCGCCTTCGGTGCGATGTCGTGGAATGCGTAGACGTCCCCGTCGGAGTAGACCGACTTGGACGGAATCTCGCCGGCGGCGATCTTGCAGAACAGGCAGTCCTTCATGAGACCCTCCGCACCCGCGCCCCGACGGCGCCGAGCTTCTCCTCCATGCGCTGGTACCCCCGGTCGAGGTGATAGACGCGCTCGATCGTCGTCTCGCCTTCGGCCGCGAGGCCCGCGATGACGAGGGCCGCCGACGCCCGCAGGTCGCTCGCCATGACCCGCGCTCCGGTCAGACGCGCGGGGCCTTCGACGACCGCCCACCGCCCTTCGAGGCGGACCTTTGCGCCCATGCGGACGAGCTCGGCCACGTGCTGGAACCGGTTCTCGAAGATCGTCTCGGTGATCGTCGCGACCCCGTCGAGCCCCGCGGCGAACGCCATCCATTGCGCCTGCAGATCCGTCGGGAACCCCGGGTACGGCGCCGTCGCCACGTCGTGCGACGAGAGGCCGCCGTTGGCGCGAACGCGCAGGACGTCCGTGTCCGCATCGACGCGCACGCCCGCGGCGTTCAGCCGCGTCGTCAGGGCGCCGAGGTGCGAGGGCGCGCATCGGGTGATCCGGACGTCGCCCCGCGTCGCCGCGGCCGCCAGGGCGTAGGTGCCGGCCTCGATCCGGTCGGGAATCACGGCGTGGCGCGCCCCGTGGAGGCGCTCGACGCCCTCGACGACGATCGTGTCCGTTCCGGCGCCGGAGATCCGGGCTCCCATCGCGAGGAGCAGCCGGGCGAGGTCCACGACCTCCGGCTCGCGGGCGGCGTTGACCAGCCGCGTCGTGCCCCGCGCGAGCGTGGCCGCGAGAAGGACATTCTCGGTCCCGGTCACCGTGACCGTGTCGAACGCGATCTCCGCTCCGGTCAGACGCGGCGCCTTTGCCTCGACGTAGCCGTGCTCGAGGCGCACCTCGGCGCCGAGCTTCTCGAACGCCGAAAGGTGGAGGTTGATCGGCCGGACCCCGATGGCGCAGCCTCCCGGCAGCGACACGCGCACCGATCCCGCGCGGGCTAGCAGCGGACCGAGCACGAGGACCGAGGCGCGCATCGTCTTGACGAGCTCGTACGGAGCGTCCGCCGACCCGATGGTGCGCGCCCGGATGACCGCGGCGTCGCCGTCCCGCTCGACGCTCGCGCCGACGTGCTCGAGGACTTTGCCGAGCGTGCGGATGTCGGCGACGTTCGGAAGGTTCTCGAGACGGACGGGCTCGTCCGTCAGGAGCGCCGCCGCGATGCAGGGGAGCGCGGCGTTCTTCGCGCCCGAGACGGGGATCTCGCCCTCCAGGCGAGAGGGTCCTACGATGACGAACTGGTCCACGGCTTACGGATTCTAACGACCCGCTCGGCCGCCGACTCGAGCCGCGCCAGGCAGATGCGCGGGATGCCTTCGAGGTCGGGCTCGATCTTGAGCAGCCTCCAGATGGGGCGGGCCAGGATCTCCGAGCGCACCGCCTCGGCCTGGCCGAAACCGATCTCGAAGGCGAGCAGGCCCCCCGGCGCCAGGAACGGCGCGGCCGTCGCGAGGAGCTGGCGGATCGCCGCCAGTCCGTCCTCGCCGGCAAAGAGCGCCCGCCGCGGATCGTGGTCGCGGACCGTCGGAGGCAGGTGGGGCGCCTCGCCGACCGCGAGGTAGGGCGGGTTGGAGAGGACCACGTCGAAAGGGGACGCCGACAGCGCCGACAGCCAGTCCGAGGCGACCAGCGCGAGGCGGTCCGCCACGCCGTGCTCCAGGGCATTCTGGCGCGCCAGGGCGAGCGCATCGACCGAGATGTCGAGCGCCACCGCCCGGGACCCGGGCCGCTCCAGGAGATAAGTGATGGCGATGATCCCGCTCCCGGTGCCGGCGTCGAGGACCCGGCGAGCCTCCGGCGCCTCGCGAAGGGCGAGCTCCACGAGGACTTCGGTCTCGGGGCGCGGAACGAGCGCCCGGCCGTCGACCCGGAACGGGCGGCCGTAGAAGTCCCACTCGCCGATGAGGTGCTGGACGGGCACGTTCTCGAGCCGCCGGTCCCACAGCCGCGTGAAACGCAGGACGACGCCCTCGTCGAGCGACTGTCTCGGATCCAGGGCGAGCGGGGAGACGCCTCCGAGGGCGTGGGCGAGCAGCAGCCGCGCGTCCCAGGCCGTGGCCTCGGAGCCCGCCTGCGTGGCCCGCTCGGCGGCGTCCTTCAGGAGCTCTCCGGTGGTCATGGAACTCAGGCTTTCGCCAGCTCTTCCTTCAGGCGCTCGGCCTGGAAATGCGCGGCGACGGGCTCGATGAGCTCCTCGAGGTTGCCGTCGAGGACGTCCTGCAGCCGGTGCGTCGTGAAACCGATGCGGTGGTCGGTGATGCGCGACTGGGGGAAGTTGTAGGTCCGGATCTTCTCGGAGCGGTCGCCCGAGCCGACCATCTTCTTGCGTTCGGCGGCGATCGCCCCCTCCTGCTTCGCCTGCTCGATCTCGAGGAGGCGGGCCTTCAGGACGCGCATCGCCTTGGCCTTGTTCTTTATCTGACTGCGCTCGTCCTGGCACTGGACGACGAGGCCCGTCGGCAGGTGGGTCAAGCGGACCGCCGAGTAGGTCGTGTTCACGCCCTGTCCGCCGGGTCCGGAGGCACAGAACCGGTCCACGCGGATGTCCTTCTCGTCCACCTTCACGTCCACGTCCTCGGCCTCGGGGAGGACCGCTACGGTCGCCGCCGACGTGTGGATCCGCCCGGAGGCCTCCGTCGCGGGGACGCGCTGCACACGATGGACGCCTCCCTCGTACTTGAGCTTCGAGTAGGCGCCCTGACCCTCGATCAGGGCGGTGATCGTCTTGATCCCGCCGATCCCGGTGTCGTCGCGGTCGACGATCTCCACCTTCCAGCGCATCCGCTCCGCATAACGCGTGTACATGCGGAAGAGCTCGGCGGCGAAGAGCGCGGCCTCGTCGCCGCCCGTTCCGGCGCGGATCTCGAGGAAGACGTTGCGCGCGTCGTTGGGGTCGCGGGGCAGGAGGAGGACCTTGAGCTCCTGCTCCACGGCCGCGAGGCGGTCGGTCAGCGCGGCCCGCTCGGCCGCCGCCATCTGGTAGAGCTCGTCGCCCGGAGGGAGCGACTCGACGAGCTCGCGCGCCCCGTCGAGCTCTTTCTGGACCTGGCGGTGCTCGTCGATCTTGGCGACGACGGGCTCGAGCTCGGTGAGGGCCTTCTGCGCGTCGCGGACGGCCCGATGGTCCTGGACGAAACCCGGGTCAGCGAGGCGAGCCTTCACCTCGTCGTACTTGCGCCGGATCTCCTCGAGCTTCTCGAACATGGCAGAGCTCACGGCCGTCGGGTCTTAAGCCGACCGCCAGTCGAACGTTGACGGAGCCGCTAGAGAGCGGCGGACGGAAAGTACCGGGTGGCGGTGGGGCGCATCCCCGCGGTCGGCGATCTAAGACGTCGGCGTGCCGGCCGTCTTCTTCTTCTCGTACCGCTGCCGGAAGCGCTCGACGCGGCCCGCGGAGTCCACGAGCTTCTGCTTCCCGGTGAAGAAGGGGTGGCACTTGCTGCAGATCTCGATCCGGAGCTCCTTCTTCGTGGAGCGGGTCGTCCAGGTCTCCCCGCAGGCGCAGTGAACCAGGACCTCGTGGAGCTCGGGGTGAATGTT
>Ga0126381_100010663_pt1 | contig 10358 bp, 10 predicted proteins | sample PanSoiMetPlot_28_FD_96465 | JGI IMG/M metagenome (GOLD analysis project Ga0126381, IMG submission 96465) | Tropical forest soil microbial communities from Panama - MetaG Plot_28 | ecosystem: Environmental > Terrestrial > Soil > Tropical forest > Bulk soil | place: Panama | collected 2016-02-17 | reverse complement strand
GAAGACCAGCAGCCGGCCGGAGACCGACGTCGCCGAGGCTTGGCCCAAGCTCACATGAAACACCACCTGCGCGGGCAGGGCCGTTGTGGCGAAGACGGTCGCCGCGACGACCAGCAGGATTTGCGCGCGCCACCAAGGATGAGCGCCCGAACGGACGGCGAGCTTCATGATCTTCCTCCAGAATCTCCGGGGCCGGGTCTTTCGCCTTGAACGTGCCTTATAAGTAAAACATCAGTAATAGGGAACCTCAGTAGATTAGGATAGCTCATCTCAGACCTGCCTGGTTCCGAAAGAGCAGAATACTTTCGCGAGCATCCATTGACGGCTAAGGTGCTACTTCTCGAATCATGCGACAAGCGATTCAGTCCGTCATCTTTCATCACCGAGGAGAGCGGTGATTTATTCAGGGTTGGCTGGTACTCACGCGAGAAGGGGTACGAGTGCGTCAGACACGTTTCCAATCTGCAGACGCTGCTACGGACTATCTCTTGTTTTCGCTAGGCAAGAGTCGGAGGGTACAATGGCGACCATCACCCCTTGACGTAGCACAAATATTCGCACCTCATACTTGCTCCGTTCCTCTACTCATCTGATTAGTTCCTGCTAGAGAAAGCGGGGCGACGGCTTACTGCCCCGCTCCTCAGCGGCAGTTTCAGAGTGTGCAGCTGGCTGGCGTCGTGGAATTGTTCGGGTTCGTGCAGAGTGGCCCCAATCCGGATTTGGCGTCAGGAACTGTGAGCATGGCAAAAGGTCCGGCCTTATGCTCGCCGTTGAACGGTGTGGGCTTGGTCGGGTCGAAGTGACAGCTGGGCAGAGCCGCCGCATCTAGGGGATTGTCAAACTAGAAACCTAGATGGAACGTGTTCGCCGGCGCGAAGCGTACGTCGGGGTCAAAGCCAAAGATATCGTCCACAAGAATCGTCTTGATCTGGACATGACCGTCATCCGTTTGCTTGCCAATCTTGATATCGGACTGATACCAGGCCAAACCAAAGCTGCCCGTGAAATTGGGATCCTTGGTGCCATCGGCTTGAAAGAAGCTGTTCTGGACGGTGAACAGGTCAAACGCGAGGCCGGCTTTAACCAGGCGTTTCGCCTCTTGTGGGTGTTGCTGTCAAGCGTCTGGACCGGATGGAAGACTGCGGCCGATCTGATGAAACCCAAGACGGTGCTCAGGTGGCATGAGCATGCCCGCAAGACCAAGAGCTGCTGCCGGAGAGCCAAAATCTCTGCTTGCAGAACGAAGCGAGTTCGAAAACAATCCCGTAGACAAAAAAGTAGAGTCAGCATTGGTCCGGAAACGCTACACGCCGTTGCTTTACAAATGCAATGATTTCAACGTGTACGGAGTTTTTGGTAGGGACTCCAGATGGTGATTGCCTGCAGCGCTTCATAAGGAGTAAGGCGTTCCTCTGGCCTGATGACGACGCCGTTTCTGGAAACCCGATTCATCGTAGCCCACATCACCATCAGCAGGGGCAATTCAACTTGCCTTTGAACTCGGGCACTGATGTTTCTCAGCCGTCAAGGCCAATCATTACCCAGTTCCTCGCGCGTTTGGAAAGAGAATGCGAGGGCTGTAGTTCGCGAGCGGATCACCGCCTCCAAATAATCGGGAGAGCCAAACTTAGGACGTGCATCTGAACTTGTAGCCAAAGCCAGCAACGGTCTCGATTGACTCCGCCTGTTTCCCAAGTTTCTTACGCAAGTTCTTGATCACCGCGTCCACCACATTGCTTCCCACGTCATATTTGTGGCCCCACACATCACGGATCAGGGCTTCCCGCGCTACTGCTTTGCCTGTACGTTCACGAAGGTAGCGGAACACGGCGAACTCGAGCCTGGTAAGCTGCACGCGGCATTCATCAATCACTAGTTCACGCGCTTCCACATCGAACATCTCGCTTGCAGCGACGCCCAATTCGGCAGCGACCAGCCGAGCAAGCCATCCGTCGACAGAGGCTGGACCAAAATCGAGCATGGCACTGTAGTAAGCCCGCCCATCCAAGTTGATATTGGCTGCCGGAACGGCCACGAAACCCAGTGATTGCGCCACTGGGCCGTAGGCAGCAAGGTCCTGGAGAGCTAAATAGACCCGCCGCAGCCTTGGCCGTAACGCAAGATAGGTCCTCTTAATATCAAGCCAGCAAGCCGCTTGAATCCCCGAAGGGAGTTCTCCCTCTTCTTCGCTTAGCCAGCGGCGAAGAAAAAGCGCTGTCTCATTTTTGGGTAGCGGGTCATTGCGTAGGTACGTCAGCCAGCCGCGCACCAGGGGATCCTGGCGCGCAACGGATTCGGGAACGGCGTCGGGCTCACAAAGGCAATAGAAGCCCACGGTCTTGCGCGATCGATCGCGAGCCACACTAAACGTGTCCGGGGATGACTTCCACCACTCCAGCAAGCAACTGACGGACTCGGCTCCCTCGTGACGCTCGCAGATCGTGCGAATCGCGTCACCGTCTTGTGAGCAGGCTGGTTCAATCGCGTAAGCCTGTGCGCCAGAGGGAAAGAACGCCTCACGAATGACAGGGTTTTCCAGGAGGTAAAGCATGTCGGGGGTGTATCGCCACAGATCGGCAGCAGGGGCCGCGGCCAACTCGGTCCGCAACTGCGACCAGGCTGCTCGTCGGTAATCGCGATATGTCCTCGGATCGATTGCGCGCAGCGTCGTTGCCATCACCTGCTTCACGGAATCGTTAATATGAAGACCATCCAAACTGATATGGACGAAAGGAAGTGAGCGCAGCCGGGAGAAAGCATCCTGGGGTGGGGTGTCCGGAAGCATGGCGCGTAATAGAGAAACTGTTACCCGACGGAGGACGCAGGCAGCTTCGAGCGCCCGGCGAGTGAGCGGGTCAGCAATTTCTGAGAGATAAAGCTGTGTGAGTTCTTGAATCACGCGATGGATGGCGAGGTCTTCGAAAACAGGGTCTTCATGGTTCGCGAGCGAGGACGCAGCCAGGGTTAGAGCTAGGGGATGGCCCTGCGCTACATGATTGATACGCATGGCACGCGATTCGGGAAGGCCGAGACAGCTCAACAGTGCCACGGAGTCTTGCGCTGAAAGTGCGTTCAGTTCGATTGCCTGAAATAATCCCTGCCATCCGGGCGCGGCAGCCCAAGCGGGCACAGGCGCCTCGCGGTCGGCCAGGACCAGCCGCACCGTGCTAGGCAGCCGAGGAATGAGGCTCTGGCGTAGCCAGGCATCGAGCAGTTTCAAGACCTCATATTGATCGAGAGCCAGCACTACACGGGAGCCGATGCTTCCTAAGCTCCTGGCAGCGTCTTCCGCTGAATTGAAACTCCTTCCGAACCGGGTACCGAGAGCCCGCAAGAAGCCGTATTCGGTGGGTTCAACGGCCCGGCAATCCAGAATTGAGATAGTCACGTTTTGCACTCGAGCTCGCTCTGCGAATGCGGCGAGTAGTCTGGATTTCCCAATTCCGGCGATTCCATACAGGTAGACTACAGTCGGCCCAGAATCGCCAAGGGTTTCAAGCAAGAGGGACAACTCTTGCTTCCTACCCGCAAAGGTACGGCTAGCCTGCTCTGCAACAAGTTCTTCGACACGCGGTGGCGAGTTATCAACGGCGTGGTGGGCGGAGTCATTCTTTCGCCTCAGCCGCTTCAAATCAGCGCGCATCTCGGACGCATGCTGGTACCGTAGTTCCCGGTCTTTCTCCAGCGCCTTGAGAATGATCTCCTCCAGTTTTGGGGGCAGATCGGGATTCAGGCGCAGTGGTGAGGTTGGCTCTGCATTCAGGATCGCCGACAAGAGTACTCCCATCGTTTCTCCACGGAACGGTGCCACGCCAGTAGCCATCTCGTATAACACAACGCCCAAGCTAAACAAGTCGCTCCGCGCATCCAACTCTCTTCCACGTACCTGTTCGGGCGACATGTACACGACCGTTCCGAGAAGTGATCCTGGCAGGGTGAGTTGATCTTTTGACATTGTTGTCAAGCTATTATCTGCAGACGTCGCCCCGTTATAAACGATCTTAGCCAAACCAAAATCCAGCACCTTCGCCTGTCCGCGCCGGGTTACAAAAATATTTGCAGGCTTGACGTCACGATGCACAATTCCGCTGCTGTGCGCGGCATCGAGGGCATCGGCGATCTGGACCGAGAGATCAACGATCTGTTCCACGTCAAGCGGACCGCCGGCGATAATCTCTTTTACGGTTGCGCCTTCGAGGTACTCCAATGCGATGAACGCGCGTCCGGTATCTTCCCCAATGTCGTAAATTGTGCAGATATTGGGGTGGCTGAGCGCTGATGCAGACCGCGCTTCCCTGTGAAAGCGGGTCAGCATCTGCGAGTCATGAGCCACATCGTCAGGCAGAAACTTAAGGGCGACGAATCTTTGCAGGCGAGTATCTTCTGCCTTGTAGACGACACCCATTCCGCCGCCGCCAAGTCTTTCCACTATCCGGTAATGTTTGACCGTTTCGCCAATCATGTACCACGACCTGAGCCAGTAACAGGAATTGTAGCGTGCTTCGCAGCGGGCGGATGCCGAAAAGAGCCCCACCCAGTCAGATTGCCAGCGTCAAAATACCCATCGCCAAGAGTGCTCCTATCCAGAGCAGGTCAAGGTTAAACCAGGCACGACGGAGAACGGCAACCCCAAGCTTGTGATACACGACCAACGCAAGGGCAGCAGTTGCTGACAGATATCCCAGCGTATGCAACCCAGTCGGAAACCACCACTGCATTGTCATATTTGATTGGAAAGGCATTGCACTGGCAAGCATCCTATGATGATCGTGGCCGCCGGGCATTGCCTGCATGGATCTCGACAGCACAAACGGCAGAAGCATGAGGCCCGCACCATGTGCTGATCCCATCAGGAAGGACCAGAAGGTCAGATCGCGTGCATTCACGCGCATACCCACCCATCGAGGATGGCGTCGGCGTATGAGTCTGTAGATGGCAAAAGTGACTAAGGCGGCCGCCGCCAATATGCGGACCGTGCCGAGCGGCAGCGCAAGCCGCATGGCCTGTGCCAATCCGACGACCACAGCAACGGAAAGTAAGTGTCCGAGTCCCAGGGGCATCAGCGAATTAATAACAGCCTTGGAGGTTTTCTCCTGAAGACCAAGGGCAACGGCAAACAGCCACCCCATCGCAGGATTTAGTCCGTGGTAAGCGCCTAGCAAAAACAGTACAAGCCAAGGCCACATAGCAATCACGCAAAGCAATACGAATCTGACGAGGCATCGCCGCCTTCCAGTCGCACTTGATGCGCGCGGAGATCGCCGAAATCAACAAAAAACTCAGGGTCCAATTCAAGCTGTCCCGACGGTGACACGTCGGCCTTTGCCATCCAACCGTTGATTCCATCTGGATAGAATTGATCGTCCCAAGTGCGATAAAGGGAGTTGGTGAAATACACGCGACGGCCATCTCGGCTGATTTCCACCATCTGAGGAGCGCCGTTCAACGGTTGTTGCGAGAATTTCGGATGAGCAGCGCGGCGTACGATTCCACCTAAACGAATCGTGCCGATGAGTTTTGCGTGAAAGGGATCGGAAACATCATACTGGCGCAATTCGCCGGTTCCCCAACACGCGGCGTACAGCAGATTGTCGTCGAGTGACAAGTCAATATCGGTCAGAAGCGGCGGCACGGCCTTGAAGTCCTTCAACATTGGTGGAAGCAAATCGGGATCGGCCGGTTCCGCGGGGATATCTATAATCTTTTGGATCGCCCAAGCACCTTTGTGCGCACGCCACATCCAGATGGCAGACGAGAGATCTTTCAGAGAGATGACAACGCCAACAAAGCCGTAGGTCTTTGTTGGATCATGAGCCGGGCGAAGTTCGAGCGGCAGTTGGTATTCTTCGCCCAAGTCGAGCACTTGCTTGTGGCGCCGCTGGCGAAGGTCCCAAACATGGAGGCGCCGGCCATACTTACCACCCAGCAACAACTCTGGATTGAGCCCGTCTTCGACCATGTTGGGCGTTCCCCATTCGCTGGTCAACATGGTGTCTTGCGTCAGATGCCACCAGAAATCATACGCGAGGTACTGCGGTCCGCGATCGACTTCCCAGCGTCCTACGACCTCGAACGAGTCATGATCGAGAATCAGGATGCCGCCTGGGCCATCGCCAGTCGAAGAGCCGATTGCGTTCACGTAGAGCCCGTCAGGTCCGCAGTGCACTGTGTGGAGCCGCGAATAGCCAGTGCGCTTGGCGATCTCATCGGCTTCGATTACTTTCACGATCTGTGGCTTTCGAGGGTCGGGTTTGGTGTCGATGATATGGACGCGAGACGAACGCAGTCCCGGGACGACCAGATAACGACGTTCGACATGCGGATGCGGTGCATACGGACACAACGCCGAGCTGCAGGCATTCCAGCCGAAATGATGCAGTTCGTCGCCGGGTTGCGACATTTCGACGCCGCCAACAATCTGACTGTAGGTTTTTGAAGAGGGGTCCAGGTTCACCACTACAATCTTGTCGGGGCGGCGACTTCCGTTGGGATTCAGAGCCGCCACGTAGGCGTGCTGCTCCGCCGGCGCTTGCATTGCCAGCCGGGGCGAGGGATAAAACGTGGGATCAGGTCGAAATGTCATAGCGCACCCCTTCGATTTTGTCTGCGTTCAACGCCAGGTCTCAGGTGGTCACGATTTGCCAGCAGCCAATGCCTTCACTGCTTCGGTGGACAACGGCTGTCCTCCGATTCCCCATTCCCCGCTATTCACATCTTCGATAATCACCCAAGTTACCTGACGCATATTTTCGCCTTCGATCGAAACCATGGCGTCCGTCAGTTTCTTGATCATTTCCTGTTTTTGCTGACTCGTGAAAACTTTCTCAACGAGTTTGACTTGTATCAGTGGCATTTGTTCTCCTTCGAGTCGATTTTAGGTTGGGAGCTTAAGCAAATCGTGCTCCCGTAGCAGGCAATCTACCCCGCCGGAGAGGTCCTGTCATGATGGGTAAATGAGGAATTTATGAAAATGGGTCGCGTGGCACTAAGCCCCCGAGGTAAGCCCAAAGGATCGAAGAGGATGCCGGTTGGCTTGCTAAACAACTGCGCGATCGGAAGTCACAGACAATGTATGCAGCTCCACAAGGCTAAGTTCTTGCAAGGCTAGAGAAAAAAGGGAAGCAACCCTACTGGCCCGAGAACATTGTCCACTTGAAAAACCTCAGGGGAATCTGATCTTGGGGCGGAGACGGGTCGCAGTCACCGCCAGCCGAAGTAGCGAGCTACCGACTCCGTCGATCAGCGAAAAAACTAGCTCCGAGAGTTTCGTCGAGTCGTCGAGATACCTGATTGCAGTAACGTCTAACGCGAAAGAAAATGCATGAGGTCCCCACATTTTTCCCCACACTCGCAAAATGCCGCATTCTTAACTCACGTCAGCTCAATGGTTTTTTGTTCGCACTCCTGCCAGCCGGTTTTTTCTAATGTTTGTCGAAGCGGGGAAGTCTGAAGAATTAAAGGATTTACAAAATCAGACCTCCTGCCTGCCGAATTTTCACAGGTGAAGTAGAGGGTGAAGCGTTGTGTTGCGGACCGTATGAAAGCAGAGGAGATGTTTTTGGTCGGGGCGCCGAGATTTGAACTCGGGACCTCCTGCGCCCAAGGCAGTTGCAAAATATCTATCTCATTGGTTCGTCTAGCGTTGTTCTGCGTCATGGTACTCGTTTTTGGGCCTAATTTGTCAGCACCTGGACCTAAGTTGGACCTAACTCTTGGGGACCAAACTACGCAGACGGCAGGCAGGCGCAGCCTAAGCGCGCTTCGCGGTTTTCGCGTCAGCAACGCGAATGATCACCCGTTTCCCGAGCGCTCTAGCCGCACGCGTTATCGTCACAAGACTCACCGAGACGTTACGTGGGTCGAGCAGGCGATCCAGTTGCGACCGGCTTGTGTGAAGCTGCCTCGCCATCGCCTGCTTTGTTTTCTGCTGCTTCCGCCTGGCCTGTTCGAGTTGCCAGGCAAGAACCCGTTTCGTGGCGATCGCCTCGACCTCATCCCGGATTGCTTCTTGTTCCAGGAAGCTGTCGAAGGGTGACCCGCTGTGGTCTGTTTTCTTCCGATTTTTTCTTGTGTTCAGTGCAACCTCCTTTTAAGCGCATTCTTGTTTCGTCGCGCTAGGTCTAAACTCTCATCCGGTGTTTTCTGCGTTTTCATGATGAACCTGTGTGCCATCCAATTTTGGATCAGGTGCGATAAAAGATCGCCGGGACCGGCTTGCCTGAGTTTTCGGAAGATGAAATTGGGCTTCTAACTCGCCTATCATAATGTACCATATACGGTACAACATGGAACCAAGCATGATTCTGACACCTTGGCAGTTAGTCGCTCCCATCCCATCCATGTCGTGCGCTCGCCAAACCCGCCAAACCGCCTTAGCTTGCGTAAGACTGTCTTCTGTGACATAATCATGTCATGGCGATCCGTACGACAGTCGATATTCCCGAACCTCTCCACGATCGACTCCGCCGGCGGGCGGAGAATGCTGGTACGTCGATTCGGCGGCTCATCGTACGCGCCTTGGAACAGGTTTACCAAGACCCAGGCCGGGGAGATCCCGTTACCGGCCCGCTAGTCCATCTAGCGGGAAAGCGTGGTCCGCGCTTTCCGGTGGACGAAAATCCGCATGAGCTTATTCTTCCCTGACGTCAACGTTTGGCTGGCACTTTCGGTCGCTGAGCACGAACACAGTCGAGATGCCTGGAACTGGCTGAAAGCCCTAACTCCGGATGCGACGCTCGCCTTTTCTCGTTACACACAGCTCGGAATACTGCGTCTCCTAACCAACCCAGCCGTAATGGGGGAGCGCCCACTTACCCTACAGAAGTCCTGGTCCGTCTACGATCGATGGCGCGAAGACCCGCGGGTAGAGTTTTATCCCGAGTCGCGCGACGCCGACACTCAGTTCCGGAAGCTGACCGAGCCGTTCGGCACAAAACCTGCATCCAAATGGGTCGGGGATTGCTGGCTACTTGCGTGTGCTGCGGGTCTAGGTGCAACCCTAGTGACCTTCGACCGCACGCTATACGGGTTTGCCCGAAAGCAGGGACACACCGCCGTGGTACCCAGTTGAGACTGGCTTGTAGCTCGCCCGGGCTGGGATCGTCTCGCGCAGCACAATCAGTGCGTGAGTGTTGCTCCTGAGTTTGCTACTTGTACGGAAGCTTGTGCTCCTCAAGCCAGTTGCGCGCGATTTCTGCAACTGCCTCATCACGGAACTGATACCAACTTTTTTCCAGGCCGAGTCGCCGAATCGCAGTCCGAAATATACGAAAGGCACCTGCTCCATGAATGGCATCTGCCAGCTCCTGCCGTATTCTCTCGCTTCCTTGCGCTCGCGAAAATTCTTCCATAATGGACCATTCATGAATGTCGAAACGGTCGGGCAACTCCAGGAAACGATCGCTTTCCAATGCGGCGCGAATCTTGGGCAGCATCTCACGCTGCCATTCGGGAACATCCTCCAGAGATTCCAGTTCCACCAAATCGCGCTCTTCTTCTGTTACCGTGATGATCTCGCCTGTTTCTGGGTCCAGGAAGGAAGCGCATTCTTCGGTTGCTGCTTCCATTGCCTCGATGACTTCCCGGAGAGAAATGACAGTGGCCATGTTGTTCCGGCCTCAGAGATCGGAAGTGAGATCGGCCGAAGCTGAATTATAAGACTTCAGCATTCCGACTGTAACCCCTGCTGCCGCGTCAAAGGGTCAAAAGGACCTCGTCGAGTGGCCGTGCGCTATTGCTGGCGCCCAGCCCTTTAAGCCCGGAGGTGAAGGTTTCCCGTTCATCCGGCCCCGATGTCAGAAAATCGGTAGGATTCTCTGGCCAATTGAATGTCGGCGATAACGCCGTTAACGTGCGCCACGTGCACGACAACAGCGGATTCAAGCTGTTGGCGTGTGCAACTACACAACTGATGAGGGTAGGCCCCTCGGAACCGGTCTGCAGGGACAGGTTCCAAACCACCTCCAGCGGCGCTGATCAAAAGTCAGGGTCGGGAGCGCAGGAGGAAAGGCCTGAGAAAAACAGGTCAGGTGTCAGACAGAAAGAGGACCGAAAGGGAACCACTGATGACATGTCGAAACGTTAAAGACGATGTCGAAACCACGGGGGTTAACGACTGTGGGATCAGCTCCGGCGAAACCTGTCTACGGCCGGAGCGGCATCCGGCATTGAGGTGGCCTGAGTCTGTCAGGAGGCGGCTGTGTGGAACGTGGGAACCTGGAGCAGCGATGCGAACGGAGAAATCCAAGTGGAGGACCCACGAGGATGAGCGTACGGAAGCGCTGCACAGGGGCGGGATCACCCGTAGTAGCGATGAAGTCCCCGAGAAAAGGATGGAGCGAAGGGGTGATGTTGTAGAG